>Ga0315286_10007794_pt1 | contig 10510 bp, 9 predicted proteins | sample YL17G10_0_MG_FD_205038 | JGI IMG/M metagenome (GOLD analysis project Ga0315286, IMG submission 205038) | Sediment microbial communities from Yellowstone Lake, YNP, Wyoming, USA - YL17G10_0 | ecosystem: Environmental > Aquatic > Freshwater > Lake > Sediment | place: USA: Wyoming | collected...
CGCCGGGTGCGTGCTGAGGATTGCCGGCGGCTTGGACCTGCCCTTGCTCTGGTCGGCCATCCGCTGCCAGAACGTGACCGCCTCGTGAGGATCATAGCCCGCCATAGCCATGAAGACCAGGCCCAGGCGGTCCGCTTCGTTCTCGTGCAGCCGGCTATAGGGCAGCAGAATGCCAATCTGCGTTCCCAGGCCGTAGGAGGTCATGAAGAGGCTCTTCGTCGCTTCGGGTTGCTGTTTGATGGCTTCGGAGACAGCAATACCGCCCATCTGCACAAGCAGCCCCTGAGTCATCCGCTCGGCCCCGTGTTTGGCAAAGACGTGGGCGATCTCGTGGCCGACCACGACCGCCAGGCCGGTTTCGCTCTGGGTCACGGGAAGAAGGCCCGTGTACACTACCACCTTGCCCCCCGGCATGGCGAACGCATTGACGTTGGGGTCCTCGACGAGGTTGAACTCCCACTGATAGCCGGCGAACGGGTCCGCCGTGAGGTTCTTCTGGGCGTACTCCCCAACCGCCTGAACGATCCTGCTTCCGACCCGCTTGACCATTTCGGTCTTGGCGGCGTCCTGGCTCACCTTGTTTCCCGCGATGAACTGGCTGTACTGCTGCAGGCTCATCGTATTGATGATCGAGGCCGGCACGAGGTTGAACTGCTTCCTACCGGTAATTCCGACCTCCGAGCAGCCCGCCAGAGCCACCAGCAAACCTGCCAAAGCGACAACCGTCGATCCCGCAACCTTTCTCATTGTGAACCTCCTTGCATCTGCAACGCCTTTTTCGCCGGCAACCAGTGCCCGCATCAGCAAAGCATGCACCTTGTCCGTTCTCGTAGTCTACTATTAAGCCCGTCCCGCGGTTTTCATGCAAAGTTTTTTTCAATGACCCGCACGAAAACCATGCCGGAGGAGATCGCTTCGTCGCTGCGCTCCTCGCAATGAAACCACCAGGCATCGAATGTCATTGCGAGCGAAGCGTGGCAATCTATTCGCCATAGTCGTGGAACTTGCGAAATGCAGTACTGGAACGTACGACAGCCGTTCCTTTCGGCAAGAATTCTGCAACATTTTTTCGAGCAGGCCCGTTTTGAACCGATAAATGAGGGTGGCCAATCGAAAAATAGGTATTTGTACGGATTGACGCAGGCCGCGATGCAATAGTAGTATTGAGACTCGATTGTCGGTCGTCGGTCGGATTTGGAGGTTCGGCCTTGTGTCACGGAGGATGAGTCGTACCGTCACGACAAAACGGAAAGGGTCTTGCAATGGCACACCAAGGCGACTGCGGCCTATTAGAGCAATTCTGTTCCCGCAATCACTCGATGTGGGCCAGAAGCCATACAAGCCGTCTCCACACACACACACACACTCTCTCTCTCTCTCTCTCGAAGCGCCCGCCGCCTGACGCTTTGATAATCATGCACACCCATTCGTTCGCTTCGCACGAAGAGTAGCGTCGGTGTGTTCTCGACTCGGCGGAACACTCATACCAGTTAGGAGCGGTGTCATGACCAGAATAGATGGAATAGGGCTGTTGGCTGTCCCACTATCTGCTATCCTGATTCTTGTCCCCCCTGTATTTGCAGGGGCGACTTTTCAAGCTCTGGGCGACCTGCCCGGAGGCGTATTCGAGTCCATTCCGTGGAGCATATCGGCAGATGGGTCGGTGGTGGTTGGCACGAGCGTATCCGCATCCGGGCTGGAGGCTTTTCGCTGGACGCGGGCAGATGGCATGGTCGGTCTGGGGTACATGCCGGCATCGGTCGGACCAATGTCTGGTGCTGGGGATGTATCGGCCGATGGCTCCGTAATCGTAGGCGAGGGCACATACGGCCTAGGCATCAGCGCTTTTCGATGGACCGAGACTGACGGCATGGTGCCTCTCGCCGGGACCATGTCTGGCGGCGCACGCGGCGTGTCCTCTGACGGTTCAGTTATCGTTGGTCTCTTATATTTCCCAGGTCAGGCTTTCCGCTGGACGGAATCCACTGGGACGATTCCTCTAGGCTACTTGTCTGAAACCATCCCCTTTCCGTTCTCGTATGCTTCTGACGTGTCAGCCGATGGATCGGTGGTCGTCGGGCATAGCGTCAATAGCGGTTCCGCCATAGAAGCTTTTCGCTGGACGCAGGCCGAAGGCATGATGCCTTTGGGCGATCTGGGGAATTCTTACTCTGTCGCCGAGGCCGTATCTGCGGATGGTTCAGTCATTGTAGGCTTCGATGGATTCCCGCCCGACATGAACCGCAAGGCGTTCCGCTGGACCGAAGCGGACGGAATGGTAGATCTGGGCTACGGTCGTGCAATGGACGCCCAAGCACTTGATGTGTCGGCGGATGGCACCATCGTTGTTGGCGGCTATGACGGCGGCCCATACGGTCGGCCGTGGGAGGCTTTCATCTGGGATGAGATCAACGGGATGCGTTCGCTCCAGCATGTGCTTACCACTGAATATGGGCTCGACCTTACCGGTTGGCTGTTGGTGGGTGCGTCGAGCATCTCTGCCGATGGACTGACGATAGCTGGCCAAGGCAGTGGGCCCCATGGCTCGGAGGCTTGGGTAGTCACACTGAGGCCGGTGCCTGTTCCCGGCGCGGCATTGCTCGGTGCTGTCGGACTGGGCTTGGTGGGCTGGCTGCGTAGACGCAGAGTGTTGTGATTCCGTTAACCGAGAAGTGGTATTGAATCGGTCATGTGTTCGGTCACGGTGTTTTCAAACAAGCGGGGACGCTCGCCCTACATGGAGGGTCCGCCCCCAGAGACCACTGGCAGGGGCGGGCCTCAGCCATACACGACTTCTCCGTTGCGGGCGTAGTCGACGATTCGAGAATCGCCGCTTTGCCATTCTTCAAGAGTCATGGCGACCGCCTCAATGGGTTGGAAGACCGTGGCAATGGCGGCCGAGAGAATGTCGATCCTTTCCCAATAGCCCTTACTGGCAAAATCCTCGGAAATCACGACTAAATCGATATCGCTGTCCTCGCGCTGGGTGCCCGTGCTGTACGAGCCGAAAAGAATAATCTTCTGGAGCTTGATGTTCTCGGCTTCCAACGCCTTGGCGAAATCGGAGATGATCCTCAAAACTGCTTCTTTATCCACTCCAGAATCTCCTTAGAGCCTCTACCAGAATGGCCGCCGTGCAGACTCCCTCGTGTCACCCCTGCGAAGGCAGGGGTCCAGGAAAGCCTCGGCGCGGGTGGATTCCCGCTTTCGCGGGAATGACATCGGGAGCATCTTCCACCAGCCTGTCGTTATGTTGGAGGCTCTTAGCCTGCTGTAGGTCATCATTAACGGTATGATACCCGATTCGACGCAGATTACAACCGCCAGGGGCTGCGGAGGGGGCGGGTGAGCAGGCGGCTGGCCTGGTCATCGTTGAGGAATTGCTCTGCTTTCGGGTCCCAACGGAGCTTGCGGCCCAGGCGGATTGCGATGTCGTCGAGGTGGCAAATTGTGTCGGAGCGCACGGCGGTCTCAATGGGGCAGATCGTCTTTTGCCGCGTTCGGATGCAGTCGAGGAAATTGCGCTTGTGGTTGTTGCTGACGGGCAGCCGCGGCTCACTGGAGCCGAAGGTTGTCTGGAGGAGCGATTTCGGCCCGGCGTCGATCCCACCGCGAGAGACGATGACCCAGCCGTCGCTGCCGATGAACAGGATGCCGCAGCCTCTCGACTCCAGGACCGGCGTCACGAATTGCGGAAACTCCTTCTCCGTGTGCCGGGAGTCCATGTGAACCATCTTGACGCCGTTGGCGTAGAGGTGCTCGACCCGCCACGTCACCGGCGTGTCGCAAAGGCCGTCGCGGGGGATGGCTCCCGTGCCTTCGATCTCCAGTGGGCCGGTGTCGTCGCTGTTGTTGCCCCATTGGGCGATGTCCACATGGTGGATGCCCCAGGCGCCGCTGAGGCAGCCCAGGCAATAGTCATGGATGTGCATCCAGTAGCCGGGAGTGCCCTCGTTCCGCGAGGCGGCCCGCTGGAACGTGTACGGTGCCCACGGGGCGGGGCCGAGCCACATGTTGTAGTCGAAGTCCTTCGGGTCCGGCTCCGGCTGGAGCGGCTGATTCGCCAGTTCGGCCCCCGGCACCGACCCGACGACGATGGTGTGCAGCTTGCCGATTCGCCCGTTGCGGACCAGCTCACAGCAAAGCCGGAATTCCTGGCTGGACCGCTGCTGGGTGCCGAATTGAAAGACCACGCCGTAGCGGTTCACGGTTTCTCGCAGGGCCTTGGCCGCGGCGACGTGGACATCGGCGGGTTTCTCCATGTACATATCTTTGTGGTTTCTGGCCGCCTCCATGGCGATCAGGGCGTGCCAATGGTCCGGCGTCGCGATACAGACGGCGTCAATGTCCGGCCGGGCCAGCAACTCGCGATAGTCCTGGTACATCGTGCAGCCGGTGTCGCCGTACCGCTCGTCAACCGTCTGCTTGGCCTTCTCCCGGAATTTGCGCCGCAGGTCGCAGACAGCCACCATGCGGATCTCCTCCTGGGCCGAGAAGCTGCGCAGATGCCCGCCGCCCATGCTGCCGATGCCGATACAGCCCATCACGATCTTCTCGCTGGGCGGGACGTTCCCCGCCGCCCCCAGAACGCGGGCTGGCACGAGGTATGGAAATGAGGTGATAGCCGCACCAATCGCGGCACCCGTCTTGAGAAACTCCCGACGCGTCGTTCTCTGATTCATCTTGCAGCCACCTTCCCACGATTCCCAGAAGTCACGGACGGCCGACACGGCGTATTGTAACTCCTCGACCCGTCGCCTGCCATACTGGGAATTCATTTTGGGTTTTGCGTCGCGTCGTGCTAAACTCTTACATGGTCTGCAGCGACGCCGTGAGGCGTTTCTTCTGGAAGGAACACCTCACGGCGTTACTGCGAGCGTGGAGAAGCAGGGACATCATTTTTGAGGTGTGAGTATGAGTGAAAGAGCCGGAAAAACGTCACGACGTCAGCTTCTGAAAACCGCGACAGGGGCCGTGGCGGCCTTTACGATCGTGCCCCGTCACGTGTTGGGGCAGGGGCAGACGCCGCCCAGCGAGAAATTGAACGTCGCCGGCATCGGCGCCGGCGGCCAGGCGGGTTCCGACATCAACGAAATCGCCAAGGGCGCCAACATCGTCGCCCTGTGCGACGTCGATCTGCGTCCGGAACATCGCGATCGCACGGTGATCTCGAAGTTCCCCGACGCCAAGGTGTACCAGGACTTCCGCAAAATGTTCGACGAGATGGACAAGAAGATCGACGCGGTGATCGTCGGCACGCCCGACCACACCCACGCCGTGGCGGCCATGGCCGCCATCAAGCGGGGCAAGCACGTCTACTGCGAGAAGCCCCTGGCCCATTCCGTCGGCGAGGTCCGCGCCCTGATGAAGGCGGCCCAGGAGCACAAGGTGGTGACTCAGCTTGGCAACCAGGGCCACTCCTTTGATACCATCCGCACGTTCTGCGAATGGATCTGGGATGGCGCTATCGGCAACGTTCACACGATCCACTGCGGCTGTGGGGCTAACAATTCCGCCCTCGACGAGTTGCCGCGGATGAGTGAGAAGGAGGAAGTCCCGGCCGGTCTGGATTGGGACCTCTGGCTTGGTCCGGCGAAGGAACGGCCGTATCATCGGTTCTACCTGCCGGGGCGGTGGCGGAGCTGGGTGCCGTTCGGCAATGGCACCATCGGCGACTGGACCTGTCACGTCGTGGACCCGGTCTTTTGGGCCCTCGACCTCGGCGCTCCCAAGACGATCCAGGCCCAGGTGAAAGACTACGACCCGAAGACGCAGGGCGATTCCTTCCCCAGGGGCGACATCATCACCTTCGAGTTCCCGGCCAAGGGCAGTCGTGGGCCGATCACCCTCCTCTGGCACAGCGGCACCGAGAAGATTCCGCGTGCGAAGGAACTGGAGCCGGAGCGCAAACCCGTCGATACGGGGGCCTACGTCTACGGCGACAAGGGCGTCATCATGTACGGCTCGCACGGCGCCGGCAGCGTCCGCATCATCCCCGAGACGGCGATGAAGGCTTACAAGCGGCCGGAGCAGAAGATCCCGAGGGTCAAGAATCACCACGACGACTGGCTCCGGGCGATCCGCGAAGGCCGCAAGGCCGGGTCCGACTTCTCCTACGGCGGCCCGCTGACCGAGATCGCCATGCTGGGCGTCATCGCCCTGAAGATGCCGGGCGCGAAACTGGAGTGGGACGCGCCGGCCATGCGCTTCACGAACAACAATGAGGCGAACCAGCATCTCAACCCGCCCTATCGGCAGGGCTGGAGCCTGTAAGAATTGACGATTTACAATTGACGATTTGAGCGGCTGGGTGCCGTGCTTACGCAAACCAGTGTAAGCATGGCACTCACGCCCACCAATCGCTGAACGGGGAATCGGCGATCTTGCTTTCCGATCGGTATCGCCTTCTGCGCAGAACCTGTTGACCGGTTCAATCCCTCCTGCTATGGTGTTTCCTGAATTTGAAGGAGACCTGGATGGCAAGAGTTGTGGGACCGAATGGTCCAAGCAAAGTCCGTGCGGTGCGGCGCCGTGACGATATTTCAGAGGCCGCGAGGATCGATGCGGCTGCCGGCGGGCATTCGCCGATGAGAATTTGGATCACACCGGTTATTCTTGTCTCCACGATCCTCCTTGGGGGCTGGGGTTGTTCGACGAAAACACCATCCGTCCGGTCGGAGTGCCCGTCCCTTGACGCCGAAGACTACTATTTTCCCAAGGGAGCTCTCGACCCGTCACGATCCAAGGTCGATAGAATACTGCGGGATTGGTATTCGAAGTATCTCCGAGCGATGATGGAGCCGTCACTGTCCTGCGGTGAGAAGATGGACGGGTTCGCCTATCGATTTCTGTGGCTTCGGGGTTTTCATCGCCCGATCGCCGTGCGAATTGAGAAGAACGGCCCCTCTGTCACGTTGAACGCGGTGGAAATCGACGGCACCGGAGGAAGTGCGCCGGGAAGGATCGTCAAGCGGACACAGAGGACATTGTCACCGGCCGAGCACGACAAATTCCTAATGAAGCTAAAGCAAGTCGGATTTTGGGAAATGCGCAAGAACCAGGATCGTTTTGGAATGGAGGGAGCTCAATGGGTCCTGGAGGGCGCCGAGAACGGCCGATACGAGGTGGTGGACAGGTGGTCGCCAAGCCCCGGGGCCTACCGCGACGTCTGCCTGATCCTTCTCGAATTCGCAGGCATTGCGGTCCCGCCGGCCGAGCTCTATTGATCGCTTCGGGATACTCATTTTCCTGGGAGGATACGCTTGTGACGAACCTGCCTGTTGTCCTGCTGTTGACGGTTGGCACGTGCGCATCCGCGCAATCGCTGGTGTCGCCGGAGGTGCATCCGGATGGCCGCGTGACGTTCCGCCTGAGGGCCCCTAACGCCAAGGAGGTCGTGCTGCGCTGTGAAGGCACCAAAGGCGGTCCGATGCAGAAAGGCGAGCAGGGTGTGTGGTCGCTTACGACCGACCCGCTGCAGCCGGACATCTACGCGTACGCGTTCCTCGTAGACGGCCTCCAGACCATCGACCGCGCCAATCCGCTGCTCAAGTACAATCTGCTGAACACGGAGAGCCAGGTGCACGTGCCGGGGGCGGCCACGCTGCCCTGGGAGATCAACAACGTGCCGCATGGCGTGATCCACCGCCATCTGTATCGGTCCGCGATCGTGGGCGACGACCGGCCGTTCTTGGTGTACACGCCGCCCGGTTATGACCCTGCGGCCCAGCAGTCCTACCCTGTGCTGTATCTCCTGCATGGCTATAGTGATGCCGAGGATGCCTGGGTCAGCGTGGGCCGGGCGAATGTCATCCTGGACAACCTCATCGCCCAAGGCCGTGCCAAACCCATGCTGGTGGTGATGCCACTGGGCTACGGCAACAAGGAAGTCATCGCCAACGGCTGGGCGGGCCTGCGCAAAACCGGGGTCTGGCAGGACAGCGTCGAGAAGTTCCGCGATGCGTTGCTCAAGGAGGTCATCCCGCAGGTGGAAAAGGCCTACCACGTGTCCGCGGATCGCAGCGCCCGCGCGGTCGCGGGCTTGTCCATGGGCGGGACCCAGTCCCTCTTCATCGGCCTCAACGCGCTGGATCGCTTCGCCTGGATCGGGGCCTTCAGTTCCGGTGGCCTCGATTCGGACTTCGACAAGCAATACCCGGCCGTGAGCGAGAGCCTCAACACGCAGTTGCGTCTGCTCTGGATCGGGTGCGGCCAGCAGGACGGCTTGATCGGACTCAACCAGAAACTGGTCGAGTGGCTCAAGTCCAAGGGCGTGAAACTGACTTGGGTGGAAACCCCCGGTGGCCACAGCTTCACCGTCTGGCGCCGCTACTTAGCCGAACTCACGCCGCTGCTCTTCCAGAGCCTGCCCTGAGCGTAGTCGAAGGGACAAGCCGTAAGTGCGGCGTCTTGGCGCAGAGGTTCATTCCACCTGCGATTCGATTTCGGGAGGGAGCCGGTCTTTGAGTTCCGGATGCGTCTCGACCACGCGGAGGATATCCGCCAGGTCCTTCTGGCGTTTGCTCTTGCGTCGCTGTTCGTCCCGGTACGCCCAGACCTTGCCCCGAAGCACATCCTCCAGTGCCGCCACGGTCATAGTATATCCAAGGACTTGCCTCTGCACGGCGTGGGGAACGAACTCCTGATATCGGGGGTCCGTCTGAATCTGGATTCGCAGGTCCGAACCAGAGACAGACAGATTGATGCTGTGCGCGAACCGCTCGATCTTGACGCCCTTTGCGATTGCCGCTTCACATAGAGCCTGGACTTTGTCCGTGACGATGACGATGTCCAAGTCAAGACTGACCACGGGCTCCGCATAGGCGTTGACGGCCAGGCCACCGATGACGCAGTACCCGGCCCCAGTCTGCTCCAGCAGGCTCAGCAGGAGTGCGACCACATCAATCTGCCCGTTGGCCACTCTGTTCAGGAACGTCTTACCGGTCATAGCATCTCCACTATTTGTCGCGATTATACTCCGAACCTTGTTGATCGGCAAGCTCCGCGCGTAGTCCGCTCCTACGGATGGCCCGGCGGAAAACCTCCTTCCACGCGGCCTATGTCATCCGGAAGGGAATTGGTCCCGTCAACGCGTTCTTTGCAGACCCTATTGACCTACCCCATGCATCGTGCTATGGTGTTTCATGTGTAACCGAAGGAGAGCCGGCTATTGGAAACGCCGAAGACACATGACCTGAACAGGCCGCCCCTGGCGCACGCGGTTGGGCCGCGGAGCTCCCAGTACGCTGTGCCTGCATCTGAGCGACTTAGCGGCCGGGTGCGGGCGCATCTACATGCCTTGTGCCCTGGCCCGGAAGCGTCCGAACACCACCATTTTGGCCTGACGAACCACGGACCGCGAGGTGTCATCAGAAAGCCACATAATACATAGTTTAGGTACAGTATCATGCCGATCTCGTACGAGCTTCGTCATCACGTGTTGGACTCGGGAGGTGCTATCAGTATTGATGAGGCGAAGTACGCTGAGTACGGTCACGCGCATGAGGTCTTGTTGAACGCGTTGTACATCGAAGAGAAACTCGATCTGTTACTTGAGAACTTCGTAGAGTATGAGGAAGCATTGTTGAGCATTGGACTCAGTCGAATGGTGTTTCAGAGGAATGATTGGACCGAATTCCGTAACGACATCAGTATGGTCAACCGTCGGCTGGTCAACCTCTTGTCTGCGTGCCGCGCGTATCTTGACCAGCTACCGCACCATATCAATGAGATATGTGATCCGTCAAAGAATGAGGCAGGAATTCTGCGGAGAGCGATGACAGAACAGTACAATTCGGTATTTGGCTACCGCGTGATGGAGGCACTTCGGAACTATGCGCAACATCGCGGTTCCCCTTTTCAATCATCGGATTTCAGCGAAACATGCGAATGGTGTGGTGAAAGGCAGGTGAAGGTGTTCACGGTCGATCCGTTCTTGGAGCCTACAAGGCTCTCGCAGGATGGTGAGTTCAAGAAAGCGGTCCTGGACGAAATGTCGCAGCGTGGGGAAGCTGTGTACCTGAAACCGCTGGTGAGGCAGTACATATCGAGCATCATAGAGATCCACCGGCAGGCTCGCGATTTGGTGAGGGATGGTGTCAGACAGAAAAGGGAGACCATCGAGTTCGCCCTTGAGGCTGTCAGAGTCCGTGATGCTGTAGAGAAGGACTGTGTGTCCGCCTTCATCATAATTGCCGATGATGGTGCATGCACGGGCAGAGTTTGTCTGTCCCTGGAATCGGAGCGACGGAGGGAGATTCTGTGCAAACGGAGCCTATGTCTTGCAGGGCTTGATCACCATTTCGTCTCCGGCGTTTGCAGGGATGACGGCGAAAACGAACGAGACGGTACCCAACAGAATGGTCGAGTGGATTTGCTGGCGGGCCCCTCATCAACTCGTTAGGCGATTGATTAGGCGTACTGACATGAATAGCCAAGAGTCACACATGTTTCTCTCATACAATGCCGATGACAAAGCCTATGTACGTAGACTCGCTGCTGCGCTCAAACT
>Ga0315286_10007796_pt1 | contig 10508 bp, 16 predicted proteins | sample YL17G10_0_MG_FD_205038 | JGI IMG/M metagenome (GOLD analysis project Ga0315286, IMG submission 205038) | Sediment microbial communities from Yellowstone Lake, YNP, Wyoming, USA - YL17G10_0 | ecosystem: Environmental > Aquatic > Freshwater > Lake > Sediment | place: USA: Wyoming | collected...
GGCGGGCGGAATCGAACCGCCGTGCTGTTAAGACCGCTTCTGCTTCTTCGTTCCAACATCAATACTTTAGCAAACTTGACTCTGCAAGTCAAGTTCTTTTTCGTAACTGGCATAGAATAGGTCCACGGATTCTACCAGCTTGCGCATGTAATTGGTCGTGCGTCCCACGAATAGTTGAATTTCGCTGGGCGAGACAATCGGGACGACAATCTGTTTGACCATGACGCCTGTTCGTTCGTAGACGGACAGCGCATAGAATGTAGACTGGATGAAGTAATCTTCCACCCATTCCGCCTTCTTGGGTTTCTTGGAGTTCTTGAAGTCGATGACGGAGAGTTCCTGGTCCCACAGCGCCAACAAGTCCATACGTCCCGCCACCCCGAGCCGCTCACAATAGACATCCTGCTCCTGTGCATATACAGTCGTGATGTGAGTGTCGATGACGGCGCGGAGACGCGACCAGAGTTCGCCAACTTGTGGACCAAACTGCGGAAGTTGATCGTTGGACAGATAGCATTCCGCTAAACTATGAATCGAGTTCCCGCGCGTGGTCGCCCGTGCCGATTCGCGACCGGCGGCTTCGGGCCCGACACGAGCTTTCCACGCTTCAAGCTCGGGTTTCGGTTTGGCCTTGAGCACGCGAGTGATGGAGGGGTAGAAGCGCCCCGCCTGGGAACCGTCGAGCACTTCATAGACGCGCCCCACGTCAAGGTTCCGTTGTTTGAGGGTTGGAAATTTCAAGGAATCATCATGTATAAACATCATCTTGCTTTCGTTAGAGTTGCACGCCCAGCTTGTCCTTGATAATCGTCCAACGCGCTTTGCTACGAAGCGTGACTTCTTCGACGCGCCCCTTCGCAATCACATGGAATGCGGGGACACCCTTGTCGATGCGCATTTTCACGATATTCAAATCCGTAAACAGCTTCCGAATGGTCGGTGTCAAATCAAAGGCGCCTTCTTTGCTCACGTCGGCAAGATACATCGCAATGAAGCCATACACCAAATTGGTAGGCGTGAATTTCGATGGCGAGCCGGCAGCGGTTTTCATGCGGGGCACCACATGGTTGACCAAAAACGAGAGATACGCGGTTTGCCCTGATAGTCCCAAGCTCACGATAGGCTTGTCCTTGTTCGCTTCGATGACCAGGGCGTCCTGCTCCCATCGCACGTTCTTGAACTGCTGCTTTAAGACACTATCAGATGACATCGTTTTTGGGAAGATGTTTTGTTTTGCCAGCATACCGACGGCTTGCACCGCACCCTTGTAGGTGGGTTCATTGGCAAGTTGCATGATCACGGAGATGCCCAAATCCTTGTGCGCGCCCTTTTTGAACGCCTCCACGCGCTCCGCAATCAATCGCGGTGCGAGCGTGTTGGACGATCCACCTTCCGCCTTCGCTGAATAGCCATGGTGCTTCCCACCAATGCGCACGAAGTAATCAAAGAGTTCGTAGTTGGATCGTTGTGGAAACACAATATGTGAGGCCCGTTGCGACCGCGCAATGTGTAACGCGCCAATGATTTCTCCAAAATACTTGGTCACTTCCGCCACGTCTACGGACTTGTTCGTCACGCTAAAAATGGTTTCCAGCGTTTTCTTTGGGATCTTCGGATGCTTGTCTACGTAATCCACCAGATCCACCAGATACGTTTTGTAGTTGCGATGAATCGTCGCACGCGCAATCCCTGTCCGCACCACTTTGACATAACTATCCGTGGCAAAGACCCAAAACTTATCATCGGGTTTGCGAATCAATTCTTTGATGTTTTGCAGCGGAGTGCCCTTCAGCAATTCTCCTGGTGCGATTTTTGATTCAGCCATGCGTTCTTATTGGCTACAGATCGTCGTGGTGCCAGGTGTGCCCCATGTCGGCTGAGGATAGGGATAGGGTAAATTCGAATCAGGCCATGTTGGCCATGTTGGCCATGTTGGCCATGTTGGCCCTACGGGCCATACGGGCGCGCTCGGCGCCGGCGCGGTTTGCCAACGACAACCACACGTAAAGAACGGTGTCGGTAGTCGCACGGGTAGTCCGCGATCCAACCCAGGAATGTCTCCGTCGATATAGATGGCGGCCCCACAGTGGGGACAGCTACCATCTCGCTGATAACGAACAGCACTCGGTAGCAGGGTCGTCGAATCGGTCGTCGTGATGGTGGTCATACGTCTATCGTGCTCCCGCGATGTTTTGACTTGATGTTGCGAAGGAGGTCTTTGAATGTGTCGGGGACTTTCTTAGGGATGACGGTGTAGCTGACGCCCGGCCCCGCGATCAGGCGCTCAATCGCACCCTGACATTTCGGACACGGCTCCGTCGTCGGAAAGTCGCGTCCGTCAATCGGCAAATGCACATCGGTCGCGACAAAATCACATTCAGCATTCACACAGCGATAATCATAATGCGGCATCGTTATCTCCCTGACTTCCAGTGTTTCGCCACGGCTTGGGCTTTCTGCCCTTCATGCTTGGCGAATTGTGTGGAGACTTTGTTGTCACCCCGACAATACGCGCAGTCTTTCGGACATTCTCCTGATTGGTGCAGATCGCGCAACCCTGCGCCGTCCTTCTTGCGCACATAACCGCGGTACATCCCATCTTGATATGCCACAAAGCCTTCAGGTGCGGATTCATGCAAATGCGCTTCGTCAATATAGTAGACGACGGTATCACCACTTGAGTTGACGCGCAAGTCCCAAATGCGGAGCGACTTTTCCGTATTTCGAATCGCCGCTTGGACGCTCGCGCCGCCTGCCCGTTCTTGGTCAAAGAACGTTTGCACCTGCATACGAGTCGGTCCCGAATCTCCAATCTCACAGAGGGTGAGAAGGTTTTCGTTGATAGTAAAGGTGTGTTTTGTGTTCTTTGGCATAATCCGTCGCTCCTATGCAGCTATTTAGCCAACGGAACACGAAGAACAAGCAGCGATTCGACCTGTTCCACTTTCTCATAAAGCGAGACCGCCCAGTCATACCACGTCTCGCGTCCTGCATAGTCGTGGAGCAGGACGGTCGTTCCTGGGTTCAATTTGGTACGGATATACGCCAAGCAGGGCCCCCGCGCGATCCCATCCACTAGGACGAGACCCACGCGCGGCCAATCGCTATCGACCGCGGCCGCCCCAATATAGAGCGCGCATCCTGCACCGCATTCCTCGGACGGCTCCGCGTATTTGTGCATGTCTCCACAATAGGATGCCAACGGCGCGAGTTGCAGTTGCGTCAGCGCAAGTGGCACCTGATGGTCGTGGTCATACCCCAAGACACCAAGCATATCCTTGTGCCATTTTTCCACATGCTCCACGGAGATCAATATCTGCGTCAGATGCATCTTACGAGCGAGGTGGATTGTGGACCAGCCCGTACCATATTCGAGCACCACGCCATAGTGCGGGAGTTTGGCGACCTGCTTGAGCACTTCGTTCCATTCTGTCTCGCCCATCATGGGGTCATGATCCCCTAAGGCCACCACGGGGTCTGTGTGCGTCGTTTCGGTCATAACATGCGTCCGTTGTGTGACGTGTTGGCGTCTAGTGGGAGACTTCAAACTCAGGCCAATAGAGCATCTGGTTTTCGAGTTTGATATTCGGCCGAGCAGATGGCTCCAGCCGTTCAAGGGCGATCATCGATCCGCGGCAGATCGCCGACATGTTTTTATACCAGTCGGACACGGGCTGGGACGATGCGGCACCCAAGGCACGGTAATCACAAATATTCGCGAGAATCAACAACATGTCGCAGATATTTGCGGGTTGCGAATTCTCCATCATCATTTGGATGTGTTGGCGCATACCTAGGTATTCGTCCTGTTCATTGTCATACCCGTGCGCCGAGGCCGGTTCTTGACGATATTCCATGCAGGGTTCCGTTGGGAATTCCATCATATCAATCCGTATCACGCTGAGATTCCAGCCACATTTCGAAACGTCGCCGTGACGGAGCGTCAAGGTGCATTCGAATGGGCGTTCCGACGAGAGCCATGACAAAAAGCACGGCACTTACACTGCCTATCACATGTATACTTAGGTTACTCTCGGCGCTCCCGTAAAAGATCAGGGTCACCAGAAAACACAGAGTCGCCCAAATCACTTGCGCGGCTTTGCCAAACACAAAGACAGGCACGTATTTCAAGTGAAGTTCTTCACGAACCTGAAGGGCCGCTCGTCGCGCCAGTTCCTCATTCATCTGTTGTTGTTGTGGATGCGACATGACTATTCCTTGATGAAATGAATGTCGAAGGGAGATTCCAGCAAACCAGGAAACGTCTTGCGAACGAACGCTTCGGTGCACTTGAAATCCTTAGCAAACGTCTTGTCCTTGACCGAGAGCAGCAGTTCCACTTCGGTCGGGTCCAAGGTCTGTAACAAGTCGCGGAAAATCATCTCCCGACGTAGTTGTTTCAACCCTGGGTTGCCGCCATCGAGAAAGATGTAAAAGCGACGAAGCTCACGCACCAAATGTGAGGCGGTCAATCCCGCTGTCGCGCGACCCGCTTGATATGGGGGCGTCCCCTCGGGCAACAGCCACTTCACATCGCTAAACGCCAGCATCAGAAACCACCCGAGCCCGAGCGTGTAGTGGTGCCGCAGGTACTCCGTCTTTTCCGTCGGCTTGGTCATCTTCCGAGCAGTATCTAAAATCTCACCCAGCGTTCTTGTCATGGCCATCTCCCTTAAAGTGTGGTCCAACGAGTGTCAGCACCGGTGTCGGTATGGGTGTGGATGTTGCAGAAAGCACCCGACAGAGTTGCAGAAGATCCTGCACGACTCGCTTCATACGCACATCACATTCGGTGGTCCATTTCCCCGTGGTCTGGTACATCGCAATCAAGCTGCTACAGACGGTCATCGTAGACTCTGAAAACAGCGTGTAGAGTTCCTGCTGCGTCATGGCCGGCTTCGCCCGCGGTTGCTGCTCAATCTCCTGCACTTCGTCTGCGAATTTCGCCCACCGGCGCGCATCATAGGCTTCGCGCGGTAGGAATTCTATTACATCGCCCATTAGTCGATCACCAACATGGGTTCTGCCGCACCTTGCGTGATCACATGGTCGAGCAACTGCTTCCACGCGCCCAGCCGGCTTTCAAACGAATAGAACCGCTGATAGTAGGCGCTCTGTAGCAGCAGGGTCCGCTGCACATCGGTGGTGTCATACGTATCGAGCGCCTGCGTCATATACGCCAGCGTGCGCTGGACCATGACTTCGGGACGCTCATCATACTGGAACATCCAGGCCCATTCCGCGCACGTCTCGGGCAACGCACCGAAGTTGTCGGTGATTGCGAGACATCCCGCCATGAGAGCTTCCTGAATCGCCATGCACGACGTTTCCATATACACAGACGGATACACGAACACATGCGCCTGCTTGACCGCTTCGCGCACCTCAGCATTCGGGACCGAGCCATGATACGTCACGCAGGGATTGGCACGGAGCACGTCATACAGTTCCGCGAACTTCGTATCTTCCGAGTTCCATCCGTAAATTTTCAAGGACGAATAGACGTGCAGTTCCCAATCCTGACGAATTTCTGCCAGGCGCTTCGCCGCTTCGGCCAGAAAGACGAGACCGCGGTGCGGGGTCGATGTGTAGATGAATTGCAGCTTCTCACCACGTGGCTTCGGGAGTTCCACATCGAGCAACGGGACCGCATTCTTGATGACGATCCCGTGAGCGAATGGAATGCCAAGCACGTAGTTATACATTTGCTGTTGCCAATGTGAACAAAACACGATGGCATTGAAATGCGAACGGAATGAGGAGTCTTTGAGAGGAGAGGATTGTGGGTCTTGCGGCAAATCTTGAAGCCAAAGAATACGTGGCTTGTTTTCCAGCGGCGCACTGAGCGGACGCGACATGATGATTTGCACCTGGTCGGTCAATTCGGGGAAGTGCGCTTTCAGGTGACCCAGAATGAGTTCCGTCCCACCCATCGGCGGGGTATTGGGTACTTCTGCGACGGGGGCGGCGACAGGAGCGACGGGGGTGACGCCTGCGGCGGCTTCGACTAGCGGGTGGTGCTTGGTGTGTTTTGCCATAGTATCCTCAAAAGTGAATGTTAATCTCGCGTATTACTTATGCAGGGCGTCCCATGAGAATTTTCATATGGACGGACCCACCAAGGTCTCGTTCGTAGAAGCCGTGGTATCCGATGTATTTCTTCTCAGGATGCTCTCCAAGCCACTTGACTTTCTTCCCAAGCACCTGCTCCACTTCGGCTTGGTTTGCGACGTAGGGGAGATTGTAGCGTGTCAGGAGCACATGTGCGATGGCGCCCGATACCTCGCAGTAGTTACCTTGGGTCCGAAGCTCTTGAATGAACATGCTGAGATAGGCCGACTTCGCTGCGGGCGTGCCATTCGTGGCCAGTCCCGTCCATTTCGTTCCATACGACGAGGCTTTACCAATCAGCGTGGCATCGGGCGTTTTGTCGCCGTCAACGTCTACGGCATACCAAATTGTGTGGTTGGCAGGAATATCGGAAGGCTTTTTGAAGTCGATGTGTCCTCCGACGTAGCTATAGGAAGCGGCCAGCAAATCAAACAATTCGGTGTCAATGTTGATAGGTGGTTCTTTTTGCGACCGACGGAGTTGGTTGACGGGAATATGCTTCCATTCACCTGGTCGCGGGTGGAAGTCGGCAAAGCGAAACTCACGAAGGTATTGTTGGAAGGACTTCATCATGTCTATTTAGTTGGCTGCCTCGGAGAGAATCGAACTCCCGTTCCTCGGTTCAGAGCCGAGTGTCTTACCACTAAACGAAAAGGCAATATGGTTTTCTTTCAGAAATGGCTACCGCGCAGGGAATCGGACCCCAATGAGAAGCTCCAAAGGCTTCCGTCCTACCATTGAACGACACGGCAACAAACACTCGTATAGACTAACATGCGCCTCACGCGCACGTCAAGGAAAAAATGGCGGTTCCAGAGGGAATTGAACCCTCGTTCTGCCCGTGACAGGGGCGCGTCCTACCATTAAATGATGGAACCGTAAGATTGGCAGAGGTAGTAGGATTCGAACCTACATAACTGGTTTTGGAGACCAGAGTCTTAGCCGTTAGACGATACCCCTATGGTAGTGGATACAGGAATCGGACCTGTTTCACTTGGGTGTAGACCAAGCGCAATGCCAGTTTGCTAATCCACCGTGAGTTTCTTCCGCGTTTTCCGCGGCCGCTTCTGCTTGAGTAGCCACGCTTCAAACGTCGGATTGACGAGTACCTGTGCGCACCGGCCCGTCCGCAGGAGCTTGATGGCCGCCTTCGGGGTCATCCCGTCGAGCACCAGGGACAGCCCCGCGAGCAGGCCCGAACGATTCAGTCCTGCTTGACAATGCACCAACGTCGTCCCCGTGGCCTTGCAGATGTTGATCCAACGCGCCAGCGAGTAAAGCTGGTCCGCGTCAGGCAATCCATGCGAATCAAAGAGTCGCACTTCCGTGAAACTATCCAGGTCGCCGCCTGGATTGTAGCGTTCCCACGGATAGAGACTGATGATATGTTTGAACATCCCGCCCAAACTCGCTCCATCAAGACACCCGCCCTGCCAGAGATTGCCTTTCACATGAGAAATCAGTGGGATATTGAAATATCCCCCACCCATGTGCGCTTCACCTTCGATCTTGGGTAAACCCTCGATGTGGTGCGTGATCAAATCTGCTTTTCTATTCAAGATATCAGTCATGTTCTTTTCCTAATGGTACTCGATAATGGAATCGAACCATTACCTTCAGAGTGTCATTCTGATGCTAGACCTTCCAGCTAATCGAGTGTTGGAGCGGGGCGTAGACTTTCGTCTCACCGCTGCACCCTATTACGTAATAGTGATGCCGCAGTTTACCACCACCGCACAAAATTTGGTGACACCGGCAGGAGTTGCACCTGCGTTGTTTACCGCATGGGTACCTGGTTTACAGCCAGGCGGAGTCGCTACTGTCCCACGTTGCCACACTGTCGTTAGTCCTTCATCGTCGCCCGCAACCGAGAGAACTTCACCCAGGCTTCCTCGGTGCATTTCTCACAAATGTAACCTTGGAACCCTTCCCAACGATACTTTCCTGGCATCATCGGGAGGTTGTGTTTTTCACAACGATATTCTTTGTCTGTCTGCTGCGTGTTACTCATGTCGCCTCTACTCGAAAAAATGGTGGACTTAGAGGGAGTCGAACCCCCATTGACCGGTTAAGAGCCGGCGATTCTAACCATTGAAATATAAGTCCAAAGGTGCTAGGAGATACCCGCGACTCCTAGCGGTAAGAGCAACCCTTACGGGCTCGTCGGCGCCGACTTACGTGCTCTAACTTGGTGCTCCCATGTGGAATCGAACCACAATCGTGGGCTTCGGAGACCCGTATCCTATCCGTTGAACGATAGGAGCATCGTAGGTAGAGACAGACCACCGCTTTCGCACTGCTGTTCCGTCTCGTTAGCCGTTATTTCAGGCATCACCTACATTACTGCCGCGGCGGCTCAAATTGATAGTGCCCGCCGCGTCGAATTTGGTACCAATGCAAGGACCAGAACATCTGATTGTCTCGCATCGCCCTGATGATTTCTTCATTCCCACTCCATCCGCCGGTGCTGATGTGAATGTGGTCTAACCCTGTATCTGAGATATCGTGCCATCCCCATGCACCCATCCACCAAATCTCTTCGATGAACGCGAACAGGTTCTTATAGTCCGTTGCGGGCCATACGCGAATGATATGCAGCGCCAATTCGGTGGGGTATTCTCCATCCAGAAAATCGTCGTCGCTTGACCATTGCGGAACATCGTGGCCGCTCCACTCATAACTCATCGGGCTTTTCCCACGGCTGTTGCGATACCAGTTCCACGCGCCATTCACCCTCAGGTGGAATGACACGATATTCGTTCCACGTCCCGCAGGTGTTACAGGACGTATAGAAATGGCGCACGTCGCGGAACGAGATACGTTCCATCACACAGTCGCCATCTTTTGACTGCCAGTTCGTCAGGGGAGCCCCGCATTTCTTACACGGTGCCTCATACGCCACGTAATCGAACATTCCCATATCGTTCTCTCCGTCGTTAAATATCGGGTGCGCCCAGGGTAGTGACCCGAGCGCACCCTAGTTCTGTTGGTGCGCAGCATCCCACTACGGAGGTGCGCACCGCGAGAACATGCGACGTTGGCGGTGCCGCTGTCGCATTTCTTGGAGCTACTGGCAGGAATCGAACCCGCATTACTGCCGTACAAAGGGAGCGTAATACCACTATACTACAGTAGCGTAAATCTGGAGCTATGGACAGGAATCGGACCTGTGTCTCACCCTTACCAAGGGCGAATCCTTCCACTGAACGACAATAGCTCAATCACTCGAATCATGCACGGTCGTATAGTTCCACCAGCGCAACGTGACGAAGCGCCACGTCTTGATATCCTTGAGCGCCCGACGGCGATTGCAACGCACGCAGCGCCACACTGTTCCGTTGAGCCGCATCAATTCCCACTTATGCCAACACATCATAATTCCTTCTCTTGGTGCGGGTGGCGGGACTCGGACCCGCGTCGTACCGCTTGGAAGGCGGACATAATAGCCACTATACGACACCAGCACATTGATTATGGAGCTAAATGGACGAATCGAACGTCCGCCACAACCTTACGAGGGGTGTAGTCTGCCACTAACCTAATCTAGCCCGTTACTTCGTTCTGCATTCATAAATGGACTGACCGGTTGGATTTGAACCAACGAGAAATGGGTTTGCAGCCCACCGCATTAGACCTCTCTGCCACAGCCAGTTAGTACCCTTGATCTTCCAGACGCTTACGAATCGCTGCGAGTGTGGCGCCACAGAAGATGCCATTGAGAAATTCTACGACTTCTTTCGCCTCAGCGGCGTATTCTCCGCGAGACATAGTGAACTTGTCAATCGTGAGATCGGGGTCCACAATCAGCACATGCGGTGCCTCAGGATTCCCGTACCACGTTCGCGCCGAAATTTTCTTTACCATAATCTTGGTGCGTCCAGCGGGAATCGGACCCGCGCCCCAACCTTGGCAAGGTTGAATACTACCGCTATACGATGGAAGCACATACAGTCTAACACAAAACAAAAGGGCTGTCAAGTTTCCTCGGCAGCCCTTTGAAAATCTTCCTTTGCCGAGTTCACGTTTACGTAGCAGTATCCTTCTGGACCCCTGTCCAACCGGTATACACGCATTGCGTCGTTGTGAAAATCGTCATGTGTAACTCTACTTATGTTACAAGTATATCATACCAGCCAGCCCATGTCAAGCACATTCTGTCGTGCGAACACAAGCACATTCTGTCGTGCGAACACAAGCATATTCTGTCGTGCGAACACAAGCACATTCTGTTGGCATAGTAGGGTATTGTGTTGTGCGTCCAGTAGCTTATAGTGCTGGTATAATAACGCCGAATGGTTGTTTTCCGAGCTTCAACGCCGTAGCCAGTCTGTGGTGTCCGTCGATCACGTAATTGGTACCGGCTTTCCGATAGATCGCAATGGGGTCATCTGCTTTGC
>Ga0315286_10007798_pt1 | contig 10507 bp, 5 predicted proteins | sample YL17G10_0_MG_FD_205038 | JGI IMG/M metagenome (GOLD analysis project Ga0315286, IMG submission 205038) | Sediment microbial communities from Yellowstone Lake, YNP, Wyoming, USA - YL17G10_0 | ecosystem: Environmental > Aquatic > Freshwater > Lake > Sediment | place: USA: Wyoming | collected...
CGATGGCCCTGCCGCGGTGGCTTCAGGCGGCGGGCGCCCCGCCGTCGGGCAAGCGGCCGAACTTCATCTTTATCCTGACCGACGACCAGCGATGGGATGCCATGAGCGTCGTGCAGCGCGAGCAGGGCGCGAAGGCCCGGTTCCCCTGGCTGAAGACGCCCAACCTCGACCGGATCGCCGCCGAGGGCGTGAGGTTCCGCAACGCCTTCGTGGTCAACTCGCTCTGTGCCCCCAGCCGCGCGAGTTTCCTGACCGGCTGCTACGGCCACGTCAACGGTATCGTGAACAACCACGCGCCGTTTCCGGAGGGCAACGCGACGCACGCCTCTGTGCTGCGGGGCGCGGGCTATGCCACGGGGTACGTCGGCAAGTGGCACATGGGTTCGCAGCGCGAGCGGCCGGGGTTCGATTTCGCCGCCAGTTTCATCGGCCAGGGGAAGTACTTCGATTGCCCCTTCGTCGTCAACGGCGCCGTCACCGAGAGCAAGGGCTGGATAGATGACGTCTCCACGGATTACGCCGTCGATTTTCTCCGCCGCAGCAAGGACAAGCCGTTCCTGCTGGTGGTCGGGTTCAAGGCGACGCATGGCCCCTTTACTCCGCCGGAGCGGCGCCAGAACACCTACGAGGGCGAGGAGGCCCGCCTGGCGCCGAACCTGGATGTGAAGGCCGTCTACCGTTCGGAGGCCGCTCCGAAGAATCTCCGCCCGGGCGAGGCGACTGGCGTCAGGACGAACCTCGGCTACTTCCGCTGCATCACCGCCATGGACGACAACGTCGGCCGCATCCTCAAGACGCTCGACGACCTCGGCCTGGCCGAAGACACTATGGTCGTCTTCGCGGGCGATAACGGCTACTACCTGGGCGAGCACGGCCTCGGCGACAAGCGGTCCGCTTACGATGAGAGCCTGCGCATCCCGCTGCTGGTGCGCTACCCGCGGCTGGGCGTCAAGGAGAAGGTTGCGGACCAGATGGTCCTGAACATCGACCTGGCGCCCACGTTCGCCGACTTCGCCGGCGCGGAGGTCCCGAAGCAGATGCACGGCCGCAGTTGGCGGCCGCTCCTGGAAGGCAAGGCGGTCGGGTGGCGCCGCGCCTACTTTTACTGCTACTTCTACGAGCGCAATTTCAACACGCCCACGGTCACCGCCGTCCGCACCGAAACGGCCAAACTTATCAAGTATCCGGGCCACGACGAGTGGACCGAGATGTTCGATCTCGCCGCCGACCCGTACGAACTGAAGAACCTTTACAACGACCCCGCGAAGGCCGCCCTGCGCCGCGAGTTGGAAGCGGAATACGACAAGCAGGCCGCCGCCATCGCATTCCGTGTTCCGGAGTTTGCCGACAAACCGGGTGTGCCGGGTAAACCAAAGAAAGGCTAGCAACCATGATCACCGTACGCCGTCGTGACTTTCTGAGGGCCATCGGAGCCGGTGCCGCGGCGATGGCCCTGCCGCGCTGGATTGCGGCCGCGGAGTCGTCGGCCTTAAACGCTCCCGCCGGCCGCAAACCCAACATCGTCTACATCCTCGCCGACGACATGGGCTATGGCGACATCGCCTGCCAGAACCCCAAGTCGAAGATCCCCACGCCGCACCTCGACCGCCTGGCCGCGCAGGGCGTCCGCTTCACCGATGCCCACGCGCCAACGGCCGTCTGCACGCCCACGCGGTACGCGATCCTGACCGGCCGGTACTGCTGGCGCTCGCGCCTGAAAAAGGGCGTGCTCGGCCCGTGGGGGGAGACCCTCATCGAGGCCGGCAGGCTCACGGTTGCCGCGCTGCTGCGGCAGCACGGCTACGCCTCCGCGTGCATCGGCAAGTGGCACCTGGGCTGGACATGGCCGACGAAGGACGGCGGGCGTCCGCAAAGCGGCCCCGACCGCCTGAGCAACGTGGATTTCGCGAAGCCCATCGCCGACGGGCCGACCACGCGCGGCTTCGACTACTATTTCGGCACCGACGTGCCCAACTACCCGCCGTACTGCTTCGTCGAGAACGACCGCACGGTCGGCATCCCCTCCGCGCCGTCCACGCCGGTGTTCAACCTTCCCGGCCCGATGCTGCCCGAATGGAAATGGGTGGATATCATGCCCGAGTTGACCCGCCGCGCGGTGAAGTACGTCGAGGACGCCGCCAAGTCGCCGGACAAACCGTTCTTCCTCTATTTCCCGCTCACGGCGCCGCATTTTCCGATTGTGCCGACGCCCGAATTCCAGGGCAAGAGCGGCGCGGGCCTGTACGGCGACTTCGTCGCCCAGGTGGACTGGACCGTCGGGCAGGTGCTCGAGGCGCTCGAGCGCACGGGCATGGCCGCCGGCACGCTCGTCGTTTTCACCAGCGATAACGGCCCGGAGGTCGCCCGGGAGGTCGGCGTCGGCGCCTACGAACGCATTCAAAAATACGGCCACGCCAGCATGGGCGACCTGCGCGGCGTCAAGCGAGACGCCTGGGAAGGCGGCCACCGCGTGCCCTTCATGGCCCGCTGGCCGGGCCGCATCAAGCCGGGCACCACGAGCGGCGAGACCGTCTGCCACGCGGACCTCATGGCCACGCTGGCGGCCCTGCTGGGCATCCGCCTGCCGGACGATGCGGCCGAGGACAGTTACAACATCCTGCCGGCCCTGCTGGGCGAGAAACTCGAGAAGCCCATCCGCGAGGCCACCGTGCATCACAGTTGCAACGGCAAGTTCGCCATACGCCAGGGCGACTGGGTCTTCATCGACGCACCCACCGGCGACGACAACAAGGAGCCCGACTGGCTGAAGAAGGAGCGGGGCTACGAGCCGCACAACCTCCCCGGTGAACTCTACGACCTCTCGAAGGACCCGAACGAACGCCGCAACCTGTACGCCGAGCATCCCGAAATCGTGCAGCGCCTCAAGGCCCTGCTGGAAAAGTACAAGGCCGAGGGCCGCAGCGCCCCGCGTGGCCGGTAGGGCGGCTGTGCCAAGAAGCCGGGTGGCGGAAAGGACGGATAGATGCCATCGATCAACCGTAGGAGTTTTCTGGCGTGGGCGGCCGGCAGCGCCGCGGCCCTGGCGCTGCCGCGCGGGCTTCGGGCGGCAGGCGATGCCCTGCGGCGGCTGAACGTCCTTCTCATCACCGCCGACGACATGAACTACAATACGCCCGGCGTGGTCGGGTGCAAGGCGCCCGACATCACGCCCAACATCGATCGCCTGGCCGGCGAGGGGATCCGCTTCCGGCAGGCCCACGTGACCGTGGCCGTCTGCCAGCCCAGCCGCGAGTGCCTCATGACCGGCCGGTACCCGCACCGCAACGGGGCCACGGGTTTCTATCCGGTCAACAAAGATGTGCCGACGCTCCAGGAGTCGCTGAAGGCCGCCGGGTACCACCTGGGCATCCTGGGCAAGGTCGTCCACCTGCGGCCGGCGGAGAAGTTTCCCTGGGACTTCCAGCACGACCAGGGCGAACTCGGCATGGGCCGCGACCCCGCGACCTACTACCGCTACACGAGGGAGTTCCTTCAGCAGGCCAAGGACGCCGGCAAGCCGTTCTTCCTGATGGCTAACTCGCACGATCCGCACCGTCCCTTTGCGGGCAGCGACGCCGAGAAGGGCAGGGAGGCGGGCGGCCGCGCCGGCAAGAAGCGTGCGGCGGGCAAGGCCGCGGCCGCGCCGGCTGATGAGGCGGACGCCATCGCGTCGGGCGTATTTCCGCCGCCCAACCGCATCTACAAGCCGGAGGAGATCGCCGTTCCGGGATTCCTGGCCGACCTGCCCGATGTCCGCAAGGAGATGGCGCAGTATTACTCCTCGGCGCACCGCTGCGATCAGACCGTGGGCGAAGTGCTGCGGGCCCTCAAGGAGTCGGGCCTGGAAGAGAGCACGCTCGTCATGTTCCTCAGCGACAACGGCATCTCCATGCCCTTTGCCAAGAGCAACTGTTACCTCACGAGCACGCGCACCCCGTGGATCGTCCGCTGGCCGGGCAAGGTCAAGGCCGGCGTCGTCGACGAGGAGAACTTCATTTCGGGCATCGACTACATGCCGACGATTCTGGACGCCCTGGGCGTGCCTCCGCCGCCCGATATGGACGGGCGGTCGTTCCTGCCGCTGCTCGCCGGCGGCAAACAGGACGGCCGCGACCGCGTCTTCACGTGCTACAACGATACGTCCGGCCGCAAGCCTTACCCGATGCGGTGCCTCCAGATGCGCCGCTTCGGCTACATCTTCAATGCGTGGTCCGACGGGAAGACGAGGTACCAGGCCGAACCGATGGGCGGCCTCACGTTCAAAGCGATGCAGGAGGCCGCCGCCGCACAGAAGCCCGTGGCCGACCGCGTCGAGATGCTCCTGCACCGCGTGCCCGAAGAGTTCTACGACTTCCAGGCCGACCCGGACGCACTGCGTAACCTGGCGGGCGACCCGAGGTATAAAGATAATGTCCGGCAGATGCGGGCCGACCTGCTGGCGTGGATGCAGCGCACGGCCGACCCGCTCGTCGATGCTTATCGCAAGCACCTGTCCGACAAGCCGCTCTGAGCGTGCGCGGGGTTCAATGAGGCAGAGTTGCCCGGCTGCCCGGTGCGAGAAGGAGAGAGGCTGACATGAACCGCCGCGATTTCTGCAAGAGCCTCGGCACAGGTGCGCTCGCGCTCGCGCTTCTGAAATGGGCGAGGCCAAGCCAAGGCGCGTCGGTTGCGGCAGAGAGCGCACCGCCCGCCGCGCCGGGCAAGCCCAACATCATCTTCATCCTCTTCGATGACCTGGGCTACGGCGAGCCGCCGGTTTTCCGCAAGGACTCGCCCTTCAAGATGCCGAACCTCGACCGCCTGGCCCAGGAGGGCGTCAGGTTCAGCGACGCCCACAGCGCTGCGGCCGTTTGCACGCCCACCCGCTACGGCGTGCTGACGGGGCGCTACCCGTTCCGCATCGGCCAGTTTGGCGTGCTCAACTTCGCCTCCAAAGCGATCATCGAGAAGCAGCGAATGACGGTGGCCTCGATGCTCAAGGCGCGCGGCTATCACACCGGCATCTTCGGCAAATGGCACCTGGGGATGGATTGGGGCGACGTGAAGGGCGAAGCCGCCGCCAAGGCCGGCACGCCCGTGGCCGACGGCCCCACGGCGCGCGGGTTCGACGTCTTCTGCGGCTACACCGAGGCGCGAAGCATCCGCACGGTGATCGAGGGCGACCGCGTCCTCGGCACGCACGAGCCCGTCGAGGTTCAGCCGCTGATGGCGAAGAAGTGCGTCGAGTACATCGATGCGCGGGCCAAGGATGGCAAGCCGTTCTTCATCTACCAGCCGCTGAGCATCCCGCACGTGCCGCATGTGCCCGCAAAGGAGTTCGAGGGCAAGAGCGGGCAGGGGGCGTACGGCGACTGGATATTCGAGGGCGACTGGGTGGTTGGCCGGATTCTCGAGGCGCTCCAGCGCAACGGCCTCGCCGAGAACACGCTTGTCATGGTTTCCAGCGACAACGGCGCCGAGCATCTCGAGTATCCGCCGCTTCGCGGCTCGAAGCGCAGCATCTACGAGGGCGGGCACCGCGAGCCGTTCCTCGCCCGATGGCCGGGGAAGACCAAGCCGGGCACGGTCTGCGACGATACCGTCTGCCTGAACGACCTCCTGGCCACGTGCGCCGAGATCGCGGGCGAAAAACTGCCCGACGGCGCAGGCGAGGATAGCGTCAGCATCCTGCCGCATCTTCTCGGTGCCGCCAAGGGGCCTGTCCGCGAAGCCACCGTCCACCAGTCGATGGCCGGCGACCTGGCCATCCGCCAGGGGCCGTGGAAGTTGATCTTCTTTAAGAGCGGCAAACGCGAACTCTACAACCTGAAGGACGACCTCGGCGAAACCAGGGACGTGCTGGCCGCAAACCCCGATGTGGTCGACCGCCTGGCGAAACTCATGCAGCAGTACATCGACAACGGGCGCAGCACGCCCGGTGCGCCGCAGAAGAACGGCGTTAACTTTAAACTCCCCACGCCTGTTGCCGCGGGCGCCGCGGAAGAGGGCGGCGAAGGAAAGAAACGCAAGAAGGCCAAGTGATTGCGGCGGGCCGCATTGCCACGCGGGTGCCGGCCAGGAGAAGAGAAATGCACGGACATACTCGACGAGACTTCCTGAAGTATGCCGGGGCGGGCGCTGCGGCGCTGGTTGCGCTTGACGAGCAAGTCGTGCCGGCCGCCGAGCCGCAGTCGCGGTCTGCCCGCCCGAACATCCTCCTGGTCCTTTCCGACGACCACGGCGCGCCGTACCTGGGCTGCTATGGCGACAAGGTCATCCGCACGCCGAACCTCGACCGCTTTGCCGCCGCGGGGATGCGTTTCGACCGGGCCTATACGACCTGCCCGCAGTGCGTGCCGTCGCGGGCCTCGATCATGACGGGCCGGTCGCCCATCGCGATCCAGATGACGCGTTTCAGCGCGCCGCTGCCGGCCGAGGTGGTCACGTGGCCGGAGATTCTGCGGGCCCAAGGCTACTACGCGGGCATCTGCCGCCGGTACTACCATCTCGACGGCCCCGGCGCCCTGGATCCCGTGAGCAAAGCCGTTTTCGAGAAACATGGCCTCAAGACCTTCGACAAGCGGGTGGACTTCCTCCGCCAAGGCGGGGGCCGCGAGACGACCGCCGCCGTCATGAACGAGTTCTTCGACGGCCTGCCGAAAGCCAAGCCGTTCTTCCTGTGGGTCGGCTTCAACGACCCGCACCGGCCGTACGATAAGGACGCCATTCCCAAGCCGCACGATCCTGGGCAACTCGTCCTGCCGCCGCACTTTCCGGACCTGCCTTCGCTGCGCGAAGACCTGGCGCGCTACTACGACGAGATCGGCCGCCTGGACGGCGAGTTCGCCGCCGTGCTTGGCGTCTTGGAGAAGCGCGGCCTCGCAGAGAACACCATCGTCATCTTCATGGGCGACAACGGCGGGGCGCTTCTGCGCGGCAAGGGCACGCTGTACGAGTTGGGATGCCACGTGCCGCTGCTCGTGCGGTGGCCGGGCGCCGTCAAGCCTGGGGCGTCGGCCGAACTTATTTCGGGCGAGGACCTGGCCCCCACGTTCCTCGAGGCCGCCGGCGCACCCGTGCCGCAGTCGATGACCGGGCGCAGTTTCTTGAAACTCCTGCGCGGCGAACCGTTCGAGGGCCGCAAGTATGTCTTCACCCAGCGCAGCGCGCATGGCACTGCCCTGCCGACCAACACCGCTTCGTTCGACCTCGGTCGTGCCGTCACGACGAAGACCCACCGGCTCATCTACAATGCGTTGTGGCAATTGCCGTACTGGCCGGTGGACTTCTCCGGCCAGCCGTTCTGGAAGGAAATGCAGGCCCTGCATGCGGCCGGCAAACTGGGGCCGGAATTCGAGCGCCTGTACTTCTCGCCCCAGCGGCCGATGTTCGAACTTTTCGACCTGCAGAACGACCCCTGCGAACTCCGTAACCTGATCGGCAAGCCCGAGGCCGCCGCCGTCGAGCGCGAACTCAAGGGAGCCCTTCAGGAGTGGATGATCCTGGAGCGCGACTACCTGCCCCTGCCGATGGCCGACAGGGCCCCCGCAAATCGGAAGAACGGTCAGCCAGAAAAGGACAAAGTTTCATGAACCACTCGACAAGCCAATCTTCGCTGTCGCGCCGGAGTTTTCTGAAGTGGACCGCCGCCGCCGGCGCCGCCCTGGCGGCCACCGACTGGCGCAGCGCCCTGGCGGCCGAGGCGGGCCTGGCCGGCAAGCGGCCAAACATCATCGTGGTCCTGACCGACGACCAGGGCTACGGCGACATCGCCGCCAACGGGAACCCCAAGATCAAGACGCCCAGCATGGACCTCATGCGCGCCGAGGGCGTCCGGTTCGAGGATTTCCACGTCAGCCCCACCTGCTCGCCCACGCGGTGCTCGCTTATGACCGGGCGGCACGAGATGAAGTCGGGCGTCACGCACACCATCATGGAACGCGAGCGGATGAGCCTGAAGGCCACGACCGTCGCGCAGGTCCTTAAGTCCGCCGGCTACGCGACCGGCATCTTCGGCAAGTGGCACCTCGGCGACGAGGCCGACCACTGGCCCGACAAGCGCGGCTTCGGCGAGATGTTCATCCACGGCTGCGGCGGCATCGGCCAGTCGTACCCGGGCAGTTGCGGCGACGCGCCGGGCAACTCGTACTTCAGCCCGACGATCCTCCACAACGGCAAGTTTGAGAAGACCGATGGGTATTGCACCGACGTCTTCTTCGGCCAGGCCACGAAGTGGATCGACGAAAAACGCAAGGCCGGCGCGCCGCTGTTCGCCTACATCACGCCCAACGCGCCGCACGGGCCGCTGAATTGCCCGGAGGAGTACGTCAAGAAGTACGAAGGGCAGGGGCTTACCCCGCAGGAGATGGCCTTCTTCGGCATGATCACCAACATCGACGATAACCTCGGCCGCCTGCTGGCGAAGTTGAAGGAGTGGGGCATCGAGAAGAACACCCTCGTCATCTTCATGAACGATAACGGCGGCACCGCCGGTGTCAAATTCTTCAACGCCGGGATGCGCGGCGGCAAGAATACGCCCTACAACGGCGGCACGCGCGCGGCCTCGTTCTGGCGCTGGCCGGGGACCCTGAAGCCCGCCGCGGTCGACAAACTTACCATGCACCGCGACATCTTTCCGACGTTGGCCGAACTGGCCGGCGCGAAGGTGCCCGAGGACGTGGCCGCCAAACTCGACGGCCGCAGCCTCGCGCCGCTCCTTGCCGACCCCGCCGCCGCATGGCCCGACCGCTACGTCTTCACGCACGTCGGCCGCTGGCCGAAGGGCAAGGCGGCGGAGTCGAAGTACGCCGGCTGCAGCGTCCGCAGCCCGCGCTACAACATGGTCAGCCCCGCCAAGGGCGGCGGCGAAGTGAAGTGGGAACTGTACGACCTCAAGGCGGACCCCGGCGAAACGAAGGACGTGGCCGCCGAGCACGGCGACGTCGTCAAGGAAATGTCGGCCGCCTACGATAAGTGGTGGGACGAAATCCTGCCGTGCCTCGAAAACGAGGACGCCGTCGGACCGGCCGTAAATCCCTTCAAGGAACTCTACCGGAAGCAGTTCGGCGGCGGGCCGACGGAATCGGATCAGCCCAAGCAGGGCCGCAAGGGCAAGAAACAGTGACTTTGGCGAGGAGCCTGTCACGATTAAATCTGTGGGTGTCACGGCTGCGCCTTGTGCAGCCGTGGTCGTCGGCAGGGACGCACGGCTGCAAACTGCGCAGCCGTGGCACCCATATAATTAGAGTTGACGGACCAATAGGAGCGTCGCTATGCAACGCATCAGGCGTCGAGACTTTCTGAAGGCGATGGGGGCGGGGGCCGGATTGCTTGCCCTGCCGCGCTGGCTCGGCGGCGCCGAGGCCGCGGCGCCCCAACTCCGGAAGCCCAACGTCATCGTCATTCTCGTCGACGACATGGGCTGGGCGGATATCAGTTGTTACGGCAGCGAAATCCCGACGCCGAACATCGACAGGCTCGCCGCTAGCGGCATCCGCTTCACGCAGTTCTACAACACGGCGCGCTGCTGTCCGACGCGGGCGTCGATCCTCACCGGCCTGTATCCGCACCAGGCCGGCGTCGGCCACATGACCGAGGACAAGGGCACGCCCGGCTACCGCGGGCGCTTGAACGATCAGTGCGTGACCCTGGCGGAAGTGATGCGCGGCGGGGGCTACTTCACGGCCATGACCGGCAAGTGGCACGTGGGTCAGGAACACGGCGTTACGCCGTGGGGCCGCGGCTTCGATCGCAGCCTGAACGCCCCGGCGGGGGGCTTCTACTACGCGGGAGGAAACAGGGCCCGGCTGTTCCTCAACGGCAAGGAACTCGCCAACGACGATCCCGTTTTGCCGAAGGACTGGTACACCACCGACCTGTGGACGGACTTTGCCTTGCGTTTCATCGACGAGTCGCTGCCGACGAAGAAGCCGTTCTTCGTGTACCTGGCGCACAACGCGCCGCACTTTCCGCTGCAGGCCCCGGCGGAAGACATTGCGAAGTTCCGCGGCAAGTACATGATCGGCTGGGACAAACTGCGCCAGGAGCGGCACCGACGGCAGATCGCGGCCGGCCTGGTTGACAAGGCGTGGGCGATGTCGCCCCGACCGCCGGAGGTTAAACCGTGGGACGATTGCTCGGCCGAGGAGAAGGATCGCTTCGACCAAATCATGGCCATCTACGCGGCCGTCGTGGCCCACATGGACGCCTCGGTGGGCCGCCTCGTCGAGGGCCTCCAGAAACGCGGCCTGCTCGATAACACGCTCATCCTCTTCCTGAGCGACAACGGCGGCAACGCCGAGAGCGGCCCCAGCGGCACCCTCAAGGGCGAGCCGCCCGGCGGGCCAGGCTCCACGGTCTTCTGCGGCCAGTCGTGGGCCACGCTCGAGAACACCCCCTTCCGCCGCTATAAGCACTACAACCACGAAGGCGGCATCTCCACCCCGCTCATCGCGCATTGGCCCGCGGGCATCCCGGCCCGGGGCGAACTGCGCCATCAGCCCGGCCACCTGATCGACATCATGGCCAC
>Ga0315286_10007799_pt1 | contig 10507 bp, 6 predicted proteins | sample YL17G10_0_MG_FD_205038 | JGI IMG/M metagenome (GOLD analysis project Ga0315286, IMG submission 205038) | Sediment microbial communities from Yellowstone Lake, YNP, Wyoming, USA - YL17G10_0 | ecosystem: Environmental > Aquatic > Freshwater > Lake > Sediment | place: USA: Wyoming | collected...
CGGTCGTCGATCTCGCCGAGCATCTGATAGGGCTCGATGACCTTGACCCGATAGTCCGGCTCGCCGAGGAGCTGCTGGCGAAGATGGTGGACGACGGAGACGTGGATACCGGTGACGAACGTCGCTCCGAAATCGACCGGCACCCGGTCGGGTTGGCGGTGGTGCAACGCGGCGTGCAATCGTTCGCGGCTGGTCATGGGGTTGGTTTTTCGGGTTGTGGCCGGGCCAGGCCGCCTCATCCTTCACTAGGTTGGCTTCGTCTGCATCGCCCGGCGTGGCTGCATACGGTTGTTCGAAGGCATTCTTTGCCGTCATCGGTTCAACCGTCAAGAACTGGCCTTCGCCGCGTTGGCTTCGAGGTCCCTCATCACCCCGCCGCCACACGACCCCGCATCCACGGGGGCTCGCCAGGCTGCCCGACGCTCATCCGTGTGACGCGCGAGTCACCACCAGAAGGGGGGCGTGCCGGACGTGCGGATGTACATCTTGTCGAACTTCCTCCACTCCGTGTGGCCGTCCAACAGGAGCAGGTTGCCTCCCGCGGGCAGCTTCCCCTCGAGATGCGCGGCCTGATGCCCACGCCACCCACCGTCAATCCCCCGGTAGGTGTTCCTCGTCCGGTCCTGCTCGTTGCTTCCGTTCGACAGGGTGCCATCGGCGGCGACAACCCGAGCGGCGGGACCGGGCTCGTAATCGGTCCCGTCCCGCATCCGATAGGGCGCCGGATTCATGGACTCGGTGAGGTTGGTCCGCAAGACCCGCCCCGAGTTGGTGAACGCCACCGCATAACCGATGACGCGATAGCCGGTATCGGTGTCGGCGGCCACTTCGTTCGTATCGCGGGTCGTGAAGGCCCAGAGTTCATCATTGTCCTGTTTGGAGAAAGCCGGGCAGTAGAGAATCTTGCGGCCGCCGCCGTTCTTCACGAAGGCATTGGCCGCCTGGGCCGGCAGATCCCACGGCCAATAGGCGCCGTAACAATCCGGGAACCGCTCGCGGTTGTCGTCGGAGTACATGCGGATGGCCAGACCCAGTTGGCGCATGTTGCTGTTGCACTTGATCCGGACGGCCTTGGCCTTGGCCTTGGCCAGAGCCGGCAACAGCATCCCCGCCAGGATCGCAATGATGGCAATCACCACCAGCAGTTCGATCAGCGTGAAGGCGAGGAGCCTGGAACGGGCCGTCTTGCCAGTTCGATTCCTCTTCGCTTCTTTGATTCGCTTTTTCATGCGTCACTTCCATCCGTTCGAGACCGGCGCAGAATACCCCCGCGCCGAGTTCCAGTTCAACTCCGAACCCGCCGGCCTCATAGCAAGCGGCGGCGTCCGAAGTCCGATCCGACAAGGCGACGGTCGCAGCCGATGCGCGGTTACCTGGAGTCTCGTTGTCTTGGGTGAGCGCGGCAACGCCACTTTGCGGAAGAAAATCGCCACTTTGCGCACACCGCGGCGGGCCGGGACTTGCCGGGCGGTTACTTGCGCCCGAACTGGCGCCGGTAGGTCAGCGGGGGGGTGCGCTTCTCGCGACGGAAATAGCGGGCGATATGCTCCGGCCCGGCGTACCCGAGGGCCAGCGCGATCTCGGAAATGGACTGGTTGGTTTCCACCAGCAGGTGGCAGACCTGATTGACGCGAACGCGCCGGATCTCGCTGAGGATGGATCGGCGCAGGGTCTCCTGGAAACGCTTTTCGAGGAGGCGGCGGGAGACGCCAGCGCAGTGCACGACCTCCGGAACTCCGATCATTTCCCGGGCGTGATCCCGAATGAAGCGAAGCGCCGCCGCGAGATGCGGATCCGCCACCGCCAGGATATCGGTCGAGCGACGGGTCACGACGTGGGTGGCCGCGACGAAGATCTGTTTCCCGGCGGGTTGTCGGCCCCGCATGAGCCGGTCCAGGACGGCCGCGCTCTCGTAGCCGGCGCGCTCGAAATTGAGGGCGATGCTGGACATGGGCGGATCGGACAGCTCACAGACCAATTCGTCATTGTCGGCGCCGATCACCGCCACCTCGTCGGGAACGTGAATTCGGGCGATCTTGCAGGCCTCGATCACCTGCTCGCCACGGTCATCGTTGGCGGCCATCAATCCCGCCGGTTTGGGCAATGACTTCAGCCAAGCGGCCATGTAAGCACGCTCCGCCTGCCAGCCGGCGGATTCCGGAGTGGCCGGCACACGGTAGAAATGCGCCCGGTGACCCGCCTGAACCAGTCGGCGGCTGAAGCTCTCCCCCCGCAGCGTGGACCAGGGGATCCCTTCAAAGCCGCAGAACGCGAACTGGCGGAAACCGCGGCTCAGGAGGTGCTCGGCCGCCATCCGGCCGATGGCCTCGGAATCCGTGATGACATTGGCGACTTCGGGGATTTCCTGCTTGCTGTGCCCCACCACCACCGTGGGCAGTCCCCGGTCCAGCACATTCTCCAACCGCTTGACGTCACGTAGAATGAAACCATCGGCGTCGAGCGTCTGGAGTTTGGGCCAGGCCTTCTCGAGACCGCCGGGCTCCCAATAGAAAGCCCACGGGCCGTGGTGGCGGGCGTAGTCGGCAATGCCGCGCAGGAGGCTGCGACCCGAGGAACGCGACGACTCGATCAACAACACCACCCTGGGTACCCACCCGGAGGGATGCGAGCGTCCACGAACGGAGTGTCGGCCGACGCGGGGCATGGTTCGTCACTCGATTTCGAGAACCACCACCGACTTCGCGGGCAGCGTGACGAGGAGGGCGTTGTTCACCACGTTCGCGGTGGGGAGGGCTCGGGGTTTCACCGCCTCCGGGTTCTCGAAGGTGTTGTGGGCCTGCATCGTGTCCGCCGTCAAGATCCGGGTCCCGACTGTCTGGACGGTGCCGCCGCGCACCTCGACGTGGACGGGAGCCGCCTGGTTCGGGTTCAGGTTGCACAGGGTCACGTGGATCTTGCCGGGCTTGTCCTTGGACGCGGAGACGCTCACCGCCGGGATTTTGTCCGGGCCGAAGGCGTACTCGGCGGACTGCAACTCCGTCGGGAGCAGCGTCGCATCGTGGTGCACGGCGTACATCTCGAACACGTGGTAGGTGGGGGTCAGGATCATCTTCTCCTTGTCCGTCAGGATCATCGCCTGGAGGACGTTGATGGTCTGGGCGATGTTGGCCATCTTCACGCGGTCGGCGTGCTGGTTGAAGCTGTTCAAGGTGACCGCCGCCACAAGCGCGTCGCGCAACGAGTTCTGCTGGTACAGAAAGCCCGGGTTGGTGCCGGGCTCGACGTCGGTCCACACGCCCCATTCGTCCACGATCATGCCAATCCGCTTCTGGGGGTCGTGCTGGTCCATGATGGCGCCGTGCTTGGTGACGACGGTTTCCATCTCGAGCGCGCGGCGGAGCGTGGCGTGGTAGAGGTCCTCGCCGAAATCCGTGGCCGACCCCTTTCGTCCCCAGCTCCCGGTGGGAATGGTGTAGTAATGGACGGACAGGCCGTCCATCCGCCGGCCGACTTTGGCCATGAGGACTTCGGTCCAGTTGTAATTGAAGTCACTGGCGCCGCAGGCGATGCGGTAAACCCGGCTGTCGCCATGGTTTTTCACGAACGTGTTGTACCTCCGGAACTGATCGGCGTAGTACTCGGGTGTCATGTTCCCGCCGCAGCCCCAGCTTTCGTTGCCGACGCCGAAGTAGCGCACCTTCCACGGTTTCTCACGGCCGTTCTGGCGGCGGAGGTTGGCCATCGGCGAGTTGGCGTCCGAGGTGAGGTATTCCACCCATTCCATCATCTCCTGCACGGAACCGCTGCCGACGTTCCCGCTGATGTAGGCATCGCAGCCGATCTGCTCGCAGAGGTCCATGAACTCGTGCGTGCCGAAGTGGTTGTTCTCGGTCACACCGCCCCAGTGGGTGTTGATCATGGCGGGGCGCTTCGCGCGCGGGCCGATGCCGTCCTTCCAGTGATACTCGTCTGCAAAACAGCCGCCCGGCCAACGCAGAACCGGGGTCTTGATCCGCTTGAGGGCCTCCACGACGTCCTGGCGAATCCCACGGACGTTCGGGATCGGGCTGTCTTCGCCCACCCAGTAACCCTCGTAAATGCACCGACCCAGGTGCTCGGAGAAGTGGCCGTAGATGTTCCGGCTGATGGCGGTTTTGCCTTGGTCGGCATGGAGGATCAGACGGTTGGAGGCGGGGGCGGATGCCGGAGCCTCGGCCGCGGGCGCGCCGACCGTTGCGAGCAGGGTTGCGAAGGCGAAGAGGAGTCTCGGGGTCTTCATGGAGATAGGTTAGGGTTGGATCGGTGGGGGTCAAGGCTCCGGGCCGGGCCGCGGTGTCGCTTCGGCCGCGCGCCACTCCGGGGCGGAATCGTCCCAGGTCAACTCTCGAAAGCGCGCGCTCCGATGGAAGGTGATGAAGTTCGCGTCGTGGCCGTTGTGTGCCTCGCCTTCAGCGTCGTCGTAGGCCGTGCGCGAAACCGCAATGAGGTCGTCCCCGTCGAACTGCCAGTCAACGTACTGGAAGGCGTGCCGCTCCGGGCCGGGGTGGTAGAGGACAATCGAACGAACGGTCCACTGACGCAGGTCATCGGAGCAGATCAGGGCCAGGGTGTTGCGGGCCCGTTCGGGGTTGTGCTGGCGATGTCGGTCGGGCACGAAGTTGGCCAAGGCCCAATAGCGCTTCGACGCCGGGTCATGACGGATCGTGAACTTCTTGCACCCGCCGGGCAAATCGACGAAGCCGTTCGTCGGATCGAATGTGAGCCCCTGGCCATCCTGGCTGACGCGCAAGATGGCGGCCTTCTCGATGCCCGCGCGAAAATCCACGCGCAGGATATTGACCATTCCGCCGCCGGGCGCGGCGGCGGCGTTGCCCTCGAGCCAGCCGCCGAAACGCCCTTCGAGCCACACAGGATCGCGGCCGAGCCGATGGCTGCACGTCCAGTTCTTCGCTTGGAGCAGGTCCGCGTCCACCGGCGCCGACATCATGAAAGCGCGGAAGTTGTGACCCCAGCCGCCCGGCCCCATGATGTCCTCCATCGCCCGCCACAACCGTCCCTCATGCACCACGACGGGGACCGGTGCGCAATGATACTTTGCATCGGCGAGCAACAGGCCGGAGGCCGCGTCCTTGGGCGTCGTCCAAGTGGCCCCTCCATCAGTGGAACATCGGATGACGCAATCGCCGTCCTGGCGGCTGGTGCCCATGAGATACAACGCACCCCGATGAACGAAGAGGCTCGACCAGAAAGCGCCTTTGATCTCGGCGCATTGCTTCCAGGTGGCGCCGCGATCGTGCGAGCCGTAAACGCGAGTCGTGTCCGACGTGCTGCCCGGACCGAAGAGATCGTGCGACGCGACGTAGTCGCCGTTGGGTAGGATCGCCAGGCTGGGGGAGCCCAGGTAAACGCGGGTTGAAGCGGGACTGTGGGCCACGACGACGCCGGGTGGTTTCGGTGGAATGGCTGGGTCGCCGGCCGCTGCAGGAAGCCCGCCGAGCCCTGATAGGACCATTACCCACCCAAGCCAGGCACGACCCGTGTCGCTCACCGCCATTCTGTTTCGAGGTCGGGTCACCTTCGGGATCTCGTTGTCGGGGCGCTGCGGTCTTGCGCCCGGCAGTCGTCCAGCAACCGGGTCAGACGCGCGACGATCTCGGGATGATCACGCCATCGGTTGCGTTGCTCCTGCGGGTCGGCGCGCAGGTCGTAGAGCTGGCCGGGGGGATCACCGGGCTGGGGCGTCGGCGTGCAAACACTCGACGGCGAGTGAGCGTCGGTGAATCGCATTCCCTCGGCGGCCAACCGGTCCAGGTTCGGCGTCGGAATCTTCGAGTCGGGGTTGTAGCAGCGCAGGTCCCCCCAGCCGAGATCGTCGGCCAGGATGAGCACGATATTGGGACGAGGCGCGGAGCTGGCGCCCAGGCACCAAGCGCCTCCGGCGAGGCACAAGGCGGTCGCCAGCCCGAGCGTGCGCCGCCATTCGCGGGTGATCCGGCAGGCTAACTTCGTGTGGGCATAATCACGCTGATGTAGGGCAGGCTTTCCAGCCTGCCGGTTCAGCGGACTTTCCAGTCCGCCGTCGAGGTCGTGGCGACTGGAAAGTCGCCACGACCGGCAGACAGGAATGTCTGCCCTACGATGCGTCAGCGAATTTGCAGCCCGAACCACTAAGGCTGTTCTGAGGATGGGTCTCATCAGCGTTTGGGCGTTTGGGTCGTGGACAACACGGCGTTCATGCCTTTCCGCCAGGTCTGAATTCGCTCCCAATCCAGTGCGCTCGCCTTGGGCGGATCGAACCGCGAGACATCGAAGTCCACGTACAACGGATGGTGAAGGTCCGCCTGGAAATCCAGGTTCAGCGGGTTGGTTTGGGCACCGACGCTCTGTCGCCAGGCCGCCAAGGCGGCGCGCAGTGTGGCGACCTGCCGGGGTTCCTGGTCGGAGAGATCCTGCGTTTCAGCCACGTCCCGGGCCAGGTTGAACAGCTCAACCCGTCCGTCTTCGTAATGCTCGATCAGCTTCCAGTCGCCGTCGCGAACAGCACCGGCAGGACGACTCCCCTGGTTGGTGTAATGCGGGAAGTGCCAGAACAGGCGCCGGGGCTTCCATCCGCCGGGCTTCGTCAGGAGTCCGGCGAAACTGACGCCATCGAGGTCGTTCGGCACGGGGAGCCCGGCCAGCTCGAGCAAGGTCGGCAGCCAGTCTGTGTTCACGACCGGTTCCACCACCGTCCGACCGGCCACCACCTTGCCCGGCCAGCGGACCATCAGCGGGATGCGGAGCCCGCCTTCGTAGAGGAAGCCCTTCCCGGCGCGGAACGGCGTGTTGTGCGTGATCTTCGCGTGGCCGCCTTCCGGCACATGCAAGCCGCCGTTGTCCGAGGTGAAGACGACGATCGTGTTTGTCGTGAGGCCGAGGGCATCAAGCTGGGCCATCAGGCGTCCCACCGTGTCGTCGAGCGTCTCGATGAGCGCGGCGTAAACCGGCTCGAACGCTCGCGCATTCCCCGCCACCCAGTTGGTCCTCGCCGAATACGGGATATGGGGCGAGTTGTGGGCCAGGTAGAGGAAGAACGGCCGATCCCGGTTCGCTTCGATGAACTTCACCGCCTGGGAGGTCAGATCGTATTCGCCCTTGCCGCCTTCGGTTTCGGACGGCGTTGTGTTCGCCTGGCCGGGGTGATAGACGTCGAATCCCTGATCCGTGGGCAGGAATCCTCTGCCGCCAAGGTGCCACTTGCCGATGCAGGCCGTCGCGTATCCCGCCTCCCGGAAGTGCTCGGCCATGGTCTTCTCCGTAAGCGGCAATTCCTGGCGCATGACGGGGTGCAACAGCTTCTGCGAGGCGCAATCGGGCCGGCCGGGCAGGTAGGTCGTCAGATGGAGTCGGGCCGGGTGCTTGCCCGTCATGATGGCTGCCCGCGAAGGCGAACAGATCGGCTGAGCGCAGTAAGCGGAGGTGAACCGCACCCCTTCCCGCGCCAGACGGTCAAGGTGCGGCGTGCAGTGGTCGCCGCGGCCGTACCAGGCCAGGTCGTTGATCCCCAGATCGTCCGCCAAGATGAACACTACGTTCTGGCGATGCGAAGTCCCCGCAGCCAGCGCGTGAGCCGCGGTCAGCACGACCACGACCAGGGCAGTGACGAACAAACGAGAGGCGCTCATGCCGAATGACACGATGGAAATCTCGCGCCAAGCCGCCAAGCCGCCAAGCCGAAATGAGCGGAAGACCTCCCGCGAACCCTCCCCCGGCATGGCGTTGCCTGGCGATCCGGCGCGCAGGCCCCTCCTCGCGAAGCTCCTCGGCCTTTGCGTCTTCGCGCCTTTGCGCGAGCACCGGACTTCTTCGTTTGAGTTCATAGCCCGGCAAACTCCGAGGCGTCCTGCACCAAACCACCCGCCGGCGGGATTGCGCCAGCAGTCAACTCAAAGACCTGGAACGCGTCGTCCACCCCATATTCGTTGCGCAGCCCCCGGCGACTCGCCTGCTCGAAGCCGAAACGTCCGTAATAGCCCGGCTCGCCGAGCACCACCACGAAGCCGCACCCGAGGTTGCGGCACGCCTCAAGCCCGTCGCGGACCAGGCGCGAGCCCACACCCTGTCGCTGACAGGCCGGCAGTACCGCCACCGGCGCCAGGCCTAGGGCCAAGCGCCAGAGCGTGAAGCCTTCCACCGCAATTGGGCTGAACAGGATGTGGCCCGTGATTTCTCTCGCCCGTTCCTCCACCAGCGACACCACGGCCTTGCCATGCGCTCGAAGCTGGTCCACTAATCGCGCCTCGGCCGGCGTGGGAAACGCCGCTTCGTGGACGCGCCGCACCGCCGCGAGGTCCGCGGGCGTCTCGGGACGTGGCCGGACGGGGTTCATTCACGCTCTGGCTTTGTCAGCCGGGACGGTCTCATGGCTTCGTCAGGCTATTCGGACTCGAACGCGAACACCGTCACACTGCACGGCCCCACGGCCAGCCGACCGGATCCCGGGTTCACCGCTTCTTCCTGGATCACCACCCGCGGCGGTTCGTCTGGATCATTGTACGCTTGTGGATCGTTGCCCGCGATCTGCCAGCGCTTGCCGGTGTTTTTCAAAGTCGCTCCCTGCAGGGTGAACGGGATCTCCAGATCACTCAGCGAAGCGTTGACGACGCCGATCGTGAGGGTCTTCCGGTCGCGGCTCCAGGCCGCCTGCGCGTCGATCATACCGGTCGTCTTCGTCGTGACCGGCAGCTCGCCGAAGTGATGCCGATAGAGTTCGAGCACGAGGCCGGTCGTCTCGAAGGCGGCGCTGCGCCGGCTGGCCTTGATCGCGCCAATCACATTGACGGTCTGCGCGTAGAACGCGGAACCGACGATATCGCTCTGCCGGGCGTATTCATGCACGCCGGCGGCGATGCCCAGGGCGTCCTTGAGGAAGTAGCGCGTGCCCAGCTCGCCGAACGCGTGGGGCCCATACCAGTAGTTCCACTCGGTCATGGCGATGCGGATGTCCTTGCCCGGCAGCCCGGGCAGATCCTTCCGCGCCTGGCGATGGAACTCCGCTTTGGACCGGATGTTGTCGGGAATCTGCCGGACGTGCGCCAGCAGGCCGGGACGCTCCTGACAGTAGAAATGCTCGGCGATGAAGTTCATGTGGTCGGCGCAGTCCTTCAGCAGACCGGTGCTCCAGGGACCGGCATTGCCCGAGGAGATGCAGATGATGTTTGGATCCACCTCGCGCATCTTGTCCACGACCCAGTTCTGTTTGAGGACGTACTGCTCGAGGGCCATGTAACCGAGCTGCCACGGCCCCCACATCTCGTTGCCGATGCCCCAGTACTTCACTCCGAACGGCTTCGCCGCCCCGTTCTTTGCCCGCCGCGCGCCCCAAAGCGTCTTGCTTGACCCATTACAGTATTCGAGTTGGGCGGCGGCGGAGTAGGCGTCGCCAAAGCCGGTGTTCACGGTGATCCACGGTTCGGCGCCTACGAGTTGGCAGAACCGGATGAACTCGTGCATCCCGAAATCGTTGTGCTCGACGCCGGTCCACGCTGGATTCGTGCGGGGCGGACGTCGGTCGCGGTCGCCGATGCCATCGCGCCAGTCGTAACCGCTGACGAAGTTGCCACCGGGCCAGCGGTAGATCGGCGCACCCAATTCCTTGAGCCGCGCCAGTGTGTCGGCGCGCAGGCCCTCCACGTTGTCGGCCGGCATCAGTGACGCCGTGCCCACGAACACCGCGCCTTCTTTGACCCGGATTTCCAGCACGGCCTTGTCCGTCGTGGCCCCGGCCGTGAACTCGAGCGGGAATCGCTGGTACGCCTTCTTGATGCGATCCACGTTCAGGCGCGCGCGCGCGCGATCGCCTTCGCCCCAGGCCAGCGCCACGTCAACCTGGGCGGAGCCACTTCCTTCCGACTTCAACCAGAGATAGCCGATGTATTTCCTGCCCTGTGTCACGCCCAGGTCGTTCTGCCGCAGGCCCGAGCCGGCGCGGATCACGGGCGTGTGCCGGCCCACGAACGGCGCGTTCGCACTCATGCTGACCGCGTCCGCCGAGCCGAGGATCTGCCACGGGGACGCGCCCACGACCGGGTACGGCGTGTCTTCGAGGGAACGATACGGATGGTAGTCCGCCGTGATCGGGAAGTAGAACTTGCGATCCTCGAGCATCTCCGCCCAGAGGCCGCCGTAGATGCAGCGGCCCAGGTGTTCGATGAACTGGCTGTAGATGTTCACGGACATTGGTTCGCCCACCTTTGCCGCGTCGATGGTGATGCTCGGAGCCGGCGGTTCGCGCTGGCCGATCTTCTCGAGGCTCAGATCGTCGAACCACGCCTTGCCGGTGGCCAGGCCCCAGCCGCCGAAGAGGCAGTTCACCTGCACACGGCTCTGGTCGTCCGTGTCGAACTCGGTTTCGACGCGCGTCCAATCGGCCGTGCCGGTGACGGCCAGTGTCGCGACGGACTGGAGGTCGTGCAGGTTGAGGAGAGCACCGCGCGCGCCCTCGGCCGGTTTCACGCCGTCGGTCTTGATCCAGCCCGAGAGCCGGTAGCGGGCGAACGGCTCGACC
>Ga0315286_10007800_pt1 | contig 10506 bp, 6 predicted proteins | sample YL17G10_0_MG_FD_205038 | JGI IMG/M metagenome (GOLD analysis project Ga0315286, IMG submission 205038) | Sediment microbial communities from Yellowstone Lake, YNP, Wyoming, USA - YL17G10_0 | ecosystem: Environmental > Aquatic > Freshwater > Lake > Sediment | place: USA: Wyoming | collected...
CTCGGCGCGACGTATCACTCCGGGAGCGCTGCGGATATCCCAATCGAGCCGGAAGTCATCATCGAGTGTACCGGTGTCGGAGCGGTGATCGGCGATTCGATGCAGAAGCTCAGAGCGGGCGGGGTCTTCTGCCTCACGGGGGTCGGAAGCGGCGGTATTACCAGCCGTATGTCCGTAGCAGACTTTTCGGCAGCAATCGTCCTGAAAAACCTGGTGCTGGTCGGCAGCGTGAACGCCAACAAGCGGCACTGGTTCAAGGCCGGCGAAGCCCTGGCGCGCGCGGACCGAACATGGCTCGGCCGACTGATTACACGTCGGGAAAAGCCGGAGAATTTCCAGCAGGCCTTGAATCGACAACCCGACGACATCAAGGTCGTCATTCAGTTTTCCGAGGTGTGATGCAAGCACATTGGAAGCAGTCGCGGAGCCTGAGAGATGCCGCGACGGTCGCCACACCGAGCGCAGGATAGAAGACCGAAGACGAACAGATGAGATGAAAGGAGTCTTTAATGAGTTCCATCATGGCACCAAATGTGCGCGGTGTGAGCGCCCCGGGCCGACGCACGGTCTACAGCCTGTGCGGCATGTGCGCGGTACGTTGCCCGATCGAGGTGACGGTCGAGAATGACCGGGTGGCCTGGCTGCAGGGCAATCCGCACGACAAAGCCATCGGCGCCAGCCTCTGTGCGAAAGGTTCGGCCGGCCTCGCCCTCGAGTACGACGACGAGCGGCCGCAGACGCCGCTCATCCGGACTGGTCAGCGTGGTGCCGGAAAGTGGCGGCGCGCGTCCTGGGACGAGGCCCTCGATTACATCGCCGACAAACTGCATGCGACAATCGAAGCCTTCGGCGGGCGCGGCATCGCGCTTTCCGATCGCGGCGGCTTCTTCACCGACCTGACCCGGACCTTCCTGCAGGCGCTCGGCTCGCCGAACTACTTCAACCACGACGCATCCTGCGGCGGCAACGTCCACAACGCCGCGCGCTCGCTCCTCGGCTTCAGCCACGCCGGGCTCGTCCTTGACCTGAAGAACACGAAACACCTCGTGCTCTACGGCCGCAATATCGTCGAATCTCTAATGGTCAAGGAGGCCAAGGCCTTCATGGCCGCGGTGGCGAACGGGATGCGCGTCACCTACATCGATCCGCGCGCCAGCATCACCGCCTGCAAGGCCACCCGCTTCTGGCAGGTGCGCCCGAACAGCGACTACGCGCTGAACCTCGCCATCATCCACGAAGTCCTGAAACAGGAGGCTTACGACAAGGAATTCGTCTCTAGCTTCGTCTCCGGCATGGACTACCTGCGAAAGGCGGTTAAAGACACGACGCCGGAATGGCAGGAGAGCCACACCGGCGTTCCCGCCGGTGAGCTTCGCAATTTCGTCAAGGAGATCGCCGCCGAGAGGCCGCGCGTGATCTTCCATCCGGGCTGGATGACGGCGCGGCACAAGCAGTCGTTCCACGTCAGCCGCACGGCGCTGATCCTGAATGCCCTGATGGGCAACATCGAGGTCCCGGGAGGCTGCGTGCTGGGGAAGTCACCCGAGTACTATGGCCGCAAGGGCTTGAAACCGCTGACCAGCCGTGTGCCCAAGGTCAATGAGCCGCGCGTCGACGGTGCCGGCTCCGACCGACCGAGTTGGGATCCCGCCATCGGCATGCTGCATCAACTTTTCGCCGCCCTGGAGACGGGGAAGCCCTACGGCATCGGCGCCTACTTCGCCTACCGCCACGATCCGCTCACCGGCATGCCCGATCCCGAGGCGACGCAACGTGCGCTGGATAAGCTGAAGCTGCTCGTCTCCATCGACGTGCGCTATTCGGAAACGGGCTGGTTTTCCGACGTCATCCTTCCCGAAGCGACCTACCTCGAGCGCGCCAACATCCTGTGCCAGATGAACGGCCCGGTGCCGGTGTTTGCAATGCGCGACCAGGCGATCACCCCGCGTTTCGACAGCCGCCCGGCCTGGTGGATCTTCCGCGAGATCCTGCGCCGCATGGGCAAGAAGGAAGCGCTCGACTTCGAGACCATCGAGGAGCTCTGGAACTACCAGCTCGAGGGCACCGGAGTCACCGTCGCCGAGATGCGCGAGGAGGGAATCGTTGCCCTGTCCGATGCGCCGACGCTGACCCCGCGCGACGAGCTCAGGTTCCCAACCCCGTCCGGCAAGATCGAAATCGAGAGCGCGATCCTGAAGAAAGCCGGCCTGCCGAGCCTGCCACCCTATGAGCCCAAGGCGGCACCAACGGGCGACCGCTTCCACCTGCTGTTCGCGCGGCCGGCGACGCTAGCGCACGGGCAGTCTCTCAACAACCCGATCCTGAATGAGATCGCGCCGAAACAGGAGCTTTGGGTCCACCCTGACCGTGCCAAGCCGCTCGGCATCGCCGATGGCGACGAGGTTGAGATCAACGGGGGCGGCCGTTACTCGGGCCGCATCAAGGCCAAGGTAACGCCGTGGATCCATCCCGAGGTGGTTTTCATGTTGCACGGCTACGGCGCCACGGTGCCGCTGGCCACACGCGCCTTCGGCCTGGGCGTGGCCGACCAACGCCTGCAGCACGGCAAGCTTTACGAGTTCGATCCGGCCGGCGGCGGCTGCGCCATGACCGAGACCGTCGTTCAAATCAAGCGGCGGGTGACGGGAGGGGACAAATAATGAGCCAATACATCCTGCGCCACGATGAGGCCAACTGCATTGCCTGCCAGGCGTGCGAAGTTCACTGTAAGACCAACAAACAGCTTGGCCCCGGCCCGACCCCCTGCAAAATCCTCACCTTCGGTCCCAACGAAGTCGGCGGACAGCCGCGCATGCGCTTCGTCTTCATGCCCTGTTTCCACTGCGAGGAACCGTGGTGCGTAAAGGCCTGTCCGACCGGGGCCATGCAGCAGCGCGAGAAGGACGGCATCGTCTTCGTCGAGTCCAGCCTCTGTGTCGGCTGCAAGAGCTGCATGGCTGCCTGCCCCTGGGGCACACCCCAGTGGGATCCGGCCACGCACAAAGCGGTCAAGTGCGACTACTGCAAGGATCGCCTCGATGCCGGGCTGCAGCCGGCCTGTGTCACCAAGTGCGTGACCGGCTGCCTGTCCTTCGGCGTCGCCACCGAGGCGCCGGATCCGCGCCGCGAACGTTACGCCCGTTATATCCTCGCCGAGGCGCTGGGCGGCACAAAGGAGGAGCCATGAGCGAACTCCAGAGACTGCCGGCGTGGCTTGACGCGGATGCCGCCGCTCTGGCGGGCGCCGTCCCGCCTGCGCCCACTCTCGAGGGCGCGCTGCCCGGCCTCGCCCAGGCCCGGGCGCTGACGCCCCTCGCGCGGCTGCAGCGTCTGCAGAAGTCGGGTCTGGCCGAATGCGGTGCTGCGGGCGAACCGATTTATCTCGCCTGGCGGCAATTCCTGCGCGGCCGCGGGCCGTCGGTGCTGGTGATCGACGCGACCGGTTTCGACGAGCGGGCACGCGGCGCAGCCGCGGTTCTCGATGGCGCTTCCTGGCTGCTGGCCGAGGGCGTGCTGATCGCTGCCGGCCTGCGCGACAGCCGCAAGATCGAACTGCGCCTGCCGGCCGAGTTGACCGGCCGTGAGGCGGCTCTCCTGAATACGGTCGATGCCATCCGTTCGCTCGCTCAGGTCTCCTCACCCCGCATGCAGGTAGAGGTCCAGCGCAATTGCCTTCCGACCTGCTGGAGCGACAAGATCACTGACGGGTCGACGCTGACCCATACGCCGGAAACCTGGTGCCGGATTGCCCTGCTGTTCGCCGGCGGGTCGGGCCTCGATGCGTCGTTGCTGACGCTGCGCCGCGGCATGAAGCAGCGCGGCCTGGTCGAGCTCTCGCGTTCCGGGAAGCTGCGGCGCCAGATTGACGACTGGGGCGGAGGAGTCGAGGTGAAAGGCCTGGATCCCGTGCTCGCCTTCGATGACGGCATGGGCGGTTTCCTGCCGCTTTCCCAGACGGACCTCTCGTGCGAGCCAATGTCTCTCGCGTCCGCGGGCATCGTCCCGGCACCGTCCACTTTGATGGTGATGGCTGAGGGTGTCTGCGTCGTCAAGCAGACCCGGCGAGCGCTCTATCGCCACTGGCAGCTCGCTGAAGGCGAAGCGGCACCGGTGCGCGGTTTGCTGGCGCGCGCCGCGCGTCTGGTGACCGAAATCACCCTCGGCCGCGGCGAGCCGGCACATCTTGCCGCGCTCGACAATGTGGCGCTCGAGCTCGCCACGCAGGGGCTGGCGGCCGCCTGGCCGCTGGGCAGCTCCCTGCGCTACTACCGCGAGCAGTGGGAACGCCACGTCCGGCGCGAGTCCTGCCCGGAGGGGCTCTGCCTGGAGCGCAACGCCGCTCCCTGCAACCGCACGTGTCCGGCCAACATCGACATCCCGAGTTTCATGGCCCACCTCGGTCGTGGCGACTACCGTTCCACCATCGAGGTCATCCGGCGCGACAACCCGATGCCGCTGACCTGCGGCCTGGTCTGCCCCGCGCCGTGCGAGTCCGCCTGCGTTCGCGGCGGCCACGACGGGGCCGTCTTCATCCGGCCGATGAAGGCCAAGGCGGCCGAACACTGCCTTGCCACGGGCGGCTACCCGCGGCCCGAGATCGCGCCCGACACCGGAAAGCGGATCGGCATCATCGGCTCCGGGCCGTCGGGCCTCACCGCGGCCTACTACCTGCGCACGCTCGGGCACGACGTCGAGATCCACGAGGCGCAGGAGCACGCCGGCGGGATGCTGCGCTACGGCATCCCCGCCTACCGCAATCCGCCCGACCTCTTCGAGAAGGAGATCGACCAGATCCGGGTCCTGGGCGTGCGGATCTTCACCAGCGCCCCGGTCGCGAGCGTCGAGGAGTTCCGCAAAGGGTACGACGCCGTCTTCCTCGGGCTCGGCACGCAGAAGGCTCGCCTGCTGCCCGTCGAAGGGGCCCACCTTCCCTTCGTGCTCGGCGGCATCGATTTCCTGCGCGCCGCGCGCAGCGGAGAACAGGTGCGCGTCGGGCCGCGGGTCGTCGTCATCGGCGGCGGCAACGTCTCGATCGACGTCGCCCTGACCGCCCTGCGCCAGGGAGCGACGCACGTGGACCTGACCTCGCTCGAGAAGCGCCGCGACATGCCGGCCAGCCCGGGCGAGATCGAGCTCGCCGTCGCCGAAGGCGTGCAGCTGCGCCCCGGCTGGGGACCATTGCGTTTCGAGGAGGAGGGTGTTGCCGTCTTCCAGTTCTGCGAGCGGGTCAAGGACGAGACCGGCAAGTTCGATCCGAAATTTGAAAGCAACCGCCTCCTGGAGCTCGAAGTCGACCACGTCATTCTCGCCACCGGCCAGGGCACCGACCTGGCGTGCCTCGAAGGCAGCGGCGTCGAGAACAACCGCGGCTACGTGGTCGCCGACCCGAAGACCAAGATGACGACGGTGCCGGGCATCTTCGCCGGAGGCGACGGGCAGCACGGCCCGCGAACGGCCGTGGAGGCGATCCGCTCCGGAAAGATCGCTGCCGCCTCGATCGATGCCTGGTTGCGCGGGAAGGCCATGGATGATGCCATCGGCACGGCCCTTCGCCGCGCCGAGGTGGATCCGCTGAACGTTGCGGCGCAGACCCGCAGTTACCTGCGCCGCTCCTCGATGCCCGAGCGAACCGTCGAAGAGACTGTCGGCGAGGGCAACTACGTCCGGATCGAGGAGGGCCTGACCGACTCGATGGCGCACGACGAGGCCCGCCGCTGCCTGCGCTGTGATGTGTGCATCGGTTGCGGCCTGTGCATGGCCGCCTGCAGTGAGATGGGGGTGGATGCACTGCGCATGGCCGACACGAAGGCCGGCCGGCTGGCCTATTTCGACTTTCTGTGGCCCGCGGAGCTGTGCATCGGCTGCGGCGCCTGCACGCAGGTCTGTCCGACGGGGGCGATCCGCCTCGAGGATCGGGACGGGGTGCGACGTACGATTATCACGGGAACCGTGGTGCGTGAGCAGCCGCTGCTCGTCTGCAGCCATTGTGGTGCGGCGACGCAGACGCCGGCGCACCGGGATTTCGTCCGGCTGCGCCTGCCGGATCACATGGCAACCCTCCTGGATCGCGAGCTCTGCCCGTCGTGTGCGCGCCATCGGGCCGATCGCCCCGCCGCGGGAGCAAGCGTCCGTCTGCGTTGAACCCGCCGACGGTGGTCTGGAAATGGAGACGAAGCACCGCATGCTGCAGGTGTGCCACATGTTTATCTCGCCCGGACACAACTTCTTTGGCCATCACGGCCAGCCCGCTGGCAAACACCCGATCGTGGCCGTCGAGCAGATCGAGTGCGTTGCCGGACATGGCATCCGCGGCGATCGATTCTTTGATTACAAGCCGGACTATATGGGCCAGATCACGTTCTTTGCCATGGAGGTGATCGAGGCGATGGCGCGTGAACTGAACCTGGCGGGGGTGCGGCCGGAGATGACGCGACGCAACGTGTTCACGCGGGGCGCGGATCTCAATACCTTGATTGGCGTCGAGTTTGAAATTCAAGGCGGGCGCTTTGTCGGCACCGAGGAGTGCCGCCCGTGCTATTGGATGAACAATGCTTTCCGCGATGAGCGCGTTGAGGCGTGGCTCCAGGGACGGGGTGGGCTCCGGGCACGTATCTTGACGGACGCGGTGCTAAAGTGTGGAGGGCAAGGGCAGGGGCACGAAGCTACACGAGGAGGCCGGCAAAGAAAGCATTCCCAGATGACGTCGGCTGGCCGTACACGTGGCCCTGAGTCAAGCTCCCAAGTGCACGATCCGACTTTTCGATCGGCCCGCTGCACGCGGGGATGGGGCCTGGGGGACCCACCGTGACCCCTCGAAGGGCCCAGGGTGGAAATGATCTATAACTACAAATCCAGGCGGGCCTGGAGTGTGGTCCCGGCCGCCGAAGAGTCCTGAGAGGAGGACTTATGACCGAGGCGAGGAGATCCAAACCGGGCGCTTTGCGCCAGAAGTCGGCCCCGCCGGAAGCACATACCATGGGAACCTACGCGGAGCGGTACGCCGCGGGCAGGGCCCTGCGGGAGGCCTGCCCCAGGAAGGCTCACGCTGCCTGGAAAGCCCCCGCCGGGCGGCCGGACCCGGTCGAACTGGTTCTGAGGGCCGAGAAAGGGCGCATGCCCGGACTGCTCCCGCTGCGCCACGGCCGCATGGTCCGCTCCGCGTTCACGTTTTACCGCGGGGCGGCCCTCACGATGGCCTCCGACCTTGCATCGACGCCGTCCTCCGGGGTCCACGTCCAGTGCTGCGGAGACGCCCACCTGTGCAACTTCGGCGGCTTTGCCACGCCGGAAAGGCGTGTCATCTTTGCGATCAACGATCTCGACGAGACCCTCCCGGCGCCCTGGGAGTGGGACGTCAAGCGCCTCGCGGCGAGCTTCGTGGTGGCCTGCCGCGATAACGGCCTGAGAGACGCTCCTGCCAAGGACGTGGCAATGACCTGCGTCCGCTCCTACCGCGAGTCCATGGTGGAGTTCAGCCGGATGAAGACGCTGGAACTGTGGTACTTCGCGATCGGGGCGGACGAACTGGTGGCGAGCATCAAGGACCCCGAGTTCCGCCGACGGGCCCTGCAGCGCCTTCAGAAGGAACGGGCGCGCAGCATCGCCGAGGACATCTTTCCGAAGCTGGTGGAGCACAAGGGGGAACTGCCCATCATCAAGGATCAGCTCCCGACGATTTTCCACGCCGAGGGTCATACGCCGGGGGAGATCCACAAGTTCGTCAGGGACGCGCTCGCCGGCTACCGAGACACCCTTTCGACCTCCCACCAGTCCCTGCTGGACCGATACCAGCTCCGGGACGCGGCCGTCAAGGTCGTGGGGATCGGCAGCGTCGGAACCGTCTGTTTTGTGCTCCTCTATATGGCCGGCGAAGGCGACCCCCTCTTCCTCCAGGTCAAGGAAGCCCGCGCCTCGGTGCTGGAGCCGTACGCGGGCGCGAGCGTCTTCCCCAACCACGGCCAGCGCGTTGTGCACGGCTACCGGCTCATGCAGCCGGCCAGTGACATGTTCCTCGGCTGGACCAAGGGCGCCTTGGGGCGCCACTTCTTCATCCGCCAGCTGAAGGACATCAAGATCAGCGTCAGGGTTGAGACCTTCGGCGCCCCCGAGATGGACCTCTACGCGGCCTGGTGCGGCAGGGCGCTCGCGCTCTCCCACGCCCGCTCGGGAAGCTCGATCACGCTCAGCGGGTACATGGGCAAGAGCGACGCCTTCGACCGGGCGATAGCGGCCTTCTCGGTCGCCTACGCCGACCAGAACGAGAAGGACCACGCCGCCCTCGCCCGCGCGGTCCGCAAGGGCAAGGTGAAGGCGGTCTTCGAAGAAGCGCGGTAAAGCTTGGTGCGCGCGGGGAATTTGGGTGATAATATCTCACATGTCGAGCAGGAAAGGAGTGATCCAATGAAATCCGGACCACGCGGTTGGTTATCAGCGCTACTGATCGCCTCGTTATGTGCGCTCATTCCCCCGGGAAGACTCTTCGCGCAGCAGACGAAGGGAGCGCCGGCCTCGTCGCAGGCGACGCAGGCGATCGATCAACTCACGGGGCCGATCGCCCTGTACCCGGATGCCCTGATCTTTCAGATTCTGACGGCTTCCACGGATGTCGGTGCGCTCCAGTCGTTTGCCGGCTGGTTGGGGAAAAACGCCAATCTCAAGGGCAGCGAGCTCCAGGACGCTGCACAGAAGGCCGGTTTCGATGCCGCTTACGTCGCGCTGGCGCCGTTTCCCCAAGTCATCCAGATGATGTCCCAGAAACCGGATTGGACGAAGGCGCTTGGCCAGGCAGTCGCTGCCGATAAAAACGCCGTCGTTGATTCGATCCAGCGGCTGCGCGCGCAGGCGCAGGCAGCCGGCAATCTGAAGACAACGTCTCAGCAGACGGTCGAAACGCAGGCCACTTCCGGCGGCCAGCAGGTGATTGTCATTCAGCCGGCCAATCCTCAAGTGATTTACGTTCCGACATACAATCCGCAGGTCGTTTATGTTGCGGCTCCGCCTCCCCCCCCCAGCGGTGCGTCCGTTGCAGGAGCGGCTGCCATTGGCTTCACAGCGGGGGTGATTATCGGCGCCTCCCACAATTCTTACTATCATCGTTACGATGAGGCCTGGGATCATCGTGAAGATTACTATGAGGACCGCCAGAATAATGCGCAGGCGAATCAGGATCAGCGCCAATCCAACGCGCAGGGGAATCAGGATCAGCGCCAATCCACGGCACAGGGGAATCAGGATCAGCGCCAGTCCACGGCGCAAGGGAACCAGTCGCAGCGTCAGAGCTCCGCAAGCTCCGCGCAATCGCAGGCGGCGGGCACTCAGTCGCAGCGCCAGACCGGCGCGCCATCCGCGCAGTCTCAGGCCACGGCCACTCAGTCGCAGCGTCAAACCGCGGCGAGCACATCGAGCCGCGGAAGCGGCCAGACCGCCTCGCAACGTAGCGGAAGTTCCGCGGGCGGCTATCAGAGCGGCTCAGCCACTCGAGCCCAGAGCTCGCGGGGCAGCAGCAGCCTCTCCTCCAGCGGTGGCGGGGGCCGGAGCAGGAGCGGGGACGGGGGCGGACGAAGGCGATAGGCAAGGCAGGTTAGGAGAAAGAATATGCGATTCCTGAAACACGTTGTGCCACTGGCAGTGCTTGGGCTGGCCATCCTGTTTGCGCTGGCCTGCAACAGACCCCCGGCGCAGGCGACATTCGCCACACCGGATGAGGCAGCAGCGGCGCTGCTTCAGGCTTTCAAAACGGAAGACCTGGAAAAAATCCAGGCGATCTTCGGCCGCGAAGGGATGGAGGCTGCCGCCTCCGGCGATCCGGTTTCCGACCGGCATGATCGCGAAGTGATTGCGCTCGCGATGGAGCAGTCCTGGCGTTGGGCGCCGCACGGTGAGGACGGAAAGGAACTGATCATCGGCGACGAACAATGGCCTTTCCCAGTCCCTCTGGTCAAAGCCGGCAACGGGTGGCAGTTCGACTCCGAAGAGGGTAAGGAAGAGGTGTTGGCACGGCGAATCGGCCGCAACGAACTCGGCACTATCGACCTCTGCCGCGCCTATGTCGGCATGCAGGAGGAATATTCCAATCAGCCGCACGACGGCAAACCAGCAGGCCTTTTTGCTCAACGCCTCCGAAGCTCTCCCGGCCGCCAGGATGGTCTCTACTGGCAGGCCAAACGCGGGGAAAGGCCCAGTCCGCTCGGTGACCTCGTCGCCGAGGCTGAGACGGAAGGCTATGACCAGAACAAACCGGAGTCCTCGCCATTCCGGGGCTACCGCTTCCGAATAATTACAGCCCAGGGACCGGCGGCGCCCGGCGGCAAAAAGAGCTACGTAGTGAACGGCGATATGCCAGGCGGCTTCGCTCTCCTCGCCTACCCGGCCAAATACGAATTCAGCGGCGTCATGACCTTCGTGGTCAACCAGGATGGCGTCGTGTACCAAAAGGATCTCGGTAAGGACACGGCCACTCAGGCCCCCCGGTTGGCGGAGTACAATCCTGACGAGTCCTGGACAGCA
>Ga0315286_10007801_pt1 | contig 10506 bp, 10 predicted proteins | sample YL17G10_0_MG_FD_205038 | JGI IMG/M metagenome (GOLD analysis project Ga0315286, IMG submission 205038) | Sediment microbial communities from Yellowstone Lake, YNP, Wyoming, USA - YL17G10_0 | ecosystem: Environmental > Aquatic > Freshwater > Lake > Sediment | place: USA: Wyoming | collected...
AACGCGGGTGCGGAGGTGCGCTTTCTCGGTGCGCATCTCTGCCGGCCACGCATGGCCTGAACCCCGCGCAGGGTCGACAACAATCTTGCTCGCTATGTAATCGGCTCGGCCTTTAGCGAATCCAAGTTTCGCCAGAATGTTGGGTATATCGCTTTCGAACGACTGAGCCGTGGGATACTTCTTCGAGACGATTTCGTCGAGCTGCGCCTCAGTGTACGCGCCCCGCGGCCGGAAGCCGTTGTACCAAATGTCGAACGGCTCAAGCGGTCGTCCCAACCGTTTCTCAATGATTCTGGCAATCTTGGGGATTAATGGCGAGGAGACGACCTGCTCAAGCATCGCCTTGACACGCGGCTCGGGAATTTCGCGACCCTCGTCGAAACGACGGGCAATCAACGTCGGGGCAGTCGGTGAGTATGGATCGGCTTTTTTCGATGCAAGAAAAGTATTCAGCAATGTCGCATAGCGTGTGTCGGGTTCGGGGGCGGGCGTGACCTTCAGGTCCGCAGGCGGAGAGGACGCGGCGTCGGATACCGCGGTCGGCTTGACTTCATTCATGAACGGGTTCCAATCGACGTGCGGATTATCGACCACTACTTCCGGAATCGTCTGTGTAACGATCCGTTCCATCACTTTCTGAATGACCCGCTGCTTCGGAAGTCCCTTTTCTTTTTCTGAGTACTGCGCCTTGATTTCGTCACGCAGATTCCAGTGCGACAGCAGTCGAAGTTTTGGAGGGAACAAGCGTTTCCCCTTTTCGTCGAGCACATGGTGCATCCAGATGTTGTACTCGGAAATGTACTGATCCGCTTCCGCGCCCGCTTCAGCGATTGCTTGGTTAACCTCGGCCGGGATGCGCTTCGAAAATCCTTGTGCAAGGCGCGCCTCGGCCCACTGACGCCGTGTCCATGTTGCACCATCCGTGAGACGCTGGTCGAGCGTAGTCAGCGGGAAGTTAAGCAAGACGACGAAGGCCAACTTGTTTTTGAAGAAATCGTCCGTGATGTGGGCGCCGGGGCTATAGCCCGCCAAGATCTCATCAAATGGATAGATCGGTCCGAGGTCAAGGTCGGACTGACGGCGGAACTCGAGCGATAGCTTGTTCATATGCCCGCTGAGCTGTTCCGAGAGATACTCGAACCTCTCAAACATCGCGTCGAGTGTGGCCTGTTCGCCCGCGAAGTGTTTGCGCACAAATGCTTCGAAGACAGCGGCGTCGCCGTCTTCCTCCCGCCAGAAGTCGCCGACTTGCTTCAGACCGCGTTGGATGCGCGTGTGCTCTCCCTCGCCGTATTTCGCGACGAGGTCTGTCTCGAGTTTTGCCGCTGATGCGGCCATCCAAGTCGGTGTCAGGGTTTGGTCTTTAGTCATGGCTTGTGCGAAAACCGGACTGTGCGCCGCTGCCGCAACCAGAACGGCTGCGCACATCAGAGTGGAGAGTAGGAAGCGTTGCATGGATTCTCCTCATGATAGAATTAGTAGCTGACAGCAAAGGTGGATTGTGATGCCTGGAAAAACCTCTCACCCCAGGAGTGAGAATAACATAAGAATCAAGAGCGAGAGTGTCAAACACCTCCTCCTCTAGTTGAGCAGTTTCACTTGCTTGGTCGGGCAAGAGCGAACTCCACGATCTTCCTGAGGGTTTCCGCGAACTTCATCCCGGCTTTCTCTGCCGATTCCATGAACGATACCCCCTCCGTGAGGTCGGGATTAGGATTCACTTCGAGAACATACGGCTTGTTTTCTTTCGAAAGACGGATGTCGAGGCGCGCATAATCCCGGCAGCCCGTGATGCGGTACGCTTTGAGGGCCTCGTCTGCAAGGCGCCGCTCAACTCGCTTCGAGATTCTCGCCGGACAATGGGAATGGACACGGTGATACGCCGGGTCGAGCGGATTCCACTTCACATCGTATGTAATGATCGATGGGTGGTCGCCGGGCAGTTCCGAAAAATCGAACTCAATCATCGACAGCACTGCGGGCGGGTCGTTTCCGAAGACAGAGACGTGCAGCTCCTTCCCTTCAATGAATTCCTCCACGAGGATAGGCGGGGTAAACTCTCCGAATACTCTCTCGAGTTTGTCCGAGAGTTCGGCGTAGTCGTGCACTACGAAGGTCTTCTCGACGCCGCTGCTTGCATCCTCGCGCGCAGGTTTGATGATGAGCGGATAGTGAAGTCCGTGTCTTCGCGGGATCTTTGGCTGCTGAAGAATGCGGTATCTCGGAGTCGGAACTCCGTTCTCGATAAGAACCTGCTTGGTCATCCCTTTCTGACCTGCCCCCTTTGGTTGTGCCAATGTGAAGTTAGTTTGTTTCCCAGCCATTGGCAAGCTGAAGTGGAATAAAAGTCTCAAATAAAAGTCTCTGGTGCCGGTGGGCGATAGCCCAATGAACTATGTGGTTTGATCTTGTTATAGATTTGTCTCCAGCGTTCTGTTATTATGCGTGCTTCCAAAACCGTATCAAAGATTTCTCCATTCAATAATTCGTCTCTGAACTTTCCGTTGAACGATTCGATATACCCATTCTCCCATGGGCTTCCCGGTTCAATAAACACCGTCTTGACTCCCACGCGTTGTAACCAACCTCGGATACTCTCTGCGACAAACTCCGGTCCATTGTCCGAACGAATGAAGTCGGGAGTACCGCGTGTGACAAATAACTCTGCCAACACTTCTACCACATCATGCGAAGTGATCTGGCGACCAGTGTGGATGGTTAAACATTCCCTGGTATATTCGTCGATGACATTCAGCATTCTCAGCCGCCTTCCGTCATCGGTTCGCTCGGCAACAAAATCATAACTCCACACATGGTTCTTATGGCAAGGACGCAACCGAATGCACGATCCGTCATTGAACCACAACCGTTGTCGTTTGGGTTGCCGTTTCGGCACTTTTAAGCCTTCCTGGCGCCAAATTCGTTCTACACGTTTATGATTCACATGCCATCCTTCGCATCGAAGCAGTGCCGTGATGCGACGATACCCATACCGTCCATACTGGCATGCAAGATCTGTCATGCGTGCTCTCTGCCGATCTGACTCTTCATCTACCTGAGGCGTATGCCGCTGTGTCGACCTTGGCTGTTCTAACACCCGACAGACTCGACGCTCGGAATAATTCACCTCGTCCTGTATCTGTTCTACTGCCCGGCGTTTCTTTGCCGGGCTCAAAAGTTTCCCCGTGCGGCTTCTTTCAAGATCGAGTTGTCAATGGTTAAATCAGCAATGATCTTCCGTAACCGGCTATTCTCATGTTCCAGCTCTTTGAAGCGCTTCGCCTGATCAACGCGAAGTCCGCCGTATTCCTTTCGCCATTTGTAATACGTAGCGTCGCTTATTCCAAGCTGGCGCATGATCTCTCCCATTGCCATCCCCTTAGACTGAAGTACCTCTGCTTCACGCAGCTTCGCGCTAATGGCTTCAGCCGTATGTTTCTTTTTACTCATTCTACCCATCATTTGGTCCTATTTATCGAATTGGACCGGTTTATGGGGGGCAGGACAAGTTTCATTATCACTCAGCGACTTTTTCAGTGAGAACTACTTAAGTCGGGAGCTCTTGTCGGGAGAGCTGCAAAACTACACGCCTCCTAGCCAGTCTGTGACATAGAAAGCACACCAACACCCTCATTTTCATGAGCTTTGTCACCTATGTGCATTCATCGCTTCAAGTTTTTCCCAAAAGGTATTGACATTTGGTGTCATTACTCTTATTATTAGGCAGAGTTTCGAACGACTCACCGATGATTTCCCGAGTTGTCGATCTTGGGGGGCGCGCAAAGCGCGAGAATTTAGCTCGATCAATATTCACATCATAAAACTAGGGGGTTGTCATGAAAATACTTAGTATGCTTCTGGTGGCGACTCTGGTTGCCACCGCGGTCGTGAACGCGTCTGTCACGACATACCCTTACGGTCCATATGACTGGACCGGAGCTGCAGCACTCAGCACCAACTGGGGAGGGGGCGACGGTAGTTACCGAACGGACAGGGACCATCTCCAGGCCAACTACTGGACCACATCTGCAACAGGTGGAGTTAGCGATGGCGCGTGCGCCATGCTCACCGGGTTTGCGAAAAACGGGAAGGAGTCATACCTCGACATGGAGCTTAACACGACTGGCAAAGTGTTCACGGGTTTCGAACTGTTCGAATTCTCTGTGAAGGTAAGCTCCGTACCGGCTTCGGGTGTCGGAACGATAAGAGTCCAAGAGAATAGCAGTGGATCGTTCTTTGATATCCCCAATAGCGCGTGGGATATGAGCACGCTTGACATCAACCATCAGATCTACCTTGGCGGCATTCTGCTTCCCACGGCCATGGGCAGCCAAGCAAGCGTTGTTTTGAGAATCGTGGTGCAATCTCTGACCGCTGGTACGGCAGTGCCGGATGTATACGCCGACGACTTCTCGATCTCGGGCGGCGCGCTCCCCATCCAGCTCGCCAGCTTCAGCGGCACCGTCGTCAACGGGAACAATGTGCAGCTCGACTGGATGACAATTACCGAAGTCAACAACTACGGCTTCTTTGTCCAGCGCAGAGATCAGGGCCAAACGGAATTCACAGAGCTGCCAAACAGCTTCGTCCCCGGCCACGGCACAACGACCGAGCCGCAGTACTACACCTGGACGCACCAAAACGTCCTCCCAGGCAACTACGAATACCGCTTGCGTCAAGTGGATCTTAACGCGAGTGAGACATTCACTGAGCCTATTGGCGTGACAGTGAACGGCGTGATGGGAGTAGGCAACGGCGCTGAGGTTCCGGCAGTGTTCAAGTTGGAACAGAACTACCCGAACCCATTTAACCCATCCACGACTGTTACGTTCAGCCTTGCAGAGCCGAACTTCACGACGCTGAAATTGTACAATGTGCTCGGCCAGCAGATTGCCACGCTGTTCAGCGGGACGACGGAAGCCGGACGGGCATACGTCGTCAATTTCGACGCTTCGAATTTGGGCAACGGCGTCTATTTCTATCGTTTGGAGAGCGGAAGCCAAACTTCCATCAAGAAGATGACGCTGTTGAAGTAAGCTGATAACGCCTTCGGGCCTTACGAGAGTGGGCCCGGTCAGAGGCGTTTGACCCCCAAGCCCCGGGCGCGCACCGCGCTCGGGGCTTTTGTTGGTATGCCAGGCATGATGCGCAGCATGTGAATGCAACCCGCTGAACTATGGTGGTTTGGTGGGAGACTTGAGGGTGGAAGTCCCTTGCGGGCCCTGATGATGGGAACCGTTAGCCGAACAGCAAGGGTGTCCACTGCGAAGTGGAATCTGAAGGAAGCTGTAAGCATTCCCCAGTTCAAACGGGGTCATCCAGACGATTTCTTGTGCTCAAAGATATCGAGCGATGGTAAGACCGTTTTCCTTGTATCCCGAACACAGCTAGCACGCTATCGTATAGAAGACCACGCGAAAGGCAGAAGAAAGAACTAGGGTGTATTTGACTCAATGCATTTGCCGCCAAGGTGCTGTTGGGACCTTCGTCCCGACACATGACTAGCAGTCCGTGTCCAGCATTGGGGCGGAAGTCATGACACTGCACCGCTGTGGTGTCGCGAATCTGTCCCCAATACAAGATGAACAATGCGATCAAACTCGAAAATGCCCGCTCATCCCTTCGGAAATCCCTTCCTAGCGACCGCTTCTATCACCTCACAGAATCGGTCGAGTTCGTCAGTCGTGGTATAGAGGTTCGGCGTTATCCGGATTCCTTTGAACTCATCGTGGACGATCGCCGTCGTGTAGATCTTGTGTTTCTCGAACAGGTACGATTGCAGCGCGGGCGGTTCGATACCGGCTATCTCAACCGTGCCGATGCCGCACGATTGGGCGTCATCGAACGAAGTATGGAAGCGCACGTTTGGCAGGGCCTTCAGCCGATTCATCCAGTAGCGGGAGAGGTATCTCAGACGCGCCTCTTTCCGTCTTGCGCCGATGCCGTTGTGGAAAAGAATGGCCTCGCCGATGGCTAGTCGCGGCGCTGCAGATCGCGTGCCCGTCTCTTCGAACTTCCGCACGTCAGCCGACTGGGATTTCTCGGCAGCCATGAGCGGCCATATTTTTTCGATCTTGTCGCGCTTGACATAGAGCAAGCCAGTTCCTTTAGGTGCGTACAGCCACTTGTGCAGACTGGTACCGTAGTAATCGCAGCCAAGGTCTTTCTGCTTGAAGTCGAAATGTGCGAACGAGTGCGCGCCGTCCACAATGACCTCGATGGCGTGTGCCTTTCCAAGCTCGCAGATGGACTTCACTGGGACGATCTGTCCGGTGATGTTGATGACGTGCGAGATCAGAATGATGCGCGTCTTGCTGTTGATCGCTCTGGCAAAAGCATCGGTTATCATTTCCGGATTCTCCGGAGCGATCGGGACTTTGATCAGGTTCAACTTGATGCCTTCACGCCGCTCGCGTTGGCGAAGCGTCGTCAGCATGCGCGGATAGTCTTGCGTCGTGGTGAGGATCTCGTCACTCGGCTTGAGGTCCATCCCGAACAGCAGCGCCTCAAGCGACTCCGAGGCGTTGCGCGTGATGGCGATTTCCTCGCGGTCGCAGCTGAAAAGGTCAGCAAGCCCGGTGCGGATAGTCTCGCACTGCGGCTCGAGGAGCTGCCACATCGTATAAGCAGGGAGATCTTCTTGCTGCCAGATGTACCGAATCAGTGCTTCTGTCACTACCTTGGGTGAGGGCGACACGCCGCCGTTGTTTAGATTCGTAATCCCGCGCGTGATTGAGAAGCTGCGCTGAATCTCGAACCAGAAATCTTCCTCCGAAGCGGCTTGCTCCGGCGTGAGGTGCGCAACACTGCGCGTCGCAGCATTCACGTTGTCGAGCAGCGCAGCGACAGCGCTTGAGCAGAGCGCGGCCAGTCCTAGTCCTTTGCCGATCATCTGCAAGAAATGTCGTCGGTCGATATCGTTTACAACTCCCGAGGTATCCATGTTCCTGTCACTGACCGCCATTTCGAAATCGGAGGGCTACTTCTGCCGAATCAATCCGGCTGTGCGTTGCGGAAATGCCTCAGGATCATCCGCGTATCGTCTCACGAACTTCTGGAATTCTTCGGTTGAGGCGGTTAAGACAATCTGGTCGCCGACGCGTTCATGTTTGATCACGAACGAATCTCGGTCCAGCATTTTCTTCAGCCAAGCATGATCCAGCATAACAAGCTGCAGCGTGTCATCCTTTATCCAGACCCTCGAAATGGTGTGAACGGCGAGAAGATGTCCCTTCTGCAAATCGTTGCTCGTCTCGGGCATATGGGGATAGAGATCGAGGAAGAGCGCATTCCCGAGTTTGCCGAGATGGACCTGGAATTTCGCCGGGTTCCCCTTTTCGAGATAGATAAGCTCGTAGGCCTTGTCGCCTGACCGCATGAAGATCCACATATCCTTGCTGTCGGGCTCAAGCCACGTTCCTACAAGAGCTTGGTCGAAGATGCAATCCTTTTCCGTGAACAGCGGATGCAATGATTGAACGCAGGAAGCCAACAGGAATGCGAGAGCAAGTGGCACTCCGAGAAGTTTGTTTTTCATCGCGACCTCCGTAAAATAGGTAACGTCATAAGCCTGCTGCTACAGTTTCGCGCGTCTGCGGGGCGAAGTTGTTCCGCAAAGCCGCCCGTCCGCTGAGTAGCTACGGTGCCAATAAAACGATCTTTTCAGAAAAAAACAAAGACTGGCCTAAGCGGGTAGTGTCCTAACTTGAAATCTCAACAGTGAACTTCGACCCCTCCCTTGCGCGGCTGTCCACATTGTAGGTCGAGCAGGCTGCTCGACCTACAAAGATTGCCAGAATCAGTCTGGATTGATAAATGCAGAACTTGACGGTGGAGGATTTGGGGACTTTTTGGACGGCCTCTTCGTCGCGTGGGGTCGTTCGCGCTCTTGCGATGTAACTAGGATGGCGCCCTCAAGCGGGAACAGAGGCCTACATTGAGGCCTTCGTGGCGGCGGTGAAGCACTCTGCGGCGAGTATGAGAAGAAATCCGGCCGGGGATAGGATGGCCGCAGCCAGCCCCCAGTGCTTAGTTTGGGTGAGCAGCAGATCGAACTTGCTGCACGCATGCGCAGCCATCAGGCCAAGCGATCTTTGAGTGTTTACGAAGAGGATCGATCACGGTCGCATGGTGTCGCAGCGAGAGTCGTTCCAAAGATTTCCGCTGCGCTCGTGCGGAGAGTTCGGTTGCGAGGTGAAACGTAAATGCCGACAGCCGCAATCAGCATTACGATATCTTCAAGTAGCCGGGATAACCCGACCTTTGAAGCCGAGGCGGTTCCGAAACATCCACAGGAGATATCGAGTCCGCGCACAAGAGCGATTGTGATGGCGACGATGAAAACGACAAGCATGGCAATAATCAGCAGAGCGCTCCCCCGGACGTTCACCTTGCCAATGAGCGCAATGCCCGTCAACAATTCTATCCAGGGCAGCAGAACGGCGAAGATGTTTATCGCGAAGAAAGGCAGAATATGGTAATTGGCGATCGCTCGGGCGAAGTCCTCCGGTTGAGCAACCTTCTCAACCGCAGCGTAAACGAAGATGAAGCCCAGCGCGTACCGCAATGCATAGTCAAGCCACTTGTTTCCGAGAACAGTCTGCACTCCCAACTTCATGGCTGCGGCCTCCCCGGGGGGCCGAGTTCAATCGGCATGCCATGTTGTTTCCACTCGAGCCAGCCGGCGAAGAAGATGCGCACGCTCGTATATCCCATCGCAGCAATCTTGTAGCCCAGGTCGGTGCTCAACTCGCACTCTTCGCCGCTGCAGTATGTGACGATCGGGACGTCTTTAGGAACCGAGGCAATGAGGCCGGGATTTCGCTTCAGTTCTTCAACTGGTATGCACAGGGCGCCGGGGATGTGGCCCTGGACGTACTCCTCCTCGTGGCGCGCGTCGATGAAGACTGCTTTTCCTTCCCGTAAGAGCTGAGCGGCCTGGTTGATATCAATGGCCAGAGCTTGTGCGTTGTACGCCGGGTTTGTCGTGCTGTCATTCGCCCAAGTCACCTGCTGCGGGGTGCGCACGAGAGAGATTCCGTTGGGGGAGATGGTGTTGTAGGCGAGACCGAGCGCCGTGGCGAGGAGGATAATCCTCCCCGCCTCGGCGAAGATTTTTCGAGTGTCGGAGGACATTCCGAGTTGCAGGTTCGACTACCTAGTAACGTTGCAAAAGACCTTGATGGACAATTGAGGCTGCTTCGGATGGGATGTCTTGATCACAAGGTCTTTCGAGAGATAGCCAAGCTTTGTCGGCGTGAGAACCGCGGTGAGCACAGTTTCCGCTTCGGGTTTCAGGTCCTTGTCTTTCACTTTGAATTCCGAGCGCTCAAGGTCGCACTCGATACTCAAAATCTTCACCCTCTCCTTCGAGACATTCTTGAGCTTGACCTCCGTCGTCATCTGCGAGTCCACTTTTCCGTTAGTGAAGTAGATGTATGACGGGTTGGGGGTTAGCACCTGGATGATGTTTGCAGAGAACTTGATAACAAGCGGCGACTGAGTACTGTCGTTCGAATAGATCCGCGCATCCTTGTGCACCGTGCCGCTGAAGCTCTTGGAGTCAAAGCTGACAGATAACGATGTTGTCTTTCCGGGTGGGACAGTCTTGTCGGCGAGCAGTGTTGCGGTGCAGCCGCAGCCTGCCTGGACGCGGTCAATAATGAGCGTGTCCACTCCTTCATTCTTGATAGTTAACTTGCGCTCGGCCTTGACTCCCTGATAAATGTCTCCGAAGTCGAAGGTGGCACCCTCTACGATAGTGATCTTCGGGTGCGGCTGTGCGAACTCTACCTTCTGCTCTGACTGGGTGAAGCCAATCTGCGATTGTAGTTGGGCGGAGCCTGTGAGCAACAGGAGCGCAACCAGACATGACATCGATCTACACATTATCATACTCCTTTCTCTGGACCCATAGCGGCTTGAAACAACGGCTACAATAACGAAAAAACCTAGGAAATAGTCAAAACATCGACCGTGATGCAGGTCTCCATCCTTCCTTTGCAGGACGTTTCCAAGGCGGCAATCATGGAAAACCTGAACTTTTGTGGGGATTGGCTGGCAATCGCGCACATGGCCTGGTGCCAAAGCGCCTGTCCATTCAACAGGCCCGCACGCGTAGTTTGTTCCCACGAAGTGTCACTTCAATACTAAGGAAAGCCCCTTGAAGTCAGTGCCGGCGATTGGAGAATCCGTCTGTCCGTACGAGCTTTGGTCATATTGGATGTCGATGTGATTAGCGAAGAAGCTGAAAACCGGAGCTTCTGAAGTGCGTGGGGAAAGCGATTGGATTAGTTTCAATGTGCCGCCGAGACGAACACTGAACCCAGACGTTGCATGCTGTAGTCCCGGCTGAACGACGGAGCCGCCACGGATGTAAAGGATCTCGGCGAGATTGATCTGCCAACCCTTCCGAAGCGTTACCTCTCCGCCCCATTCGCCGAGGATGAGATTGCGGAAAAATCTGATGTCCCCGAATCTGGTAGTGTATTCGAAGCTGCCGTCGTG
>Ga0315286_10007802_pt1 | contig 10506 bp, 8 predicted proteins | sample YL17G10_0_MG_FD_205038 | JGI IMG/M metagenome (GOLD analysis project Ga0315286, IMG submission 205038) | Sediment microbial communities from Yellowstone Lake, YNP, Wyoming, USA - YL17G10_0 | ecosystem: Environmental > Aquatic > Freshwater > Lake > Sediment | place: USA: Wyoming | collected...
GCCCGGGCACTCCTTGACGCGCACCGGGATCTTGCGCAGCGTCTCGCCGAAGGCGATCATGTCCTGAACCGTCTCCTGCGAGGTGTCCAGGCCGGCGACGACCTCGACCAGGCGCATCACGTGGGCTGGGAAGAAGAAGTGCAAGCCCACCACTTTGCCCGGCCTGCTGGTCGCGGACGCGATCGCGGAGACGGAGAGGCTGGAGGTGTTGCTGGCGAGGATGGCGTGGGCGGGGGTGACGGGGTCGAGTTCCTTGAAGACGCGCTGCTTGAGTTCGAGGTGTTCGGGCACGGCCTCGATGACGATGTCCACGTCGCCGAAGGGATCGTAGGTGGTGCTTCCGGCGATGAGGCTCATCTTCTGCTCGGCTTCTTCGGGCTGCATGCGGCCTTTCTCGACGTGGCGGAGGTAGATCTTGCGCGCGGCCTCCAGGCCTTTCTGCACCAGTGTTTCGTTGACGTCCTTCAGCACGACGGGCAGATTCGCGTAACTGATGGTCTGCGCGATCTGCGCGCCCATCGCCCCCGCTCCCACGACCGCCGCCTTGTAGATGTACATGGCGCCCTCCCGAGAAGAGTGACAAATGCTAACACGCTGCGGCTGACAAAAGCAAGCACAGGACAGTGCAAGGGAGTCTACCGTACGGCGTGGTGGGGCGCTGCTTCAGCCGTCGAGCCTGCTGCAATACGCCGGCTATGGGGTTTGGAACGTCCACGGTGAGCGGGGACGGCACAAGCCGCCCGCGGAGTGGGAGCGCGTCGAGAACGCGCACCCGGCCATCATCACGCTCGACGAGGCCGAGGCGATCATGGCGGTCCACGAGGAGATGAGGTGCGTCGGTACCGGCCGCTGCAAGGGCCGCATGGCGGCCGTGTGCGGCCAAGGGAGCCGGTTCCTGCTCACCGGTGGGCTGATGGTCTGCAACCGCTGCGGCGCGAACATGGTAGGCTACCGCAACCAGGGCCGGCTGTACGAGAGAAGCGCGCCTTCGCCCGGATGTTCGTGAAGAAGATCGAGGTGGAGCCGGACCCCCCAAGCACAGATCGACACAGGATTCTTGGCACTACCCATCGGGGACTCCGATCTTGAGATGATGATGCCACCGTTATAAACCGCGCAACGCTTCCAGCACCTGGCGTCGGGAGTACAGACGCACAGCCACAACCGCCAACACCGTGGACGCGATGGCCGACACGCCGAGGAGCGCCAGGTATCCCCAGGGAACAGACAGCCCTTCCGGCGGCGGGTCAAAGATCCCCGTCAGCATCTTCACCAGAACGTGCGCCACTCCGACGCCGAGGGCCCCGCCGATCAGGCTCCCCCCAATGAGCATGAGCAACGCTTCTCCCCAGAGGAAAGCTCCGAGCTGCGAGGTCCTTGCGCCCAGCGCGGTGAGCACCGCGAACATACGCCGCCGTTCGGCCAACCCGAGCCCCAGGATCAACCCCGTGGAGCCAGCAACCAGGAGGATCGCGAAGGCCAATTCCAGCCGAGTCAAGCCCTGGAGATCGATGGCCGTCAAACTGGAACTGATGGCGCGTTGGACGGACCCAAGATCGGTCACCTTGGCGCCAGGGATCTCACGCACGATGGCGCGCGCCCGCTCGACGATGGCGCCCGGTTTGGCGCTTACCCGCAGCAGGATCGTCTCCGCGGCGTCTTCTCCCGTTTGCTGCGTCAGGTAGGAGGTGTTGGCGACCAGGAACGAGTCGGTTGGCGCGGTGGGAAACTCACGGACGACCCCCACGAAGTGGAAGGGCACCACGTGGTACTGGTGATCGCGCGCGAACTGCAAGCGCAAGTTCAGTTGATCGCCCGGTTGGAGCTGGAAATCGCGCACGGTCTCTGCGGACACCAGCACCCCATCCGTGGTGCGCGCCAGGGCATTCAGCGTCGCAGTCGCGTTGCCGCCACCGAAGAAGGCATTGGCGATCTTGGTCGCTTCGCGGATATGCCGGGGGGCGATGCCATAAAGATCCTGGAGGTCATTCCCCACATAGGCGAAGCGATGCTGCATCGGCTGGGCGGCCAGCACGCCGGGAATCCCCCGTAACTCCGCCAGTTTTCTGCTGGGCGGCGTCGCGGTCGGCCCGGTGACGGTAACATCAGCCCCGTTGGTGAGCTCGGCATCCACGCGCGACTGCCCATTATAGGTCGTATCGAAGATCGCAGTGGAGACTGAGAAGGAGACAGCGAGCGCAACCAAAACCATGCCGCGCGTGATCAAGCCCTGTTGTCGGGAAAGCGAGCCGGCGACCAGGCCGGATAAGGAGTGCGCAAGGGGAGTCAGGAGTCGCGCGAGCACGCGACCACTGCGGCGCAACCCACCGTGGATCGCGCGAAAGCTCAGCAGGACACCACCAATCCACAGACACACGGGCGCGATGAAGGCCTCATAGTTCACCGCGTTCGCCGCCACGCCTTCCGGCGCCAGCACCACTTGGTACCCCGAACTCGCCGTGCGCCAGAATTCCAGTGCGCCGATCAGCAGGATGATCGCATCCAGCCACATCCGTTGCCAAAGCGGGGTACTGACCGGTCTGATCATGGCACGCGCGGCAACCACGGTGGTTTGCCGCGCGTGCGACCAGGCGGGGATGATCACCGCGCCCAGAGCAAGCGCCAGTCCCACCAACGAGGCGAGCACGATCCAGCCAAGCGTACGGCGATCCAGCAACTCACGCATCCCGATCCCCAGCAGCGCAGAGAGCACCAGAGCAAGCGCAACGCCGAGCAATACACCACCCAGTCCGACGAGGACCGCCTCGCCGGCTGCCAATCGGAGAATCTGCGCCACGGAGGCCCCACGCACACGCAAGAGGGCTTGCTCGCCCGCGCGCCGCTGGCCCCCGGACCCGGCAAGCGCCAGGGTCAGGCTGATGACAAGGATCACCCCCGGCAACCCGAGGAATAGGAACAGCACCCGGGCATACAGCGCGTCTTCGCTGACGCTCAGCAAGCGTGACGCCAGGTTATCGCCGATGATCCCGCTCCCGGCGATGCGCGCTTCCAGCTTATTCGCCTCGCGGGTGATGACCGTATAGGCGGCGTTCGGGTTACCAGGGAGTGGGCGCCCCAGACGCGTGTGGAATTGGATTCGCGCAGAATCCGGGCGCGCAGCCACCTGTGGCTGGAAGATGGCGCGCCAAAGCGCATCCGGCAAGATGATCACATTGTCCGGAGGAGCTTGCGGCGCCACCCCGGCGGGGACGCCGACCGCCTGAAACAGGGAATCTGCATTCGGCAGGTCGACAACGCCATCCACTTTCACCGTCACCGGGGGCAAGCCAACACGCAGGATCTGCACCGGGCGTCCCAGGGTCACGTGCAGGTTCGCCGCGGTTTGCTGCGCGAGGAGCACGCCTTCCATGGGACCCAGTAACGGGCGGACTTCTGCCGGGAACCGGTGGAAGTACTGGGCGCTGACCCCCAGCGCTTTCCCCGCTCCCGTCGTTTGCACCGTGCCTTCGGTCTGTGCGGTGAATCCGTCCACCTGAGCGTACGAGACTTGCTCGATGACCCGTGGCGCTGCCGTCTGCTCGATCTGCGCCTTGACGGTGCCTACATCCGCCCCCGGGGCGAGTTGGATCTGCCAATCCACCGGGACATCGCGGATCGCACGCCGGGTCATCTGGGCGCTGCTGACCGTCAGGAACACGCCGAGCACTGCGACGAACGCCACTGTCAGCGCCACGCCCAGCATCGCCCCTACCAGACGACCGGTGCGGCGAAGCAGTGTCCTCCTCAGCCACGTCAGCATCTGTCCCATCACCCCGCCCCCAGCTGCCCGTGCGACAAGCGCCACTGCATCGGCAGCCGCTGCGCGATCGCCACATCATGTGTCGCGACCACGACGGCGGTGTCACTGTCGGCCAACGTTGCCAGCAGGACATCGAACAGATGCTGCGCCGTCGGGTGATCGAGTTGACCGGTGGGCTCGTCGGCCAGGATCAACCTGGGTCGGCCGACAAAGGCGCGCGCGACCGCTACGCGCTGCGCTTGTCCCCCGGACAACTCTTCCGGCAGTTTGTCGGCAATGACCGCAAGGTCGAGTTGCCCCAGGATCTCCAGCGCGCGTGCCCGTGCCGAGTCCGCCGACTCCCCCACTAGTAGGAGCGGCAGTGCTACGTTCTCCACCACGGTGAGTGGGGCCAGGAGACTCTGGGTTTGAAACACGTACCCGATCCGTCGTGGGCGCAGCGACGCACGCTCGCCGAGCGCCGGCCAGGTAATATTCCCTTCGCTTGGGATATCCAGTCCGCCCATCAGTTGCAGCAGCGTGGACTTGCCGCCGCCCGATGGCCCGACGACCGCGATGCGATCCCCCGCACGCACCGAGACAGTGACGTCCGTCAGGGCGACGACCGGCACTCCTCCGCGATGGTATGTCCGCCCCACGCGGCGACAGTCCACGAGCGTATCAGCCACTATCGACCACCCGACCATCCGCGAGATGGATGACGCGGTCTGCGTAGTGCGCCAGAGCATCGCTGTGCGTGACCAACACCGCAACGCCGCCGGATTGGCAGTACTGCACGATCAACTGGATCACCTGTTGCTCGGTGTCGGCATCCACTTCACCGGTCGGCTCATCAGCCAGCAAGATGGCGGGGTTCGTCGCCAGCGCGACGGCCAGCGCAACGCGCGCCTCCTCACCGCCGGATAGCTGCATCGGCCACGCGGTGCGTCGGGCGTATACTCCTACGCGCTTCAGTAAGGTCTCAATCCGTCGCCGGTCCACGCTGCCCGCCAACTGCATCGGCAACAGGAGGTTCTCCTCCACGGTGAGGTGGTCGAAGAGGTTGCCGGTCTGCAGCATTACGCCAATGTGGCGGGCGCGTATCGCCGCCCGCTCAGGTTCGGGCCGCCGCGTCAACCGGTGATCCTGGACCTGCACATACCCCCCATCCGGTTCATCCAGCCCGGCGAGACAAGCCAGTAAGGTGGATTTCCCACTGCCGGACGGGCCCACCACCGCCACCAGTTCTCCCGTGTCCACATCGAGACTCACGCCCCGAAGCGCCAGCGTTTCCTCTTCCCCAGCATGGTAGAACCGATACAGGTCGCGTGCCAGTAACCCCGCCATCTTAGAGCCACCTGAAGCTCTCTGAAATCCGTTTCCACTGGTCGGCGTTGTCCGCGCCGCGGGGAGCCCAGAGGGTTAGTGAAGCCAGTGTCCCCTGGTGGTAGTAGTAGTAGGTGACGTTATCGAGACGAATCTGCTTACCGGTGACCGGATCGGGCGCGGAATTGGAGGTATAGACGACATAGACGACAGCATTGCCATGGGGCATGGACTTGGTCTTCACGCCCTGAATCGTCACCGCGCGGCCATGCCGTTGGAGCGCCGGCGCCTGGTCACGTTGCACGCTGCTGACCGTGGGGGGCATCGCGGTTTTTGACAGGGCTACCTGCTCGCCATCGAACTTATCGGTGAACTTCACGTCGCTGCCATGCACTGAACGCGCCCATCCCTCCGGCACCTCTAGTGCATACCCACCAGTTGTCGACCTGTACGTGATGAACACCTGGGTGTCGGGGATGTCACCAGGAGGGTTCTTCTCAGGCGCTATGGGTTTCTCAGTCGATACTGGAGTTGAAGCGGGTGCACTTCTTGCGGACGGCATCGGTGGTGGGGCAGGGGACACTCTTGTTGCTTGCCGACACCCCCCGAACGCCAGTAGTACCGCCCCAAACGCGAGTAAGAACGGAAACAGACGACCCTTTGTCATCGCATTGCCTCCTTCCATACGAGATCGGGGACCCTGCGCGTCTATGGCAGGGCATCAGAAGCTGAACATCATTACGTTGCCGCGTACTTTCCAGTCGTTGCCCTCTTTCACCAGGAAGAGCCCACCGCCTATGCTCATCGAATAAGCCAGGATGCCCCACTCATAGGTCAGTTTTGCCCTGTAAACCGCAAACGCCTCCTGGCCGCTGATCGAGGTAACCGACACCTCCATGTCTCCCACCCGCAGGCCGCGGATAGGATCGTCCTTTCGGAGGGTCCAGTTGTACCAGTTCGCCAAGAGCGCGGCGGTGGCACCTGCCAACGAATGGGCGCCGCAGGCGTCCCCAGGGAGTGTCAATGGCTGGCGCCTCACGCGCGTTCCTTGGCCGGTCCCGCCCATTGGCCGGTGATGCTGTTTGGCGTACGAAGCCGGTGCGCACCACTAAGTCTCGCCCCAGCGTTGCGAGTGTCCTAGGTCGCCGAATGACCACGAGGCGGAGCGCGACCCGCCGACATCGCCCAGGAGGCGAAGCAGGCGGTCCGGGAGGTTGGAGTACCAGCCGTAGCCGTTGCGGCGCTCGGCGCTGATTTCCTCGATGGAGTACCTGATGGCCCCGTCGTAGTCGGAGAAGATCGGCCGGTTGGTCCCGATCTCGTAGAAGCGCGCCCAGACGTGGCCGCTGGGATCGGCCACCAGCGACCGCAGGCCGTTCAGCTTGCCCTGGCGGTAGCCGTCAATGCGCGCCTCGCGCAGCCAGGCCGCGCCGGCCTGGATCGCCCGCTCGATGGCTGGGGTCTTGTGGCGGAGGGAGACGAGCACGAGGAGGATGCCGGCGGACTCCGCCGAGGTGAGTGACACGTGCTCGTAAGCACGGGCCGGCCGCGGCTCATAGGTCACCGGGTCGTGCTGCTGACACCAGGCGGTGAGGCGCCCGTTCACCTGGATCTGCGATTTCAGAATGTAGTCGAGACCCTTCTCGAATGCAGCATTCAAGGCCTTGCAGCGGCGGGCATCCACGAACTCGAAGCCCCGGCTGCGCAGGACGTCGCGGAGGAGTTCCATCACGCTGGTCATGGCGTAATCATTGAAGGTGACGCAGCGTTGGAAGGTGCCGGAAAGGGGGTACACCTGGGGCCATCCGCCGGAGGGGTACTGGGCGTGGAGGAGGTAGTCCACGCCGCGCAGGAAGGCGTCGCGGTAGCGGTGGTCGCCCGTGGCTTTGTAGGCCCGAGCCAAGAAGCGCATCTGGGCGGTGGTGGCTTCGTTGTCGAAGCCGCCTTGACCGCCGCGGTAATGGCTCTGGGGCGCGCCGGGGCGGTGGGGCGCCGAGATCATGTCAATCTGCTTGGACCAGCCGCCGTGGGGCAGTTGGTAGGAGAGAACGTTATCGGCGATGCGGCGGGCCTCTTCGGTGGCGAACCAGGCATCGGGCTTGTCGGCGTAGTAGAGCCAGTAGGAGAAATCGCTTCCGTCCGAGTGGGCGCCGCTGAAAGGCCGGTAGGAGATGTCCTTGCGCGCCCACGCGCCAGGCCCGAGCGGCATGAGGATGAGGCAGAGCAACACGGTTCGGATCACGGCAGTGACCTCTGCAACCGCTTTCCCTGTAGGGCTGTCATGTTCCTATCGCAGCGTGTCCTGGCGCTGCCTGACCACGGCAGCGCGTGCGCAGGGCGCCGATCCGGGCGAAAGGTGGGGCGTGCGAAGACGTCAAAGCGTCATCCACGGAGCGATGCGGCCGGAAACCCGTCTGGGACCCGGCCTGAACGGGGGATCGCGGTGCGTGTCTTCGCCTTGACGGTTCTAGCCATGGTGGGCTTTTGGCTCGGTTGCGGCCTGGGCCGCCCCGAGCGAAGCGACGCGGCGCAAGAGTTCCCCGGGACCACATGGGAACGGAGAGCTCCGGCCGACCTGGGTCTAGATGCGGCGCGCCTGGACGAGGTCGCCCGGCTTCTTGGTGGTAGAGGCTGCGTGATCAAGGACGGCTACGTTGCGACGGCCTGGGGTGACCAGGCCGAACGGAGCGACTGGTTCTCCTCGGCAAAGCCCGTGCTCAGCACGCTGCTCTTCTTTGCCGTGGAGGAGGGGCTGGTCAAGAGCGTTGACCAGCCTATCGCCGATTTCGGCTGGGACCTCAGGCCCAAGCACCGAGGCATGACCTTCCGCCACCTGGGCAGCATGACCAGCGGCTACGCGCGGCCCGAACCGCCCGGCGCAGCCTGGGCCTACAACGATTTTGCCATCCAACTGTACCAGAAGACGCTCTTCGACAAGGTGTTCAGGGATGACCCCAAAGCGGCAGCCGAGCATCCCAACCGGCTCGGCGCGCTGGGGCTGCAAGATGGCCTCGAGTGGCGCCGCAGCAACCGCCGGCTCTCGGCCTCGGTGCGGGATTTCGCCCGCATCGCCTGGTTCTGGCTCAACCGAGGACGTTGGGGGGACCGGCAGGTGCTGCCGCGCCGCCACTTCGATGAGCCCATGCGGCCACAGACGCCCAAGGATCTTCCTCGCACCCGACAGGCCGACACGGACGACTACCTGGGGATCGGTTCCTACGGCGGAGATTCGGATCAGACTGAAGAGGGTCCGGGCATCTACGGCTTCAACTGGTGGTTCAACGATACGGGGCGGCCGCATCCGGATACGCCGACCTGGCCGGATGCCCCGCCCGATACGGTGATGTCGGTCGGCGCCCGCGGCAACTGCGCGGCCATCATGCCCAGCCTGAACCTCGCCCTCGTGTGCGCCCAGGGCGACTGGCACTTGAAAGCCGGGGATCGGTCATCGAAGATGAACCGGGCGCTCGCCATGGTCGCGCGGGCTGCCGGGTATCGGTCGGAGGGAATCATCGTCTCCGGCGAGTTGAAGAAGTGGCACCCCGTGACCCTCTCCTTCTTCGGCCCGGAAACCGGAGAGAACGCCTCGCCCAATCCCTTCACCGACTATCGCCTCGACGTCACCTTCCAGTGCGGCGACAGGCGCTACGTGGTGCCCGGCTACTACGCGGCCGATGGCAACGCCGCCGAATCGGGAGCCGAGGGCGGCTGCATCTGGCGCGTCCACTTCGTGCCCGACAAGGAGGGGGAGTGGACCTATCGCGCCTCCTTCCACGCCGGCCCGGGCGTCGCCACCGCCAACGATCCCACCGCCGGCACGCCCACTGGCTTCGACGGCGCCAAGGGTTCATTCACCATCCGCCCCACCGACCAGACCGGGCGCGACCACCGCGCCAAGGGACTACTGCGCTACGTAGGCAAGCGCTACCTGCAATTTGCCGAGACCGGCGAGCACTTCATCAAGGGCGGCGCTGACAGCCCCGAGAACTTCCTCGCCTTCCACGAGTTCGATCAGACGCCCCCCAGCCACTACTTCAAGCCCCACGCACAGGACTGGCAGCCCGGCGATCCTACCTGGCGCAGCGGCAAGGGCAAGAACATCATCGGCGCCCTCAACTATCTCGCCGGCAAGGGGATGAACAGCGTCTACTTCCTCACCATGAACGTCAACGGCGACGGGAAGGACGTCTGGCCCTGGACTGCGAGCGAGGAGCGCTTGCGCTTTGACTGCAGCAAACTGGACCAGTGGGAGATCGTCTTCTCGCACATGGACCGCAAGGGCATTCTGCTCCACGTGGTCACCCAGGAGCAGGAAAACGACCAGTTGCTGGACGGCGGCGACCTGGGGCCGCAGCGCCGGCTATACTACCGGGAACTTGTCTCGCGCTTCGGCCATCACCTCGCGCTGGTCTGGAACCTGGGCGAGGAGAACACCAACACCGATGCGCAGCGCAAGGTCTTTGCGCGGTTCATCCGCGACCTTGAACCGTACCATCATCCGATCGTGGTGCACACCTTTCCCAGTCAGCGCGACAAGGTATATGAGCCTCTTCTGGGCTACGCCGATCTGGAGGGGCCGTCGCTCCAGATGGGCCGCATGCAGCAGACCCACGGCGAGGCCCTGAAGTGGGTCACGCGTTCCGCACAGGAGGGCCGGCCGTGGTTCGTCTGCCTTGACGAGATCGGCCCGGCGAACACGGGCGTCAAGCCCGACGCCGAGGACCCGGGCCACGACGACGTGCGCCACCAAGCGCTCTGGGGCAACCTGATGGCCGGGGGAGCGGGCTGCGAGTGGCTGTTCGGATATGGCTATCCGAACCACGACATCTCCTGCGAGGACTGGCGCTCGCGGGATCGGATGTGGGACCTGACGCGCTACGCGCTGGAGTTCTTCCAAGACCATCTCCCCTTCACTGAGATGCACTCCGATGATAGTCTGGTGGAGGGTGAAGGCGCCTGGTGCCTGGCGAAGCCCGACCAGATCTATGCGGTCTACGCCCCGAAGGCCGACGGCCTGCGGCTGACCCTGCCCCGAGGCTCCTACCGCATCCAGTGGTACGACCCGCGCCACGGAGGGCCGCTTGTGGCGGGGCGGACGGTGAAAGGGCCTGGCAAGGCGAGCCTGGGCGCGCCGCCCCGCGACCCCGACAAGGACTGGGCGATCCTGGTGCGGCGCGACGAGGAGGGATCGGGATGAACCTGGCGCTATCCATGGGGGCCGTGCTTCTGCTGTGCGCAACGGCGGCTCTGGCTGCGGGGTCGGGAGAAGACGAGCCGGCCGTGCTGCTGGAGGACGGCTTCGGCCAACTGCGGGTTGGGATGTTCTCCCGCGTGGTGGGCGCCCTTGCCGAACACCACTACCTGCCCGAATGCGCGCCCCAGGGCAACTGGGTTGTCTCGGCGTTCACCTCGCGGGTGGGGTCGCAGCGGGCCTGGCGGGT
>Ga0315286_10007803_pt1 | contig 10506 bp, 6 predicted proteins | sample YL17G10_0_MG_FD_205038 | JGI IMG/M metagenome (GOLD analysis project Ga0315286, IMG submission 205038) | Sediment microbial communities from Yellowstone Lake, YNP, Wyoming, USA - YL17G10_0 | ecosystem: Environmental > Aquatic > Freshwater > Lake > Sediment | place: USA: Wyoming | collected...
GCCGCTGACGATGATATCGTTCCTGGTTGCCGCGCTGGCGATTTCCGGCGTGCCGCCGCTCAATGGCTTTGTCTCCAAGTGGATGGTCTACCAGGGCGTGCTGCAACTGGGTCAGGAAGGTAACCGCATCTACCCGCTGTTCCTGGTCGCTGCGATGCTGGGCAGCGTTCTCACGCTGGCGTCATTCCTCAAGTTGCTGCACTCAATCTTCCTCGGGACGCCTTCACCAGGTTGTGAGAAGGTACGTGAAGTCGGCCCTTCGATGTGGCTACCGAACGTCCTCCAGGCTGCGGTCTGCATCGTGTTTGGTGTATTCGCGCTCAGCGTACCGGTGCGGATGCTGATTCTGCCCAGCCTGCATGCGGACGACGCCGCGTTGGCGCAGGGGGCAGGCTGGCTGGGCGGTTTCTACCAGCCCTCGCTGGCGACCGGGCTGCTGCTCATCGGCATCGCCATCGGAATAGTCATTTACCTGGTCGGGACGGCGTTCAAGCCCAGGGTCGGGGAGGTCTTCACCGGCGGCGAGCAACTGGTCGGGGAAGAAGCGAGAATGCCGGGCACCGAGTTCTACGGGCCGCTGAAGCAGTTCGGGCCGCTGCACCGGCTGTTCGCGACCGCCGAGACCGGCGCCTACGACTTCTACAATATCGCCATGCGCACCGCGCGCGGCATTTCCGGTTTCGTCTTCGCCTATGTGGACCGGACCGTAGACCGATTCTACTCGGTGGCGAGCGACATCTTCATGATGTTCGGCCGCGGCGCCCAGGCGTTTTCCGCGTGGTTCTTTCTGCTGCTGCTGATACCGGTGATGGTCTTCGCCGGGACCGGGAACCTGGCCGCAATCCAGTATGCGGCAATCGCTTTGATGGTCGGCGCCAGCCTGATTGCGCTGGTCGAGGATGTCTTCCCGCGCTACATGATACTGATTGCTCTGACCCAGGTCGGGTTCATCGTGCTGGCGTTTGCCCGGGGCGGCAGTCTCGGCGCGCTGGCCGGGCTGTTCCAAATCTACAATTCCGCGGTTGCCTATCTGTGCATCTTCCTGGCGTGGCGGCTGCTGCAGCGAGCGCATCCGAGTGCGCGCATCAGCGACTACCGGGGAATCGGCGAGTACCTGCCGGTGGTTGCGCTGGGTTTCATCATCGGCGGCCTGGCGCTGTCCGGCATGCCGCCGTCCGGGAACTTCTTCAGCAAGTACCTGCTGGCGTCAATCTACCCGGAGAACATGGTCTATACCGTAATCATCATTTTCGTGGCGATGCTGATGCTTGCCGTGCACCTGCGCATTATCAGCCAGTCGATGCTGGGTAAGCCGAACCGGGTCCTGTCCGAACAGCGCGACCGGCTCTACTACGTGACCATCGGCGTCATCGTGCTTTGCCTGCTGAACGTGATTCTGGCCAAGCCGATTATCGGGCTGCTCTCGTGGGCGCTGGGAGTGCCGGTAGAGTGAGACGCTTGACGCGCTACGCTCTACGCTGTACGCCGAAAGCGTCAGGACGGAGGAACTGATGTTACCCGCGATTCTCGTGCCCATCATTGGCGGACTGCTGGTGCCGTTCTTCCCGAAAGGCAGGGAGCAGCTCCGGAACGTCTATGCCGCGGTCGTGTCGTGTTTGCCGGTGCTCTTCATCGCGCTCATGATTCCCGGCGTGCTGGCGTCGCCGTCGCGGGTCAGTCTCTGGGAAATGTCGATGTTCCGCAGCATCAGCCTTTCGTTCCTGGGTGACGGACTGTCGGTTTTTGTCGCCTTTTCCTCATCGCTGGTCGGGGCGCTGGTCGTCATCTACTCGATTGACTACGTCCGCAAGTATCCGCACCAGGCCGAGTTCTTCACCCTTGTGCTCATCTTCCAGGGCGCGATGATGGGGCTGGTCTTTTCCTCGAACCTGGTCATCATGTACGTCTTCTGGGAACTTACCGCCATTTGCTCCTGGCGGCTCATCGGCTTCCACCGGCAGGAAACCAAGCCGATTCTCCATGCGGACAAGGCGCTGCTCGTGACGGTCTTCGGCTCGGCGTGCATGCTGCTCGGGTTTAAGCTCATTTTCCATGATTTCGGAACCCTGAGCGTGCTCGAACTGCGCGGGCACACGCTCGCGGCCTGGCCGCTGTTTCTGGTGCTGCTCGGGATGCTCGCCAAGTCGGCCCAGTTCCCGCTCCAGACCTGGCTGCCCGATGCCGGTGTGGCGCCGTCGCCGGTGACCGCGCTGCTCCATGCCGCGGCGCTGGTGAAAATCGGCGTCTACGCCTTTGCCCGGATCTTCCTGGGCACCTTCACGATGCCGCGGTCGTCGGTCGAGCTGATTATCATCCTGGCGGCGTTGAGCGTATTCATCGCGGCCTGTTCGGCGGTGATTGAGAACGACATCAAGCGGGTGCTGGCGTATTCGACCATCAGCCAGATTGCCTATATCCTGCTTGGCCTCGCTATCGGCACGCCGCTCGCGGTCACCGGGGCGCTGTTCTACATTCTCGCCCACGGCCTGGGCAAGGCCGGGCTGTTCCTGGGCGCCGGGATGGTCGAGCACCATACGCATGAGAAGGACATGACCAAGCTGGGCGGAATGCGCAAGGTGATGCCGATCACGTCGCTCGGGTTCTTCCTGAACGCGCTGTCGGTTATGGGAATTCCGCCGTTCGGCGGGTTCTTTGCCAAGTTGCTGATTATCCTGGCGGCAATCCAGACCGGCAACTACTTTGTGGCCGGGGTGATTATTCTGACCGCAATCCTGACCCTGGTTTACATGATGCGACTCTGGACCAAGGTCTTCAACGGCCCGGTGACCCATCCCGGCGAGCCGGAGAAGCGGAAGCTGATGCCGGTAGTGGTGATGATATTCGCGGTGCTGTCGCTGTTGTCGTTCCTGGTCCTGCTCTACCCGCTGAATATCGTGGGCAAGGCGGTGGCGGTGACGCAGATGGTAGGAATGAAGTAGGATGAGGTCAGAATGCAGAATGTGATGAGAGCATCCACCGTTTACACCGATTCCACAGATTACTCTCTCCAGGACTCTGTGTTCTCTGTGTCCTCCGTGGTTAGTCTGAGATGAGAAAGCCGAAACTAAGAGAGCTGGCGGAAGCGATTCGGGCGGTATTCCAGGGCCCGTTCACCATCAAGTTCCCGAAGGAGCCGTCGGTGCCGCCGCCGAATGTCCGGTACAAGATTGAGTTCAATGAGGAGAAGTGCATCTGCTGCGGCGCGTGTGTGCAGGTCTGCCCGGCGAATGCGCGAGCCATCATTGACGACAAAGAGATGGGCGTCCGGCGGAACATCCACTACCAGGATTCCTGCATCTACTGCGGGCAGTGCGTGAACTACTGCACGACCCGGGAAGGTATCAAGCACACCCAGCAGTACGAGCTTTCGAGTCTGACCCAGGATGGCTATGCCAATGAGATTCAGGATGAACTGGTCTTCTGCGAAATCTGCGGCGAGGTGGTCGCGCCCAAGAAGCAACTGCTCTGGATTGCCCACAAGGTCGGCGCGCTGGTTTCAGCCAACCCGAATCTCTACCTGACCCTGTACCGGGAACTCGGACTCACCGAGGACACCGCGCAGAGAGGGGAGACCGGGCCGTTCCGCTCGGATTCCCTGCGCATTCTCTGTCCCACCTGCCGCCGGGAAACCTACCTCAAAGAGACCTGGGGCGAGTAGCTCCGGCCGCCGCTCTCCGCGCACCGCCGACCGCAACCCGCTGACCGCCTCCGAACCGCTGGTGCCTGCTATCGGACAACACCGCACGGCGGAACTCTGAATTCCGCGTGGACGCGCTGGAGAGTCGGAGCATTGGGTACGGGTAATCCGGTCGTACAGCCTGCATTCGGCATTCCGGTCTTCCACCCGGCGGCGGCGCAACCACGCGAATTATCAGCGAGCATTGACAGACACGAGTACCGGAGTATCATAAGTTGAAGCTCGGACCGAAGGAGGAATCGTGAACAAGGTTGCACTGACGCTGCTACTGCCCGGCCTCGCGCTGGCAATCTGGAGCACCGACTCGGTCAATGTCGGGCATTGGTACTGCCGGATTCTGAATGACGGGTCGTGGGGCAATGACCGGGACAGCAGCTTTCCTGCACCGGGCGCATGCTGGCCGTTTCCGCTCAGGAACTACTACGTCTATGGCGCCGGGCCGTGGTTCGGTCGCATCATCGGCCGCGATACGCTGGTTTCGGTGGCCTATGATCAGAATACCGTGAATTCCGAATTCGGTCCGACGCTGAACCGCTACTGGCGTCAGGGTCGGGGCGTGATCGCCGACCGCATCTACGACCACCCGGGCGACTGGCCGCCGCCGCTGAGCCGGTTTCCGATGGCCCCGCAGAACTGGCGCGCGGACCAGGACCTGTGGTGCTGCTTCGGCGATTCCGAGCCGGCGCTCCATTTCCCGCCGCCGGCCGAGCGGCGCAGTGTCGGGGTCGACGTCGCGCTGACGGTCTACGCGTTCAGCGACGAGCCGGCAAGTGATTTCTTTCTGCTCCGCTACGACGTGATGAACGACGGTAACGACCCGCTTGAGAGCCTGCTGGTCGGAATGATGATGGACGCTGATGTCGGCGACCCGTTGGACGACATGGTCGGACTGATTCTCGACAAGTCGTTTGTGGTCCAGGGCGAGACCGTGCGCGTCCGCAACACCGGGTTCGGCTACGACTATGACAACACCGAGTCCGTTGAGTCGTGGGAAGCCGGTACGCCCGGGATGGTCGCGGTGAGTCTGCTCGCGGCGCCGGACGGGCAGGGTTTCTCGGCGTTCAAAATGCTGACCACCGAGGCCGAGCCGTGGAGCGACCCGGAACGCTATCGAGTGCTGGCCGGATGCGATTTCCGAAGCGGGGACTACGCGCCGTTCGACAGCATCGACACGCTGCCCGGCGACAAGCATTTCCTGGCCACGGTCGGACCGTTGGGGATTCCGGCACACAGCCATGCTGAATTCTGGTACGCGGTCATCGGCTCGCCCTTCGGCGCGCCGGGCGAGGTCGGGCCAAAGTCCGACACCAGCGAACTGGCCGTTCGCTACCGTGTCGCGCGGGAGCGGTACCTCTGGCTGCTCGGCGTGCAGGAGCCGGTTGCGCAGGCGACTTCCCTGCTACACGTCAGCTCAAGGCTGTTCAGCAGCGCGGTGCCGGTCCGCGTGCGGTTACCGGCGGGCGCGGGCCGACTCGACGTACTCGACATCGCGGGTAGAATCGTGAGGCGGTTCTCAGGCCGGACCGAAATTGTCTGGAACGGAACCGACGCTACCGGGCGGACGCTGCCGGCTGGCGCGTACTTCCTGCGCTGTCCGGACCGCCGCAACCCGGCAGTGAACGTGGTTCTGGTCGAGCGTTAGCCCGGTCCGGTCGGTCGCGCAATCCGGCTACGACTCTTCCCCTTGACATATCGGGCAGGGAGTGGTATCCTGAACTGCGGGATTGACTCCGGGAACGCGGAGATTGACTAGTAAGCGCGACGAAGGGAACCGGCAGCACCCGTCGTTTCGCGGGGAGATGAAATGAGGAAAGCCACATTGGTGTTGGCGCTCGGCATTCTGGCCGGGACCGCATTTGCAGTCGGGCAGACCGGAACTGCGACCGATGCCGGATATGTGTTGGCAAACCCGCTCCCAGTCCATAGTAAGCTGGTGCCAACGATTCCTATCGACGGCGGGCCGCCCGGGTGTGACGAGATTCAGTACGATGACGGTCGCGCCCATGACTCGGCGTATTTCCCTGACAAGCGGGTCAGGTACGCGGTGCGCATGGACCCGGCGTATCATCCGGCGATTGTCGCCCAATGCGATATCTGTGTCTGGCCGGACAGCCACCGCGACTCAATCTACGTCGAAATCTGGTTTGACGACGATGGCGACGGTATGCCCGATTTCCCGGCGGTGTGGGGCGCGTGGGCGCAACGCAGGCAGGGCGCACCGGACACCGCCGCTATCACGGTACCAGTGCTGGTCGGGCCGATTGTCTGCGATAGCGGTAGCTTCTGGGTCTCGATGATGATGGATACGGTCCATCCCGGGGTCGGATACGAGAAGGTCGCCAGCGACTCTGTGATGGACTTTCCTGACCATCAAGTCTACTACTGGCCGGAGCAAGACACCTGGAAACATATGGACGCGGGAGGCGACTGGATGATTCGGTCCTGGACCATGGCGTCACTCCCATCCGACCTTGCGATAAACATCCTCGAGCCAAGTGGGGAGATTCGAGTGGGCGATTCGTTCTGCCCGCGCGTCACTATCATGAACCTGAGCGTCAGCCGCACATTCGATGGGTGGGTCTGGCTGAGGATTCAACACACCTGCTCGACCGACAGATACCTGGACAGTCTCTGGGTGGAGTTGGGACCATTGGAAATGAAAGAAACATTGTACCGCCGGTGGGCAGCGCGCTATCCCGGACTCTATCGAATGCAGTGTTCGTCGGACACCACCGATACTATCTGGCGCTACTTCAACGCCGTGGAGTCGTCAGGTGTCGACGAATACTCCCCGCAGTCGAACCTGGAAGAAGATGGCATCGAGCCGGGACCCAATCCGGTTCGCTCCGGGGCTGCGATTCGCTACCGCGTGACCGGCGAGTCGCGGGTCAAGCTCAGAATCCTCGATACGCGCGGCAGAGTTGTACGCACGCTGGTATCGGGCTGCACTGCTGCGGGCGAACATTCAGTCATCTGGGATGCATGCGACGACCTTGGTCACCCGGCTGCGCGAGGCATCTACTTCGTGCGATTGGAGTCGCAGGATTGCCGGGAGACTCGAAAGGTGGTTCTGACGCGATGAGAAACGTGCTGGTGGTATTTGCGCTGGTCTTTGCAGCCGCGGCGGCATTCGCAATCGGGCAGCCCGGGATCGCGACGAATTCGAGTCCTGTGTCAGGGAGCTTACTCCCAGTTCAAAGCAAGCTGGTGCCAACGACTCCTCTCGGCGGTGGACCGCCCGGGGCGGATGAAATCCAGTATGATGACGGTCACCCCGTGAACGGTTTCTACTTCTACAACGTTCGAATCAGGTACGCGGTGCGGATGGATCCGGCGCATTATCCGGCGGTCGTCGCGCAGTGCGACTTCTGCGCTCGCCCGGAGTCCGCCCTCCTCGACTCGTTCTACGTCCAGATTTGGTTTGACCGTGATGGCGACGGCTGGCCCGACTTCCCGGCGGTATGGAGCGCATGGGCTCGGGACAGCCAGGGCGCACCAGACTCGACTGCGGTGACAGTCCGCGTGCCGCTCGGCCAGGTAATCATCGACAGCGGCAGCTTTTGGGTTGGGATGATGGGTGACACGGTCAATGGAGAACTGCAGGTGGTTTTCATTGACTCCGCGTCGGACTATCCTGAGCACCAAGTCTACTACTGGCCGGAGCAAGGCACTTGGCGCCGCCTATACCCGGAGATTTCGACCGACATGATGTTGCGGTGCTGGACCATGCGGCAGGGAGTGCGGAAGATCGTGGTCTCAGCAATCGAAGCGCCGAGCGGGGAGGTTTGGGCAGGTGATACTGTCGTTCCAAGGGTACTTCTTGCGAACATCGGCAACGGAGCAGAAAGTACGTGGGTCCGGATGCGGATTGAACACACCTGTTCCACCGACAGCTACGTTGACAGTTGCTGGGTGCGCCTAGACCCGTTGCAGATGCTCGACACCACGTACCGCGGCTGGACGCCGCTCTATCCCGGTGTCTATCGAATGCAGTGTACGGCTGACAGCAGCGACACGAGCTGGACCTACTTCACGGTCTTGCCTCGGACCGGCCTGGAGCAAGGCCACTTGCCTCTGAGTCATACCCGGAACGGAATCGAGGTCGGGCCGAACCCAGTCCGTTCTGCGGCTACGATTCGCTACTGCGTCGCAAGCGAATCCCGGGTCAAGCTACGAGTCCTCGATACCCGGGGCAGAGTTGTGCGTACCCTGGTTTCGGGTCTGTCCCCGTTGGGCACACAAACGGTAGTATGGGACGCTCTTGACGGTCAGAGTCGCCCGGTGCCGCGGGGAATCTACTTCGTCCGGCTGGAGTCGGCGGGTTGCCGTGAGACACGAAAGGTGGTCCTGACGCGATAGGAAGCATACAGTAGACAGCACACAGCAGACAGGAAAGCGGAAGGGGTGCGAGAAGCTGCGCCCCTTCCGGGTATTCTTGACTTGCCTCTGCTTCGGGGGATAATTCTCCTGCTCCGGGCCTGAGCAGTGCGCTCTTCGGCATCGGAGAATCGAGAGATGAGATAAGTGTCGACCAGACTCTGGCTTCGGGCGACCGACGCCCTGTTCCTGCTTCCGCCAGCCCGACCGGCGGCGGTGCAGAGTTCGGCCCGAAGGGGTTGGTCTTGAGGCGTTCGTCGGCGGGCGCGAAGCAATCGGGCAGGCACGGAGGCCTGCCCCTACGGCTGTGGTCGGTTTTGGTTCTGGTGGCGCTTGCCGGGTTGGTCTATCTGCCGACCCTGAAGCACGATTTCGTCTGGGATGACCATTGGATGGTTGGCGACAACAAGGACCTGGACGCGGCAACGCCGTTCGCGTTCTTCGGACAGAGCGACACCCACGCCTGGGCGAGCCAGGGGAGGGGACCCCACGCCTACTATCGCCCGTTGCCGGTCGTCAGCTTCTGGCTGGAGAAGACCGTGTGGGGTGGGGGACCGGTCGGATTTCATCTGTCGAACGTCGTGATGAACGCGGTTGCCGGTATCCTGGTCGCCCTGCTCTTCATGGAACTGCTCGGTTCGATGTCCGTTGCTTTGCTGGCCGGTCTCGTCTTTGTCCTGCACGCCGCCCACGTGGAATCGGTCGCTTTTCTGGTCGGGCGAACCGACATCCTGATGACGATTTTCCTGGTTGCGGCGTTCCTGGGGCTGCTGCGCTATCGTCGGGCGGACACGGGGGTCCGCCCCTACTGGATTGCGCTCACGGTCGCGGCCTACGCCCTGGCCCTGCTCAGCAAGGAAGCGGCGATTCTGTTTCCGGTATTTGCGTGGTTCGTGCCGGGTTCCGGCTTGAAGCCGGGACGGAACCGGCGCGACCGGCTGCTGCTCGTTGCGCTGGTCCTGGTCGGCGCAGGCTACCTTGTCGTGCGGGCGCTCGTACTCAGGGGCCCGGCCGCTGCCTGGGGGGGCGTGACGCCGGTGCAGCGCACCTTTCTGGCCCTGAATTCGTTCGGCCGCTACGCGTTGCTTGCCATATTTCCGTTCTTCCATCGAATCAGCTACAGCGACCTGACCGGGTTCGCCCGGTTCGGCTGGCCGACGCTGGCGGCCCTGATTTCGCTTGCGGCGCTGGTCTGGCTGTGGGTCAGGCTCAAGGTCAGGCCAAGGACAGGAATCAAGGAATCAAGGAACCAAGGAATCAAGGACTTCCACCCGAATCCTCGAATCCCTGACCCCTCGAGTCCTTTTCTCGCTTCCGCGGCAATAGGCGGCCTCTGGTTCGCCCTGTTCATGCTCCCGGCCTGCAACTTCTTTCCGCCCGGGCCGTCCTATCTCTCTGAGCGGCTGCTCTACGCGCCGACAATCGGGACGATTCTCTTGCTGTTTGCTGCCGGGCGGGCGATTGCGCGAACCGCCAGGCTGCGCCGGTTGCTTGCGACGGGCGCACTGGCCTATGCGGCGACGATGGGCGCGTCGGTCATTGCCTGGCTGCCGGTCTGGCGGAGCGACTACTCGCTTCAGGTTGTTCGCGCCCGGGAGGCGCCGGATGATGCCGTGATTCACGCGAACCTGGCTTCAATGATGAAGGAGCGAAAGGACAGCGCCGGCGCCCTGCGCGAGCTTCGCCGCGCGGCAGAACTGAAGCCGGATTCGGTGGAGCTGCGCCTTTCCCTGGGCCAGCTGCTGAAACAGACCGGAGACCGGGCTGGCGCCGAGCGCGAACTCCGGCGCGCGGTCGCGCTCCAGCCGAAGCTGGCCGAGGCGCACATCACGCTGGGCAATCTACTGATTGAGAAGGGCGACCTTACCGACGCAATCGCCGAGTGCCGGCAGGGTGTGCTGCTGGACCCGAAGCAGGCGCTCGCGCACAACAACCTGGGCGTGGCGCTGCAACAGGCCGGTGCATCGGTCGAGGCCGAGAGCGAGTTCCGCCGGGCGCTCAACCTGCAGCCGGACCTTGGGCTGGCGCTCAATAACCTGGGCGAGATAATGATGGCCCAGGGCAAGCTGGACAGCGCCGAGCTGCTGCTCCGACGTCTATCCGCGATCCAGCCGGACTACGCCCTGGCCCATTTCAATCTCGGCCGCGTGCTCGAGCGCATCGGGCGGCTGGAGGAGGCCGGGTCGGAGTACCGCCGCACACTGGAGCTGATGCCGGACTTCGCCGCAGCCCGGCAGCATCTTCAGGGATTGCGCAAGCCATAGGCGGAAGCTAGGAATTCAGGGGCACAAGACTCAACTATCGACCACGTTGGGGGCACCACCTGTCCCGGCCGGCCTTGAGCGCATCCGAGCCAAGGCTGCGACGGCGTCAGACGCCGTTTTCGAGCGTGACTTGGAGCGGGACTGGCTTGTCTTAGGTGGCGATGGGAA
>Ga0315286_10007804_pt1 | contig 10505 bp, 6 predicted proteins | sample YL17G10_0_MG_FD_205038 | JGI IMG/M metagenome (GOLD analysis project Ga0315286, IMG submission 205038) | Sediment microbial communities from Yellowstone Lake, YNP, Wyoming, USA - YL17G10_0 | ecosystem: Environmental > Aquatic > Freshwater > Lake > Sediment | place: USA: Wyoming | collected...
GCTGCCGGCAAACAAGCCGTCGGCCCCGGCCGGATTGATCGCTGTCGTGGCCCAGAGGCCCGTCGCCAGCACGCCCCAGATGCCGCCGATGCCGTGTACGCCGAAAGCGTCGAGCGAATCGTCATACGCGAGGACGTTCTTGAGTAACGTCACCGAGAGCCAGCAGACCAATCCGGCAATTGCGCCGATTCCGATGGCCCCCATGGGCGTCACAAAGCCCGATGCGGGCGTCACGGCCGCCAGGCCGGCCACCGCGCCGGTAATCATTCCCAGCATCGTCGGACGCTTGTTGTACTTCCAATCGAGGAGCGACCACGCAACTCCCGCCGCCGCGCCCGCGGCATGCGTGGCCACAAGGGCGCCGGCCGCCAGGGCTCCCGCCGAAAGGGCGCTGCCGGCGTTGAAGCCGAACCAGCCGAACCACAGGAGGCCCGCTCCCAGCACCGCAAACGGCAGATTGTGCGGCGGAGAGATGGCGTGCGGGTATCCTTGCCGTTTCCCCAGGAACAGCGCTGCCGCCAGGGCCGAGACGCCCGCCGTCACGTGCACTACCACGCCGCCGGCAAAATCGAGTGCGCCGAGGCTCTTCAGCCACCCGCCGTTGCCCCACATCCAGTGGCAGACCGGATCGTAGATGACGGTGGCCCAGAGAAGCGAGAAGATGCAAAATGCGCCGAACCGCATCCGCTCGGCAAACGCCCCCAGGATGAGGCCCGGCGTGATGACGGCGAACATCGCCTGGAAGATCATGAACGCGCTATGGGGGATCGTGGGGGCATAGTCGGCGTTCGGCGCCCCGCCGACGCCCGACAGGCACAGCCAGTCAAGGTTTCCGATGAGCCCGCCGACGTCCGGCCCGAACGACAGGCTGTAACCGAAGAAAATCCACTGGAGGGTCACCAGGCACAGGACCATCATGCACTGCATGAGGATCGAGAGGATGTTCTTGCGGCGCACGAGGCCGCCGTAGAAGAACGCCAGCCCCGGCGTCATCAGCATCACGAGGCCCGCGCTGGCGAGGACGTAGGCCGTGTCGCCGGAGTCGATCTTGGGCGCCGCGGCGGCCGGGACCGCCGGAGCGGGCGCCGCAGGGGTTGGCGCTGACGGGGCCGCGGCCTCCTCGGCCCGCGCGAGGGCCGCCGGGCTCGCCACGATGGCAATCAGTGCTACGGTGAGGCACAAGGCTTTCATAATGCATCTCCTCTTACTGTCCGCTGAGCGGCCTTACGACGACTCGCAGCACGTCGCAATTGAATCTGTGGGTGCCACGGCTGCGCAGTTTGCAGCCGTGCTCTGCGTCGAACGGCGGCACGGTTGCTGAACGGCGCAACCGTGGCACCCAGATAATCAAAGTTGACGAAGCACTCGCAGCACGTCGCGGCGGCTGGTGTGCAACGTGACTGCTGGAAGTTGTAGTAACAAGTGGCGTGCCAAAGCGGGCGAGAAGGGGAGGAATGTCCGCTAAGTCGTGTGTTGGCAGGAGATTAGAAATGGAGCGTGGGCGGATCGGCCTCTCTGCGCATTCCGGTAAAGGCCACCGAACGGTAGGGATATTGGGTCAATGATACCGCGTAGTGCGAAATCTCCGGTAGTCGATTCCGTGCTTGCGGACGCGGATTCCCATGAGTCGCTCCGAGATTCCCAGCGCCCGTGCGGCCTTGGCCATGTTGCCCCGCGCGCTCTTCAGCGCGTCCAGCAGCATCTCGCGCTCGATGTTGTCCAGGGTGGTCTGGAGGTTCCCCGTCGGCTGCGTGCCGGTGGCCTCGGCGGTCTGGAGCGTGGGTGGCAGGTGGTGGCCGTGAATGACGTCGTCGAGCGACAGCAGGACCGCCCGCTCGATGCAGTTCTCGAGTTCGCGGATGTTGCCCGGCCAGTGGTACGCCATCAGCATGTCGATGGCTGGCGTCGAGATGCGTTTGATGTCCTTGTGGTGGAGTTTGCGGTACTTCTCGATGAAATGGTCCGCCAGCAGGAGGATGTCGGCCTTGCGTTCGCGCAGCGGCGGAATGTGGATCGGAAAGACGTTCAGCCGGTAATACAAGTCCTGGCGGAACTGGCCCTCCTCGACCATCGTCTCGAGGTTGCGGTTCGTGGCCGTGATGATGCGGGCGTCGGTCTTGATCGTCTCCGAGCCGCCCACACGCTCGAACTCGCGCTCTTGGATGACCCGCAGCAGCCGTATCTGCGTGTGGGGCGAGAGGTCGCCGATCTCGTCCAGGAAGATCGTGCCGCCCTGGCTGAGTTCGAAGCGGCCTTTTCTGAGGGCGATCGCGCCCGTGAAGGCCCCCTTCTCGTGACCGAAGAGTTCGCTCTCGATGAGCGTCTCGGGCAGGGCCGCACAGTTGACCTTGACGAACGCCCGCTCCGCCCGGTCGCTGTTGTAATGGATGGCGTGGGCCACCAGTTCCTTGCCGACGCCGCTCTCGCCCCTCAGGAGCACCGTCGTCTGTGTCCGGGCGACCTGGGCGATGAGGTCGTAGACCGCCTGCATGACCTTGGAATTGCCGATGATGTTGGCCGGGCGGAAGCGGTCCTTGAGTTCCTCCTGGAGGCGCAGGTTCTCCTCCACCAGGCGCAGTCGCTCTTCCTGGGCCGACTGCCGCAGCCGCGCGGCCTGGGCGATGAGCGACGCGATGATCGACAAGAGACGCACGTCCTCCTCGGTGCTCGTGACCTCGGAGAACAGCCGGTCGGCGCTCAGGGCGCCGATAACCTCGTTGCCCATCTTGATCGGCACGCAGATGAACGAGATGTCCTTCTTGCGGAGGCCCTTGCGTGCGCCGGTGCGGTTCAGGAACAGCGGCTCTTCGTTGATGCGCGGGACAACGGCCGGCCGGCCCGTGGCGACGACCTTGCCCGTGACGCCCTCGCCGAGTTTGTACCGGCCGCGCTCCTGCTGGCTCGTCGAGAGGCCGTAGGCGGCCTCGATGGTGATCTCGTGCGTTTCGCGGTTCAAGAGGACGATCGTCCCGCGCAGCATGCCCATGTGGCGGGCCATGGCCTGGAGGACGGGCCCGACGGCGTCCCTCAAGTCCAGGATGCGGTCCAGGGTCTGGCTGATCTCGAACAGCAAGGCCAGTTCGCGCACTTCCCGTTTGAAGGGAGGCGCACCGGCCCGTCCGGCCGCAGTCGGAACGGTCATGGGTCGTACCCTCAATTGCGTGGCTTTGGCCAATACATCATACGGAACGGTAGGGATTTGCCAAGGGTATTTTTATGGCCGCAGTGTGCTATTGAGCCCGGCATTGTCAAAGGTACGGCAGTGAAAAGTTGTCATTCTGAGCGAAGCGAAGAATCTCGTCTTTTCCGCGGCGTCACAGCGAGATTCTTCGGCCCGCAAGCGGGCCTCAGAATGACAGCGTGTTCCTTTGGCAATGCAGCGGTCAATAGTGGAATCTGCAAGCAACAACTTCCCCGGGCCTGCGCCTGAACAAGCGCGTTATGGCAGCCCCCGCTCCAGGTAGCACAAGACCGTCTGCTTCAGCGAGTTGGCGTGGAGTTTCAGGGCCGCGCCCTTGAAGTCCGCGGCGTCGATGATGCGGACCATCGGCGCCCACCTGGCCTCTTCGGGCGCCACATCCGCCAGGTGGTTCGGCGCCGACTCGAAGAACGCCTTGTTCAGGTAGTTGTCCTGCCGCATCGGGAAGAGCGCCAGGTACAGGATATCCATCTCGATTAGTTCGTTGAGGAAGTGTGTGCCCAGCGACACGTCGGGCACGAGGTCGTCGCGCATCGCCACGATCTCGACGAGGACCGAGACGGTGTTGATGTCGGCGAAGCGGGCCGGGATGCCGAGCGACGGCGTCGTGGTGCCCCATCGCCCGGGGCCGAGCATCATGATCGTCTTGCCGGCCATCGAGCCGTCGTGCGTCAGCCGCGAGATCAGCCGCGCGACGGCGTACCGCTCGGCCACGGGCAACTGCCCGTACAGGGCGGGCTCGACGTAGATCATGCGGTCGATGTCGATGAGGCGGCTCTGGCCGATGACGGCCCCGTGCGCCTCGACCACGAGGTCCTTCTTCTTCACGTGCGGCGCCGGGGCGGTCACCGGCCCGCCGCCCTTGACCTGGAGTGGGCGGCACTGGACGAGGTTGATCTTGTAGGTGGAGTCCGGGAAGAAGTTCGCCGTGAACTCGACGTCCACCGGGTAGTCGTACGCCCGGTGCAGGATGGCGAGCATCTCGCGCATGTCCTGGATGAACGGCGTCTCGGCGAAGAGGCGGTCGAACGTGACGACCCACGGGAAGACGTCGTGCCGGCCGCGCTCTTCGGCCAGGCGCACTTCGTTCTCGTCGCGGCTGGCGAAGAGCGTCAGGGGCAGTTCTGGGCTGCGGCGGGCCACGCTGGCGAACGTGTCGGAGATGAGTTGGTTTGCCCCGAGGTCCAGGACGTCGACGCGGCGCTGCGAGTAGCGGCGGACCTCGTCGAAGTTCGCCTCGGGCCGGCGGTCGGGGGCGTTCAAGGCCACGACGCGCGTGTAGTCGTCGTCGGCCCGCTCGACGGCCCGCGTGCCCAGGCCGAAGACCAGCCGCATCATCCCCGCCGTCGGGTCGATGTACTCGCTCCATACGTACGGGTTGACCGAGAGGCCCACGCCCGCGATCTGCGGGAAGAAGAGGTTGCCGTAAACCGCCCCCGAGACGCGCTGCACCAGCAGGGCCATCTGCTCGTCTTTGTCGAGCATGCCGCGCGCGGACCGGTAATTCAGGGCCTTCTCGCTCATCGTGCTGGCGTAGATGGTTCGGACGGCCGAGACGAAGTCCTGTAGGCGCTTCTCGCGCGAGCCCTGGTTGGCGCAGAACACGCTCTCGTACTTGCCGGCGAAGGAGTTGCCGAAGTTGTCTTCCAGGAGGCTGGAGGACCGCACGATGATCGGCGACTGGCCGAAGTAGTCGAGCATCTCCTCGAACTGTTGCATGACGTGCGGGGGGAAGTTGCCCGTCAGCATCCTCTGCCGCGGGCGCTCGGCGCCCTCGAGGAACGCGCTGGCGTCTTTCTGCCGCTGCCGCATCCACCAGATGCCGTTCTGCACGAGGAACGAGTAGAAGACGTCGGAGCCGATGTAGAAGGAATCGTGAGGCTCCATCAGGCTGGCCCATCGCTCGGAGTGCTTCCTCAGGATAGCCCGCGCCAGCAGCATGCCCACGGCCTTGCCGCCGATGAGGCCCGTGCCGATCATGCGCTTGCCGATCTCTATGATGTCGGTGAGGGTCAGATACTTTTCGACGAGGCCGCTGACGCGGTCGTCGCGCGAGAGGGCCATCCGGACGAGCCGGTGGAAATACTCCTCGGCCTTCTCTGGCGGCGCCTCGCCGCGGCTGATGGCCGCCAGCGCCTCCTCGGCCTGGAGGAACGTCCGGTGCCACACGCCCACGCGGTAATGCTCCGACTCGGGGTGCAGCCACGGCACGCTCGTCAGTATCTCGGCGATGCGGGCGCTTTCGCGGACGGGTGTAAAGTCCTCCCCCTCCCACGCGTGCAGCATGTACATCGTGGGCGAGTAACGCTGCTGTACCTTCAGCGGGTGGATGTACAGATTGCCCTTGTGCCGGTAGACGTCCAGGAAGACCTGGGCCGTCTCGGTGATCGGGGCCGTGGCGTGCGACGAGTGGTAGTTCCTCAGCAGTGCGAAGTACGCGATGGCCTCCACGTCGTACAGGTACGGGCACGTCAGCATGAAGAAGTTTGCGAGCATCTGGTCGCTGTACCAGTCGACGGCCAGTTCCGAGAGGCAATCGAAGACGTAAAAGCCGCCGCGCCCGGTCTTCTCGATGGTCTTGTGTATGGTGCCGAGGAACGTCTCGAAGCCTTCCTCGGGGTGAACCTCGACGATCTCGATCCTGTCGTCCGGCTCGACGAGCGGCGGATGCGAGGCGAAGCGGAAGTACACGACCTTCTGGCCGCGCGCCAGGGCGTTCTCGCAGTAGGGCTTGATGAAGGGCGCGTAGTCGCTGACCGCGTCGACTTCCCATACAAGATTATCGCCGGGAATGAGGCCGCGGATCATCCGGTCCAGGCCCGGCAGGCCGAGGCTGAGTTGCGGGTTGACGATCGTCATGCCGCTGTCTCCGAACGTGTTCTTCGAGGGCAGGCCGCCACAGTAATGATACCCGTGCGGCGGCAAAGCGTCTTGGAAATTATGGCGCTCAGGGTAAGGCCTCAGTTACGTGCGCCTGCTCCAGATTGCGGAATGTGGCACGGCTGGCTTGTCCAGCCGTGGGTAGCGCCGCAGACCTTCCGCCACGGCTGGACAAGCCAGCCGTGCCACAGCCGATAGGGTAGGCGCACGACTGAGGGGTTACCGCTCAGGGAATCGCCTTCAACTCCGCCGCGGCCTTGGCCGCAACGTCCGCCGGGGCGCCCGCTGGCGAGCCGGGGCACGGGCGAGCTGAAAGGGCGCTGCGGGAAATGCGGCAACAGGGGGGGCTTGGGCTTCGTCTGTGCTCGTCAACACTGGTTTTTCAAACCACTGCGCAGGAAAACGGCGGTTGTCGCGACAACCGGAGGGGCGGTTTCAAGCGGTTCTAGCGGTTCCAGCGGTATTCGAGTTTCTGCTGTAAGCCGTTGCAGGAACTGCAACTAGGCCAACGACAATGACTTGCGCAAAACAGACAGGAAGAATTAGCAAACCGTCGCTTTCGGCCGCTCAGCCACCTCTCCGCACGGTTCGCCGGTGTTGCATTCTACCGGCCCTGTATCGGCTGTCAAGCCACGGGTTCTTTTGTGTTCTTTTGAGTCAGGACTTGACATTCTTGCCGCCGATTGTATAATTTGTACAAGATGTCCAAGAAGGGCAGTTTGAGAGGTGGTACTTATGACCAGTCTGAGTGTGAGCAAGGCGCGGGGGCAACTCGCGGAGTTGATCAACCAGGCCGCATATCGCGGCCAGCGCGTGGCCCTGAAGCGTCGCGGCAAGACGGTGGCGGCAATCGTCTCGGCGGAGGACCTGAAGATTCTGGAGGAACTTGAGGACCGCCTGGACATCGCGGCCGCCAAGAAGGCCCTGGCGGAATCCAACGAGAGAATTCCCTACGAGAAAGTCCGCAAAGAACTGGGGCTGTAAATGGCGTACCAGATCATCATGACGGCCGAAGCCCGCCGCAACATGCTGGCCTTGCCCAAAGACATAGTGCGGCGGGTAGACGCTTGCATTTTGGCCCTTGCCGAAAAGCCCCGCCTGCCGAGAACAAAGAAACTCAAGGGTACCGGCGACCTGTGGCGGGTCCGTGTGGGCGATTACCGAATCGTATACCAAATTGAGGACGACCGGCTTCTGATCGTTGTCATTCGCATCGGCCACCGACGAGAAATCTACAGGTAATGAGCGACGCAACTGCGGAGGGGGGGGCGAGGCCAAAGAAAGCCTAGCCTCTCACGCCGGCGCCTTGGTCACCACCACGCGCCGCACCTTCAGCGGGGCGCCGATGGTGCGAAGGCGGAAATCGGCGGAGGTGTTTTGCTGGTTCACCATCCGCGGGTCGGAGAGGGTGAACTTCGCTTCCTTCCAGTTGCCCGTGCCTGTGCGGATGACGCTGCCGGCGTACTTATACGCGCCCGCCAGCGTCGCCGCGGCATCGGTGGAATCGTATTCAAGGGCCAGGGGTGCCGTGCCTTCGTCCATGTACTCGACCGTCACCTGGAGCGGTGTACCGCCGTCGAAGAAGAACGAGTCGTCCACCTCGAAGTACAGGTACTGCGTGTTGCCCAAAGAGTTGGGCAGGGTCTGAAGGCAATCGGCGCCGGCGGCCTTCGTTACGGCGGCCTCGCCGTCGGAGCAGGTCAAAGAGCGAAGGCCCTCCGCTTTGCCGCCGGGCCCGAAGGTGATGGAGACCGCCCGTGCGGCGGCATACGGGCCGCTGGGCGGCCTTAGCTCGCCGGCCTTCCACGACGCCGCGTACGCCTTCGTCAATTCGATGTACTGGCGGCCGAACTCGCGCGAGTCCGCGATGTCGGTGGCCTCGTGAAACTCGTTCCAGGTTTCGATAGCGACGATGTTGGGGCGACGCGACGGGTCCATCGCCAGCAAGGTGTCCCAGGCACGTTTGTAGAATGCTCCTCCCTCGCGATCGGCCTTGGGTGTGGTGCGCCCCGGCACCGCGTGATCGTCGTAGCCGGGGCCGACCGAAGCGACGCCGAGGACCTTGAGGCCGAAGGCCGCGCCCCACGCGTAGGTGCTCTCCGCAGGCAGACGCCATGACTGCTCGGCCACGACGTAAGGCTGCGCCCCGCCGAAATCTTGCGCGAAATGCGTCCGCACGTAATCGAGAAGCCGCGGGTCGTTCGTTCCGGCCGAGGCGAACCCGGCCGCGTAGAGGAAAACCAGCGGCTTGCCGTCGATGGTGGCCCAGAGTTTCGGCGGAATGAGCGAGAAGAAGTCGCGGATGGTCGCGTAAAACCACGCGTGGCCGGCCGGCGTCGTAAGGTCCACGCGGCGGCCGGCAGCGTTGTACTGGAGCGTCGAGGTGTCGTAGAACATGCCGATGCGGGGCGGCCTGCGGCCCTGGGCAATCAACTCTTCCTGAGCGGCCGCGAGCGGCGGAAGGCCCGCGTAAGTCCACGATTCTCCTGCGCCCGGCTTCGCCCGGTTGGCCGGGCATCCCCAGAAGACCGGCAGCACGACGTCGATGCCGGCCTCCATCATGTCCACCATCTGCTTCTTGTGCCAGGCGGGCCGATTGTAGGAGTAGCCCTTGGGGTCGGCGGGGTGGTCGGTCATGCCGTCGGAGCCGTCGGGATTGCGGAAGTGCTGGCCAGAGGCATCGTCATACCAGTAGAAGTAGTAGGTAGCGACGAACCGGTCCTTCGAAGAGTAACCGGGCTGCGCGACCTGCTCGCGGGAGAGTTGAACGAACTTGCCCGGCGCCGGCACAGCCAGAACGGCCTGTTCGGAGAAGGGCGGCTCTTCGGCGACACAGGGCAGGGTGAGTGCCGCCCACGCAATCAGGATAAGGAAGATCGTTCGTCTCACGGAAATCCTCCTGGGGGCAGGCATTGTCATGCTACATCTTGCGCCGGCCCTTACGCACCTTCTTTTTCTTGAGGTTCTTCTTCTCGTCCTCGACGTGCGCGCGCAAGATCAGGCGGATGGGCACTTCGGTGAAGGGCAGTTCCTCGCACAGGCGGTGTGCGAGAAACCGCCGATAGTCTTCGCCGAAGACGTCGGGGTCGTTCACGAAAAGGACGATGGTGGGCGGGTTGGTGGCCACCTGTGTGGCGAAGTAGATTTTCGGCAGTTTCGCGGTCGGCGAGGGGGGCTGACGCAACCGGATGGCGCTGTCGATCACGCGGTTCAGTGCGCCGGTCGTCACGCGGGTCGATGCCTGCTTGAAGAGGTTTCGCGCCAGGTCGATCGTTCCGAGGATGTTCTCCTCGTCCTTGGCCGACACCAGCGACACCGGCGCGTACACGAGGCCCGGCAGCACCTTGTCTATATATCCCGAGAACGCTTCGGGCGTAGCGCGGCCCTTGGCGAGGTCCCACTTCGAGACGACCACGACGACCGGCTTCATGGCCTCCTGGATGGCGGCCCCGAGGTGCTTGTCGACCTGGCTGACGGGCGTCGGGGCGTCGATGAGGAAGAGGACGACGTCGGCCCGGCGTATGGATTCCATCGCCCGCGTCAGGCTGTAGAACTCGATGTCGTTGGCGATGCTCTTGCGCTTGCGGATGCCGGCCGTGTCGATGGCGATGTACGTCAGGCCGTCTTTCTCGAAGCGGATGTCGACGGAGTCGCGCGTCGTGCCGGGAATCTCGCTGACGATGACCCGCTCGGACCCCACCAGGGCGTTGATGAAACTGCTCTTGCCGGCGTTGCGTTTGCCGACGACGGCGATCTTCATGGCCACCTGGGCGGGGGCTTCGGCCGCCTCGGGCGGCAGGCGCTGCAGAATCGCCGCCATGAGTTCGTGCCGCCCGCGCGAGTGCTTGGCGCTCACGGGAATGACCGGCTCGTAGCCGAACGCGTGGAACTCGGCCGCGCCGGCGTCGCGGCGCTCGGTGTCGGCCTTGTTGGCCGCCACGATGATCGGGACCTTGACCCGCCGCAGACGCTCGGCCACCTCGTCATCGAGCGGCGTGCGGCCGTCGACCACGTCCACCACAAAAAGTATGACCGAGGCCTCCTGGATGGCACATTCGATCTGCCGTTGGACATCGGCCGCCAGTTCCTGGCCGGTCTTGAAGTCCATGCCGCCGGTGTCCATGATCTCGAACCATCGGCCCTGGTATTCGATGAGGGCGCTGACGCGGTCGCGCGTGACGCCGGCGGTCGGCTCGACAATGGAAACCCGCCGGCGCGCGAGCGTGTTGAGGAGGTTCGACTTGCCGACGTTCGGACGGCCCACAATGGCAACTTTCGGTAGCGGCATGGTTTCTTTCGTTTACTATGGCAATCTGAACGCGGAGGCCGGTCGCCCAGTAAGGGGTCAGTTACGTGCGCCTGCGCCGGCGTAGGGGCGAGGCATGCCTCGCCCGCACGCTTGTGGGGCTTCCTCGGGCGAGGCATG
>Ga0315286_10007805_pt1 | contig 10505 bp, 3 predicted proteins | sample YL17G10_0_MG_FD_205038 | JGI IMG/M metagenome (GOLD analysis project Ga0315286, IMG submission 205038) | Sediment microbial communities from Yellowstone Lake, YNP, Wyoming, USA - YL17G10_0 | ecosystem: Environmental > Aquatic > Freshwater > Lake > Sediment | place: USA: Wyoming | collected...
GAGGCCGCGTCCGCCCAGAACCCCCCGCCCGGCTGGACGATGTGGGGCGCCTCGAAGTACAAGGACCCCGCGAACTTCACGCGGGATACCGCCAACCCGCACGGCGGCAGGGCCTGCCTGCGCATCCATCATCCCGCCGACACGGCCGGTTACATCGTGTCGGCGCCGGAACACGCCCTCCGCACCCGCAAGGGGATGATGTACACGGTCTCGTTCCGGGCGCGGGCCGCCAAACCGGGCCGTGCCCTCTTCGGCTTCGACGCGTACGAGGACGTCAAGCCGTTCGTCGGGGCCCCGTCGCCGGGCTTCTTTGCGCTGGAGGTCGGGCCGCAGTGGAAGGCGTACACGTTCACCGTCCACGAGGGCTGGGACTTTTTCGCCGGCCAGACGCGCCTGCTTCTGCTTGTGTTCAAGGCCGCCGCGACCGCCGAGGAGCAGACGCTGTGGGTCGACGACGTGGCGGCCGTCGAGGCGCCGAGCCCGCGCGAGGGCCGCCTGCTCGAGCGCAGCGAACTCGTGGTTCCCCCGCTGGAGCACCGCCTGCGGCCGGGGACGCAGCTTGAGTTCACCGTCGACGCCGCCAAGCGCCTCCGCCGCGCCACCCGCGACGCCGGCGGCGTGTCGTTCCATCGCGTGGCCGGCTGGACGGGGCAGCCCTACGACAAGCAGGGCGAGTACGCGCTCGCGCCCGAACTCGAGCAGGCCATCCGCGAGATGCGCCTGCCCATGACCCGTTTCTACGCCGTGGGCGACGAGCCGTTCGGCCTGGAACCGGCCATCGACAAGGCCGCCGAGATGTGCCGCCGGGCCGGCGTGCCGCTCGACCACACGGTCCTGGAGTTCGAGACGCAGGGCGCCACCCGGCGGCTCGCGCCCGAGGCGTGGGCGCGCGGCATCCGGCACTCCCTCAAGCAGGGCTACGGTTTCCGGCACTGGGAGATCACCAACGAGCCCTACGTGGCCGGGGCCAAGGGGGCGTTCCCGACGCCCGACGCGTACGTCGAGCATTTCCTGGCCACCAGCGCCGCCATCCGCCGGGTCCACCCCCAGGGCCAGGTCGGCCTGGCCATCAGCGGCCGCGACACGGCGTGGGGCAACTACGTGCTCAAGCGGACCGCCGGCCACTACGACTTCGTGGCGGGGCACTTCTACTGCTTTATGGATATCAATAAGAGCAAGTTCGAGGACGTGGCGCTGCGGGCCAACTACGAGACGCTCGACGACGTGCTCCGCGTCAACGCCCTCCTGCGGGCCTACAACCCCGGCCGCGAGGTCTACCAGTACGACACCGAGTGGGGCATGCACAGCTCCGGGCCGGGGGGCGAGCGGCCCGACGCCGTCAACCGCAACGGCAACATCTTCGGCGCCATGCACCGGGCCGTGCGCCTCATCCACTACGCCCGCGAAGACATCCTGCGCGGGGCGAGCTCCTGGGAGATGTTCTCACGCCTGAAGTCCCCCGGCTTCGGCTTCCTCTACGCCGAGGCCCCCGCCCGCCGGTCGATGTTCTACTGGCTCTACTACCACTTCAACCGGCACGTGGGCGAGTGGGTCCTCGACACCGACGGCACGGCGCCGTACTACGAGTGGAGCGACCGCGGCAAGACGGCGTCCGGGCCGCTCACGCCCGCGCTCGCGACGCTGGACGCCGACGGCAAGCACCTCTGCCTGGTCATCGCGAACGGTTCGTGGGCGAAGGCCGCCGAGTGCCGCGTAATCCTGAAGAGCTTCCAGGCCGCACGGGCGACCGCCGCCGCGCTTTCGCAGTCCGACCCCGAGGCCAGCCCGCTGGTCGACCGCAAGGAAGACGTGGTTCGCGAGCTGCCGGTCGCGCTCGGCGACGGGGACCTGCGCTGCACCGTGCCGGCCCACGCCATCGTCTTCATCGCCGTGGAAAGCAAGGCGGCCGGGTAGTACGATGGCGCCGCCGGGGCGGGGGCGCGGCGCGCGAGGAGAACGGTCATGACGGAGTCCGCGATGCCGAAGGTTTCACGCCGACGACTGATAAACATGATGGGGGTCTCCGGCGCCGGCATCGCCCTCGCGGGCGCCCTGGCGCCGGGCGCCGCGGTGGCCCAGCCGCCGGCCCGAAAGCCCGGCCAGAAGAGCGTGTTCGGCCTGAAACACCCGCCGATGGACAAGGTCCGCGTCGGCCTCATCGGCGTCGGGGGCCGCGGCTCCAGCCTCCTCGGCAACCTCCTCGACGTCGACAACGTCGAGATCAAGGCCCTGTGCGACGTGGTTCCCGAGCGCGTCGAGGCGGCCCGCCGCCGCGTCGTGAAGAAGGGCCTGCCGGAGCCGGCCGGCTTCTCCAGGAACGAGACCGATTTCGAGAACCTCTGCAAGCGCGACGACGTCGACATCGTGTACATCGCCACGCCGTGGGAATGGCACGCGCCCATGGCCCTGGGCGCGATGAACAACGGCAAACATGCCGCCGTCGAGGTTCCCGCCGCCGTCACGCTCGAGGAATGCTGGCAACTGGTCGACGCCGCGGAGCGGACGCAGCGGCACTGCCTCATGCTCGAGAACTGCTGCTACGGCGAGACCGAGATGCTCGTCCTGAACATGGTGCGGCAGGGCGTGTTCGGCGAGTTGACGCACGGCGAGGCCGGATATCTGCATAATATGCCGGAATCGCTCATCAACGAGCAGGGCCCGGCGGCCTGGCGGCGCCGCCATTTCACCCAGCGCAACGGCAACCTCTACCCCACGCACGGCCTGGGGCCGGTCGCCCGGTACATGGGAATCCACGAGGGCGACCGGTTCGACCGCCTCGTTTCCATGAGTTCGCCGGAGCGCATGCTCAGCCTGCTGCGCGACAAGCTCCCGGCCGGCGACCCTCGCCGCGGCGAAAAGTTCGTCTGCGGCGACATGAGCACGACCCTGATCCAAACCGCCCTCGGCCGGACGATCCTGGTCCAGTTTTCCGTCGCGGCGCCGAGGCCGTACAGCCGCATCAACATGATCGGCGGCACCCAGGGCACGTTCTGCGACTACCCGCCCCGCCTCTACCTGAAAGGCAGGGGCGACGCGTGGGAAACCGACATGACGCCGTATATAGAGAAGTACAGCCATCCGCTGTGGAGAAAGCTCAAGGAGGCCGCGGTCCGTTCGGGCGGGCACGGCGGCATGGACTACGTCATGAACCGCCGGCTCATGGAGTGCCTCCGGGCGGGAACGCCGCTCGACATGACCGTGTACGATGCGGCCGCGTGGTCCGCCGTCGGCCCGCTGAGCGTGGCGTCGGTGGCCCAGGGCGGCGCGCCGGTCGACTTCCCCGACTTCACGCGCGGCGAGTGGCAGAACCCCAAACCGGTCGGCATCGCCGAAGCATGACGGAAAGAGGTGATGCGATGGCGACGAACGAGGGGCGGCGTCTCATCCTGGCGGCGTGGCTCATCGCCGCCGCCGCGGCAACTCTTTGTCCGGCCCAGACCGAGGCGCCGCTCCCCGGCGGCGTCAAGGCCGTGTGGGACCTCGACAAGGCCTACCGCGAGGCCACCCCCACCCGCGAGCGCGTGTGCCTGAACGGCCTGTGGCGATGGCAGCCCGCCAAGGACGCCGCCGACGCCGTGCCCGCCGACAAGTGGGGCTACTTCAAGGTCCCCGGATGCTGGCCGGGAATCAACGATTACATGCAGAAAGATTCCCAGACGGTCTATGCCCATCCGAGCTGGAAGAACGACAAGCTCGGCGGCGTCACCACGGCCTGGTACCAGCGGGAGGTGACCGTTCCCGGCCAGTGGGCCGGCCGCCGCATCGCCCTCTATGCGGAATATCTGAATTCCTATGCCGCCGTGTACGTCGACGGCAAGAAAGCGGGCGAGATGCGGTTCCCCGGCGGCGAGGTGGACCTCACCTCGGCCTGCCGCCCCGGCGGCAAGCACGTCCTCAGCCTGCTCGCGGTGGCCCTGCCTCTCAAAGGGGTCATGCTCTCGTACACCGACACCGCCTCGGCCAGGGAGGTGAAGGGCTCGGTGGCCCGGCGCGGCCTGTGCGGCGACGTCTACCTCGTGGGCACGCCGCCCGGCGCGCGGATCGCCGACGTGAGGGTGGAGACGTCGGTGCGCAGGGGGGAGATCACGCTGGATGCGGCGCTCCAGGGCCTGGCGGCGGACGCGCCGTACGCCCTGCGCGCCCAGGTCACGGACAACGGCCGCCCCGTCGGCCAGTTCACGGGCAAGCCGTTCAAGGGCGGCGACCTCAAGGACGGCCGCATCGCCTTCACCGACAAATGGAAAGCCGAGAAACTCTGGGACCTCCACACGCCCCAGAATGCGTACCACGCGACCCTCTCGCTGCTCGACGCCGGCGGCAAGGTGCTCGACACGGCCTCGCCGGTGCGATTCGGGGCCCGCGAGTTCTGGATCGACGGCCGCGACTTCTTCCTGAACGGCACCCGCGTCTTCCTCTCGTCCGTTCCGCTGGACAACGCGCAGATCGGGGGCGCCCCCGCCACGTACGAGGGCGCGAGGGAGAGCCTGCGCCGCCTCAAGGGCTTCGGCATCAACTTCGTGTATACTCATAACTATGGCTGCGAGCCGGGTTCCCACCTGGGCTTCGAGGAGATCCTGCGGGCGGCCGACGACGTGGGGATGCTGGTCTCGCTTTCGCAGCCGCACTTCAGCCACTACGACTGGAAGGCGGCCGACGCCGACCGCGCGAACAACTACGCCCGCCACGCGGAGTTCTACGTGCGCGTGGCCGGCAACCATCCGTCGGTCGTGTTCTACTCCATGAGCCACAACGCCACCGGCTACAGCGAAGACATGAACCCGGACATGATCGACGGCGTGACGGACCCGCGCGAGCCGTGGTCGCTGAACAACACGAAGCTCGCGCTGCGGGCCGAGGCGATCGTGAGGCGCCTCGACCCCGGCCGCATCGTCTACCACCACTCCTCGGGCAACCTGAGCTCGATGCACACGAGCAACTTCTACCCGAACTTCGCCCCGATCCAGGAACTCTCCGACTGGTTCGAGCACTGGGCCACCGCGGGCGCCAAGCCGGTGTTCACGTGCGAGTACGGGGCGCCGTTCACCTGGGACTGGGCGATGTACCGCGGATGGTATAAGGGCGAGCGGTCCTTCGGCAGCGCCCGGGTGCCGTGGGAGTTCTGCTTCGCCGAGTGGAACGCCCAGTTCCTCGGCGACCGGGCCTTCCAGATCAGCGACCAGGAGAAGGCGAACCTGCGCTGGGAGGCCGGCAAGTTCCGGGCCGGCGGCCTCTGGTATCGCTGGGATTATCCTTACGAGATAGGTTCTAGCGTCTTCGACGACCGGCACGCGGTGCTGGGCCTGTACCTGGCCGACAACTGGCGCGCCTTCCGCACCTGGGGGGTGTCGGCGAACTCGCCGTGGGAGTACGGGCACTTCTGGCGGCTGCGCCCGGGCATGAACCGCAACGCCCGCCAGCAACTCAAGGTCGACTGGGAGAACCTCCAGCGGCCGGGGTTCAGCCCGGACTACATCAGCGACCGGTACGAGCGGATGGACCTGGCCTACGAGCCTTCGGACTGGGTCGCCACGGCCTCGGCGCAGGCCCTGATCCGCAACAACGGGCCGCTGCTGGCGTACCTGGGCGGCAAGCCCGCCGGGTTCACGAGCAAGGACCACAATTTCCGCCCCGGCGAGCCGGTGGAGAAACAACTCATCATCATCAATAACTCGCGCGAGACCGTCTCGTGCGACTGCACGTGGTCGCTCGGCCTCCTGCAGGCCGCCGCCGGCGCGAAGAAGGTGAGCGTGAAGACCGGCGAGCAGGAACGCGTTCTGCTGCGCTTCGACCTGCCGGCGGCGCTCGCGCCCGGCAAGTACGAGCTCACGGCGACCGTCAGGTTCGCGAGCGGCGAGATCCAGAAGGACTCCCTGGCCGTCCACGTGCTGCCGCCCGCGCCGCCCCTGAAGCCGAGCGCCAAGATCGCCCTCTTCGATCCCAAGGGCGAGACCGGCAAGTGGCTGGCCGGGATGCAGGTGCGGTGCCAGCCGGTGGAGCCGAGCGCCGACCTTTCGCCCTATGAAATCCTCATCGTGGGCAAAGCGGCGCTGACTGTGAGCGGGCCGGGGCCGGACGTCGGCCGCGTGCGCGACGGCCTGAAGGTCGTCGTGTTCGAGCAAGCGTCGGACGTCCTGGAGAAACGATTCGGCTTCCGCGTGGAAGAGTACGGCCTGCGGCAGGTCTTCAAGCGGGTGCCCGATCACCCGGTCCTGGCCGGCCTCGACGCCGAGAACCTGCGCGACTGGCGCGGCGAGGCGACGATCCTGCCGCCGCGCCTCAAGTACGAGATGCGGCCGCGCTACGGCCCGACCATCAAGTGGTGCGACATCGACGTGACGCGGGTGTGGCGCTGCGGGTGCCGCGGCAACGTCGCCTCCGTCCTCATCGAGAAGCCCGCGCGCGGCAGCTTCCTGCCGATCGTCGACGGCGGCTTCAGCCTCGAGTTCAGCCCCCTCATGGAGTACCGCGAAGGCAAGGGCATGGTCCTCTTCTGCCAGATGGACGTGACGGGGCGCACCGAGAACGACCCGGCGGCCGACCGGCTGGCCCGAAACATCATCGAATATGTATCCACCTGGAAGCCGGCGCCCGACCGGAAGGCCCTGTACGCCGGCGACCCGGCCGGCAAGAGCCACCTGGAGAAAGCCGGCGTGGCCGTCGGCGCGTACGAGGGCGGGAACCTCTCTGCCGACCAGGTGCTCGTCGTGGGGCCCGGCGGGGGGCAGAAACTGGCCGCCGGCGCGGCGGCCGTCGGCGACTGGCTCAAGGCGGGCGGCCACCTGCTGGCGATCGGGCTCGACGAAGCCAATGCCGGCGCGCTGCCCTTCAAGGTCACCATGAAGAAGGCGGAACATATCGCGACCTGTTTCGAGCCGTTCGCCGCGGACTCCCCGCTGGCCGGCATCGGCCCCGCCGACGTGCACAACCGCGATCCGCGCGAACTCTTCCTCGTGTCGGGCGGGGCGACCGTCATCGGCGACGGCGTCCTGGCCAGGGCCGCCGGCGCCAACGTCGTGTTCTGCCAACTCGTGCCCTGGCAGTTCGACTACTCGAAGCAGTACAACGTCAAGCGGACGTACCGGCGGGCGTCTTTCCTGGTGGCGCGCCTGCTGGCGGACATGGGGGTCGCCGGCTCCACGCCGGTCCTCGCCCGCTTCGCGAGTCCCGTGGACGCCGCGAAACCGGAGAAACGCTGGCTCGACGGCTTGTACCTCGACCAGCCCGAGGAAATGGATGACCCGTACCGCTTCTTCCGCTGGTGAGCGGAGGCGATTCCTACAACGCCACTCTGCGCGGCGGGTCTCCTGACCCGCCGCGTAAGTGCGTTCTCGGGCCTGCGGACGCGGGTCGTTGCGCGGTGGGTCAGGCTGCGTTCTTAGCATGATACCAGAATGCCGGGTGGCACGGCCACGCGCCGATGAAGCCCAGCGCCACGCCGCTGTTCGCGTGGGCATGCACACCGGACATCGGCGAACATGCCCAGGCAAAGGCGGCCTGGGCATGCCACCCTGCGAGTGAACACCCGCACGCTAAGAAACTATCTCAGAACTGTGGCACGCCCGCCCCCGGGCGTACAGATTGGCCACAGAGCACAGCCGAGGGCGGCTGTGCCACAGTTCTGAGATAGTTTCTAAACAGGTACCCCCGCTGTTGGGTGGCCGTGCAGGGTACCGGACAGTGCACGGCCACAGCCTGCCCGCCGCCGCGGGCAACGGCGCGTTACCCTGCCACCCGCGGCGCCGTGGCTCGCACCCCCATGACCGAAGCGTTGCCCTTCTTGACGGAAAGAGTTTTGCATTCCGGCGAGAGGGCGTACAATAGCGGCGCGTTGTGGTTCGGTCTTCTGCTGCCGCCCGTCCTCGAGCATAGGGAGGCCTGACATGGACAATCCTGCCTGCAACCCGCGTGGGCTCTCAAGGCGAACCTTCGTGAAGGCGGCGGCCCTGGGGCTGGCCGGCGCCGGCCTGGGCCTGTTCGAGTCGCCGCTGGCCGCCCAGTTGAAGGGCGACAGGCCCGAAGCGGCGGACGGCGTCAAGGTCCTCAATCCTCAGAACCGCGTGCCGCTGAGCTTCATCATCGACGATTCCACCTGCCTGGTGAACCTGGCCCACTTCGGCATCCCGCAGTTCGCCGAGGTCTTTCCGCAGAACTACAAGCAGGACTGGAAGAAGCTGCCGCGGGAGATCCCCGACGCGTTCGTCCGCGAGTTCGCCGACTGGTGCCGCGAGCATGGCGTGAAAGGCAAGTACAGCATCGTCCCGAACCCCGCCTGCGTGGGCTGGCTGGACCGCGACCTGCCGGGCTGGTCGAAGAAGGAGCTCGCGGAGAGCCTCAAGCTCGTGCGCGACGTGGTGATGCCCGACTGGGACATCCATCCCGAGATGGTCACGCACACGTGGGTCATCGACACGAAGACCGGCCGCCCGTACCCCGAGCGCAGCGCCCGGTTCATGGAGAACTGGGCATGGACCGACGGCAAGTCGGCCGACCAGTTGGCGGACTACCTGAGTTACGCCCTGCGGATCCTCAAGAACGTCGGCCTGCCCTGCGAGGGGATCACCACGCCCGGCGGGTTCGCCAACCGCGTGCTCCCGGAACTGGCCCAGGCGACGCTCCAGGCGTGCCGCGACGTGTTCCAGGCCGAGGTGCCGCACTACTTCCGACATATCTTCACCGATAAGCAGAGCGTGGCGCCGCGGGTGGAGTACGCCTCGGGCCTCGGCGGGGCGGACCCCCGCTGCGTCGTCTCGATCATCGGGTGCACGGGCGACTGGTTCGGCGGCTGGGACGGCCTGGAGCGCGGCTCGGTCGACAAGCTGATCGCCGAGGACCTCAAGGGCGGGCGGCTGCCGGAAGTCATCGCCAGGGGCGAGCCCGCCGTCCTGTGCTGCCACTGGCCGGGCATCTACTTCAACGGCGAGCGCGTCGGCTTCAACATCTTCAAGGAGGCGGTCGCCCGCCTCCACCGCCGCTACGACAACCTGGTCTGGATGAAACTGAGCGAGATCGCCCGCTACTGGGCCGCCAAGGAGCTCACGCGCATCGAGAAGCAGGGCGCCAAGGTGACCTTGCAGGCCCCGTTCGCGACGCCGCGCTTCACCCTCGAGGTGGCCGCCGCGCCGGGCGGCGCCGTACAGGTCGCCTCGAATGGAGCGCCGCAGATACTCAAGGAAGTGAAAACGCCGCTCGAGCTCGCCGGCGGCACCTTCCACCGCCACGACCGCGGCGTGACGGCGTGTTTCGATCTCGCGCGCGGCAGGTCGGTGGTGGAGCTAAAGTAACGCCGTCGCACGGCGAGGCGCACGCACGCGGCGGGTGGGGAGGCCCAAAGCGCCCGTGCGCGGCGGGTCTCCCGACCCGCCGCGTGGGTGCGCTACCTCGGGCAGCCGCGGGCACGGCGTGCCGTACCCCGGCGCTCATGGAGAGACGTGACAGAGCATCGAAGGAGACCGAATTATGCAGATCCTTCTTGTGATGGCCGCCCTGGTCCTTGTCGCAGGCGCCGCTTCGGCGGCCAACGGCCAGCCGTACTCCCCGCCCGACCAGGGCGAGCCCGGCGACAAGATGATCCAGGAGTACCTGGCCCGCGAAACGCACAAGATCCACGACACGTTCGGGCAGGATCTCAAGTCGCTCGCCGACTGGCAGAAGGCGCGGCCGGATTACCACAAGGAGTACCTGTACATGCTCGGCCTCTCGCCGGCCGAGCCCAAGGCGCCGCTCAGCCCCACCGTCGCGGGAACCTTCCGCGGCGAGGGGTATGTTATCGACATGCTCCACTACCAGAGCCGGCCCCGGCTGTACGTCACGGGCAACCTCTACCGCCCGGCGGAGGCCAGGGACGGCGAGCGGCTGCCGGCCGTGCTCTACGTCTGCGGACACTCGAACGAAGGCCGAAACGGGAACAAGACGGCCTACCAGTCGCACGGCATCTGGTTCGCCCGCCACGGGTACGTCTGCCTGGTGCTCGATTCGCTCCAGCTCGGCGAGATCGCGGGCATCCATCACGGCACCTACCGCGAGGGCCGCTGGTGGTGGCTCTCGCGCGGGTATACCCCGGCCGGCGTCGAGTGCCTGAACGGCAGGCGCGGCATCGATTACCTGGTGAGCCGGCCGGACGTCGACCCCGAGCGGATCGCGGTGACCGGGATCAGCGGCGGCGGCGCCGCCACGTTCTGGATCGCGGCGGCCGATGAGCGCGTGAAGGTGGCGGTGCCCGTCAGCGGCATGGCCGACCTGGAGTCCTACGTGCCCAACCGCGTGATCAACGGGCACTGCGACTGCATGTTCCTGCACAACGCCTTCGAGTGGCCCTGGACCCGCATCGCGTCCCTGGTGGCGCCGCGCCCGCTCCTCTTCACGAACAGCGACAAGGACGCGATCTTCCCGATGGACGCCAACGAGCGCGTCATCAACCTGCTGAAGCGGGTCTACAGCCTCTACCGGGCGAGCGACATGGTCGGCGGCGTCGTCAGCATCGGCGGCCACGCCTACCGCGAGGATAT
>Ga0315286_10007806_pt1 | contig 10504 bp, 7 predicted proteins | sample YL17G10_0_MG_FD_205038 | JGI IMG/M metagenome (GOLD analysis project Ga0315286, IMG submission 205038) | Sediment microbial communities from Yellowstone Lake, YNP, Wyoming, USA - YL17G10_0 | ecosystem: Environmental > Aquatic > Freshwater > Lake > Sediment | place: USA: Wyoming | collected...
GGCGCCCAACGATCTGAAGGGAATCCAATCGCGATGAAATTTACCGAGCTACTCCGGGAAGTCCCGACCGTCCTGCGCGATGTGTACGAGAACCAGATCACCAAGCGCTCCAGGGTGCTGTCGCCGACCGTCTTGCACGTGAACGTCAACCTGCGGTGCAACACGCACTGCGCGATGTGCAACATCTGGGAGCTCAGGTCGCCCCACCTGCTGACGCTGGAGCAGTTTGACACGATCTTCTCCGATCCGGTGTACGCGCGGGTCGAGTACGTCATGCTCGCGGGCGGCGAGCCAACCCTGCGCGATGACCTGCCCGAAATCGTGACGTTGATGCACCGGCACATGCCCCGGCTGCGCAAGGTGCAGATCGCTTCCAACGTGGTCTATACCGCCAGCGTGCGGGCGCAGTATCCCCGGATTGTCCGCTACTGCCACGATCACGGGATCCGCCTCTCCCTCGGCGTCTCGCTCGACGGGATCGGGGACACCCACGACAAGATTCGAGGCGCGCGGGGGGCATTCAAAAAGGCCATGGAGAGTGTGCAGTTCATGAAGGAGCTGCAGCGGGCCACGCCCTTTACCATGAGCCTCGACCCGACAGTATTCTCGATGAATATCGGTGAGCTGGAACAACTCAAGGAACTGGCTGAGCGGCTCGACTTGCCGATCGTGTTCCAGATCGCGGCCATCTCCGATGACTACTACGGCAACTCCGGCACCGCCGGGAGCCTCGCGCTGACCGAGGCAGGCCGTACCACGCTGGTGAAATTCCTTAAACGGCGGGTGGCTGAGGCCTCACTGCTCGACGCGCTCGCTTATTACTACGCCGAGGCGATCGAGCACGCAGAAGGCGCGCCAGCCCGCTCGTTGCCCTGCCCGTACGCCGACCAGGGATTGCTCCTGAACCCGGACGGTACCGTCCAGTATTGTCACAACAGCCGACCCATCGGGAATGTGCTCGAAACCTCCTCCACCGAGTTGTATTACTCAGCGGACAATCAGGCCTACCTCGGCACTGTGCGGAAGGAAAGCTGTGCCGGTTGCCGGATGTCGTGCATGTTCTGGGTGGGACTCCGGAAGGAGCCGCTCACGTTTCTCTCATTCGTGGTAAAGCGTGCCTTTGGCGTGCATCGCCTGCATTGGCGCCGCCGGGCGGATGCGTAACGTGGGAGGAGTCGCCCCCGGGGAGGAACCGCCGGCGCCGGTGGCAGACCGCGCGGTGCTGATGATGGTCAGCCAGGCGATCTCGCACGCCTGCTTTCTTCTCATTGCGGTGGTCCTGGCGCACTCCCTGACCCGCACCGAGTTTGGCACCTTCAATCAGGTGTGGCTGGTCAACAGGTCGTTGTTCTACCTGTTCTCCCTGGGCCTGCCGGTCAGCGTTTACTTTTTTCTCCCCCGACTGGCCGAATCGGAGCGCAAGAGCTTCATCGTGCAGACGATGCTGAGTCTCACGGTCCTCGCGCTGCCGTTCTCCCTCGCGATGTACCTGCTGGCGGATCCGCTGTCCGTGTATTTCCACAATCCCGAACTGGCCCATCAGCTCCGGGTGTTTGCTATCTGGCCCCTGGTGACCGTCCCCACAATCTGTACCGATGCCATCCTGCTGAGTCTGGGCCGGACCGGCAAGGCGGCAACTTTTGAAATCGTTACCAAGCTGGCGATGATAGCCGCGGTAGCGGCCGCGGCCTTCGCCGGGCGTGGCCTGGAACTCGTGTTCGTAGCCCTGATCGGCTATGGCGTGCTCCAGTCGCTGCTGGGAATCTGGATGGTCTGGCAATCGGTGCGGGGAATCAGGGCCCCGATCACGCTCGCCAGCTGGCGATCTCAGTTGGTCTTTGCCGCTCCCTACGGGCTGGGGACCCTTGCAGCGGTGCTGAACTACGAGGTGGACAAGGTCATCGTGTCCCTGTTCTACTCGCCCGAGACCTTCGCCCTCTACGCGGCAGGAGCCCTCGAAGTCCCGCTTGCCGGCGTTACATCGGTCGTGGTGCTGTCGGTGATCATGCCGGAGTTCGTGCGGCGCTTTCAGTCGCATGATGTGGATGGCTTCCTCTCGCTGTGGCAGCATTCGATGCTCAAGCTCGCCTTGCCCATCTTTGCGGTAGCGGGCTTCCTGATGGTATTTGCCGATCCCATCGTGCGGCTCGCCTTTTCCGACCAGTATGCCGAAAGCGTCTGGCCCTTCCGGATTTACCTGCTGTTCCTGCCGTTGCGAATCACCGTGTGGAGTCAGGTCCTCGCCTCCACTGGCGACACCAGAAGCGTACTCACCGCGCAGCTCAAGGCCATGGCCCTCAACATTGTTCTCGGCTACTCGCTGACCCGTAGCATCGGGTGGATAGGCGGCGCGATGGCCGCCCTGCTGGCCGACTATGTTTTTTCCGCCCTGCTGCTTCGGCAGATCGGTCGGCGCCTGCAGGTCGGAGCGCGGCGGATGGTGCCCTGGGTCGGACTCGGGCGCGTGGCCCTGCTGGCAATCGTAGCCTCTCTCACTTGCCTCCCGCTCACCCGACTCAATCTGCCCGTGGTGTGGGAACTCCTGGCGGGCTTCGCGCTCTTCACCACCGTCTACGCCGTGACCGCCCGCAAGGCGAACCTGATCACCGGAGACGATATCCTTACTTTGCGGCGGTGGCTGATGCTGATCACCGGCGCGCCGCTCCGAAAGGTGTCGTGATTTATGCCGTTGCGTAGCGGGTTCTGGGAACTGCTCCGATACAAGGTTCGCGTCATCGGGTGGCGGGAGGCCCTGCGGGTCGGTGCCCTCGATTTCACCGACAATGCGCTGCACGTCCTGGCAAAGCGCATTCCTTCCCTCGCATTCTCCCCCCGCTCGATTCAGATCGAGTGTACTACCCGGTGCAACCTCAAGTGCACCATGTGCGAAATCGCCTATTGGACGGAGAAAGGCGGAGATCTCCGCATCGCCAGCCTCGAGCGCATGGTGGAGCACCTGCCCGGACTCCGGCGCGTGGATCTGACCGGGATCGGCGAATCGTTGATGAACCGCGACTTCCGGCGCGGCGTCGAGTTCTTGAAGGCCAAGGGAATCTACATCACCCTCAATGCCAATTTCACCCTGATGACCGAGCGGGCCGCCCGGCGGATAGTGGACCTTGGCCTCGACCAGATCATCCTCTCCCTCGATGGCGCCACCAAGGCCACCTATGAGTCGATCCGGGTCGGGGCCAACTTTGAAAAGGTGCTTGCCAACGCACACAGATTGACCCGGATCAAGCGGGAGGTCGGCCGGCGCAAGCCCGAGTTCAAGATCAATACCGTCGTGTCGCTCACCAACTACAAGGAGCTCACCGGTATCGTGGAGCTGGCCCGCGACCTCGGAGTCGGCATGGTCTCCATGGTCAACATCATCACCTTCGACGATACCGCCAGACTGGGAACGGAATCGATCGAGCGCGAAGTGCGGGAGGCCTACGACCGGGCAGTACAGCGTGGGCGCGAGTTGGGGGTACTCGTCAAGATCGAGCTCTTCGACAAATTGCCGGTGGAGCAGTGCGATTTCCCCTGGAAACGGAACTTCGTCACCTACGATGGCTTCGTGCACCCCTGCTGTTACACCACCCAGACCGGGGACCGTCAGGCCCAGAATCGGCGCAGCTTCGGCAATCTTCTGGAACGATCCTTCCGGGAAATCTGGCGGAGCGAGGTCTACACCATTTTCCGGCGGAAGATGAAGGCCGGCATCCTTCCGGAAGCCTGCAGCCACTGCCCCAAGTACACCGGCCGGCCCGATCCTGACGCACCGCCCGCCCCCCGGCGAATTTTCCCGCTGGTCGTCGAGACATGAATGAAATTCACCGCCCCTCGGTCGGCGTGGTTGTCCTCAACCACAATGGCCGACTGCTGGCGGAGCGCAGCCTTGAAAGCGTCGTCCGTGCCGGCTACCCGGGCGCGGACCTCATCGTGGTGGACAACAATTCCACCGACGGCTCGGTTGCCTATCTGACGGCGCGTTTTCCCGCCGCCACCGTGTTGAGCAGCCCGGTAAATCTCGGGGTGACCGGAGGACGGAACCTCGGCTTCCGGGAGGCAATGCGCCGGCGACACGATTACATCTTGTCGCTGGACAACGATGCCCGGATCGATGTCCGGCTGATCGAGGAATTGGTGGCCGTCGCTGAGGCGGATCCGCGGATTGGCGTGCTCGGCCCCAAGACCTATAACGACGACGAATCGCGCACCATCCAGTGCGCCGGTGGCCGGATCACCTGGACCGAGAATGTCACGCGCGAGCGGGGCGCCGGCGAGCCCGATCGCGGGCAGTACGACACCGGTGGCGACGTGGACTACATCCCGGGATTCGGCTTCATGGCCCGACGGGAAGTGTTCGAAAGGCTCGATGCCCTGGATGAGAGTTTCGAAGGCTACGGCCACGAAGACACCGACTTCTGCCTGCGGGCCGAACGGCTCGGGTATCGAATCGTGTACGTCCCGAGCGCCGTCCTCTGGCACCAGGGCTCCGCCACAATCGGCGGCTATTCCCCCCGCAGGAAGTACCTCGAGGCCGTGAACTCAGTGCTGCTGGTACGCCGTTACGGCACCGCCGCCCAGCGCCTCAAGTACGCCCTGTACGCCGGCCTCGGATTGATCTACGCCCTCGGTGTCCAGGCCCCCCGCGGCAATGCGAAGGCCGTGTTGGCCAAGGCGCGCGGAATCTGGCACGGGCTGCTCAAGCCGTTGCCGCCCCCACCAGCCGGAACGTCGGCAGACGGCAGGCGGCAGGCGGCAGGAAACTGAGATGAACCAGGCACAAACCGGGACGCAAGCACGCGACGCTCACCAGCAGCGGTATGGGGCGGCCTGACGGTGCCCGCAGGCAATGCGGATGCGATGGCTCGGGCGATGTGGTCGATCGAGAATGACCCATTGCTCTGGGCGGAGCTGGGGCGAAAGGCCTGTCTCGGCGCTGAGGGCCTGACCATCGACGTTGCAGCGGCCCGGTTGACCCGCCTGTATCAGACGCTGCATCAGGCCCGACGAGGCGCGATGGCAGCTGACCCACGCACATGAGGGCGTTGCTCGGTTCCTGCGGAACCGACACCACCGCACCGGTGGGTCCGGCCGGCGCAGTGCACGACCCGTCCTCGGGCGCCTGGCTTGCCGTGGCGGGCAATCCAGTGTGGGCCGTGGAATCCGCGGGCGGCGAGCGCGGAGAGCCTTTGGCCCGCCGGCTGCTCGATGCCCTCCTCAAGAACGGTGTCGAGGCCCTCAACCACCTCGACGGCAGTTTCGCCCTGGCATGGTGGAACCCTGCTAGCTCCACACTCAGCTTGCTGCGGGACCGGTTTGGTATCGAACCGCTGCACTATGCGGTCCACGACGGCCGAGTGATCTTTGGGTCGGGGGCCCGCGATGTCGTCCGCGCCAGGGGAGTACCGCCCCGGATTTCCCATCAGGGGCTGGTGGAGTTCCTGACCTACTGCTTTCTGCCGGGAAGCTGCACCCTGTTCGAAGGCATCGTCCGGGTTCCGCCTGGTTCGCTTCTGGAGTGGCGGCCCGGTGGCCTGCCGCCGGTGGTGCGTCGGTGGTACCGGCTGTCCTTCGCCAACCCGTGGAGCGACCCGGAAGCCACCCTCGCTTCCCGGTATCGCGAACTGCTTGAAGCCAGTGTGGCCCGCCGGCTCGGCGCCGGACGTCCCGGTGTCTTCCTTTCTGGTGGCATGGATTCGAGCTCGGTGGCCACTTTCATGCACCGCTGGCTCACGGCACCGCTGGCGAGCTTCAGCTTTCGCTGCGGCGGGACTTCCTTCGACGAATCGGCGTACGCCCGCGAGCTGGCCCGGGAACTCGGGACGACACACACGGAAATTCTCTTCGACGAGGAACAGGCGCTCACCATGCTCGATTCGGTCCGGAGCATGGATACGCCGTTCTGCGACATCGGCATCGAGATCGGCACCTGGCTCCTCGCCCGGGCTGCGGCTGGGAAAGTGGACTATGTGCTCACCGGCGATGGCGGCGATGAGCTCTGGGCCAGTCACCCGGTGTACGCCGCTCAACGGATCATCCAGTGGTACGACCGCATGCCGATTCCTGCATCGGCCCGTCGTGCCCTTGCCCGCGCTCTCGATCTCGCCCGGGATTCCGACCGCAAGCGCGGGCTCGCTGTGGTGCTGAAGCGCATCGTGCCCTCTCCAGACCTGCCCACCACGCTCCGGCACTTCCGGTGGCGGATGTATTACACCCCGGATGCGTTGGCAGGATTGCTGGCCGGACCGGCCGGGCTGCTCGCGCGGGAAGCGGGGGCCTTTCACCCCGTGCTCGACTCCTTCGAGGGTTACGACGGTCCCGACGACGGCATTTCCATCGGGCTCTACAGCGATTACCAGACCGCGTCCGGGTTTTACTTCTCCCGGCTGCTGTTGGCGCGCTCATTCGGCATCGAGGTCGGGCTGCCATTCTATGACCGGGCCCTGGTGGAGTTCGGCGCCCGTATCCCGGCCCGCCGAAAACTCGAGGGGCTGGAGCGGACCAAGCGCCTGTTCCGGGTGGCCATGGAAGGTGTGCTGCCGGATGTGATTAACCACCGCAAAGACAAGCTCGGCAACTCGGTGCCCCTCAAGAACTGGCTGCGCGGGAACGGCCGGTTGAGCCAGCTGATGCGGGAGACCCTGGAGAGCCCCTCGTTTCTGGATCGCAGGCTCTTTCGACCGGAGGTGGTGCGGCGGATGCTCGACGAACACGGGCGCCGGCGCCACAACCACTCCCATCGCCTCTGGGCGCTCTTCGTGCTGGAGCAGTGGATGCGCCTGAATCTTGATGAAGCCTCATGAGAGTCGGCGACATGCTCTGTACTATTCGATTGATCCACACGCTGGGCTGCGCCCGGGCCATGCGCGCGGCCCCAGACTGGCACTGGACGACCGGGCCGGTTCGCTGACGCGCTCACCGCCGGCCCGCACCCCCGGGGTCTCCCGAAAGAAAGCCCTTTGTTCGTCCTATACTCCGCCCATCGCCGCCCAATCGCATTTGTTTGTTGGCCTGGCCAATCCGGACACGCGATGGATAGTGCCAGCCGGCGGCGATCACGCCGCCATGTTGGAAGATACCCAACCCGCCTTCATCGCCGGCATTGACGCTTTTGTATCGCGGCCAGGATTGTCGCGCCGGCGATCAACCGAAACCTAGCGCAGAGCAGCGGCGATATTGCCGCCGTCCACCGTCATCACATGGCCGGTGGTCTTGCGCGCCAGCGCCAGTGCCAGAAAAGCCTGGGCCACATCTTGTGCGAGTACTTCCTGCCCGAGCAGATTGCCGCTCATGTAGTCGGCCTCGCTCAATCCGCGTGCTTGTGAACGCGAGGCGATCATGGCATCGGTGAGCAGGCCGCTGCGGATGCGGTCGGCGTTGATCGCGTTGCTGCGGATACCGTCTGCACCATGCTCCAGCGCGTACTGCCGGCTGAGCAGCAGCGTCGCGGCTTTGGCCGTGCCGTACGCGCCAAAGTTGGCGCCGGGATTCACCGCTTGCTTGGATGCATTGAACAGCAACACGCCACCCGTACCCTGTGCCTGCATCACCCGCACTGCGTTCTGCGCCACGTACTGGTGGGCAAAAAAATTGAGTTCGAAACTCTTGCGTAACACGGCATCGTCCAGCGTTGCCATCGCACCTTCCGAGGCTGCGCCCGCGTTGGACACGACGATGTCGACACCGCCAAAGGTTTCGCATGCGGTATCGAACGCCGCGTGGACAGCCGCCGTGTGGGTCACGTCGCAGTGGAGACCCAGCGCTTTACCGCCAATAGCACGTACGGCTTGCGCGACTGCGTCGGCATCGCGGTCCAGCAGCACCACTTCGGCACCGTTGTCGGCAAAGAGTCTGGCGGTAGCCTGGCCGATAGCGCCCGCTGCGCCGGTGACCAGCGCAACCTGGCGCGCGAGTGCCGGTTCTTTTGTCTGCCCGAGCTTGGCTTGTTCGAGCGACCAATATTCCATCTCGAACAGGTCGGTCTCGGGCAGCGGCTCGAAGCGACCCACCGCTTCGGCTGCCAGCACCGTCTCTATCGTGGCCTGCGCCAGATCGGCGTGAATGATCGCGTCCTTCTTCGACTTGCCGAATGCAATCAAACCCAGGCCTTGCACCAGCACCACGCGCGGCAGCGGATCGAGTTGCTTGCGGTTGCCGGGCAGCAATCCATTGTTTGCCTGAAAGTAGGCGTGATAGTTCGACGCATAAGCGGCCACGCGCGCTTGCACCAGCTGTCTGAAATGCACGGCGTTGCCGAACTCGGACGGCAATAGCAGTGGGCGATTCTTGATGCGGATGGTGTGATCCGGCGTAATCACGCCGGTCCAGGCAATGGACTCCAGATCGGCACGCGCACAGAATTCGCCGACCACACCGCCGGTGCGCACCTCCGCGATCATGCGCGCGTAGCGGCCGTCGCCGAGCGATACTGCGAGCGCACCGCGCACGATGGGCGCGACTTCCGCGACAGTCGCTGACGTGGTGACCCGGGCGACAGCACCGCGACGCGGTTGCCGCGCAATGTATTCCTCTGCTCGCGTCACCATGGCAATCATGCGTTGGTAGGCTTGCTGCGCGGTGTCGCCAAAGGTGAAGATGCCGTGCTTGTGCAGGATCACGCCTGCTACGCCGGGCGATTGCAGGTAGACATCCGCCACCGCCTTGGCAAGCTTGAAACCCGGCATCACATAGTCGAGCACCGCCATCGTGGGCCCGAATATTTCGCGACACAGCGCCAGACCGTCAGGCTGATCGGAAACAGCCAGCACCGCGTTGGCATGCGTGTGGTCGATGAACTTGTGCGGCACAAAGGCATGCAGCAATGTCTCTACCGAAGGGTTAGGCGCCTGGCTGTCCAGCAAGTTGCAACGTTGAGCATTGACCATGTCCTCATCGCTGAGCTGCTCGAGCGCCTGCAGACGCAGCAACGGCGCCAGCCGTACGGCGGGTATGCCGGCGGGCTCGATGACTGCCATGTCCCAACCGGAACCCTTGACGCAGATCACGTCGAACTCTTCACCCGCGAAATCACGCAGCTGCATCTTGACGGACGTGTTACCGCCGCCGTGCAGCACCAGCGTGGGCTCGCTGCCCAACAGACGCGAGGTATAGACGCGCAGCGCCAGGTCGGGCGGCACACCCTGTTCACGGTAGCTTGCCACCATGCGTTCGGCATCAGCATCGCGCCAGCGGCTCTTCATGGGCTTACAACTCCGGTCGCCAGATATCAGAAATGGCGGGCATGCTCTGCCCAGAGCTTGCGCAAGCCCGCATCCAGGGGAGCGCGAATGATTCCATGCTCGGTAATCAAGCCGGTCACCAATGCGTGCGGTGTGACATCGAATGCCGGATTGTGCGCTTGCAGCCCATTCGGCGCGGTGGGCATTCCGCCATAACTCGTCACCTCATCGGGCGCGCGTTCTTCAATTTGCACCTGCGCGCCCGTGGCGGTGGCGGAGTCGATGGTCGAGGAGGGACACGCCACATAGAACGGCACCCCAAAGTGCCGCGCCAGGATTGCAACGCTGAGCGTGCCGATCTTGTTGACCACATCGCCGTTGGCGGTGACGCGGTCGGCGCCCACGATCACCAGATCCACCAGCCCGCGGGCCATCACGCTGGCGGCCATGTTGTCGGTGATCAGCGTGACGTCGATGCCGGCGCGCTGCAATTCCCACGCAGTCAGCCGCGCGCCCTGAAGCAGCGGCCGGGTTTCGTCGGCATACACGCGAAAAGCCGTGCCACGCCGGTGCGCAAGATACAGCGGCGCTGTAGCAGTGCCCAGGCCAGTGGTGGCCAGCGCGCCAGCATTGCAATGTGTAAGCACGCCTTCGCCGGACCTGATCAGGTCGACGCCCTGCGTGGCGATACCATCGCAGATAGCCGTGTCCTCGGCATGAATGCGTTGCGCCTCTGTGACCAGTCGCGCATACAGCGCGTCACTGTCAGCGGCGCCCCCTGGTAACGCCGTGACCAGCATGCGGCGCAGCGCCCAGGCCAGATTCACGGCAGTGGGCCGCGCCGATTCCAGATAGCGTGCCTGCCGCTGCAACTCTTCGCGAAAAGCCTCCAATGTCATGGCGCGATGCGGCTTCATCGCCACGCACAAGCCGTAGGCTGCCGCCACGCCGATCGCCGGGGCGCCACGCACCTTGAGTTGCTGGATCGATTGCCAGACTTGTTCCGCGCTGTCCTGGCGCTCGATGTGAATCTGGAATGGCAAGCGCGTCTGGTCGAGCAGATGCAATTCGCCGTCGCGCCATTCCAGTGTGGCGGGCACTCCGATTGCAGCGGCCGTCATGCGCGCACCCAATCCAGCACCTGGTGAATCGAGGTTGCTTCGCTCCGCTCCAGCAGCAGCCGCTCGGCAATCCGTAGCGCCGTCATTTCCGCGCGTGCGCGGGCGTGCAAATCATCAATGCCCGCAATATCAGCCACCTTGGCCAGCCCCAGCACGCGACGTACCATCTCGCAGCCGGCAAAGCCCAGACTGTCATCGAACAGCCGGCGC
>Ga0315286_10007809_pt1 | contig 10502 bp, 7 predicted proteins | sample YL17G10_0_MG_FD_205038 | JGI IMG/M metagenome (GOLD analysis project Ga0315286, IMG submission 205038) | Sediment microbial communities from Yellowstone Lake, YNP, Wyoming, USA - YL17G10_0 | ecosystem: Environmental > Aquatic > Freshwater > Lake > Sediment | place: USA: Wyoming | collected...
GATTCGAAGCGCGTTTTGGTTTAAAACGGTTTTCTCAGCAGGAACTGCCGCCGGTGCAGTTGCCTACTCCTGTGACGTTGGGGTCGCACATTCCGTAGGCGCCGGTTTGGTTGCAGCGGTTCAGGCCGCACAATTCTCCTATCGAGTTTTGGGTGCCGCAGTTGCTGGCGTAAAGGTCATAGGTGCCTAGGTTTCCGCATATGTTGTTGTTGGAGAAGTTGTTGGAATAATCTCCTCCGCCGGGAACGTAACTCAAGTACATGCCGTACCTCGCGTTGTAACGCAGCGTGTTGGAGTCAAAGATATTGGCGACCAGAGGTGTTCCTCCGCCTGCGCCGTACAGGCCATCGTAGCTGTTGTAGTTTATGTTGTTGTGCGAAATGGTGTTGAGCCACATGTTGACGCCGCCGTGGACGATGGTTGCTACGAGCGCAAGGCCGGCGTACGCGCCGCTTCCGCCGTTGTTGTTTATGTCGTTGTAGGAAATGGTTGAGTACTCCAGCCGGTTGAGGTAGAGGCCGTACTGGGCGTTGTAGGAAATGTTGTTGTACGAAATGTCGATGTACTGCACTGCCCCGCTGTCGCTGCTGAAGAAGCCGTACGTGTTTTGCACTATTTGGTTGTTCAGGTAACTGTTGCGGTAATCGCCATAGCTGTACACACCATAAGTGTTGCTTCTTATCGTGTTGTACCGTATTCGATTGTAGCTGGCGCGGGGGCTGGAGCTGTACATGAAGACGCCGTTGCCGTTGTTTTGCAGCGTGTTGTTTTCAACCAAGTTGTTGCCCGCGCGGGACACGGTTACTCCTCCTACTCCGAACGTGTTTTTCTCGGTAATGGTGTTGTTTCGGACGGTGCAGGAAGTGTTGGCGCCGGCGAGGCTGTACAAGAAAACTCCGTTGCCGGACGCGTTCGTAATCGTGTTGTTTTCAATCAAATCGTATACGTCGGTAGTGCCGTTGATGTAAACGCCTGTGCTCAAAGGCTCTTTGATCGTGTTTCCGACCACGTTGCCGTTGGTCGTAGCGCTGTAGCGCACGCCCATATAGTAATTCGTTATCGTAGCGCGGCGCGTGGCGACGTTGTTCCTTTCGGAAGCGTAGACGCCGTAGACGGAAGTGTAACTCGTTCCCGGCCCGTACAAGCGGTAGTTGCTGCCGTCGATGTCGACGTCGTTGGCGTTTACAGTAATTCCGTGCGCCGACGAATTGCAGGTGATGTTGTGGTTGAAGTAATAGCTTCCTGAAGAACTTATCGTGTACGGACAGTAGCATATTTCGAACGGCGTGGCGCAGGCCGCGAAGTAAGTGTAGTTCGACGCCGCCCAGCTGCAGGAACCGTAGGTGTCGCACACGCGCACGTTCCACGAGTAATAACCGCCGTTGTTGACGGCGTAGGAAATCGTGTTCAGCGCCGCGTTTACTACGGCGCTTGCGTTGGTCGCGCGCGCCGCCCAAACGTCTCCCTCGTCGGTGTACAACGTTGCGCTGGCAAAGCCGTATTCAGTCGAGGGCGTGTAGTTGAACAACACAGTCTCGCCGTTGGCGAACGACCCTCCGTTGGGCGCGTTGAGCGAAACAGTTGGCGCCGACACTCGGTAAGTGTAGTTCGCCGCGGCGAACACGCATTGGCTGCTGTTGTCGCAGACGTAGGCGTTCCAAGCAAAGGTGCCGATGTTGTTCACGAGGTATTGAATCGTGTTCTTAGTCGCGTTGACTATTGCGCTGGCGTTGGTCGCGCGGGCCGCCCAACCGCTTTCGTTGGTGTAAAGCGTTGCGCTAGCGAATCCTCTGTCGTCGGTGGGCGTGTAGTTGAATGAAGCAGTCGCGCCCTTGGGCAGCGCAACGCCGTTCGGCTCGTTAAGCGAAACCGCCGGCGGGTTGTCCGTAGGAGCTGGCGCCGTGCACCTGCTGGTTGCGTTCGTGCAGTTTCTGGCTCCTGCCGTGTTCGGGTTGCAGATGTTGTACGCTCCTCCTTGGTAGCAGCGGTTTAAGCTGCACTCGTCATTCGTTGAACTGAGTTGGGTATAGCCGGCGTAAACGTCGTAGTAAGACGCTCCGTTGAAGCAGAAGCGGTTGTTCGAGAATCTGTTGGGGTCGCACATCGTGGAGCAGTAGAAGCCGTACTGCGTGTTGTTTTCAACCGTGTTTCCGGAAACGTTGTTGCTTCCGGGGTAGCCGCTGGCGCTGCTGAAGTTTATTCCGCTATAACCGTTCTTGCGCGCAATGTTTGTGACAAACTGGTTGCTGTTTGCGTCGCCGTACAAGTATATTCCATTCTGCGTGTTGTACGACGCGTTGTTGTTTTGGAAAGTGTTTGAGTCGCTCGTCGACTGGACGTAAATGCCGTTGTTGGTGTTTGAGTACGCCGTGTTGCTGATAAGCCGGCAGTAGTCGTTGTTGTTCATCGAAATGCCGTTCTGGAAGTTTTTGACCACGCAGTTCGTGACGTTGACGTAGTTGTACGCGGCCGAGATTCCGATTCCCGTGCCGCTTCCAGGCCCCGTTAGCACGTGGTTCTGGCAGTCCAGGTTTACGTTAGCGGCGCTTACGGTTATTCCGTTGCCTGCGCAAGACAAGTCGGTTGTTACCGCATAGCTTCCCGCGAGCGAAATAGTGTACGGACACGAAGAAATCGGCGTTCCCGCCACCGGACAGCTTTGCTGGCAGTTTCCTGCTCCGCCTGCGTTGGGCACGCATACGTTGTAGGCGCCGTCTTGCCAGCACTTGCTTGCCTCGCACATGTCGTTTGAGGAACCGCTTTGGGTGTTTTGCAGGTAGAACGCGTAGTTCGTGTTTGCGCAGAGGTTGTTGCCCGTAAAGTTGTTTGAAGACGTGTACGGGTTGGCGACGACGCCGTACGAGTTGTTCTGCGCCGTGTTGTAGGAAACGTTGGTGTACTGCACGACGTGGGTTTCGTCGTAACCTTGGAGGAATACTCCGTAGCTGTTGGTGTAGTTCGAGATAGTGTTGTTGGCCACGTTGTTGTACTCCGAGTTTTTCGTCGCGTAAGTGAATATGCTGATTGCGGGCCAGTTAAGTCCGTTTGTCAGGCGGTTGAAAGAGACGGTGTTGTTGCTGCCGCCGCCGAGCTGGATGCCGTAGCTGGTGGTGTTCGTGATGTTGTTGTAGGAAAAGTCGTTGAACCTAAAATTAGCCGCGGACGCGCCGATGAAGATGCCGATGCTTGCGTTGAAAATCTGGTTGTAGGAGATGGAGTTGTTTTCGAAGTCGCTTCCGGTGCTCGCGTAAATCCCGAAGTACGTGTTGTTTGTCAGCCGGTTGTAGGAAATGTTTGCGTTGGAAGCGCGGTTTATGTAAATCGCGCCGGTTGATAACGTGTTGACTATCGTATTGTTGTAAACGAGGTTGTAGTACTGCGATTGAATGTAGGCCGAAAAGTCGCAGGCTGAATAAAAGTTGTTTTTCAACTGGTTGTACGCCGAGTTAATGCCGAGGTTGGTGCCGTAGTGGTTTTGCGTCAGGTGGTTGTATTCTATAGTATTATTTCCCGACTGGGTGATGTAAATTCCTCCCGTGCTGCTGTTGGTTACCGTGTTGTTTCTTACTACGTCGGACTGGTTTACGCCCAGGGCGCCAAACAGTTGAATGCCGTCTTGGGTTGAATTATCGATGGTGTTGTTTTCGATTAGTGTTTGCGTCGGAACCGGGAAAACGGAGTCGATGATGCCGTAGTAATTGTCTTGCAGCAAGTTCTGGATTATGCTGCCGTTGGGAGAGGCGTAGTATCGGATGCCGGTCTGGAAGTTTCTTATGGTGCAGTTGAATACGGTGACGTTGTAGACGTTGTCTGCATTGACTCCCGTCCTCGAGCTTCCGCTTCCTGGGCCGTTTAACTCGTGGCCGCTGCAGTTCAGGTAAACATCGGGCGCCGTGATGTTGATGGCGTCGCCGGTGTCGGGGCAGTTCAAGTCGCTTGCTAGGCGGTATGTTCCAGGGGAGGTTATAACATACGGACAGTAGCAGATATCTCCCGTTTCGCAGGTTACTGTGAAGGAATAGTTTGAGGCAGCCCAGCCGCACGCGTCGTCGTCGCAGACCAAGACGTTCCACTCGAATGTTCCGGTGTTGTCGACTTGGTAGTAGATGGTGTTTAGAGTGTCGTTGGTTAGCGGGCTTGCGTTGTAGGCGCGTTCTGCCCAAGTTCCGCCTTCGTTGGTGTACAGCGTTGCGTTGGCGAACGCTTCGTCGTCGGAAGGCGTGTAGTTGAAGGCGACGACGGCGTGTTTTGCGAGGGAAGCGCCGTTCGGCGCATCCAGCGTTACTGTCGGCGGGCACCTGCCGCAGCAGTGCTGGCAGTTGCCGTACGTTGGGCTGTTGGGCGTGCAGAGGTTCCAGGCGTCGGTTTGGTAGCAGTAGTTGTTGCCGCAGTAACTGTTGGTGTTGCTTGCTTGAGACGCAACGAAATCGAAGTCGAAGACGGCGTTGTCGCAGGCGCGCGTGTTGCTAAAGTCGTTGTTTGGGACTGCAAAGTATACTCCGGCAAACACGTTGTTGCTGGCGTTGTTGTCTGTGAAGGAAGTGCTTGACATAGAGCCGGTTAACCCGTAGTAGCAGGCGTTGGCGTAGTTGTCTCGTATGATTCCGTTAGACAGTTCTCCAAACCGCCAGGCGGTTCCCGCGGTTATGCAGTAACAAAAATTGGTTACAATGCAGTTTTGAATCGTTACTCCAGTTTGGCTGCCGATGACTGCTATTCCGCTGTATGGCGAGGAACAATCGGTCATTGGGCCGGTTATAGTTTGGTGCTGGCAGTCGAGGACGACGCTTGACGCGTTGATGAGCAAGCCGTATTGCGGGCAAACCAAGTCGCTTGAGAGCGAATAAGTTCCCGGAGCGTTTATCGTCGTGCCGCAGGTGAGCGGAAGCGGCGTGGGAGTGGCGGAAGGCAGTATTATGATGCCGGCCAAAAGCTGTTGGACGCCCGCGCCTAATAAGTTGGCCTCGTTTCCGCCCGGCGCGAACACGTATTGTGAAATCAGGTAGTTTATGCCGATGACGAAGACGATTACTGCGCCGATCATCAACAGGTATTCGATTGCGGTCTGTGCTTTTCGTGGCTTGCGCATGAGGAACGAAAGCGCTTTTTGGTTTAAAACGGTTTTCACGGCGGAACAGTTGGAGTAGTCCAATTGCGGACGTAGCCGTAGAACCCGCCGTGGGTTTCAATGCTTTGGTTCAGCGGGTTATAGCCTTCGCTTGACCCGAACAAGGGAGTAAGCGACTTGTTGACGGACGGCGCGTACGCGTACCCGCTGATGAAAAAGTAGATTGCGGCCGCGAACACTATCACCGCCGCGGCCAGAATCAAGTACTCAAAAGCGATTTGCGCGCGCATGAACAAAACCAAAGAATCAGGAGTATAAAATCCCGTTGGCCGCCTGCCTTAAATAAGTCCGAACGCAAAATAATTCTGCAGTTTCGGCTAGCTGGGGAGCTAGGGGTTCCCTGCAGACGCAAATCCCCTTTACGGCGCGGCGAAACCGAGGGACGGACTCGTTGACCGAATTCGGCCCGGGACACTGCCGTAGACTCCTTGCCCTGCGTTACGCGGCGAAGAGCAAAACGAGCCAGGCCGGAAGGAGCAACTCTAAGCCCTTTGGCGCGTGCTCGCAGAAAACAAGGACGAGGCAAGCCTCGGCAAACCGGAAGCGGCCCAGCGTTTTCAACCCGCGGAGCCGAAACTGCACTGCACTTTTTTCTTCGGCGTCTCCGCCTTCGCTCCGGCGCCTCGAAAGACCTGCACTAAAAAGCGGCTTTTCAAAAAAGCGTCCCAAAACGACTTTTTATTAGTGCGTAAGCTAATTTCTTTCGGAAAGGTGTTGGGTTTGAAGGCGTTGTTGCTGTTTCTGGTCGCCGTCGCGGCGGTAATGGCCGTCTACTTGGGTTACTCCGCTGAATTCCAGCAAGCCGCTGCTTCGCCGACTCCGCGGCCTCTTCAAAACACGGGATTTGTTTCAACTCCTTCAGAAGCTCCGTTCGCCAGCCCTTCAGTAGAACCCATTGCGCAAGCGGAAGAGCGCGTGATTAAACTAAAGCTTCCCGCAGCAGCTTCCGAAGGAGGGGTTCTGGCGGAACTGACTGTCGTCGCGAGGCCTGCCGCAGTTGCCGGAAGCCCGCGCAACTGGATTCCCGTTCCCGACCCCGCGAACCCGATTGTGAACAACGACACTCAAGTTTCGCTGAGTGTTGCCGCCGAGTACGCGCGCGCTTTCGCCGAAGGCGACGCGTCCGTGTTTGACTTGTTTTATTCTTTGACTGCGCCGTCGGTTGCAGTGGGCGGCAGGAGCGCCGGGGCGGCCGCGGCGATTGTGGGACTGGCGTTGCTTGAAGGAAAACAATTGCGCAATGACACGCTGATCACCGGCGCGCTCGAGCCGGATGGAAGGATTACGCGCGTGGGAAGAATCCTGGACAAGGCGCGTGCGGTGAAGGAAGCCGGTTACTCGCTTTTCCTGGTTCCGGTTGGCGAGTCGATTGATTCGGTTTCGCGGACGATGCAAAACCAATCCTGTACCACTGAGTACGTCGGAGGAACGCCGTTCACGAGCTGCCGCACGCAAAGCGTTACCGTAACCGAGTCGGTGAATGTCTCGGAAGAAACGGGTGTTCAACTAATTGAAGTGGCAAACGTTTCGCAAGCCTATGACATAATGCGGGTTGATTTGCAGTGAAGTCCAACTTGTTGCTCGTGCTGGCAATCGCGTTTGTCGCGGGGGCAACGGCTTTCTTCGTTGCTTACTCTAACGCGCTGCCGCAGACTCCGCGCCTCGACTTCAACGCACTCGCGATTACCGAAGACGGCCGCGGCATAGTAGTTCCGTTCCGGCTTTACCTGCTTCAAGGAAGCGGACGAATCTTGGTCAACGTTGCTGGCACTAGTTTTACCGACGACGTGGAAAATTCGTTGCGCAAGGCAAGGCTCAACGCCGAACGCGTTGTCGGCCGCTCGCTTTCGTCAGTTGATCTGGTGTTGGAAACAACCGGCGGCCACGAGGCAGTGAGCGGCGAAAGCGCCGGCACGGCGTTTACAATGGCCATTGCTTCGCTCGCCAGCGGAAGAACGCTGCGGGAAGGCACTGCGGTCAGCGCGGCCATTGACGAAAACGGGACGCTGCTGGAAGTCGACGGAATCGAGGAAAAAATCCTTGCCTCGCTTGGCGCCGGAAAGAACGTTGTCGTGGTTGCGGAAAACCAGTCGATTAAAGACGAAGCCGCGCTTGCCTCCCTCGGCGTCACGGTAGTGAGGGCGCAGGATGTTTCCGAAGCAGCTCGCACGCTTCTCTCCTAACCGTTTTAATAAACGCGTGCGCAAAATACTTTTCTCTAGTGCGGGGGTCGCCTAGTGGCTATGGCGCCAGCCTGCTAAGCTGGTGGCGCTTTGCGCCTCGGGGGTTCAAATCCCCCTCCCCGCGTTTTCAGCGCGTATTAGTTAAGTATATTCGATGGTTGCGCCGGGACGCACTTTTCTTCCCGCTCCGTATTTGGGTGTCAGATCCAGGCATACGCGGGCGACTCCTTTGAGTTTCATCAAGTCTGACACGAGAGCTTTTTCAAGGGCGGGAGGAAACTTTTTAGGCGGATACTTTACTGTAGCATTGCGTCCGGTTTGTTCTATCGAGCGCAGGAGGATTATTCTGCCGAAGCGCATTTTATTGTCGCCGTTCACGAAAGGCACTCTGTCGTCCGCAGTCAAGTACGGGAATACTTGGTAGTAGTCGCGCAGGGCTTGCTTGTGCCTGTCGAGGAACGCGTCTACTCGTAAAGTAGCTTCCTTGATTGTTTTGAGCTTTGACGGGTCGTACGCGCCGCCGAACCTCAGCAGGAGGCCCGGCCCGGGAAACGGGCGCCTGAAAACAATTTCGTCGGGAACACCCAATTCTTTTGCAAGAACTCGGATTTCGTCTTTCATCAAGCCCTTGACTGGTTCGACTGCGCGGTTGGCGTCAAGCAGTCCGCGCGGGCAATTGTTGTTTATCCTTGCGGGGCCGTAGTGAAACTGGGTGCCTTGAACCAGGAAACGCGCCTTGTTTTTCTTCATCAAGCCGCGCAAAACCTGGAAATAGCAGTTTCTGAACTCGCTTCTTTTTTCTCGCGCACTCGATTTTTTCCGCAGGCGGCTCAAAAACAGCGTTTGTTTCGATACTATTTGCACGCCGGGAAACCCGGCTTTTTTTAGGGAAGCTTTCACGTTCATGGCTTCGTTTTCCCTCATGAAGCCGGTGTCGACGAAAGCCAGTTTTGTCTTTATTCCCGCTCGTTTCAGGATGGCCGCGCATGTCGTTGAGTCAACGCCGCCTGAAACGGCTGCGAGAACCGTTTCGCCGCCGACGTGTTTCCGCAGCCTTCCGCAGACAACCTGCAAGTATTTTTTTGCGTTGAATTTGTTCATTTGTCCTACCTGCGTTGAAATAAAAAGCCAAGGCCGGCGCGTTATGCAGTTTGCACGCAGGTAGCGCGTGCCATTACTTGCTGTTCGCTTTGTATTCCCGTGATCGTCTGGTCGTTTACGACGAGCGAGGGCGCTGACGAAACGTGATAGTAGGCCTTGAATGTTTTTATCATGCTGATTTGCTCGACGTCGTTCGGAAACGCGTAAACGCGGTAGTTGGAGCAGCGCTGGCGAAGGGAGTCGAGGACTTTTCCTTGAGCCACGCACTCGGGGCAGTCGTTCTGAGCGTTGTAGAAGAACAGGATTGGCTGGAGGTTTGAGTCGGCGCAGCTTTGCTTGTACGCGCGCAGCGTCAGGTAAAACCGCATGTTCATCAGAAAGTATTTCTTGCGCAGGGAATCGTAGTTCGTGAGTATGTTCATTCCCTTGTTTTGCTCGAGCTGCGTGTAGACTGCGTAGGTTTCCCGTTCGACGTCGCTCAACTCCGTTTCAAGCGCTCCGCACATCGAGGAAGAGTTGTGGGTTTGCATGAACAGGTTGACCAGCAAGGCCGTCTGCGTGCTGTCTTCGATGTCGGCCAGCTTTGTTTCAAGCGCGGAGTAGTTCTGTGCTTCTACGTAGTAGCCGACTGAAACGGATATTATGAAGAGCGCGAGCGCGGCAAGCGCCGCCTTCAAGTACAGTCCTTTCTTTACTTCCATTTGTAATCACTTCGGTTTACTTCCTTAATGAAGCTTGCGCAGTAAAAGAACGAGACGACAGTTCCGTAGAAGAAGAGGAATAGAAGCAGTTGAGGCACTTGGCGCAACCCGAATTTTCTTCCGGCCATGCCGTAGCTGAGGTAGAGCGCGAAAATCCACGGAATTACGATTACCGCCCCCATTGCTATTGCCGAAGTGCCGACTAACGCGAATCCGCTCAAGTCAAGCGAAAGCGTTCCGACTGCGAGGCTTGAAGCCAAGTAGGACGCCAGCCAAGCCGCTTGCCGGAAAAGTAAGTAAACGAACGAGAAGCTGAGGACTATTCCCGCGAACTCGGCGGAAAAAGAGCCGGGGAGCATGAACAAACCGAAGTTGCCGTACTTCTTGTTGAACAGCATGTCCGAGTACTTGCGGACGTTAAACAATTTTCCGCGGTACCACCTGAGCCGCTGGCGGTACAACGCCTTTATCGTGTCGGGAACTTCCGTGTAAACAATCGACTCCGGCGAGTAGGCTATTCGGAAGCCGTGCCGCCTCAGCCGCCACGCCATTTCCAGGTCTTCAGTAATATTGTGTTCGTCGAATCCCTTGATTTTCTCGAAAGCCGTTTTCCTGAACACCGTAGTCGGCCCCGGGGTGACGAAAATGGCGTCCAGCAAGTGACTCGCGAGCGCCGCGAACCCGAAGCCCGTGTAGTACTCTATTTCCTGCACTTTCCTGAGAATCGACTTGTTTGCGTCAACGACTCGGATGAAGCAAGTTGCCGCGCCGACTTCGTCGTCTTCCAGAATCGCTTCAACCGCGTGCTTGAACGCTGCGTTTTCCACGTAGGAGTCCGCATCCACGAACGCAATTATTTCTCCTTTCGCGAGCTTTGCGCCGGCGTTCAACGCAGCGGCTTTTCCCACGTTTTTCTTCATAGTCAGCACTTTCACGGCCTTTAGTTTCGCCAGTATTTGCGGCGACGAGTCGGTGCTCGCGTCGTCAACTGCGATTACTTCGATTTTGTTGGGGTAGTCGGAGTTGCGCACGTGCTCGATTGCTTTTTCGATTGTTTCCTGCGCGTTGTGCACTGGCAGGATTACGGTGAGGCGGGGATAGTCTTTCGGCGCCATTTTTTTCTCGGGCTTTTTCTCGAAAAACGCGAACAGCATTACCAGAGTCACTAGAAGCAGGACTAGGTTGGGGGCGAGCATTACCCAGAAGTATCCGATTCGTGAGATGGAGAAGAAAATGATTGCCGCGATGGCCAGCACTACCAGCGCCGTGACTATTGGCCGGGGTTTTCCCGCGCTTATTTCAAGACTCATTTCGCATCAGGTTGTAGAGGGGTTAGGCGGAGACGAATTAAAAACAAAGCATTGTCTTCGGCGGCTGCCGAACCCGTTT
>Ga0315286_10007810_pt1 | contig 10502 bp, 7 predicted proteins | sample YL17G10_0_MG_FD_205038 | JGI IMG/M metagenome (GOLD analysis project Ga0315286, IMG submission 205038) | Sediment microbial communities from Yellowstone Lake, YNP, Wyoming, USA - YL17G10_0 | ecosystem: Environmental > Aquatic > Freshwater > Lake > Sediment | place: USA: Wyoming | collected...
AGTTCGACGACCCCAACCTGCCCGGGGAAATGCGGACAACTATTTCCCTAAGGAAGGTATCTGTCGGAACTGAGCTGGACATCTTGCAAGAAGGGATCCCCGAAGTCATTCCGCCAGAGGCCTGCTACCTCGGCTGGCAGGAATCGCTCATCCTCCTGGCCCAACTTGTCGAGGCCGAGATCCCCGACCCGATGTAAGACGCACCCCCCCGACCCCGCCGAGTGGCGTCGGGCGTGGGTGCGCCGTGGTCCCGGCCGCCGGGCCCTGCTTCAGGACGCCGAGCCCTGATCCAGGGCCTCAACCGGTGGGCAGCGACCACGGCGGGCGGTAGGTCCGGGTCAGGAAGGCGTTGGCGGACGGCGCATCCGGGAACGATTCGGTCTGGGCGTCGAAGCGCAAGCCGACATTGCCCGCCCGCCACGACGCGTTCGCCAGATGGGAGAGCAGCGTCGAAGCGTGCCCGATCGCCACGTCCGCCGCGGGCAACCGCCGGGTACGCACGGCGTCCAGGAAGTCGGCCAGGTGTTCGCGGTCGGATTGTTTGGCCGGTTCGGCGACGATCCGAGCCTGGTTCCCATCGAAGACCTGCCAGCCGTCGCCGTGCCGGCCCAGGTACATGAAGCCGCGGGTGCCGAGGATCTCGATCTTGGTGGCGTTGAAGGTCCAGTCGGGGAACTCGTCAGTGTCCCGGAGATCGCCGGGGGTCTTGCGCATGTAAGGCGTCCAGAGCGCGCTCTCGAAGAGCAGCGTGAAGGTCCCATAGTCGAACACGGCGGATTGCGTATCGGGCGTGTCGCGTCCGTCCTGGAGGGCGTAGATGCCGCCGAGGCAGGTCACGGATCGCGGCGGGGGCGGATCCCCCATGACGTAGCGGGCGAGGTCCAACTGGTGCACCGCGTCGCCCGGGATCGGGCCGCAACTGTACTCGGCGAAGTTGAGCCAGCGGCGATCAGGATGGTAGGGCAGCTTCGCCGCCGGCCCGCACCACAGGTCATAGTCGAACCCCGCCGGCACCGGGCCGGCCGGGCCGAGGGGGGTGTTCGGGTGCTCCATGAGGTTGAAGACGCGGATGAGGTGGACGTTGCCGAGCTTGCCGGCAGCGATGAACTGCTTCGCGGCGCGGGCGTAGGAGGCGCTCCGGCATTGGGTTCCCACCTGCACGACCCGCTGATGTTTCCGGGCGGCGGCGATCATGGCGCGACCCTCCCGGAGGTTGTGCGCCAGCGGCTTTTCCACGTAGACGTCCTTGCCGGCCTGGCAGGCCAGGATCGTGATCAGCCCGTGCCAGTGATCCGGCGTCGCCACGACCAGCGCGTCCACCGTGCGATCGTCGAGGATGCGACGGAAGTCGCCCGCGGTCTGCGGCGCGCGCAGCAGCGGGGGGTCGAAGGCGTTGACGGATCGCGCCCAGCGGCGGCTGTCCGGGTCGCAGAGCCATGCGATCTCGATGTCCGGCCGCCGCGCAAACATCTGGGCCAGGGTGATGCCGCGCCCGCCAAGGCCGACGATGGCGAGACGCACCCGTTCGTTGCTGCCCTGGGCGCGGGGGTTGAGGCCGAACACCAGCCCGCCGGCCAGACCGGCGGAGGCGCCCACGAACCGACGTCGCGAGAGGTTCTTCATGGTTGGATCGAGGTGAATGCCGACACTGTGCTTTCCCTCAAGCCGGCCCCCCCGTCAAGCCAAGAGCAAAGGGGCGCAGGACATGGCGATGGAGGTCGCCCATCAGCGAGCAGTGGCGGAGCAGTGGCCGGGCAGTGACAGAGCGGTCCATTCTGCTGACACTTCTGCTGACAGTTTTCGCTTTCTTACCTCCTAAGTGCTTGATACGACGATATCGAAGCTGGAGGCGGAGGTCGGAATCGAACCGACGCATAAGGCTTTTGCAGAGCCCTGCCTTACCACTTGGCTACTCCGCCGCCGGCGGAAAGCGAGGTTAGCCGCTCCTTCTCCGCAATCAAGCTTTACCTCGATTTCGGCGCCACCCTGCCTATACTCGCCTCCGCGGGGCGATGGCAAAGCTGCTGTCGGGCCGCGTGTCACGTGGACAGTCTGCTGGCAAAGGCTCTGGGACCGGACGCAGCGCATCTGGCCGCGACGGAGAAGCAGCTCCTGCTTTCCCGGTTGCTGGCCCGACTGGCGCATGAGATCCGCAATCCCCTTAGCTCGCTCGACATCCACGTGCAATTGTTGGCGGAGGATCTCGCCCAAGTGGCGCCCCGGATCAGTGAACGGACCAGCAACCGGTTGGAGATCATTCGCGGGGAAGTCCACCGGCTGGAGACCCTCGTGGAACAGTTCCTCCGCCTGGCGCGACCCTCGGAGTTGGACGTGCAGCCGGTGCGCCCTGCGGAAGTCCTGCAGAAAGTCTGCGCGCTGCTGCGTGCCGAAGCCGCCGCCCGAGGAATCGAAATCACCGCCACAGTCGCCCCCGGGCTGCCGACCCTGAAAGCTGACCCGGGGCAGTTGACCCAGGCGCTGGTGAACCTGGTCATCAACGCCATCCAAGCCGTGGAACATAACGGACAGATCCGCGTCACGGCGTCGTGTCCGACGCAGAGCGACGCGCTGGTCGTCGTGGTGGAGGATTCGGGTCCGGGGGTTCCGCCCGACCGGCACGCCGCCATTTTCGAGCCGTTCTTCACCACCAAGGCCGAGGGGAGCGGGCTGGGGTTGTGGATTGTTCAACAGATTGTGACTGCACACGGTGGGCGCGTCGCCGTGGGCGATGCTCCTGAAGGGGGAGCGGCGTTCTCGCTCACGCTTCCCTTGGAGGCGAAAGGTCTGATCGATGGATAGAAACCGGATCAAGATTCTCGTGGTGGACGACGAGCGGGGCTTGTGCGCCGGCATCCAGGAGGCGTTGCGGCGCGAGGGTTACGGGGTGGACGCCGCACAGGACGCTCCGGGCGCGCTGCGGTTGGCGGAGGAACAGCTCTACAACCTGGTGCTGAGTGACATACGGATGCCGGGGATGAGCGGGTTGGACCTGCTGAAGAAAGTCAAGGAGCGCAGCCGTGACACCCTGTTCCTCCTCATGACCGCCTTCGGCACCGTCGAGAGCGCGGTGGAAGCGATGAAGGAAGGCGCCCACGATTACCTCACGAAACCGCTGGACATGCAGCGGCTGCGGGCCAGCGTCCTCAAAGCCCTGGAATTCCAGGCCCTCGTGGCCGAAAACAACGAGCTGCGACTCCGGCTTCGGAAGCGGACCGAACCCAACCTGCTGATCGGCCAGAGTAGCGCTCTGGACGCCTTGCGGCGGGTCATCGAAGAGGTGGCGCAAAGCGACATCACGGTGCTGATCGAGGGTGAGAGCGGAACCGGCAAAGAGATCGTCGCCCGATCGATCCATCAGGCCAGCCCGCGCCGCGACCGCCCCTTCATCACCGTCAATTGCGCGGCGTTGCCCGAGCAACTGGTCGAGGCCGAACTCTTCGGCCACGTCCGCGGGGCCTTCACGGGCGCCATCGCCAACCGGCCGGGGCGGTTTCAGATGGCCGACGGCGGCACGCTTTTTCTGGACGAGATCGGCGATCTGCCTCCGAAGGGCCAGGGCGATTTGCTGCGGGTGCTGGAGGACGGCGCCGTCCGCAGAGTGGGGAGCACGGAACTGGAGCACGTCAATGTGCGCGTGTTGGCCGCAACGAATCAGAGGCTCCAGGACGCGGTCACGGCGGGCCGGTTCCGCGAGGATCTCTTTTACCGGCTGCAGATCGTGCCCATCTCGATCCCGCCGCTGCGCGAGCGTGCCGAGGACATCCTGCTGCTGGTGGACGCCTTTTTGGACCACTTTGCCGCCAAGCACAAGCGCCGCCGCCTGAGGTTCTCGACCGAAGCGCTGCAACGGGTCCAGCGTTTCCCCTGGCCGGGGAACGTCCGTCAACTGCGCAACGTGATCGAACGGCTCGTGGTCACGGGACATGACGCCCTGATCGACGCCGACGATTTGCCGGACTTTATGGTGGGCCATGACCGGACTGCGTCCACTTTCGCCCTGCGGCCCGGCATGTCGCTCGCCGAAGTCGAGAAGGTGCTGATCCAGCAGACCCTCCGCCACGTGACCGAGAACCGCGAATCCGTGGCCAAAACCCTCGGCATCAGCCGGCGTGCCCTCCAGTACAAGCTGAAGCAGCACGGTCTGCTGGACTGATCGGCTCCTTGAGCGCTGACCCGGGCCGGGTGCAACCCAGGCGGGCTCCGTGCACCGCCAAGGGCAGATCGGTGCAAAGCTTGCACCGCGGCACGCGCCGGACCGGGATCTCCGCGGGTGCGCCTCCATCAAACGCACGGTTTTCGGCCATTTCTGGCCCCCTCGTTGGGTTGGCATGGCTTCTGCCAAGGACCGGGTCATGATCAAGCTCATGGAGAACTTGCTGGCGCTGCAGGAACTGCAGTGGCGAAAGGGCAAGGGCGCGCACGAGGGGGACGTCGAGGCGCTGCGAAAGGGGATCCCGGGACCCATTCTGGACCACTACGACCGGCTCCAGGTCCGCGGCAAGAAAGGCGTGGCGATCCTGCGGAACGGGGTTTGCACGGAATGCCACATGCGGGTGCCCATCGGAACGCTGGTGACCCTGGCTCGCGGCCAGGACGTCCAGCTCTGCGGCAACTGCGGCCGCTATCTCTTCCTGCCCGCGGGGGAACCCGTAGGGGGCTCGGTCCCCACCGCCACGCCCCGTTCGCGGAAAGCCAAGAAGACCGCGGTGCCGACGACCTGAGGTCGTTCGCCGAACCCGTCCGAAGAACGCGATCTGATTCTCGCGCCTGTTTCCCATGTTGTCCTCGGAAGTTCTCCATCCAACCGTCGGCCCCTCGCTCGCGGACTACACGGGCGAGCGGCTGATTCATCTGCATCTCCAGGGGGCGGATCCGACCTCGGTGATCCAGGAGCTGGCGCAGGCCCTGCAGCAGGACGGTCGCATCGTGGATTTGCTGCCGTTCTACCACGCGGCATTAAACCGTGAATTCCTGAGCAGCACGGCGACCGGCTCCGGCCTGGCGTTTCCGCATGCACGGATCCACGGCTTGGACCGCATCAGCATGGCGGTGGGGCGCTGTGAACCGCCCATTGCCTGGGGAGCGAAAGGCAATCCCGCCGTGCGGTTTGTGTTTCTGCTGGCGGTGCCGGCGACGGAGAGCACGGAGTACCTTCTCCTGGTATCCGGCCTGGCCCGCCTCGAACGGGAGAGGCCAGTGCTCGAGCGCCTGCAGCGGGCGCACACGCCCGTTGAAATGTTGCGCCGACTGAGAGAGATCCGCGTCCAACCCAGCCGCCCGGCAGGCGGTTGAAGGCGCTTCCTCGGCGATCTCCAGTCCCCGCGTCATCCTTTGCGGGATCGGGGCCGGGCACGGGCTGGACAACCTGGCCATCTGCACCGACATGGCCGGCGTGTTGAGCTCCTGGCGCCCCAGCGGGATATGGGCCAAGGCGTCCGTCGGTCTTCAGCCAGCCTGCCTCCCTCCACCGACAATCTGGAGAGGCACGGCGCGGCTTTCATAGTCCCGGCTTTTTTGTGGCAATCGGGCCGTCCTTGGCTTAGAAATCCACTTCCGCTGCGGGGATCCGGACCGCCCCCGCAGCGCGCGGACACTGCATGAAACCCGACGTGGAAATCTACGATACCACCCTGCGGGATGGCTCTCAGGGTGAAGGCATCAACTTCTCGGTGGCGGACAAACTGCGCGTCGCGGAGAAACTGGACGCGTTCGGCCTCCACTACATCGAAGGCGGCTGGCCCGGCTCCAACCCCAAGGACATCGAGTTCTTCGCCCAGGCGAAGCGCCGCCGGTTCAAGCGCGCCCGACTCGCCGCCTTCGGCTCCACGCGCCGCAAGCAGGTCGCGATCGAAAGCGACGACCAGGTGCGCCTCCTGCTCGAAGCCGGCACGCCGGTGGTCACGATCTTCGGCAAGACCTGGCTCCTCCATGTCCAGGAGGTTCTGGGCACGACGCCCGAGGAAAACCTGGCGATGATCGGAGACACGGTCCGGTTCCTCAAGGACCACGGCAAGTTCGTCATCTACGACGCCGAGCATGCCTTCGATGGCTTCAAGGATGACCCGGAATACGCCCTGGCCACCTGGGAAGCCGCCGAGCACGCCGGGGCGGACATCGTCACGCTCTGCGACACCAACGGCGGTAGTTTGCCTGCTGAAGTCGCGCGCATCACCGCGGCGGCCAAGGGCAAGCTGACCTGCCGCATCGGCATCCACACCCACAACGACATCGGGCTGGGCGTGGCGAATGCGCTTGCCGCCCTCGAGGTCGGCGCCCGGCATGTCCAGGGCACCATCAACGGCTACGGCGAACGCACGGGCAACTGCAATCTGACCAGCGTCATCCCCAACGTGGCGCTCAAGCTGAAGAAAACCTGCGTGCCAGCCTCGTCGCTGGCCAAGCTCCGCGAGCTCTCCCAGTTCGTGGACGAGATCGCCAACTTCCGCCACGATCCCCGCCAGCCCTGGGTGGGCGCCACCGCCTTTGCCCACAAGGGCGGCATGCACGTCAACGCCGTCCAGAAGGTCGCGCGCAGCTTCGAGCACATCGATCCCGCCCGGGTGGGCAACCGCCGGCGCGTCCTCGTCAGCGACCTGGCCGGCCGGAGCAACATCGTGATGAAGGCCCAGGAGCTCGGCTTCCCGATCACCCACGACACTCCCGAGCTCAAGGCTATCCTCGGCCGAATCAAGGAACTCGAGCACCTCGGCTACGAGTTCGAAGCCGCCGAGGCGTCGCTCGCCCTCCTCATCCGCAAGATCCTCAAGCACGAAGAACCCCCGTTCCGCGTGGACACCTACCACGTCTCGATGCGCCGCGACAGCGAGGAGTCGGTGGTCGAAGCGACCGTCAAGGTGCGTGTCGGCGACCAGGTCGCGCACACGGTGGCCGAAGGAGATGGACCGGTGAACGCGCTGGACTCGGCCCTGCGTGCCGCCTTGCTCCGGTTCTTCCCGCACATCAAAAAGGTCCGGCTCACCGACTACAAGGTGCGCATCCTCGAATCCTCCACCGGCACGGCCGCCCGGACGCGGGTGCTCATCGAGACCAGCGACGGCAAGGACGAATGGGGCACGGTGGGGGTGAACGAGAACATCATCGAAGCCAGCCTCCAGGCCCTCGTGGACAGCGTGGAATACGCCCTGATGCGCAAGTGATCCCCGTTCTCACCCCCTGCAACCTTTTGTTGCATATGCAACAAAAGGTTGTACACGGCGTCGCCGTGTGGCCCCGTACGACTGCGCTGCGAGTCGGGTAATGCGGGTCGCAGCCCTCCCCTTGACCGCCGCCGCGGTCCGGTTGGGTGCCTACGGCGATTCGGAGCGGGGTTCGTACATGCCGCGCACCACCTGACGGTACTTCAAGCCCAGGCTGACCCGGCCAGGCGGGGCGAGATCTTTCGCCAGGTAGGTGTGCGGATGAGACGTCAAGATGCGGCCGTAATCCCCGAAACGACTCAGATCCGGTGGCGTCTTCTGCGTCTCCAGACCGCTGGCGAGGACCTGGGTCTCGAAGCCGCCGGGCAGGGCCACCACCCATTCCAGGGTTCCGCACGTCTGAAAGACTTCGGGCAGCACGAGCTCTGCCGAACCGACGAACCCCAGCCTGACCGGCGGATACGCCAGCCGGAAGGACAGCCGGTGGGCGGCCTGATCCGGCGTGCGATCCGGGAGGCGAACACGGCACGTGAGATCGTCCACCACCGGCGAGCCAAGCTCGGTGCCGTTCACGGACACGGAAATCAGGCGCGCCTCCGCCGGCAACCGCACCCGGAATTCCTCCCGGTAGAACCCCGGCAATTCGAACTCGGCAAAGTGTGTGCAACTGCCGTCGGAGTTGATCACGGTCAGATGCTGGGCGTGGCTGAGGCCGATGCCGTAAAACTCCTTCCCGGCCGCGTCTCGACGGTCCATTCCTGAATCGGGATCGCCGCCCTCGGGTCGCCATTCGATCGTCAGCGTCTCCTCTCCGGCCACCCCGATGTCATAGGTCGTCGTCTGGTCCGCGGGGCTCTTCGACCACAGGCTGGCCGTCAGGATCTCCAGATCGTCACGCACGGATTCCAGCCGGACGTGGCCCGGCGGCCCGAGCAGCAGCGGGATTCGGGCATGTCGTTTTCCTTCGCGATTCACCACGGGCACGCGATACGAGAGCTGCAACGTTCCCGCGCCGGGACGCTGCGCAAAGAGCGCCAGCCGGTTTGTGGCGGTGACCAGTCGAGCCGAGTCCGGTTCCGGCGATTGCAGATGAGACTCCTGCACATGTACCGCGGTGCCAAACAGCGGCACCGGCGTCCCGCCCGGTCGAAGAACCTGGAAGGCGAGCGTCACCTCCACCTGGAAGAAGGTTGTCTCCTGCCGCACGTCGTACCGCGCCGGTTCGAACGAAAGGAGAGGGGAATCGGTCTCTGGCTTGCGCACCAGGAGCGGGCCCGCCAGTTCCGCAGGGATGACGACCTGGATCTCGCCCGCACTCGAGGTCCCGGGGGCCAGGCCCAGTGCGACCAGCAGGGCCATCGCCGCCCTCCGCTTCAGCGCCTGGTTCTGGAGGTGGATGAGTACCCAGAGCGTGATCACGCCGAGACAGAGCAACACCATGCCGCGGTTCCATCCGGCAAACGCGGCCAGCGTCGGGAACACCTGGTAGAGCCCCAGGAACACGGCGCCGCCCACGAGGCCGACCCGGCCGCCCAACAGCCAGCGTGCATAGTTGACCAGGAGCGCCCCGGGCACCACCACGGCGATGGCCAGCGCCAGCGGGAACGAGAATCGCGCGCTGAGATACAGGATCAAGGGGAAGTAGAGCGCGTAGCCCGCGCTGATCGTCAGGACCTGCAGCGCGGTCACCGGTTGGCGCGCGAGCATCACCGCCGTGGCGGCCAGCAGGAACAGCAGGGTGATCACCGGGCCGATCTCCAGCAGTTGCGAGAGCGAGGCAAACAGGTTCCGGCTTTCGACGATGTTCGCCGAGAAAAACTCGGGCGCCAGGAAGTCTTTGCGTTCCCAGACGACCGCGCCGTCCGGCGAGCGGATGGTTCCGTCGCGACTCTCAAAGCGCATCGAAGTGAGGTCCTGGCGCTGGAACGCGACCCGAAGCTGTCTCACCGGGGTTCCGTCCAGATCCCCAATCCGGTAAACGACGCCCTTCAGCGAGGCGACCTGGTAGGCGACCTGGATCTCCGCCGATCCGTGGGCGGCCAGGGTGCCGCTCCAGAACCAGGCGTCCGGGGTCTCCTCCGACACCCCGGGGACCGAGGCTTGCAGCCGAAGCCCCCCGGCCAGCAAACCCTGTCCCGCCCGATTCTCGGGGTGTGGGTGGGGACATTTGAAGAGCACGAACATCGGTTCCTCGAACGCGTTGGTCAGGACATACCGGGCGCGGAAATCGCCCGACATGTCGCTGATGGTTTTCAGCCCCCGATAATCCCGGCGGCCTTGCATGGCGAACCGAACCTCCGCGGCGTCGGGCTGGAGCGGCCGGACCACCGAGACGTCCTCGGTCACCTTGCGGCCGACGAGGCGCGGGGATTCCTGGACCAACACCTCCTTCGAAGCGCTCATCGGTTGCCCGACAAACTGCGGGCGTTCCTCCATCAGCATGGTGAGCCCGAGGAATCCCAGGCTGATGGACCCCCAGCTCACCAACCCGGCCACCACGGGCGCGACCAGCGGGCGCCGGGGTGCCTTCAAGGCTCCGGGACGGGCGACGGCTCCTTCGGACCCAGCATTCGCATTCATATCGGATCGTCCGCGATCGCGCGCGGTTTGAGTTCACCCGGAGAGGCCGCCACGGGGGTGCCGGACGGGCTTCCGCGGGATGCAGCCCCCTTGTAAGGCAGGGTGCCAGCCGAGGCGAGGCCAAAGTGGTTCGCGATGCGAGCGGGTGACTCCGAAAGCGGGGCGACAGCCTCGCAGTCCAAGACGTTGGGCGTCCCCCCAACCCCCGAGTGTCTGGCCGTGCCCGAGAGGCCCGCCAGGTTTTGGGGTGACGGCGAGCAGCCTGCATTCACAAGACCCCTTCGGTCGCGGACAAGCCTGACCCGGACCGTTTAGTAGCCGCCCGCACCGAGCGAGCTGCCTTTCGCATTGGTTGACGCCCCGGCCTTCTCCGCCGTCTCGCGCCGCCGGTATTCGTCGAGCATGGCGGCGGTGGCCGTCGCGCCGCAGCGGGAGCCACCGAGGTCGCGGACTTTGATGAGCCCGTCGAGGTCGCGCACGCCGCCGGCGGCCTTGACCTGCACCTTCGCCGAGACGTTGGCGCGCATGAGGGCGAGGTCGTGTTCGGTGGCGCCCTTGTAGTTGTAGCTGCCGTCGGGCTGCTTGACGAAGCCGTAGCCGCTCGATGTCTTGACCCAATCGGCGCCGGCGCGCTCACAGAGCTGACAGAGCCGCTTCTTGAAGTCGTCGCTGCTCAAACCCGCGCCGCCCTTGGTCAAATAATCGTTCTCGAAGATGACCTTCACCTTCGCGCCGTGCCGGTGCGCCTGGTCGCACACGGCCCTC
>Ga0315286_10007811_pt1 | contig 10501 bp, 11 predicted proteins | sample YL17G10_0_MG_FD_205038 | JGI IMG/M metagenome (GOLD analysis project Ga0315286, IMG submission 205038) | Sediment microbial communities from Yellowstone Lake, YNP, Wyoming, USA - YL17G10_0 | ecosystem: Environmental > Aquatic > Freshwater > Lake > Sediment | place: USA: Wyoming | collected...
GGTACAGCTTGAAGTTCGTTTCGTCCGTTGCGGATCGTTTCATCCCCGGCCGTCCGGCCTTGTACTCCGTCCAGAGCTTCGAGAAGGTCATGCGTTGCACCTCGGCCTGTTCCGAGGCCGCCTTTGCCGCCCGCTGGCCCTCGTTCGATAATTCCGTCCCGCGGCTTCGTGCTGTGCGTACCTGGTTCGCCTTCCCCGCGGTTGTGATCTTCTTTCCCGCCCGCTCGAAGTGCTGCCGCCCGTCGGGAGAGCGATACCGGACATAATAGATTTTTTCCTTTTTCCCGTCAGGGCTCCGCGACGCGGTTTCGAGGTACAGCACGCCGGGGTAGTCCGTGCGCTGAAATTGCGCTTGCGGAATGTTCAGCTCCTTCTTCGCCATCGTCAGGCCCCCTTCCTTTCATCAATAGCCCTAATTTGGACGTACAGTTCCTCCCCTTGGACTGTCTTTTTTTCCAACAGGAGACGGGCAACCTTGTTAATGGTCTCCCACTCGGTTTTTACAAATCCGATGGCGTATCGCCATGCCTCATCCAACTTCTCATCCGTTTTTTCTTCGTCATCGGTCTTGAGTAGTCGGCACGCTTGCACCGGATCGGGAGGTGGCCCGCTCTTGGGTTGGGTTTCCATATATTGGGCCAAGAAATCGAAATACTGACTGTCGGGCCAACGGAGGTAAATGTACTCTGCGGCAGGACCGGCAAGAGTCAGCACGATAAATTCAGGGGTCCGCTCCATTTCTTTGTACGCCGCAATCGTCTCCTCTTCGGTCAGTTTGACATCGCCTTCCGGTTCCCACGCTGCCTCGGTGTATCCGGTGCTGGCCTCATGCCCGTGGGTTCCGGACTTGATCGTTGAGTACGTCACTTCCCCGATTTGGAACCGATAACGTGCCACGACATGGGCCGCTTCATGGTACGCAGTAAGCCTGTCCTGCTCATTCTTCTTTCCCATCGTCTCTCACCTCCTCAACCCGAAAATCTCCTTTATCACACTCCTTATCACAGCATAGCGTGAAAAAGAGTGAAGTCAAGTGAAAACGGCGAAGCCTTGAAAATAGTCGATTGGCGGGTTTTCGTTGAGGATTAGTTGATTTTACAGGGGAATCGAAAAGGGGTAAATTCACTCTCATAACCCGAAGGTCCCAGGTTCAAATCCTGGCCCCGCTACCATATCAAATAAAGGGGTTACGGCCCAAAGCCGTGGCCCTTTTTTTTGGTTTGCACTAGGCACCATCCCTCCTGATCCCATCCGTGCCCGGATTCCGAACCAGGGCCCTCCATAAAAGTGTCAGAATCCGATACGTTGACGTGGGGTCTTGGGCGGTTCCATCAGGGCGCGGATCGCGTCAAAGACCACGCGGAATTGGGAGTCATACTTTCCTTCGAGAGCAGCCACCGTTCGGGCCAGTTCCTCGTGGGATACGAGCGTCCGCCGCATCCGGACGAACGCCCGCATGATGGCGATGTTTACCTGTACAGCCCGATGACTGTTCAGTACGCCGGAGAGCATCGCGACACCCTGTTCCGTGAAGACGTAAGGAAGATACCGCCTGCCTCCGCGCCCTTTCTTTGAGGTCACAAATTGTGACCTCAAACCGGCGAACTCCTCTTCCGTCAGTTGAAACATGAAGTCTTCAGGGAACCGATCCATATTCCGCTGGATGGCCTGATTGAAGGCCTTTGTCGGGACGTCGTAGAGTTCCGCGAGGTCGGCATCAAGCATGACGCGGTGGCCCCGGACCGTGAGGATCCGCCGAAATATGTTTTCCGCCAGAAGGGGAGGTCTCGACGCCTCGGATTGCGGATCCATTTCCTCGTTCATGACGAATCGGGGTTCAATTTCCGTGCCTGGTTATGTAATGGATAACACGGGAACCATCCCCGAAGGTCCCAGGTTCAAATCCTGGCCCCGCTACCATATCAAATAAAGGGGTTACGGCCCAAATCCGTAGCCCCTTTTCTATTTGGTTCTTCCTTAGCGATTTTCCCTGGCGTTCCAGGGGCGAGAAGAGCATCCATTTCCTTTAAAATTCGCGTTATGCTAATCATGGTGAACGACCAGTAGGGTAAAATGAGCGTCGTAGGGAGGGCGTGATGAAGCTCTCGGTAGAAGTGACGGGCATCGAGGAACAGCAACTCTCAGAAGCCGCCCGCCGACTGAACGTTCCAGAGGAGGAGTTGGCGCTTGCGGCCGTGAGGGATCTGCTCGCACAACGCGAAGCGGATTTTGATCGGGCGGCGGCCCACGTCCTCGCAAAGAATCGCAAACTGTATCGTCGCCTTGCGTAGTGAGATACCTCACGTTCGCTGAAGTTCTGGAACTTCATCGGCGTGTGGTAGCGGAAACTGGCGGCGCCACGGCTCTTCGTGATTTAGGCGCATTGGAATCTGCCATCGCGCAACCTCGGGCCTCCTTTGGCGGAAATGACCTTTATCCGTCCCTTGAAGAAAAAATCCGCAGCACTCGCCTTCTCTCTGATTCAAAATCATCCCTTCGTAGGCGGTAATAAACGAGCTGGTCATGCGGCGCTTGAAACGTTCCTTGTTTTGAACGGGCAGGAATTAAACGCCGATGCCGATGAGGGCGAACGGATCATATTGGCCGTCGCCTCGGGGACGTGTGGTCGAGATGGGCTTCTCGAATGGATTCGTTCCCATATGGTGCCATTGAAGAGATGATTTTGTAGATGTCGGAATCGCAGTCCTCCTGGGTGACAATTCATAAGTAAGTCACGACAGCTACTGTCGCCCACCCGTCCTATTATCGGTCTTGCGCTCCACCGACGTGTCCCAGGTATGATTTGACCCCTTCCGACATCCCCAATATGATGTCGGAAACCGTTCTTTTCCCTGTCGTCCAGCGTCTGACCCAAAGGAGTCCCGTGGCGGTCTTGATTCCCGAGGACATCAGCGCGACGGCGGTTCCCCCCGGGGAACGGAAATTCCATTCTTTCCTGAAAATCCTCTTCGAATCCCGCCCCGATGTCGTCGGTTGGCACTCCGTCCGCGTCTGCGGAAAAGAGATCGACTTCGCCCTGCTTCTCCCCGGCATCGGCCTCTTCGTCATCGAGGTGAAGGACTGGAAGCACGGCAATATCGTTTCGACCGGCCCGGCCACCTTCACCCTCCGCACGGAACAAGGGGAGGAGACGAAGACCAGTCCATACGTCCAGGCCCGGGAGTGCGGGTACAAGGTCCGGGAGGAGATCCAGCGGGAACCGCTCCTTTGCCATTCCTCCGGTCCGAATAAAGGAAAACCGATTCTTCCGGTCGGGCATGTCGTCATCTTCGCCAATATCCCACGCAAGACGGCCCAGGCCGACCTGTATGTCCCCCAACTCGACCCGCAGACAACGCTCTTCAAGGAGGATCTTGCCAACGATGGCCCTTACCTTGCGAACCCGAAGGAGGGGCTTAAAAACTTCCTCGAATTCGCGCGGCGCGCGCTTCAGGTAACATTTTCCGCTCCGCCCTTGTCTGGCCCGCAAGTCGAAGCGCTCAAGAAAAGAGTCTTCTCCGACAGCGTCATCAAGATGGCCGATCCTACCCAGCGCAGGCAATCCCGCAAGGTGGGCGAAGTGGCGATGGACCATCTTCAGGAGAAGTACGCCCGGGAGATCGGCGGGGGGCCCCGCCTTCTGAAAGGTGTCGCCGGCAGCGGAAAGACCCTGGTCCTCCTCCAGAGGGCGATCTACAAGGCGAAGTACGATCCCTCCGTCAAACGGATCCTCTTCACCTGCTACAACCTGTCGCTGGCGAACCACGTACGGGACATGGTCGGGCACAACGTGCCGGAGGACCGCCGCGCCCGCATCACCGTGAAGCCGTTTTTCGACCTGTGCGGAGATATCCTCTCCGAGACCGTGGAGCAGGATGGGAAAAATACGGAGTATTACGACGCCATCGTTTCCCGCGCCGGAGCCCGCGTGGGGGATGTCCCGGAAAAGAAGAAGTACGACGTCGTCCTCCTGGACGAGGGGCAGGATTTTTCCCCCGCGATGTTCCGCGTCGTCCTGTCGCTTCGTCGCCCGGAGCGTGACGACGTCATGATCGCCATGGACGCCGAACAGGACCTCTACGGTCGGTTCTCTCTCAAGGAGTTGGGGATCGATTTCCGTGGCCGGACCCACATGCTTCCTGCCTCGTATCGCTCCACGCAGCAGATCTTCGAATTCGCCCACCGGTTGGCGGGGAAAGACCTTCCACCGTCGGTGGACCGGGAAACCGGGCAGATGATGGTTTTCCCCCAGTATGTCGGAAGGACCGGTCCGGCCCCCGTTGTGGAAACGTTCCCGGATCCGGATCGACTCGTCAATCACCTGGTGACGGAGGTCCGGCATCACATCCAGGCGGAGAAGATTCCACCCGCCGAGATCGGGATTCTGTATCTGTCGAAGAGAACACGTCCCGAGACGGCCGAGGGTGCCGCAAGTCCGGGCGGAAAGAAAACCCTTCAATCGTTCGAACAACTCAAGGGGATGGTCCGGCCCTCGGTGGAGGAGAAGTCCCTCCCCGATCGGATTGCCTCATCCCTGAAAGGTGCCGGAATCCCGGTGAACTGGTTCACGGAGAACAGCGTATCGAAGCAGTCGTTCGACCTTCACGAGCCGACGGTCAAGATCGGCACCATCCACAGCGCGAAGGGGTTGGACTTTGAAGTTGTGTACCTGATTGATGCAACCGGCAATCCAGTCGGGCCACCACCCAAGAGTGTTCCAGTCGATGAACCGACCCGAAAACATCGGAATCTTCTTTTCGTAGGTAGCACAAGGGCCCGTGAACGTCTCTCTGAATCGCCCCGGGTTTGCCGGAGACTCCATCATTTGAGAGGATGGGGTCATGAACAAACTGACGCGTTACCCACAGGAAGTGCGTGAGCGGGCGGTCCGGATGGTTCTGGAGCACACGGAGGAGCACGGTAGCCAATGGGCGACGATCTGCTCGATTGCGGGCAAGCTGGGCATGACCTCGGAGACGCTGCGGCGTTGGGTCCGCCAGGCCGAGCGCGATGGGGGGCTACGCCCGGGGCTCACGAGTGATGAGCGCTCCCGCATGAAGGAGATCGAGCGGGAGAACCGCGAACTTCGGCGTGCGAACGAGATCCTCAAGAGCGCTGCGGCTTTCTTCGGGGCGGAGCTCGACCGCCGCACCAGGAGATGATCGTCTACATTGACGCTCACAAGGAGCGTTTCGGGGTCGAGCCGATCTGCGAGCAGTTGCCGATCGCCCCTTCCACCTACTACGCGGCCAAATCGCGCCCTCCGTCGGCCAGGGCAATGCGGGACGAGGGCTTAAAACCCGAGATTGAGCGCGTGCACCGCGACAACTTCGGCGTCTACGGGGTGCGCAAGGTGTGGCTGCAACTCGGCCGCGAGGGGATTCCCGTCGCCCGCTGAACGGTCGCGCGACTCATGAGCGGCCTGAGGCTCCGTGGCGTCCGCAGAGGCGCCTTCAAGGTCACGACAACCCCCGATGGCCACTCAGTCCGACCTGCGGACCTCGTGGAGCGCGACTTCCGGGCCAGTCGCCCGAACCAGCTCTGGGTTGCCGACATCACCTACGTGGCCACATGGAACGGATTCGTGTACGTCGCCTTCGTCACCGACGTGTTCTCCAGGCGGATCGTCGGCTGGCGGGTGTCCCGCTCGCTTCGCAGCGATCTCGCGCTCGATGCCCTCGAGATGGCGCTGTGGGCTCGTGGCAAGAACGCCGATGGCCTCGTTCACCATTCCGATCGCGGGAGTCAGTACCTCTCCATCCGCTACAGCGAGCGGCTCGCCGAGGCCGGTGCGGTCGCCTCGGTCGGATCCCGGGGGGATTCCTACGACAACGCGCTCGCCGAAACCATCAACGGGCTCTACAAGACCGAGGTGATCCGGCGAAGGGGGCCTTGGAAGAACATCGACGATGTGGAGTTCGCCACACTGGAATGGGTCGACTGGTTCAACAACCGGCGACTGCTCGAGCCGATCGGCGACATCCCGCCGGCCGAATACGAAATGCTCTACTGGACGGAGTCCGGCAGGACGGATACAGTCGGACTCACAGAACTGAGTCTCCACTGAACCCGGGGCGATTCATAAAGTTAGCAACAGGAGTGTCCGGATAGCCAGGAAGATTTGTGTCCACTCCGAAGGTATTAAGCGTGGGTCGATTTCCAACCGTCCGATCTTGATCCGAGTCCGGTATCCAAGGATCTTAAAACCGGCCGCAGAAGCCTGATGAATTGCGCTCGCGATCAGGCGAGCAAACTTTGACAACCCGAGGAAATATGCCCATCCCGCTACTGATCGTCGAGTCCCCCACGAAGGCCCGGACCCTTTCGGGCTTCCTGGGAAACAGGTATCGCGTCATGGCAAGCGTCGGCCACGTTCGCGACCTTCCGAACAATGCCAGTGAGGTCCCTGAAGCGATCAAAGGCGAGGAATGGGGTTCGCTGGGGGTGGACGTAGATAACGACTTCCAGCCGCATTACGTCATCTCATCGGACCGCAGGGGTACCATCCGTGACATGAAGGCAGCCCTGAAGGACGCGTCGGAAGTTCTCCTTGCGACCGATCCGGATCGGGAGGGAGAGTCCATCAGTTGGCATCTCCTCGAACTGTTGAAACCGAAGGTGCCTGTCCGCCGCATCGTATTCCATGAGATCACGGAAGAAGCGGTTCTCGGCGCGATCGAACATTCCCGCGGGGTCGATCGCAACCTGGTGGATGCGCAGGAAAGCCGACGGATCCTGGATCGTCTCTTCGGATACAAGGTGTCGCCGGTCCTCTGGAAATGGATCGCGCCAAAACTGAGTGCGGGCCGCGTACAGAGCGTCGCGGTGCGGTTGGTTGTCGAGCGGGAGGAGGAGCGGAAAGCCTTCCGGAAAGCCGGATTCTGGAACCTTGAGGCAACGTTGAGCGGGGAAGGCCGGGAGTTCACGGCGACGCTCGTTCGAGTGGATGGGAAGCGTGTCGCCATCGGGAAGGATTTCGACGCCGCCACGGGGAAGCTTGGGAACGGGGGCGTGACGGTACTCGACGGAGCGCGTTCCGCGGCGCTGGCGGAAACGTTGCGAGGCTCGATCCCCTGGGAGGTCACGGGGGTGGAGGAAAAGCCCGTGACGCAACACCCGGCCCCGCCGTTCACCACATCGACACTGCAGCAGGAAGCCAACCGGAAACTCGGGTTCTCCGCCGACCGGACGATGTCGGCGGCACAGAATCTGTTCGATTCCGGCGTGATCTCCTATCACCGGACCGACTCTACGACCCTGTCGGACAAGGCGCTGCAGGAATCGGGTCGCACGATCCGGGGAATGTACGGGGACGCGTATTACGGCGGTGCGCGACGATATCAGACGAAGGTCAAGAACGCGCAGGAAGCGCACGAGGCGATTCGGCCGACAGACTTCTCTTTGACTCCCGACAGGACCGGAAGTCGCTTTCATGGTGACGAAGCCAAGGTGTATGAACTGATCTGGAAGCGGGCGGTGGCGTCCCAGATGGCCGACGCGAAGCTGCTGCGCACGACCGTCGAAATCACGGCGGCCGGAGTGGGCGGCGCCCCGTGTGTCTTTACCGCATCCGGCAAGGTCATTCGGTTCCCGGGATACCTCCTCGCCTACGTGGAGGGGAGCGACGATCCCGCGGCCGACCTGGGCGACCGGGAGACATTGCTTCCGGCATGCAGGAGGGGAGACCGTGTCTCCCTGCCGGGCGACGATGCGGCCCTGTCGTTGCTGGAGATCTCGCCGAAATCGCACGAGACGACCCCCCCGCCCCGGTACACCGATGCGTCGCTCGTCAAGCGGCTGGAGGATGATGGCATCGGGCGCCCGTCCACCTACGCGTCGATCATCAAGACCATATTGGAACGTGGGTACGTATGGCGGCAGGGGAAGGCGCTTGTCCCTACGTTTACGGCCCTCGTCCTTACGGTGTTCTTGAAGGAACATTTCCGGACGCTGGTCGAGCTGGACTTCACCGGGCGGATCGAGGAGAAACTCGACCTCATTTCCAACGGCGACCTGGAGCGCCTTGCGTTCCTGCGGGAGTTCTATTTCGGGGACGGGCAAGATTGGCTCGGTCTGAAAAATATGGTCGAGAAGGGAAGGGACCGCAGGGGCGACTATCCGTCGTATCCGCTCGGCGAGGATCCGGCTACGGGGGAGGCGATTGTCATCAAGGTCGGCCGCTATGGGCCGTACGTCCAGCAAGGTGCGGGAGGGGAGGGGAACACCGCGTCGCTGCCTGCCGGTGTCGCCCCGGCCGACTTCGGGTTGGACGATGCTCTCGTGCTATTGACGACAAAGGGCGCCGGTCCCAGAATCGTCGGCGTCGATCCGAAGACGGGGATGACGGTGTACGTCATGGACGGAAGGTTCGGGCCCTACGTGCAACTGGGCGAGACGCCGGAGACGGTCAAGAAGGAGAAGAAGGGTCCCAAACTTCCGAAGGGTACGAAGCCTGCGAAGGGGACGAAATCTCTGAAGCCTCGGAGGGCCTCTCTGCCGAAGGCGGAGGCGATCGAAAGCGTCACCCTGGAGACTGCGTTGCGCTTGTTGTCGCTGCCGCGCGAGATCGGCTTCCATCCGGAGGATGGCGCACCGGTCGAATCGAATTTCGGCCGCTTTGGCCCTTACGTGAAGCATGGGGACGACTTCCGGTCGCTGGAATCCGAGGAACAGGTGTTCTCGATTACGCTCGATGGCGCCGTGGAGTTGCTGCGGCAACCGAAACGCGCTCGGAAGCGTTCGTTCGGCGCGGCAAAGGCGGCCCCGCTCAAGGAACTCGGGACGAACCCGGCCGGGGCGGCGATCAAGTTATTCGACGGCCGCTATGGGCCCTACATAACCGACGGCGCGGTCAACGCCACGGTGCCGAAAGGTGTCTCTCTCGAATCGATCACGCTCGAAAGCGCCTTGGAGCTGTTGGCCGAGAAGGCGGCGAAGGGCCCCTCGAAAAGACCCGCGAAAAGACCACGGGCCCGCAAGGGGAAAAGGAAAACCTGATCCCCCCCGTTCCGGGTGTCGAACGCTATGCGACCTGCCGATTTTTGCGATGCGCAGGGGCAGTGCGGTCGCCTGCAATTTTCTCCGTATCGCCTGTCATTCCGCCCGATATCAGGCGCTTGATCTTGCGGATGCTCTTTGCAGCAGGGGAGTGGCTAACCTCGTAGAGATCCCAGGCAAGCTGAAGATTGAGCCAGAACTGGGCTTCCATGCCGAAGAGTTGCTCGAGACGGAGAGCCGTGTCCGGAGTGACGCCTCGCTTGCCGTGGACGAGCTCATTCACACGTGGATACGACACACTCATTTTCTCGGCGAGTTCCGTCTGCGACAGGCCCATCGGTTTTAGAAACTCCTCAAGGAGCATTTCACCAGGATGCGTCGGGGGACCATTCGTCGGGATCCGAACCATATTGTCCTCCTTAGTAAGCGGTTAACCAGTCGTTGCGTTCTTGGAAGCTCAATGATAATCCGTTATCTCCACATATGCCGGTCCGTCATCAGTCCACGAGAAACATAGCCGATATCGGTCGTTGATTCGTATGCTGTGTTGTCCTTTCCTGTCCTCTTTCAACGCCTCCAGTTGATTCCCCGGTGGAATACGGAGGGAATCGAGTGTGACCGCGGCGTTTAATTGATCGAGCTTCCTTTGTGCCACGCGCCAGATTTGCTCGGGGCAACTGCGTCGTGCTTCCTTTGACCGCACGCGGTTGTAGATGTCTCCCGTGCCCTGATCAAAGAAGGATTTGATCGCCATAAGCCCCTTGGTTGCCCGTTTGATGAACCGTGACAAATATAACGGATATCGTTATTCGTGTCAAATGTGTGAAAATGTCGTCCGGCTGGCCAGTAATTATTCCCGGGAAGGAGAATTTATAGGCGACAGGTACTGTCGCACCGCTCGTGTAGCCTGCATCCAGAGTGAACCATCTGGTACAGGAGGAAGCATGACTACGGTGATTCGCATGACCACGCTGGCGGACCTGGAGATCGGCAACCCGAGGACGGTTCTGAACCTGACGGCGGTGCCCCTCTCTGGGAATCCCGCCTCCGGGCTCGACTACCTGCTGATCGACGAGGCCCTCGAGACGAAGAAGGTGATCGTCGAGGAGGTGAGCGAGGGCGGATCGGTCCCGGAGCTGCGGATGACCAACTTTGCGAACAAGTTCGTCCTGATCGTCGACGGCACGGAGCTGGTCGGCGCCAAGCAGAACCGGATCGTCAACGCATCGTTCCTCATCCCGCCCGAGTCGGTCACGAGGATTCCCGTCTCCTGCGTGGAGCAGGGGCGGTGGGGGTACAAGGGGCGCGAGTTCGGGGCGAGCAAGCACTTCTCGCCGCACAGGATCCGGCGGGGCAACGCCGAGTTTCACAAGACCACCCTCAAGCAGAACCGCGGGTACGCTACCGAGCAGGGGAAGGTCTGGGCGCACGTGGCGGACATGTCCCACCAGATGGCGGCCCCCACGATGACCGGCGCGATGAACGACGTCCTCGAGCAGCGGGA
>Ga0315286_10007814_pt1 | contig 10498 bp, 10 predicted proteins | sample YL17G10_0_MG_FD_205038 | JGI IMG/M metagenome (GOLD analysis project Ga0315286, IMG submission 205038) | Sediment microbial communities from Yellowstone Lake, YNP, Wyoming, USA - YL17G10_0 | ecosystem: Environmental > Aquatic > Freshwater > Lake > Sediment | place: USA: Wyoming | collected...
TAGGAATGAGAATATTGCGATATGATCGATTCATTCCAGTGATAGAGCTAAGAGTCGGTGATGCGCCAATATTTTGACGAATCGGCAGGCTTTTCACCTAATAAGTATCAAATTAAGCTCACTTACGCTTTTCTCCCTTACAATTTGTAATCTGCCAAGGACATTGAATTCGATGGCATATCAGGGTTGTGCCTTGAGCTCATGGAGCTAGCTTTCTTGGTAATCCTTTCAATCATCGCCTCATTCGTCAACTCTCTCAAGGCGTCCTTCGCTATCCAACGAGCTGCGCTCGATTCTTTCTTGACGATGAGCTTCGCCGTCTCGACCGCGGATTCATGAAGCGCAAGATTCCGTTTCCCTATTTGGCGAAGCGCCCAATTGACCGCCTTCTTGACGAAGTTGCGTTCGTCCGTGCTTCCCTTTTTAATCAGGGCTAGGAATTCCCGGAAAGGTTCGTCACCAGCTTTTTTGTCGTGGACCGCCAGCGTCGCCATTAGAACGTAGCCTGCGCGCTTCACGAACACCTCTTCCCTATTGGACCAGGTCCTAGCGGCGCGATAGGCATGAATGGTCTTGTCGAACAGATTACTACATAGTTGATCGCAAACGTCCCACGAATCGACCTCATTGACCCAAGAGTCCATTTGTTCGAAGGTGACCTTACCGGGTTCGTCGATCAGACTCGCAAGGATCCTCGCTTCATGATAGTTGCTCTCCCAGACCAATTGTGCGAGCTCGTGATTCTTACCGATCCGCTTTGCCATGCCTCGAATGATCGGTATCGGTATGCCCAAAGCGTTGTCAACAGATATTCCGTACCTCTTCATGCCTTCGATATTGGATGGATTTGCATTTTTCCTTAGGTCGTTTATCACTTGTTTTGTGGCCTCGCTCATATTCGAAGGAAGGGTCATGTTGCCAGAACATCAACGTTTGGATTAATTATAGAATTGGCGATGACCACGGAGCTAGCTGATGTTGCCTCAGCCTAATGGAATATTTCTACCAATAATTCAAATAACAGCAATTGGAGTTGATATTGATGTAATCGTGGGTATTACTGAGGTGGTTAAATGACATGTGGAGAAATGCACGAAGGTGGATATGGAATCCCATTATTGGGCGATAAGTTTCCAGAGGTAGAAGTCCAGACGACCCAGGGCATGATGAAATTGCCTGAAGTATTCAAAGGCAAATGGTTCGTCCTGTTCAGCCATCCCGCTGATTTCACTCCAGTATGCACGACCGAGTTCGTAGCCTTTCAGAAACGGGCGGAACGGTTCAGGAGGCTCAATTGCGAGCTGATCGGCCTATCGGTCGACCAGGTGTTCTCGCACATCAAATGGATCGAATGGATCAAGGACAATTTGGACATCGAGATCAGCTTCCCGGTCATCGCCGACCAGGGGGATCTATCGAAGAGAATGGGCATGATCCATCCAGGCAAGGGGAGCAACACTGTTCGAGCGGTCTTCATCATAGATCCGAACAGCGTGCTCCGAGCGATGGTCTACTATCCACAGGAAGTGGGCCGTTCCATCGACGAAGTGCTCAGAGCGTTAGATGCGCTCCAGATTTCTGACGAAAAGAAGGTATCTATGCCCGAAGGTTGGCCAAAGAACGAGTTGATCGGTGACGAGGTAATTATCCCCACCCCGAAGGATGCGAAGACCGCCATGGCTAGGAAGAAAGGTCCAGGCTGTTATGATTGGTGGTTTTGCCATAAGAAGTTAGGTGGCAAGATCTGATTTCATTTAATGGCCATAGGGGGATCTTTTCCCACAAACCCTTTTTTAACCTCGTTTAGATCGACTCAGAGTCCGAGCACCAAGCCTTGCTGGGAGGTCAAGAATGGCAGGTATACGGCACGGGCATCGTTGACCTGGAGCGAGTAGTCCAGGTCCTGCAGGATCCCTGGCTTCTCCGCTTCCATGGTGATGACCACAAAATGTGCCATTTGCATCGCTTCCTCCTTGGTCATGGTGGTCGGCAATCGGGGCACGTTGTTGAAATCCGTTCTTGAAGCATATTTTGGAGGCAGGGTCGTCATCATGATCGCCAGGCGTTTGAAGGTCGCAGGGTCGAAATCGGAGGCCGGTACAAAAATGAAGATGTCACCACTGGTGCCCGTTCCCCCTTTCAGCCAGTTCGATAGCTTGTATATCCCACCGCCCTCGACCTTCACATTCTGGATCGTGAAGGAGCAGTAGAGGCGCCAGAATGGCACGTAAACGCGGTCGCCTTGCGGCGCGCCCCGTCCGAAATCGCCGATCTCATAATCGACCACCGTGACGCCGCCGTCCCGGAAATGCATGGTCTTACAACTATCGCAATAGAAGAGCAGGTCCTTCTGCTTCATCATGATAGGGTTGTTGCAATGAGGACATCTTACTTGGACGACCTTCATGCCTAATGGCCTCCCATTTGATTCTGCAAGGTTTGCGAGATCTGCTTCAGATCGCCCATTCCGAACTTAGAAGTTCCCTCCTTATCCGAGAACTCCCCCTCGACTATCTCCGAGCCACTTCTGAAGAAGCGATATGTCCCATACAGGATTATGCCGCCGATCACGAACCCCCCTATTGCAAAATATGCGCTATTCTGGCCGGCTTCCATGAACGCTGCCAAGAGCAGGCCTGCGCCGCTCACTATTCCGCCGACCGCCGAGCCGGCGGTTATCGCCAGGCTTTGGAAAAGTGGATCGCCAGGTGCCCTGCCGGAGAGGACTTTGCCCGTAACGCCGTCCACCGTGTTCATGTACATCCTCGCTCGGTAAGAATATCGGACCACCCAGATAGGGTAGTAGATGATCGACATGTTGTGAGGGATGACGTACAATCGCTCGAAGGTGACGTTGGGAACTTTCGCTTGCTCACGTCCCCACTCCTCCGCCTTCGTCCGGGCCTCCTTCGCTGCGACATCCTTGCTGGTCGTCGTCTCGAAGGTCGGGATCATCTCGAAGTCAGCGAATGACCGGTCCCCAGAGAAGTTCTTCAACGACCTAATTCCCAGGTCGCCTGGATCACAGGCTATCTCCGAGTATCGATAGTCGTTAAGGATCATCACTTCTTTAGGTATCCTTTCCACGTGGGTATTGCCTTTAGAATCGCTATGGCGCCGTTCCTCGTAGCCACAGACCCATCCAGCTACCCTGGCTGTCGTCGACCAGAACGGGAGGTAGATCGGATAGACCTCGATTATCTTGCCTGTACGTTTAAGGTCCCGGGCTTTCAGACCGCTCTTCCACCAACCTTGCGATGCCGTGATCGCCGATTCCTTAGTGACCTTGTTCTTGAAGGCGATGGTTTGGATGCCTTGATCCCCTTCTATGAACAACGTGGAACCGCAATACTGGCAGTTCAACACGCTTTCGCCTTCTTGAATGTTCACCGCTCCTCCGCAAGCAGGACAGTTCAGGCCAATGGACAGGTCGGCCATGTTACATCCTCCAAGCAACGAACAGCGAGCTCGCAAAGACGCCAGCCAATGTTATGCCCATCATGATAACGGCCAGGACCGGGTTGACCGCCGAAAACAGCGTCTCGGCCAAGAATGCGATGTAACCGACTCCGGCGACTGCCACATAAGCCGTCGATCCCCGACCAGGATAGGCCGCGGCGAATATCTCGCCGGAAGAGCCGTCGACCACTATCTCATAGCGCTTCTGATCGAGAACGTAATCGACCTTCCATATCGGGAAGTAGACCAGGGCCTGCTCCTTTGGCTTCCCTGGAAGTTGGCCAAGGTAGGATGACATCTCGATGTCGGGCTTGACCAATTCCACTCCTTCCGTGCTATAGCTATCGTCGAAGATCTTCAGGTCACCTGCCGGCACCTTGAGACTGTGGAGCCCAGGCAGCGTCGTGGAACCCGCCGGCTCAACTTTTATCTCCTCTTTACCCTCTAGGTCCCGTTTGAACTGGTATACAGGAAAATATTGTCGCTTGATACCGGCCAGTTGAGCTTTTTTGTCGAGGTCCTTCGCCTTGGTCGGACCGGCGGCCCAGCGTCTGAAAAGCCCTATCGCGTCCTTCTCCTGCACCGCGAACGGAATGATGTAGTAGAACCCCGCCCCGGAGCGATCGATATAGATCTGGGATGAGCAATAGCTGCACTTGGTGAACTTGGTGCCCGCCTCGAATTCTACCCTTGCGTTGCATTTCGGGCAGTTGGTGGAAGCCATTCCCATCCCCCTGTTATGCTCAGGTCGGCTTCCCGCATTCGAGACAGAACTTCGAGCTCATCGGCACCATCGCCCCGCAATTGGGGCACTTCTTGGCGTTGACCATCGAAGAACCGCAGTTGGGGCAGAACTTTGTCCCTTCAGCTGACTTCTCCCCGCATTTTGGGCATGGCATCAGATTGGGCATCAATTTGGTTCCGCATTCGGCACAATGCTTGCTAGTGCTCGGATTCTGGGCGCCGCATTTCGGACACAGGATCATCGGTTGCGAAGGCGGCTGCCCGGCTACCTGTGGCTGTGGGGTTTGCTGCATGGAACCCAGCATTTGGTAACCCATGCCGATCCCTGCGCCGACACCCACCCCGACACCAGCAGCCCCGCCGGACGGATTCTGGGCCGCCTCACGCATGGCCTGCCCGGTCTGGTATTGCATGTAATTAGCTCCGAGTACCTGCATCGAAGCGCGCGTGTCTACCGCCTTCTGCACTTCCTCAGGCAATGAGATATACAGCCCAGAGAGCTTATCGATGCCTACCCCATAGAGGCTGAAGTGGTCCTTGGTGCGAGACAGCACAACCTGTTCGATGTTGGTCAGGTTGCTCGCCAGGTCCGCGACTCCCATTCCCTGGTTCTTCAGGTCGCCGATGGAATCGTAGATGATGATCACCATCTGCTCCTTGATGCGGTCCTCCACTTCCGCCGAGCTCGCGAAATTGAATGTCCCGACGAACTGGTTCACGAAGTTCTCCGGTGCGGATATCTTGTACCTGAACTCGCCGAAGACCCGGAGGTTAACCATTCCGAACTCCTTGTCCCGGAATTGGTAGGGCTGCTTGGAACCGAACTTTCCGTCAATCGCCCTCTTCTGTAGGTAGATGACTTCCGCCTGCTGTTGGGCACCAGATAGGAACTTGACGAGCTTTCCGACGATCGGTGCGTTCAGCGAGGTGAGCGCGTACCTGTCCGGGCGATCGATGTAATCCAGGACCTTACCGTCCCTGTAGAACACCGCGATCTCGTCCTCGCGCACCACGATGTTATCGTTATACTTGATGTTGCGCGGTAGGCGATACATTATGTTGTCTCGCTTGTCCGCATCCTCCCATTTGAACGTTTCAGCTCCGATCAAGCTCATGCTCAGACCTCCGTGTTCGTGATGACGCGCTTCCGGCGATCGAACTTGTCCTCGAACTCGCCTATCGCGTTTTTGATCTCGGCCATGTCATCTCCGCTTTGGGCGCTATCATTCGCCTTCAAGGACCTCTTGAGTGACTCGACCGATCTCGAGATGATCCCGATGTTATCGATCAATCCCATATCGTATTCATAGAGGCGGTTCAATTCGGTCTCCTTCACATGAATATCAGCCGCTATCCCTGAATAGCCAGTTTCTGCATGAAGGACCAGACCCTCGACGGTCTTGAATCTGTTTATCAGACCGCCGATGGCATCCATTTGGGCCGAGTTGAAGTTCTGCACGACCATTTCTCGGCATTGCTCCAAACCACGTCGCTGCAAGCCAAGCAGCTTCGTCAACTGGGCACGGAGCATCCTGTCCGAATCCCTTAGGTCCTCTTTCAACCTATATCCACGAAAACCTGGGACGAATGTCTGAATCGTCTTGAGTATCCCTCGGTCTTCTTCCACCCTCTTCCTGATATCTGTCATGGTATCAGCTGTCCTGACCTTGGCGATAATATTCCGAATCAGCTCTTAAAAGTGTCGTATCGATTTGAGCGCTTCAGTACATTCCTGGCTTATTACTGGTACCAGTAAAGTGGCGAATTGTCGAGAATCAGTGGATGTCACGGAAGAATCATATATGGTCCTGCGCAATTCAGATTCATCCAGGATGGGTGAGCTAGTTGGACCGCAGACGTATCGTTCTCGTAGGTTATGGCAACGTGGGTAAAGCGTTGGTCGACATGCTGGCAAATGTCGATCCGGAGGGGAAGCGATTTCTTTTCACTGCGGTCTGCTCACGATCGATCGGAGTCGCCGAGCTTCACGACCTCCCTGCGGCGAAGGTCGATAAGAAATTGACAATGCACAAGGGAGATGAGGGCGCATATAATCCAGAGGAGAGGATCGCCGCCATCAAGGAATACCTGAAGGAGGGGGATTTCGATATCCTTTTAGAGTTGACCTCAGCGGATTACGAAACGGCCGAACCTTCCCTGACCTATATCATGACGGCATTGGAGCGGGGCATCGATGTGGTGACCTGCAACAAGGCCCCGATCGCCTTGGCTATGCGTGAGCTCAAAGAGGCAGCCTCCCGGACCAATGCGTCTCTGAAGTTCGAGAGCACTGTGATGGATGGCACTCCAGTATTCTCCATGTTCAAGTCATTGCCCCCGGTGAAGCTCATGAAGATTCGCGGCGTCTTCAATTCGACCACCAGCATCATCATCGATACCATGCGAGAGGGCAAGAATTTCACCCAGGGGATGAAGAAGGTCAAGGGTCTGGGGGTGGCGGAGACGGACCCAGACAACGACCTGAGCGGCATGGATGCCGCGGCCAAGCTGATAATCCTATGCAATGGTCTGGCGGGCAGCCAACTAAAATTCTCCGATATCACCATGGAAACGATCACCGAACCGCTGGTCAAGGAGATAATCTCCAAGGTGAAGAACGATAAATGCATCCGGGTGCGTCAGGTCGCGTCGGCCGATTTCCAGAACAAAGTATTCCGTGTCGGGTTGGAAGTGCTTAAACCAGAGGATATGCTGTTTTCATGCACCGGGGCGACGAACGCTGCTATCTTCTCGATGGACCTGTTCGGGGAGCTGGTGATCGCAGAGCGCGATCCGACGCTGCGAGAAACAGCGTTCGGCATATACTCTGACATCGTCGATCTATACTCGAAAGAGACCTGCTATTACTGAATGCCGGTAACGGCCAAAAGATCGGCAGGTTTATCGATGGCCTAAATCCGGAATCAAAGGGATTATTTGCTTTAGCCTCTCATAGTCAAGTAGGGAAGGCAGTATGAGCTTGAATCACCTGATGAGCGAGAGGAGCCTCTATCTCCGTCAACATGCGGCCAATCCGGTCGACTGGTATCCATGGGCGCCGGAAGCATTCGAAAAAGCGTCTCGAGAGGACAAACCGATCTTCCTCTCCATTGGTTATTCCGCCTGCCATTGGTGCCACGTGATGGCTCACGAATCGTTCGAGGATGTAGCCGTCGCTGACGTCCTTAACCGCGAATTCATCTGTATCAAAGTGGACCGAGAGGAAAGACCGGACATCGATTCGATATACATGACCGCTTGCCAATTGCTGACCGGCCGAGGTGGCTGGCCTCTTTCCATATTGATGACCCCGGGAAGGAAGCCGTTCTTCGCAGCGAGCTTCATTCCCCGTCATGGCATGCCAGGTATGCCCGGGATAATAGACCTCATGAGGCAATTGGGCGACGCCTGGAGGCTGGATCGTCCTACCGTTCTTGGGACGGCCGAAGCTGTGAATAAGGCTTTGACACAATTCGCGGACCGGCTTGAGCCCCGGAAGTTGAAAGGGAACGAGATCACGCTCGCTTACCAGAGCCTTCTGGAATTGTTCGATGAATTGCGCACTGGCTTTGATGATTCTCCGAAATTCCCGACCCCGCATCGGTTGATTTTTCTGATCGATTACTACTCACGAACGAAGAAGAAGGCTGCTCTGGATATGACGTTGCGCACGCTTAGACGCATGCGCGAAAGCGGTCTTTTCGATCATGTCGGCTTTGGGTTCTTCCGCTACTCGACCGATGGGGAATGGCATCTGCCACATTTCGAAAAGACGCTTTACGATCAGGCGATGATGGCTCTCGCATATACCAAAGCGTTCAGAGCAACCGGGCAAGCTGAAATGAAGGAAACGGCCGAAATGGTACTTGCCTATGCCGAGCGCTCCCTCATGTCCCCTCAAGGGACGTTCTTCTCAGCTGAGAGCGCGGACAGCGAGGGCAAGGAGGGGAAATTCTATCTATGGACGCTTGAAGAGCTGCAACAAATCCTTGACCCCGAGGAATTGGACTTGCTCATATCGGCATATGATATCAAAGGGGAAGGCAATTTCAAGGACGAGGCCACGCACATTCCAACAGGATTAAACCTGCTGGACCTTTCTGGCCCGATAGCACCCCTCGCGGAAGCCAAGGATAGGACTGGAACCGAAGCGAGAAGGAATATTGAGAAATCGCTTGGCAAAATGTTCGATGCGCGCGAAATGAGGATCCATCCGGATAAGGACGATAAGGTGCTCGTGGATTGGAACGGCATCATGATCGCTGCATTCGCCCAGGCCGCACAAGCATTCAAAAAGCCAGTTTACCTGGCAACGGCCCGAAAGGCAGCAGATTGCATCTGGCTGAAGATGCAGCATGACGGCCATTTGTATCATCGTTCTATCGGGGGAGAAGCGGCAATAGATGGTTTCCTTGACGACTACGCACATCTCACCTGGGGGTTGCTGGAGATCTATCGTGCATGTTACGAAAAGAAATACCTTGATCGAGCTGTTGAATTGACGGAAACAATGCTTCGGCATTTCTCTGATGTTAAAGGGGGCTTCTTTCAGACCGATGATTCCTCGGAGGACATGATCGTGCGCTTGAAGGAAGTGTATGATGGCGCCATCCCGTCAGGCAATTCTGTGATGGCCATGAACCTAGTGACCCTTGGAGTTCTCACAGGTGAAAGAAGATACTCGAAATTTGCAGAAATGACCTTTGAAGCTTTCGCGATCGATCTCGCAAAGAATCCGGCAGCCTATGCCTACTTGCTCTCCGCCTATGCGAAGGCTAGAGGCCATGGCAGCTTGCTTACTATTATCGGAAAAGATAATGATGCGTTCTCGGAACTATCGGCCATCGCAGAACGACGTTATGACCCTGACCTGGAGATCATTCGCCAAGATGACTTCCAGAAAATGCCCGAGAACCTCAGGAGTGATATCCTATCCCGAAAAGTCGAGCTCGAGCCAATTGCCTATCTTTGCTCAAATTTCAATTGTATTGCACCGATACGCGATCGGAATGAATTGGAGAGCACCTTGGCATCGCTTTCGGTGCAAAAAATGGAAGCCGATCGACGCTCATGAATCGATGCACCCATTAGATCGGCCGAAATGGTTCTCTGAATTGGTCTCAGCGACACACCTGCTAGACCGTCAAAGCAGTTCGAATGCCGCTGCCAAAGCGCCGTCCTCGGCACTCTCATAATCGATCGCGGTTCCGACGATGATCACGTCTCTATCTGCAGGATCGAACGCATTTCGCAATTCCAGCGATATCTTCGGTCGCTCGACGTCCAAACAGTAATCGGGCGGTACCATCAGCTTGTTCCCGGCCACGATGATGGTGGTCGCACCTTCTGCCCCAGCCTTGATGGCGGAGTCCCGCTGCTCTATCCCCAAGGAGATCAGATTGGCCTTGCCATGGACTAGGACCGCCACATTCCTTTCCGCTATCGATATGTCAGAAGGTTCCAACCTCTCCAGGCGGATCGGGAGCTGCTTGAGGTAGTCGAGCCCTCGGGACGAGATCTTCACGCCGGTCTGTTTGATGTCGATCATCCTTTTTTCCCGAAGATGCTCTAGGATGGTACGCATGCTGCCCTCTCCCACCTTGACCGCTTCGGAAATATGTTTCCTTCCCCTCCTTTTTCCATCGGAAAGGAGGAGAAGGGTCCGGTAGACATGATAGTCCGCGAACCTGTGGAGAGGCCCGTATTTGTGAAGATCGACGAATTTCATCGAACTTAGAATACGGTTATCTCGCCATTTACAATTTTCTTTGTGACGGTATCGAGGTTATCGAGCCAATTGTCAGCTATCGATCGCGCCTCTTTTTCCCACTTCTTGAAGTTCGCTCCTTCCGCTGGCAGTATCTGAATGCTGCAGACCTGGGGATTGTCTATCGGCTTGCCAATCTGGGAGAGTATCCTTACTTCGACCTCGAGTATATTCGACCCAGCGGCCTTGGCGATGTCCTCGGCAATGAAGTGCGAGAGGATATTGTACAACTTGCCTACGTGCGTTATCGGATTCTTACCCGCCGAGGCTTCCATGCTCATCGGCCGATACGGAGTGATCAATCCGTTCATTCGGTTGCCACGGCCTACCGATCCATCATCCCCATTCTCCATGCTCAGTCCCGTGGCCGTTAGATAGTATACCCCATGCTTGTAATCATCAGCGGTGTTCACGTCCACTTTGACTTCTAGATCTGTGTATTTCGTGGCATAGTCGGATATCTTGCTCTTCATCTCCTCTATCGTGCTGATGTAGTGGTCTCGGTCAGGAATGAAGCGATCAACCATT
>Ga0315286_10007816_pt1 | contig 10497 bp, 13 predicted proteins | sample YL17G10_0_MG_FD_205038 | JGI IMG/M metagenome (GOLD analysis project Ga0315286, IMG submission 205038) | Sediment microbial communities from Yellowstone Lake, YNP, Wyoming, USA - YL17G10_0 | ecosystem: Environmental > Aquatic > Freshwater > Lake > Sediment | place: USA: Wyoming | collected...
TCCACTGACGGGCCTTGCTGAGGCGCGCGCCAACCTCGGCTCTCGCTTCCGCTTCGGCAACCGAGCCCGCGCCCTGCGCGCTATCACCTGCCACCGACGCCGGGGCCTCGGCAGCGCGGCCATCGGACTGGACTGCAGCCCCGGACGCACCTGAAGCGCGGCCTGCTCCCGCCGGCGCGGTGTGAGACGATGGCGCGATGGAGAGAAAGACCAAGGCGATAAGGAGTGGTATGACCGCTGTGTCGAGTGCCTGCTCGGCGATGATGCACCCGAGGCCAGTCCAGGCAGACCACATTCGTACGCGCGTCTCGCGTACCAGCCGCCTAAGCACGCGGATGGCGCTCCTGCTTCTCGGGGCGGCCCTCTCGCTTGCTGGACGCCTCATGCCGCCCTCTTCCCGGCTGACCGCGCGGCGATCAGCTCTGACAGCAGATCGGCGGTCCGCTCGGAGGCGTTCCCATCGCCCAAGGCATCCCCTACCTCGGCCAGATCGGCCTGCATCTGCTCTCGCCGCGCCCGGTCGCTCAACAGGGATGACAGCTCCTGGGCGATGGGTTCAGGTCGGGCGAAGCGCCCGAGGAATTCGGGCACGATGTCCCTACCGGCGATGATGTTGGGCATGCCCGCTCGCCACTGCTTTCCTAGCAGACCGCGGAACACCACAAACTGCAAGGTCGTCAGCGTACTGGCCTTGTAGACGATCACCATGGGGATCCGAAGACAGGTGAACTCAACGGTCGCGGTGCCGGAGCAGACCGCCGCGACATCAGCGAGCTGGAGGGCGTCGTACTCCATGCCCTGGAGCAGAGCGACCTCGATCCCGAGACGCCGAAACTCGTCAATGATCTTCTTCTCGTAGACGGGATCGCTGGCGGGAGAGATGAACTGCGCGCCCGGGTGCTGCCGCGCGACGATGGCGGCGGCAGCGGCGAGGACGGGCAGAACATGGCGCATCTCCTGCGCCCGGCTGCCGGGCGCGACGGCGATCACCGGCCGGCCGGGATCGAGCCCGTACCGCTGGTATGCCTCCGCCCGGCCGAGCTCTGGCCGGGCGATCTCGGCCACCGGATGACCCACCCACTCGACTCGGGCCCTTCCGCCGGACAGAAGCTCTTGCGACCACGGGAATGGCGTTGCGATGCCATCAACCAGATCGGGCAGCGCCTGGCTGCGGGGCCGCCGCGACCACGAGCCCGGGGGCATGTAGTAGAGCTTCGTGATGTCAATGGTCCGTACCATGCGCAGCAGCGGCACGTTCATCCCGCCGCTGTCAATGAGCACGATGGCGAGCGGCCGTTCTGCCTGCATTCGCGCTTTCAACTGCCTGAGGGCTCGCCAGACGCGGGGGATCCTCGCCAGCGAATCTGCAACGCCTATCGCGCCCCAGTGGGAGCTGTCGGCCAGCAGCTCGACCCCCGCTTCGCGCATACGCCGTGCGCCGATCCCCTCGATCGTCGCTTTCGGCATCCTGCGCCGCAACGCTCCCGCCAGACGCGCTCCCGCCCAGTCCCCTGAGGCCTCCCCGGCCACGATCACGATCGAGGACGAGCCCCGGCGCGCTGTCTGGCCTGTCGCTTCGCTCGCGCCGCTAGGCACCTCCGCCGCCTCTATGCACAACCTCCTGTTGCCGGCCGACGCGACCATTGCGCATGCGCTGGAGGAAGTCAACCAGGTAGACGACCTCGGCGATGTGCCCGAACTCAGCGGACACCTGTTCCAGCGCCTTCGCCAGCTCCAGGTCGGACCGGTAGATCAGCCTGAAAGCGCGCTGCAGCGCGTGTCGCGTCTCCTCCCCCACCCCCGCGCGGCGAAGGCCTATCAGGTTCGGCCCTATCACCCGCGCGGGCTTTCCATCTACCAGGCTGAAGGGCGGAACGTCCTGGCTCATCTTGGAGAACCCGCTCACCATCGCCAGCCGGCCGACCCGCACCCGCTGATGGGAACCCACCATGCCGCCGATGATGGCTCTGTCCTCGATGATCGTGTGACCGCTCATCCCTGAAAGGGTCGAGAGCGTGACCAGATTCCCGACCTCACAGTTGTGCCCGAGGTGGGTTGATGCCATCAGAAGGTTGTCGTCGCCGATCCGGGTGGCGTTGCCGTCACCGGTTGCCCGGTGGATGGTGACGTACTCTCTGATGGTGTTGCGATCCCCGATGATCACGCGAGTCGGCTCGCCCCGGTAGGTCTGGTCCTGGGGCGGCCCACCAATCGCCGCGCCGTAGTAGATGCTGCAGCTCTCGCCCACGGTGGTGTGCTCGAGCATCACGTGGGCGTCCACCACCGTGCCCCGGCCGATCACGCTGCCGCGCCGGATGATGGAGTAGGGGCCGACCTCGACATCGTCGGCCAGTTCGCAGTCGGGGTCAATGATCGCTGTGCTGTGGACTCGCGCCACCTCATACCTCCTCGGATTCGACACCCACAGCCACCTGTTGGTTCTCCCGATCCGGCCGTAGGGCGAAGATGTACTCGCCCTCGGCGGCGACCTGACCGTCCACCCGCGCTACCACCGCGACTCGTCCGACATTGCCTTTTGTCTTCAGCAGTGTGACCTCGGTTATGAGCTGGTCGCCCGGCACCACGGTGCGCCGAAACCGAACCTTGTCAATGCCGCGGAAGAGCGCTAGCTTGCCCTCGTTGCCGGTGGTTGCCAGGAGAAGCACTCCGCCCACCTGCGCCATCGCCTCGACGATGAGCACCCCGGGCATGATCGGATTGCCCGGGAAGTGCCCGTTGAAAAAGGCCTCATTGATGGTGACGTTCTTCAGGCCGACCGCCCGGTGTCCCGGCTCGAGCTCGATGATCCGGTCCACGAGCAGGAACGGGTAGCGGTGAGGCAAGACCGACATGATCTCGTTGATGTCCATCGCGTTAGCTCCTCCTGACCGCCTTTTCCCCGGCGAGCGCGGGCTGGAAGTGCGCTCGGAGCGCCCCCGCCAGGGCAACGTTGGTGCGGTGGCTTGGGCGAACCGCGACGATGAGCCCACTGAACCGCCAACCGCACAGGCCCAGATCCCCCACCAGGTCGAGCGCCTTGTGCCGCACGACCTCGTCGTCGAAGCGCAGCTCGCCCGAGTAGGCGTCCCGCCCGACGACGAAAGCGTTGTCCTCGCTCCCGCCGCGGGCCAGACCCAGCTCGCGGAGGCCCTCCAGCTCGCGCTCCATCACGAAGGTACGTGCGGGGGCGAGCTCCCGGGTGAACCGGCGCGGGGTGAGCCGCAGCCACAGGGACTGCTGGTCCGCGATCGTGTCGCGGTAGTGCACCGCGACCGCCAGCGCGAGGCCGCTCGCCCTAAGCGCAGCCGAAGGGCTCCCCGCCGGAACCGCGACAGCCCAGCCCGACTCGTCGCCTGCCCACACTGGGGTCCGCAACTCCCCCGCCGTCCTTGGCGCGCCCAACGGCGCGATACCGGCGTCGCTGATAAGAGCGGCCCATTCGCGGGCGCTGCCATCGCAAGCCGGCACTTCCGGCCCGGTGACTTCCGCCCGCACGTTGTCCACCCCCAGCCCATAGAGCGCAGCCATCAAGTGCTCGACACAACCTATGGTAACGCCGCCCGCACCAAGGGTTGTGCCGCGCTGGGTGTCTACTACGCTATCCGCCGTTGCTGGGATAGCCATTCCGGCTTCGCAGACAAAAGCAATGCCCGCGTCGGGCACCGCGGGCTGCAGAGCAACAGCGCAAGCTGCGCCTGTATGGAGTCCAACCCCACGCTTGATCACCGGCCGAGCAATTGTGGTCTGCTCAACGTATCTGCCCATTTCCGGTGGACCCAAGGGACCGCTCGCCAACGACGAATCACTACTCACCAAAATAGCGCGCGCGGCGGCGGGCCGTGCGCCGGCCGGATTATAGCACCCAGCCGCTGGCAGTGTAAAGGAAACGAGTTCCGGCGTTCCCTAGTGCGCTTGGCGTTAGGTAGGAGACGGTCCTAGCGGGGTGGAAGCAGGTTCCGATCATGGTCAGGCGACTATGCACTCTGGCTCTCGCGCTTGCCGCGGTCGCGTTTCTGCGCGGCTCGGCCGCGGCCCTGCCTGACGCGGCGATCGCGCGCATCTCGGTGAAGGGGGCGGACCTGCACGAGGGAGATAGCGTGCCGATCGAAGTGGAGCTGGTGAACCGCGGGGACTCGACGCTGCCAACAGCGCCAGTGGTGGTCGGCGTTGACGACAAGCCCTACGGCGAGTGGACGCCCGCCGCCCCGTTGGCCCCGGGCAAGAGCGCAGTGTGGTCGTTCACCTGGGTCGCTCCCCGGGGGTCGCACCTGATCGTCGCGACGGCCGATCCACTCAACGATGTGGCGGAGTCCGATGAGACGAACAACTCCGCCTTCATCAATGTGGGAGTGGATACGGCTCGTGAGCCATCGCCGTGGCCGGCGGCCGCCGCGGGGATCGGGGCGTTCCTCGTCGGGTTCTGCGCGGCGGCGATCGCCAGGAGGTCGCGCCCTGGCACCGCCCGCGCCGTCCGCCACACAACCGGTCGGCAAGGCGGCGGGGGGCAGCCCAGACGGCCGAGCTGACCTCGAGCTTGCTCAGCAGGTGAGGTGCAGTAGCGCCACGATCCGCCGTTTGCCCAGCAGGCGGTTGAATGTCTGGCAGGCTGTCCGGGTATCGAAGGCGAGCAGTTCGATGCCCGCCTTCATTGTGTGTGCTACGACCTCGGGAGCGATCTTCAGGGACTGCTGCGTTCCCGTGCCGATGATCAATGCCTCCGGCTCGTCGGCAAGCGCTTCGGCGAGGTCCCCAAGCTGGACGAGGTGGCCGTTCTGCCGACACCACTTCGGCCCAACTCGGTCCCCGAAAATGATCAGGTCGTCGGTGTAGGTTTCCCCGCCGACGACCAGCTTGCCGAACCCGCACTGCTGGATCCGCATCGCCTGCTCACGCCCCAGCACTACTCCGATCACGTCGCTCATGCATCTGCGCCTTCTCCGCCTCAAGCCCTGTCTTACGCCCCTCGTATTCATAGTGTACACCCCTGTGCACAGGTCAGGGCCGCAGGGGCCGCCAGCTGTGTGTCGAACGTGCAACAAGACCACTACGGACTTGGAGTTGTTGACACATGCAATCCGCTTCAGAGCTGCTGGCGGACCTTGTCGCCCGCTTTCGCCCCTCCGCCGCGGAAGGGCTCGACGCTGTCTTCCAGCTTCAGCTCACCGGCAACGGGAGCGGCTGCTGGCACCTGATCGTCGCCGAGCGGCAGTGCCGGCTCGCGACCGGCGTGGCCGAGAAACCGGATGTCATCATCACGGTCAGCACGGAGGATTGGGGGGAGATGATGGGCGGCCGGCTCGACCCCTTCACCGCGCTGGCAAGCGGCCGCCTGCAGGTCGAGGGCGATCTGGAGCTGGCAATGCGGCTCCAGGCGGTATTTGGCTTCTGACCGACGCCGGGTAGGCGCGGCTTAGACCACGCTCAGACCCCAAAGGTGATAGGCGTTGACGGCTGCCGTGAGCACCAGCGCGAGCCATGCCGCGGGCTGGATGTGCTTGCGCGGGTAGAAGTGAGCGATCAGGCACGCGATCAGGGCAGTCAGCAGGAGCTTGAAGGGGACGAAGAGCCCGTTGGGCATCAGCCAAGCGAGCAGCGGATTGCCCTCCGCCACGCCCTCGTGGAAGGCCGCCAGCGACAACACCATGTCGGTCAGGCTGAAGGCCGCATAGAGCACGGCAATGGACGCCCCGCTTACCCGGCCCAGCCACGCCAGCATCACCCCAAGTCCCATCGCACTCCCTCAACCGTGTTGTCGGCAAGATGAACGGCGGCCTACCACGCCAGTTCTACGCCTCGCGCCATCGCCCCTACCGCCGGGCTTACGCCACCGCGTGTTCATTGTGCCGCAAACTGAGCTGAAACCGAACACGCTTCTGGCTGACACGCCCTGTGCCGGCAGGCAAGGGCTAGGACAGTCACCTATCTGTGGTGACACCTCGCGCTTGTCGTGGTACATTGTCGCGACGGTGTTGGGGGCGATGGCTGGAGAGGGTGGCAGATAGGTGACTGTGCCTATTATCGCTGAGTACCGCTGCCCGGCTGCGCGCAGCATCGAGCTGCATGTGGCTGACTTGCCGGCGGCCCAGCGCGGCAGTTGGGATGTTGCTGGGGTAGCTCCGATGATTGGCGAAGGGGAGGAACTGCGGCTCTCCTGCGTGCGGGGGCCCTTTGCAGCCTACCTGGTTGCCCTGCGGGACCCGTCCCGGGAGAGCTACTGGGAGCCCGTCGGCAAGAGGGAATTCGCACTCGCCAACTTGGTGTTCTGGCGGATTGCCGCAGGGCTGTACGATGGCCGTGAGTGGAGGTCGTGCTGGACTTACGGCTATGACGTAGGCCGCGGCTACGCGAGCCGACTCAGGCTGAGGGCGGCGTTTGAGATTGACCTGCCAGCTGGTGAGTGTGTGGGGAACGCCGATAGCACGCTTCAGTACTGGTGGTGCCCGAAGGCATCGCTCATACGCGGAGCCGGGCAGTTCACGAACATCACGGCATACGTGCTTCGTCCGCGTCACAAGGAGCCCGTCAGGTCTATACTGATGCGGCGAAACGGCCCGCAAGTGCTTCAGGGGCTACTTGACGAGTGTCGGCTGATCTACATGGATGCCAGCGATGGAGAGCAGATCCTTGTTTTGTCGCGCGTGCTAGCCCTTCCGGATATCTTGCACGCGTGCCGACGGAGGGAGGTACGAGTGGCTCTCCAGACGCTGAACGAGTGCACGCGGCGACGGAGGTCCTGGCATTCGCTCCCGCAGGATGTTGAGGCTTCCGCGCTTGCGTTGCTGCGCGATCGAGAAGCTGGGGGCCTGAGACCGAGTGTGATGGTCCCGTAGCAGACTGGGGCGAAGACTGGGGTCGGCGACGGCCGGAGAGGGTGGCAGATGGTGACTGTCCCGATCATCCCCGTTATGCCCGGGGGAGGTGAGTCCCGGCGGCGTGCATGGCTATGGGCGCGCCGTCTGGGTCTAGTTGTCCTCACCAGCGTGGCCGCTGCCGTTGTGGCGTTGGTAGTAGTGAGCGTGGTCCTGCACGTCCAGGGCCAGACAACCGGACCACTCGAGTTCGCAGTTGTCGAGTTGGCGTGGCTCGCTCACGGCGGACCATGGCAGACGAGTGTGGGTGGGTTCGAGTACGAGTACGAATCCGATGGTCCGGGCGGGCGGGTCCGCTACCTGATCCGACTGTCAATACACCCGCCCGAGCATCCGCGGGAAGGCGTCTTCGAGTACCGCACGGAGCGGTACCGCCTGGCGTCGGGCGGCCAGATGACGAAACCGGCCTTCGTCACCTGGGGCGCGGTAGAGCTCTCTGAGAGGGAACTGCCGCCAGTAGAAGCAGCAATCCGGGCCTGGTCTGGCCCGCGTCGCCTCGTGCTCAAGGCGGAAGGCGGTCGTCGCCATCCTAGGTTCGAGTTCACGGGCATGATCGAGGTTTCCGGGTGGAAGGGCGGGTATCAGGACTGGCGGCGTCGGGATTACCTGGTATCCGGCGTGGGACAGGAGCCGCCTAGCGAGCTTGCGGAACTGCTGCGGTCGGTCGAAAGCGCGCTGCCGGCCAGAGTCGGATCCAGGTTCCCGCTCCCCGGGATTACACCGCCGCCCCCTTTGCGTGCGAAAGAGGGGGCCTAGACAGCCAGACGGTGGTGCTAGACGGTGGCAGAAAGGTGATGTCAGATGCGCGCCCGATGCCTCGCAGTTAGTGCACTGGTCATCCTGTGCATGACAGCAGCCCGCACAGCGTCCCCGGGTGATGACCCGAGCGCGGCTCGTGAGCCTTCGGCGCGCGCAATGGCACATCTGCTGCGGTCTGACACAATCGTTAGGCTCGAGATCTTCTACTTCCCGGAGGAGATGGAGACCCTCACGCGGATGACGCCAGAATCACTGGAGAAGCACTGCTGGTACAGGATCGGTGTGCAGGAGTTCCAGTGGACCCCATTCAGGAGTGATCTCATCTCGGCTTTGGCGAAGCTATCCTTAGAACGCGCGGCCTACAGCCCGGACTGCCGGTGGGGCTGTGTCTTCTACGACTCGAAAGACGAGCGTGCCATGACGATGTACTTCAACAGGGACGGCTCAGTCGGTCTGGTCAACGGAGCCCCTGTGAAGGGAGCTGGCCCGCTGGTTGAGCTGCTGGGAAAGAGGTGTTCGGACCTGTGGGAAGGCAAGGCCCTATACACGCCGCTGTCCGACTGAGAGTTCGCTTCTGAACTCGATGCACCCAGTGCTGACATGTCGCACCCGCTGTGCTAGACTCTCGCCACGGCCCGAGGTATGGCCGCCGGAGATGCGCGAGTGACACAGTCTGGGGCATCTGCAACCTCTAACGGGCCGATGGGCCTGCTCGGACGGGGCGGGGCGGCGCCGGGTCTCTGTCTCGGCCTGGTGGTGGTCTCCTATCTTGCGCTCGCCTGCTGCTACGCACTGCTCACGCCCGTTGACAACGCCCCCGACGAATCGGCCCACCGGGTCTATGTGCAGTGGCTGGCGGAGAACTTGAGCCTGCCGGTGTTCGACCCCGCGGATGCTCAGCACTACGAGCTTCATCAGCCCCCTCTCTACTACGCGCTATGCTTGCCCGCTTACCTGGCCGGGGGCGACGGGGTAGAGACCGAGCGTGTGACCCGAGCGATGCGGTTCGTGAATGTGGTCCTCGGGCTCGCCCTCGTGCTGCTGACGTTCGGGTTCGCAGCCCATATGCTGCCCGATAAGCCGTGGGCAGTGCTGGGCGCAACCGCCTTCGCAGCCTTCCTGCCGATGCAGGTCGCGCTATGCGCCAGCCTGAACAACGATGTGCTCACCGATGTGCTCATCGCCGGTGTGCTGTGGCTGCTTGCGATCCAGCTTCGCGCCGGCCGTCAGCCCCGCGAGAAGGGGAAGGATGGGGACGGGTCCGGCGCGAAGAGAGGGCGACGAGCCAAGCCGAATGCCCGAGTTCAGACGGAGCCCGAGGAGCAGGAATGGGTGCGCTCGGACACGGGCGGCTTCACGCCCTGGAGGATGGCAGCGGTCGGTGCGCTCGCCGGACTCGGTTTCCTGACGAAGACCCAGGCGATCTTCCTGCTGCCGGTCATCTGGCTCGCCGCGCTCGTGGGCTGGTGGAATCGGGACATGCCGATGAGACGGGCGCTCTGGTTGGCGGCACTGGCGACCGGTGTCTCACTGGCGGTGGGCGGCTGGTGGCTCGTCCGCAACCAGCTTCTCTACGGCGACCCACTGGCAATGCGAGTGTTTCTGCAGGCGTTCGTGAGCACTCGCCCGACGCCCGAGACGATGATGGCCGCGGCGCACCTTACGCCGACCCAGTACGCGGTCCAGTGGGTGCTCCCGTGGACCTTCAAGAGCTTCTGGGGGATGTTTGGCCCGAGCGCCGCCGGGCGCTTTGCCTTCCTCCCTGCCTGGACCTACCGGCTGCTCGGGGCGTTCACTCTCGCCGCCGTCGCCGGGGTCGGGCTGTGGCTCTTCCGCGAACCGCGGGTGGCGTGGCAGCGCCGGGCGCTGCTGCCGGCGGCACTGCTGGGCGCGCTGGTGGTCGGGTCGTTCATCCAGTTCAACATGACCTTCTTCCAGGCACAGGGAAGGTACCTCTTGCCAGCTCTGCCGTTGTGGGCGGTGCTGTTCGCGGTGGGCCTGGGGAGTTTGGCGCCGCCGCGGGCGCGGCCCCTCGTGATGCTGGGGCTGTCGCTGTTGATGCTCGCGCTATCGGCGGGGGGAATTGTGGTGATCGAGCGGCAGCTTGTGCCGCCGGCAGCGGGCCATTGACGCTCGGGTATCGAAGTGACGGGACGCATTGCCTCTGCGCACGACCAGACCGTCAACTGTCGGGGGAGGAGTCGTGCCAGGGGTCCTGGGCCGCCGCCTGGATGCCAAGGACGCGTTCCAGGTCTGCGTCAGTGAGCAGGCCCATGCGGGCCAGCTCGTGAACGAGCGAGTGGCCCGAGTTCGCTTTGTGGGTCAGAGCGCGGCGAAGTTGCTCGGGGGTGATGAGGTGCCACCGATCAACAAGCAGATCGGCCAAGCGGGAGTGCCAGTGCTGAGGCGGCGGCGTCCCGCTCGCCACAGCTCCGCCGGCAGCCGCAGGCTGCGGGCTCGGACCCGGGGCGGAAGGACGGATGTCTGGCTCTGGTTCGGGGAGTGTGTGGTGCCTCGGGGGGACGACGTTGACCGCGTAGATGCCGCTGACCACAAGCACCACGCTGGCCATGTAGGCAATCATCCCCAGCCACCAGAAGACGGGTTCTGCCGCGGCTCGCGTCCGCAGAAGGACGGCGGTGGTTACCCCCGCGAGCCCCATCCCCAGCAGGATGCGGCCGGATCCGACGAAGGCGGGGAAGACGTAGACCGGCAGTCGGTCTACCAGATGATCGGCCTGGTCTGAACCGTGCCTGAAGTAGGACATCGGGCACCTCGCCGCACGGGACTGACCGGCCAGTTCGGTGAGACCGATCCTCGCCCCTGCCGCTCGGCTCACGCCAGGACCTGATGCCGCGAGCGGCGAACC
>Ga0315286_10007817_pt1 | contig 10496 bp, 6 predicted proteins | sample YL17G10_0_MG_FD_205038 | JGI IMG/M metagenome (GOLD analysis project Ga0315286, IMG submission 205038) | Sediment microbial communities from Yellowstone Lake, YNP, Wyoming, USA - YL17G10_0 | ecosystem: Environmental > Aquatic > Freshwater > Lake > Sediment | place: USA: Wyoming | collected...
ACGGGCTGCCCGGTCTCCGCATCGGATGGATCGTTGCTCCCAGCGAGCGGATTGCGCGCACGTGGTCGTATCACGATTACACCACCATCGCTCCCGGCACCATAAGCGACATGCTGGCGAGGGTCGCTCTCTCGCCCGGCGGACGGATGCGCTGCCTGGAACGTACGCGGAGCATCTGCCGGCACAACTTCCCGCTCTTCCGGCAGTGGGTGGAGGAACATGCTTCGATGTTCAGCCTGGTTGAACCCAGGGCAGGAGCGATCGCTTACGTGCACTATGATCTTCCGATCAATTCCACCGACCTGATCCAGAGGCTGCTGCATGAGAAAAGCGTCCTGGTGGTTCCTGGAGATCACTTTGGCATGGACCACTACCTGCGCATCGGCTACGGACCTCCTGCTGACTACCTGCAGCAGGCTCTGGACCAAGTCCACGACCTGCTTCAGAGCCTGAGGCCGTCCGCGGAACGCGCGAGCTTCAAGACCTGATAGCCGGAGCCAAGCCATGACTCAGGAAGTCCGCCAGCTCAACCTTGCATTTATCGGCTTTGGCCACGTCGGCCGCGAATTCGCCCGGCTCCTGATCAGCCGCCGCGCCTGGCTCCGCAAAGAGCTGGGCGTGGAGTGCCGCGTTACCGGGATCGCCACGCTCGACCACGGCATGGCAATCGATCACGCCGGGCTCCCGCTCCAGAAAGTGCTCCACTCCTGCAAGTCCGGCCCGTGCCTGGACCGGTTCCACGACGGCCCTGCCTGCGCCTCCTGCACGGATTTCGTGCGCCAGTGCGGGGCTGATGTCCTGTTTGAAATGAGCGTGCTGGACCTGACCGGCGAGCCGGCGGCGACCTACATACGCGAGGCGCTCGGCGCCGGCCTGCACGTGGCCACCGTCAACAAGGGGCCGGCTGCAGTCCATTTCCGTCAGCTTACCAGGCTGGCGCGCGTGCGCGGAGTCCGGTTCCTTTACGAGGGGACGGTCATGGACGGGACGCCGGTGTTCAACCTGGTGCGACAGACTCTCCCCGCCACGCGGATCCTCTCCCTGCACGGGATCCTGAACAGCACGACCAACTACATCCTCAGCCAGTTGGAGCAGGGAGCCTCATTCGAATCAGCCCACGCCTATGTCCAGGAGCAGGGAATCGCCGAAGCCAATCCGGCGCTCGATCTCGACGGCTGGGACGCAGCAATGAAGCTGTCCATACTCATTCAAGCCCTGATGGGAGGAACGACAAAACCGGCGGAAATCAGGAGGAGAGGCATCTCGGAGGAGACCGGCAGGCTGGTTCGGGCAGCCGTCCGGCGCGAGCGCCGTGTCCGTCTGGTCGCGCGGGCCTACCGGCACGGCGGCCAGGTGATCGGGAAGGTGGAGCCGGAGGAGCTGGAGATGTTCGACCCGCTCGCCTCGATTCGCGGCCTCAGCAACATCCTGGTCATCAACACCGACACGATGCGCGAGCTGGCAATTCTGGAAAACAACCCGAGTGTCCGGCAGACTGCATTCGCCCTGTTCAGCGACCTGGTCACCCTCCTCCGGCGTCCCCAGGCCTGACCTGCCGGGTCCCAGCCCTTCCGCAAGACACAGTCTGGAGTCACCGGCGTTGCGCCCCCCTTCCCCGGCAGCCGGCAGCGATTCACCCGTTACTCGAGCTTGTATTTCTTGACCTTGTACCGGAGGGTGTCGCGCGTGATGCGAAGCAGCTTCGAGGCCATCGTCTTGTTTCCACGGGCCTGCTCGAGAGCCTGCCGGATGAGCTCGCGTTCGACGTCGTAGAGTGAAATCCCGCCCGAGGGCAGGGCGATGACGCCATTGGCGGCGAATTCCGACATCGGAATCGGGAGCGCGCCTCCTTCCGAGATCCTTATCGGAAGATGCTTCACTGCGACCCGATTGCTCTCGGCCAGGATCATCACCCGCTCGATGGCGTTCCTGAGCTCCCTTACGTTCCCGGGCCAGTCGTAGTTCTGAAGCAACTCTTCGGCTTCCTTGGTCAGGCCCTGGATGGCCTTGCGGAACTTCTGGTTGTAGTGCTGGATGAAGTGCTCCAGGAGCGGCTGGATGTCATCCTTGTGATCTCGCAGCGGGAGGAGGGTGAGGGGGATGATCGCGAGGCGGAAGTAGAGATCCTGCCTGAATCTCGAAGCCCGGACTGCATCCTCCAGGTTGCGGTTCGATGCAACTATGACGCGGACGTCCACATTGATGTTCTTCACGCCGCCGACACGCCGGAACGCCTGCCCCTCCAGGACACGCAGGAGCTTCGCCTGCATCCCGAGCGTCATCTCGCTCACCTCATCAAGGAAGAGCGTCCCGCCGTCGGCCATCTCGAACATGCCGCGTTTGAGCGATTGCGCATCGGTGAATGCGCCCTTCTCGTGGCCGAACAGCTCCGACTCGATAAGGGCCTCAGGGATGGCGGCGCAGTTGATGGCAAAGAACGGCCGGTCCCGGCGGGAGGATTCGTAGTGGATGGCGTGGGCCACCAGGTCCTTCCCCGTCCCGCTCTCTCCCTGTATGAGGATGGTTGAAGCCTCGCTGCCCGCAAGCTTCTTGATCAGCTCGCGAACTTCCAGGATGTGCTGCGAAACGCCGACGATCCGGCTGACGCTGAACTCGCTGCGCTGGATTTCCTGCGTGCGCGCGACTTCGGTACGAAGCCGCCTGGTCTCGAGCGCGTTCCGGATGGAGTTCTCTAGCTTCTCGAAATTGATGGGCTTCTCTATGAAGTCGTAGGCGCCCAGCTTGAGGCTGCGCACGGCGTCGTCCACGACGCCGAATGCGGTGATCACCACGACCGGCACATGAACGTTGCGGTTGCGCAGCTCCGAGAGCACTGCGATGCCGGTCATGTCCGGCAGCTTCACATCGAGCGTGATGAGGTCGGGATTGTCAAGCTGGATGCGGGCGAGCGCCGTGGCGCCGTCCTCGGCGAGGCTGACGTGATAACCCCACTGCTCCAGTTTCTGCTGGAGCGACCACCGCACCAGGCGCTCATCATCGACTACCAGGATGGTTTCTTTGGGCATCGGGATCAGAGGCGGCTGAATAAGGGCAGGGTCACGATGAATTTCGTTCCTCTTCCGACTTCACTCTCCACATCGATCGTTCCGCCGTGATACTGAACGTTCTTCAGGCAGATGGCAAGCCCCAAGCCCGTTCCGTCCGTGCGAGTCGTGAAGAATGGCTGGAATATCTTCTTCCGGATCTCTTCGGAAATGCCGGATCCGTTGTCATCCACCTCCATGCGAATGTTGCCCTCGGCGCCGTCCCAACTCAACCGCACCGTGATGCGCCCGCCCGCCCGGGTCGCTCTCTGCGCATTGAGAAGCAGGTTCAGCAGGACCTGCTCGAGCTGCGTCTGATCGCCCGTGAAGCCGGGGATCGGGTTGCGCGCCTCGAGCCGGATGGTGATCGGATCGCCCTTGGCAGACTGTCGGGCCATGGCAACCATGCGCTGGGCCACCTCCTCCAGGTTGATGTCGCCGTGGGATGGCAGCCTTGGCTTGGCGTAGTTGAGCAGGTCGCGCACAATCTGGTCGATGCGGCTCACCTCGTGCAGCACGTCGCCGAGTATTTCACGGTGCTGGTCCGTCCCGGGGAGCGTGTCGCGGATGACGTCGATGGCGCCTTTGATGCCGGCCAGCGGGTTTTTTACTTCGTGCGCCAGCCCGGCGGACAGTTCACCCAGCGTCGCCAGGTGTTCCGCATCCGCGAGCTGTCGCTCCAGGTTCCTGGTAACCGTGACATCCTTGAGTACAACCGAGCTGCCTATGTATTTCCCGGAATCATCGCGGACGGCCGTGCGGGTGAAGATCGCCTGGATGCGCCTGCCGTCCTTCGTGATGCACTCGGTCTGGTGGCTTCGCACCGCCCCGTGCGCCCTGAGCTTTTCAGTCAAGGCTTCGAGCTCCCGCGCCGATCGCATCTCGGGCGGCATGATGATGTCGATATGCTGCCCGACCGCCTCCACCGCGCTGTAGCCGAAGATAGACTCGGCGCCCCGGTTCCAGGAAGTCACGATGTTCTCTGGATCCATCGTGATGATGGCGTCAGCCGAATCCTGGAGGATATTGGCCATGAACCTGTTCTTGGCAGACAGCTCGTCCTCCAGGCGCCGCACATCCGTGAGGTCGTGTGCCACTCCGACGGCGCCCACCATCTCGCCATCCTGCTGGCGCACCGCGTAGGCAGCCATGGCCACGGGAACCCGGCGTCCGGACGCCGTCACAAATTCCGTAACATGATTGCGGATCTTGCCGTCGCGTTTCAAATACCCGGTGATGCGGTTTGCCTCGCCCCTTCCACCGGCAAGAAACAGGTCCAGGTTCCTGCCTATCATGTCCGCGGGACTCAAGCCGAAGAGGTCGTGCCCGCCCTGGCTGCAGGAGGTGATCGTGGCATCGGCATCCATCGTGAGAACCGCGTCGGGCAGGCTCTGCTCCAGGGCGCAGCCCCGCTCGCTGATGTTCCGCAGGCAGCCGTCGGTGGGCTCGGCAAGGCGTCTGCTGGCGAGCAATCGCGTGAATTCGGTTCCGGTCTCGCCCCACTCCACGAGCGGCTTCAGCTCGAAGCTGCAGGCGGAGTCCCCTCTGCCGCGGCAGTGCGTCTCCACGCAGAGTGCTTCCCGGCCGAGCAACTCCGTGGCGTAACCCGTGACATAGCCTTCCAGGGTCCAGCACACAGTCCTCGTGCTGCTGCCGAAATGCTTGAGATGCTGATCTGCCTCACTTGAATCCAGCCAGTCGCCGGCGATGTGGAGCGTTCCATTGTCGCGGTTGATCTCTACCCGGGTGAGTCTGACGCGGGCTCTCCCCCCGAGCCCGTAGAAACCGTGTCCCGTCCGCAGCAACTCCTCGGGTGACGTCTCCGGATACCTCTCACGCACCCGGCGTGCATCCGCACACCCGCTCTTATAGGCTGCGCGCGTGAGGATGCCGCGCGCGACCTCCGGCCCCAGGTTTTCGATGAGCTCGCTCCTCAGGCTCCCGAGCGAATCGGCCGCAAACGCAATGTTTCGCTCGCTCCCCGCCGTAATTCTTCCGGAGGCCTCATCGGTCTCAAGTGCGCTCTTGAAAATCCGCGTGTCCACGTGCATAAAGCTGAAATCCGCACTCCGTCAAATAGAACTACCACACATAGTATGACATATTCCAGATCACGGAGTTGGTCGCCGCTCGGCAAAGCCGTATGCTGCGCGCTGCCCGGGCGACGGGGACCGCGGCCGGCTTTCGGAAGCTGCTTCCAAAATAGGCTGGGGGCGGGGACCCAAGCGGGCGCGCTCCGCCGGAGCGCGCAAATGTCCGCCGCGGCGCGGCGGACCCACCTCGCTCAGCCAAGCTCTCCGTTTTCGTGTACTTGGGTGCCCTCCCCGGGCATGAGATACTGTCCCCGGTCCTGAGGGGCCAGCGACCGGACGGAGCCATCACGGCTGAACTTCCGGCTCGACGTGAATGGTGATGTGGCAGGCTCCGAACCTGTTCTCGAGCCTTCTCTCGACTTCCTCAGTGACGGCGTGCGCGGCGCTGATGTTTTCAGGCATGACGGCAAGATGCATCGTGATGAAGGCATTCCCGGGCACGCCGCGCGACATTATGTCGTGCACGGACTTCACTCCCGGAGTGGCGCGGACGATCTCGGCGATGTAACCGCGCGGGAAGGGCGACCTGTCAACCAGGACAGGAATGGTCGTGGAAGAAATCTGGAAGGCAGTGTACGCGATGACTCCGGAAACCAGAAGAGCGAGCACCGCATCCAGGTTGGCGATTTTGAACCAGAGCAACAGAAGGCCGGCAAGAATCGAGAGGCTCACAAAGATGTCGCTCAGCGTGTGTTTGGAGTCTGCGAGCAGAAAGCTGCTGCCAAGGGCCCTGGCGCGCCGGCTTTCATAAATCCACACGAAGATGTTGACTGTGATCGTGAGCACCAGCGCTCCGAGGGTGAAGACGGTCACCTCAACCTCCGAAGATTCCCGGCCCAGGATGCGCCTCACGGCGCTGGATGCGACCTCGAATGCGGTTACGGCGAGGAAGCCGGCGATCACGAAAGCTGCCAGGCTTTCAAATTTGCGGTGGCCGTAATGGTGTTCCTCGTCCGCGGCGGCACTCGCGATCCGGATGACAACCAGCCCTACGACGTTGTTGATTGAATCCACGGAAGAGTGCAGAGCGTCACTAACGATACTCAGAGATTGGGCAATCATTCCTGCGACGAGCTTGAGAGCAACCACCGCCAGGTTGAGTGCCAGCGTGATCAGCAGGACTCTGCGCACCCCTCGGCTGTATTGACCGTCGGTGTTTTGAATCGATGCCATCATGGGCATATCCTAGCACACACGGCCCGACATCCTGCCTGGCTGGTTCGGTCGGACGTGTCTGGCTGATCGTCTCCGGAAAGCGTCAGACAATCGTCCTCGCCCAGTTCGGGCGCAGGGAGGGGTATCCAAGCCTGCTAGGGAAAATGGCGGTGGTTTTGGGGGAAACACACGATTGTGTCCGCACCGTCCCGCGGGCGGCAGCAAGGCACTGCAGCAACTCAGTGTTTCTGAGGGATTAACGGATTCTTAATATTTCGTTGACATTAGCACAGAAGATGCCTTATGCATATACGATACTATAGATAAGGAGTTATCTAAACCTCCTTTCCACCCTATACCCACCTACACCCGAGCGGCGCCCCTTCCCGTTCCCCGGGAAGGGGCGCTGATTTTTTTGGGGGGTATAGCGGCAGAACTCTTCCGGTTGCTCAATGGTCCCGGTCCCGGCAGGAGGCCTGTTCTGGTCGCAACCGTGGGCACCTTCTGGCCAATTCACCCGCACAAATAGGCTATCTGACCCTCGCTGAGTATTATAACGCACTCCCTGTTAAAGCTCGTCCAGTCTATTAAAATGAATATTATTAACAGTTTGCAGATGATAGAGGCCTTTCATGGTCAGGTGGACTGCATCTTGCTTCGAATTGTATCTGGATAGAGCAAGACAAATCCTGAAAAGGAGAATCGTTCCGAAATACAAACCTCCTTTCCACCCTTATACCCACCTACACCCGAGCGGCGCCCTACTTCCTCCCGGAGGCAGGGCGCTGGTTTTTTGGGGTGCCGATTTTCTGCGAATCCGCGATCTCTCAATCAGCTATCAGCTTTCAGTCATCAGCAATCTGCCGCTCCCGCTCGTCCGGTACAGATTCGAGCCGCTCTGATAGGGGAAACCTTCCCGAGCTGAAGCTCGGGGCACAAGATCCTCTGTCACGCCCTCTCAACCCATGTGTCACGGGCTTCAGCCCGTGAGCTTCAGCCCGTGAGCTTCAGCCCGTGAGCCGGGCGGCCAGGCGTGCGCTGTGAGTAATGACATTGAATGCAAACAAATAGAAGTGTCAAATGGAAGTTAAGGCGTGACAGGTCCGGATATCGCGGTGCCTCTGGATGGCTGAATGCTGAATGCTGAGAGCTGAGAGCTGATGACTGATGGCTGAAGGCGGGGAGGGGTCAGTGCTGCTGGAGGGACTCGAGGTGCCTGGTCAGCAACACGATCTCGCTCTGAGCGCCCTTCTCGCCGCCCGGTGATCGACGGAATCTCCTGCCCCATACAGGCATCTCGCGACTTCCGTGCCCGACGGCATACTTCTCTCCGTCGATCCAGTCCATGACCTTGTCGGTCGGGAAAGCGTTGTATTTTTTTGCTATCTGCGTGAGGTCGGTCGGCCGCACCTTGAGGGCGCTGGCCGCCGGGCCGTCGCCCTTCGCTTCGTCACCGTGGCAGGATCGGCAATACTGGGAGTACAGCGCCTGCCCCTTCTTCGCGGCCGAATCTCCTTTATCCTGAGGTGCGCCGGATGACCGCGCGGGCAGAGCCAGGACAAGGCCTGCGAACAAGACAGTAACGGTCAATGCGGCGATCGCTTTCACAGCTCTTGGCATAAGCCTCTCCTATCGCTGTGTTGGGATTCTACACCATCCCGGCATTGCCGGCCGAAGCGAATCGCGCCAGGCCCATCTCTCGCCGGCGTTCAGTAGGAGAACGCGAGCGAGATCGTCACCAGGTTGCTGTGGTAGCTCTGAAGACTCAAACCCTTCTGGTTGTAATCGTAATACTGCCAGTACCCCTTCACCGCCAGATGATTGTGCAGCGGCACCGTCAGCTGCGCATACGGCTGATGATAGTTCAGCGGATAACTCCCCGAACTGTAGATCCCTCGATACCCCAGGTCAAACCGCGACCCGCGGTACAACCCTACCCCCACGCTCCCGCCTACCCCGTTCACGCTCTCGTCGTAAACCGATCGCCCCATCTGAAGTGTCTGCGGCAGTATGATCGCCAGGTCCGAGTATATGCTCGACTTCATGTAGTCCACGCCGACGTGCAGTCTCTCCCCGGGATCATAATTCACCGCAACCGCATAGTTGCGATTGTGCCCGCTCAGATCTATGTCCGTCTGCGCATTCCGGTTGTTCACCACCGCCACGTTCCCGTTGGCGCTCAGCCCCTTCCAGGCCCCCACCTTCCAGTCAAACTTCACCTGCGAGTAGTCAAACAGATCGGTCCGCATCAGCGAGTGCGCCGACGGGTTGGTGTCCTCATAATCGACCCCCAGCTCCAGCCACTTCCCCTGCCGGTACGCCACGCCTGCTATCGCCGTCTGCCGGATCAAACTCGCACTCCGCCTCTCTCCCCCCCCTACCGTCGCCTTGGTGTCCCCGTATCTCCATCCGCCCCGCGCATACAGGTTCCGCCAGATCCCCACCTCCGCCTCCAGCTGGTTCTCTATCCCCCTGTAGCTCAGATACGAATCCACAATCCGGCTCACGTCTACCTGCGAATACGTCACCGACTCCCCGCTCATCGGCCTCGCATTATAGTAACTCGACGCCAGCAGCCCGGACCCCGACACGTGCAGCGTCCGCACCCGGAATTGATCCGTTATGTTCAGCCGCGACCATGGCGTCAGCTCCAGCACAAACGACCCGTTGTTCTGCGGTGCCGATGCCCGAGTGCTGAACGCGTCCGACTGCGCGTGGTAGAATAGCCGGCTCTCCAACGTGGCCAGATTTCCCGTCGCAATCTCGTTCATCGCCCCGTCCGTGTCCGCCATTGCATAGATGTACCGCCCCGTGAACTTCATCCAGCTGAACGGCGTCGCCTTCACCAACCCCCTGAAGATCGGTATGTTCGTCCGGTCGTGATACCCGCGGTTATCTCCCGCCAGCGTTATCTGCTGCCCAACGAACGGATTCGGATTGTTCCCCGTACTGTCCCCGTTCCAGTACGCAGCCGTGTCGTTCTGCAAGAACCGAAAACCCTGCTCCACGCTGACCGTCAGCCTCGGCAGCGCGAACTCCAGCCCGCCTCGATAGTCGTTCGCCGCATACCGCCAGTTCTGCCCCAGCACGAACTCGTTCCCGCTGAAGCTCTCCGTCGTCAGCCCCGGCCCGAATCCCGTCGTCCGCGCATACCCGAAAAACGGGCGCACCCAGTAGGTCGGAAACAGCTTCAACTCCACGTCCGTCGTCCGGTACGCCACGTCCAGCCCGTGCTGGCTCTGGGTCTTCCCCTGCGCCAGAAGGGGATTGGCGAATGAAGGAATAAAATTGTAGTAGTTCTGATTCAGATAGGTTCCGTTCACCTCGTACGCCCCGGTCCGCCCAAAACTGAACCGCACCGTGTTGTACGGATCCCCCCCCCAATTGTCCATCGAGATGTCCAGATGGTCGAACACCACGCCTGCCCCGTAGTTCGCCTTCAACGACAGGTCTGAATGCAGCAGCTTCGGCCCCGAGCCCAGATTCACCATGCTCCGGTACATGTCCTCGCTGCCCTTGGTATCCACCCACCGATACCCCACCTCCGTCGACGAGCGCCCCTGGTACACCCCCCAGGAGAACCCTTCTGCCGCTCCTCCTCCTGACGCCTGTCCCGCCGCCGGCGCCTTCTTCTCCTCCTTCTTTTCCGCGGCCTCCTGCGCCATCAGACTGCCGGCTGCCGCCATCAACCACAGCACGGCAGCCGCTACCGGCCACCGCCTCCCCCGCCCCAGACTGCCACTCTCTCTCAACATCACCTTAGCTCCCGCCTCGAGGCTATCGCGTGAACACCGGACTGGAATTCGAGCCGTGTATCTTTACGTGACAGGTCGTGCAGTTCTGATACCGCGGACTGTTCACGTTGTGAAACGACGGCGGCTGCGACGTCAATACAGACTGGCTCGCACTGTGACACTCCAGACACAACGTCCACACCATCGGCCGGATCAGCATTTTCGGATTGTTCGACCCGTGCGGCTCGTGACACGCCTCACAGCTCCTGATCTGCAGCGGCGCATGTTCGTACACAAACGGCCCCTTCGTCTGCGGATGACACTTGTAGCAGGCCTCATCCCCGCCCAGGCTCGTCCGCATCTGACGCCGCTCCAATCCACTGTGCGGCTGATGACAGTCTGTGCACCGTACCGCACCCTCCTTCACCTTGTGATGATACGGCTTCGAAAACGCAGTCCGCGTCTCCACA
>Ga0315286_10007819_pt1 | contig 10495 bp, 8 predicted proteins | sample YL17G10_0_MG_FD_205038 | JGI IMG/M metagenome (GOLD analysis project Ga0315286, IMG submission 205038) | Sediment microbial communities from Yellowstone Lake, YNP, Wyoming, USA - YL17G10_0 | ecosystem: Environmental > Aquatic > Freshwater > Lake > Sediment | place: USA: Wyoming | collected...
CAATGCCCCAGAACCCACAATGGGTCTGACAGCGGACGAGCCCAGCCCGCCCACTGAACCGGTCAAGCTGGTTTTCGTCCACCACTCTAGCGGCGAAAACTGGCTGAACGACGGCGACGGTGGGCTGGGCATCGCGCTGCGCGACGCCAACTACTTTATCAGCGACACCAACTATGGCTGGGGACCCGATAGCATTGGCGACTATACCGACATCGGCCATTGGTGGGAATGGTTCCGCGGCTCGAACAGCGCCACCTACCTGAACGCCCTCTATACCGAGTACGCGCAGCATTCCGAATACTCGCGGCTGGCCACCGACCCCGGCGGCGAGAACAAGATCATCCTGTTCAAGTCCTGTTTCCCCAACTCCTACCTGGGCGGAGATCCGGCCGACCCGCCGGCGACTGGCGACAATCCCCTGCGCGGGCAAGATGCATGGTCAGAATATCACACCGTCGCCAACGCCAAGGGCATCTACAATGACATCCTGGCTTATTTTGCCACCCGCCAGGACAGGCTGTTCATCGTCATCACCGCACCGCCGCAGATGGCGAGCGAGACGGACGCTGCGCATGCGGCCAATGCGCGCGCGCTCAACGACTGGCTGGTGAATGACTGGCTGGACGGGTACTCCCACGACAACGTAGCCGTCTTTGACTTCTACAATGTGCTGACCTCCAACGGTGGCGACCCCGACACCAACGACCTTGGGGAGGAGACGGGCAACCACCACCGCTGGTGGAGCGGAGCCGTGCAGCACACCCAGACGGTAGACAGCGATTATGCCGCCTACCCGACCGGAGACAGCCACCCCAGCGCCGCCGGCAACCAAAAGGCGAGTGCCGAGTTCGTCCGGCTGCTGAACGTCTACTACAACCGCTGGAAGTCCGCCGACATCGGGGGGCACCACGTCTACGTGCCGGTCATCCTGAGACAGTATGTCGCTCCGCCCGCGCCTCCACCGCCACCTGCCGGCGGCCTTTTGCATCCGTCCGATCTGGTCTACCAGGGCGCCTTCACCTACCCGGTGACAGACGCGTGGGCATACAGTGGTCACGCGCTGGCCTATTACCCTGGAGGCGATCCCAGTGGGCCGAATGATGGTCATCCCGGCTCTCTTTACGCGGCAGGTCACGTGGACGAAGATCTGGTGGGTGAGATCTCGATCCCCGAGTCGGTCATCTCGGGGAATTTCGACGACCTGCCTGCCGCGTCGGTGCTGCGCCCGCTGGCAGATATCACCGAGGGTTGGAAAGACAACTGCACCTACACAGACGATTGCATCTATCGCGAGGTGGACGGCCTAGAATATCTGCCCAACGTCGACAGGATTGTCTGGAACCTGAGGGATTGGTACAACGCCGGCGACTCTGATCAGGATTCTCTAGGATGGAGCAACCTGGATATGACCGGGGCGCAGGGGGTGTGGCACATTGGAGATCGGCCCTCGGAGGACGATGCCTTCCACACCGCCAAGACCTCCAACTACTTGCTGCGCGCGCCGGAGAGTTTTGCCAACCAGTATCTGCAAGGAAAATGGCTTATTGCCGGCAACGCACGCGAGGCCGGCGCAAGGGTCGGTTCTCAGGGTCCGACCCTGTATGCCCTTGCCCCCTGGGAGGATGGGGATCCTCCTGCCTCCGGACAGACTCTGGACGCCCTGGCCCTTCTGTATTACCCCGACGTCTACCCTGGCTGCATGGAGGATCCTGACCAGTGCTACTTCCCGGACTACCGGGTCAGGGACAACTGGGGCGGCGGGGCGTGGGTCCAGACTGCGGAAAAGCGGGGCATCCTGATTTTCGGGAGAAAGGGGCTGGGGGACAACTGCTACGGAACGCAGGAAGAGTGTGGTGGAGACCCGTGTGATATCTACAAAGGGTATCATTCTTACCCGTATGAGCCGCAGATTCTGTTTTACGACCCGCAGGAGTTGACAGAGGTGCTCGCCGGAACGCGGGAGCCGTGGGAGGTGGTGCCCTATGCCGTCTACAGCCCGCTCAATGAGGTGATGAATCCCGAGTGTGCTATTCTCGGCGCCGTCGCCTTTGATCGGGAACGAGGGCTCATCTACGCAACTGAACAGGAGGGGGGTCCCTGGGGAGAGACCGTTGTGCACGTGTGGCAAGTGGATTGACAGTTCAAAACCTATCGCGCTGGCGTCAGCTCCCCACTGCCTCTGGATAGTTGCCTTCCGAACGCCACACGTCGAGCATCCGCTCATAGTTGGCCACGAGCAACTGGTCAAGGATCGGCAGGATGTTTCCATCCGTGTGCTTGATGGTGTAAAAGCCCATCTCGCGGTAGGCCTCGATCAAGCGCGCCAGGTAGGGCGCCACGAACTCGGCGAACCGGCTCGGACGAAGAAACGGGCGAGCGTTCAAGCAATAGTCGGAGCAGAGAGCAAAGCCGGTGGCAAGGTACAGGTCGGCCATGTCGGCGCGGTGGAGCCAGCGCTCCTGCTCCTCCATCTGCATCCACTGCCCATACGCGCGGTGGAGCGGATGGACGCGCCCAAAGGCCCCCTTCGTCAGGTAAGAGACTAGCTCAAAGTGGAGGACGCGGCCGGTCGGCGGCCGCCGTTCCAGGGCGGCATTGAGACCTCGGTGTTTCTTGGCTTCTACGCCATAGCCCAACAGGGCTACCCATCCCGATCGGCTGGCCTCTCGACGGATGTGCATTTTCGGCTAGGACAGGGTCTGAGACCCGCCCCTACGGTTATTGTGGGGCGGAGAGACCCCGCATCTACGGGGTTGGCGCGGGGACGCGGAGCGTCCCGGGTGTGCGTGCCGCCGCGCAGCGACGGCACGAGTGGTCGCAGAGGGCTAGTCGGCATCGGGCAAGGGCTGGGCACGATGGTTTGACAGGATCTCCAGGTCGTTGTATGCTTGTAACTGGGGTTCCTCGACCTCGCCGTCCTTTGACACGCTGTCTCCTGGAAAACCGAATTCCCGTTGATGGGAGGTGCAAAATGAGATTCAGACGAACAACGCACGCGGCGCGGCGGTTCCCCCTCATGGCACTCATCGCCCTGCTGCCCCTGGCAACACCGTCCCCGGCTGTGCGCATGGGCACCTGGGCGAACCAGGCCCCCGCCGCCGGCCCGTCCGCACGGTACTTGCACGCCATGGCCCCCATCGGAGAGGACCTGGTGCTCCTCTATGGCGGGAACGATGGCAGCTCGTTCCTCGGTGATACCTGGCTGTATGACCTCGGCGACAACACCTGGACGAACCTGGCCCCCGCCGGCGCCCCGTCGGCCCGAGGGTGGCATGCCATGGCCTACCTCGGCGGGGACAAGGTGCTCCTGTTTGGAGGGGTCAATGACCGCCGCAGTTTCGCTGAGACCTGGACCTATGATCTTAGCGATAATAGCTGGACCTGGTTCCCCCCAGCCATCGGCCCCCCCGAACGACACGGCCATGCCATGGCCTACCTCGGCGGCGACCAGGTACTCCTGTTTGGCGGGTACGATGGCAGCGGCCCATTTTTCGGTGACACCTGGGTCTATGACCGGAGCGACAACACCTGGACGGAGCAGGCTCCCGGTGCCGCGCCGCCGGGCCGAGATCTGCATGCCATGGCATCCCTTGGCGGGGGCCGGGTGCTCGTCTTTGGCGGGCGGGTTGGCTATTATGACCCTGACGGTGAGACCTGGGTGTACGACTCCAGCGCCAACTCCTGGACGCAGCTGGCCCCCGCCGCCAGTCCGTCCGCACGGTACGTGCATGCCATGGCCTCCCCCGGAGAGGACCAGGTGCTCCTCTTTGGCGGGAACGATGACAGCTCGTACCTCGATGATACCTGGCTCTATGACCTAGGCGACAACACCTGGACGGAGCAGGTCCCTGCCGCCGCCCCGTCCGCACGAGGATACGCCGCCATGGCCTCCCTCGGCACGGGCCAGGTGCTCCTGTTTGGCGGGTGGGATGGCTCCTACCTCGGTGATACCTGGCTTGCGACCGGGTTCGGCATGCCTCCCTTCACGGTGTACCTGCCGCTGGTGATCAAGTAGGGAGCAGCCTTCTGCATAGGCTGTCCATCGTTCCAATCGGCGTGTGGGGGCTGTCCAAAAAGCACCGCAGAGGCGTCTCAGGTGTCCCTGAAGCCATGCAGAACGAGCAGACTCGAGATGTTTCGCTTCGTTCAGAGGCCCAGTTTTCTGCTTTTTGGACAGCCCCTACGGTTATTGTGGGGCGGAGAGACCCCGCATCTACGGGGTTGGCGCGGGGACGCGGAGCGTCCCGGGTGTGCGTGCCGCCGCGGAGCGACGGCACGAGGGGTCGCAAGCGTCTGGTCCGCATCGGGCAGGGGCTGGGCATGGTGGTTTCACGGGATCTCCAGGGTGCGGTATACTGGTTGCCGACGATCATCGACTTTGCTGCCCCTTGACACGATGTCTTCTGAGAACTGAACCGATCACGATCGACTGGAGGTGCACAATGAGATGCAGACAGACGACAGTGCGAACAGCGCGGCGATTCACCCTGGTGGCGCTCATCACCCTGCTGCCCCTGGCGACCGCATCCCCGGCCCTGGCCCAGGGCACCTGAACGAAGCAAACCTTCGTCCCCCCGTCCGCACGATACGGCCATGCCATGGCCTCCCTCGGCGGAGGTAAGGTGCTCCTGTTTGGCGGGGACGTTGACGGCCCCAACGGTGAAACCTGGCTCTATGACCTGTGCGACAACACCTGGACGAACCAAGCCCCCGCCACAGCCCCGTCCGCACGACAGGTCCTTGCCATAGCCTCCCTCGGCGGAGATAAGGTGCTCCTGTTTGGCGGGTACGGTGGTAACGGCGAGACCTGGGTGTATGACCTCAGCGACAACACCTGGACGAGCCAGGCCCCCACCGCCGGACCGTCGGCCCGAATGTGGCATGCCATGGCCTACCTCGGCGGAGACAAGGTGCTCCTCTTTGGCGGGTCCTCCGGTGGAGATGAGACCTGGGTCTATGATCTCGGCGACAACGGCTGGACGGACCAGGCCCCAGCCGCCGGCCCGTCGGCCCGATGGGGCCACGCCATGGCCTCCCTCGGCGGCGATCAGGTGCTCCTGTTTGGCGGGGACGTTGACGGCCCCAACGGTGAAACCTGGCTCTATGATCTCGGCGACAATAGCTGGACGGACCAAGCCCCCGCCGCCGGACCGACCGCACGAGCCGGCCATGCCATGGCCAGCATCGGCGAGGGCCAGGTGCTCCTGTTTGGCGGGGTCGATGACTAGGGCTCTTACGGTGAGACCTGGGTCTACGACTTTAGCGACAACACGTGGACCAACCAGGCCCTGGTCGCCGGCCCGCCGGCACGGTACATGCATGCCATGGTCCCCCTCGGCGGGGACCAGGTGCTCCTCTTTGGCGGGTGGGATGGCAGCAGCTTCTACGGTGACACGTGGGTCTATGACCTCAGCGACAACGCCTGGACGGAGCAGGCTCCCGCCTCCGGCCCGTCCGCGCGAGGCACCCATGTCATGGCCTCCCTCGGCCTGGGCAACGTGCTCCTCTTCGGCGGGTGGGACGGCAGCTCGAACCTCGGTGATACCTGGCTCGCGACCGGGTTCTACAGCGGCACCTGGTACCGGACGTACGTGCCGCTGGTGGTCAGGTAAGGGGCAGCCTCTCGCATAGGCCGCCCATCGTCCCGGCCGGGGTGTAGGGGCGGGTCTGAGACCCGCCCCTACGGTTTTTGTGGGGCGGGGAGACCCCGCCGCTACGGGGTTGACGACGGCCACGGGGCATGGGCGGGGAGACCCCTGTCCTTGCCGAAAAATGCCATCCATGCGGGATTCATATGGTCAGCCCCAGTAACCCAGAGGGATTATCCATTCTGAGCGATGGGTTTTGGGACGGATGGGTGTTTTCGGCCAGGACACCTCCTGCGGATTGTCTGCCTCGTGTCTGTCTCGTGCGGAGCCAGTCCGTGTCCTGTCTGGCCAGCATCGGGGCAGGTGAGGATGCCCGGCCAGGCAGCGAACCGAACCCTCCCGCAAGGCTGCCAGATCGCGGTGCGCTCTGTTCCTACCGAAATAACTGCAGTGTCAAGTGACAGTCCTGTTGTACGACTTCCCTTGGGGGCAATCTCTAAAGCCCCACCAGAAATGGTGAGCTTTCGATTGGCTTCGCCAATCGTGGTGAGCCGGCCTGCGGGCCGGTTCACCCCTTCTCGAGCTCCCTGTACTTTCTCCCAGATCCGGGGTTTTGAGAATCGTTGCGCCTTCGGTTTCCCTCCATATTGCCTCACCGAGGAGTCTTACCGAAGGGGTATCGTTGACTTACGGAACGTGCTTACCAGCGACCGTCGAGTCCCACAGGGCATTCAGCTGTGCATCGATGCTTCGCCTTAGCGCGACTGGGTTGAGGGAGGCGTAGATCTGGCGCAAACCCTCCTTGTTGACATCGGATATGTCATTTGACTGCAGCACGCGTTGGTAAGGAGTCTGAGCCAGATCATACGTCTTTCGTACTTTGTTGTCAACTCGGTGCTTGGCCACCAGCTTCATGGAAGGCTGGAAGAAGTTGACATAGAGGCGGAGGTCTTCGTAGAGAGCGTTGAGGCGAGCCAGGGCGTCCGTAGAGTCATAGCGGTCGTAGCCGACGAGGCGACGCACGACGGACCAGTTTTTCTGCTCGATATGAGCCTGGTCGTTCTTCTTGTAGGGCCGGGAGCGGGTGAAGGTGATCTGTTCGCGTTGGGTGTAGCGGTACAGGTGGTCGTTGATGAAGGCAGAGTCGTTGTCTGAGTCGATGCCGCGCAAGGGGAAGGGCAGCCGTTGACGCACCGTCTGCAACGCGCCGAAGACTGCTAACTGACCGCGATTAGGCACCGCGACGCACTCAGACCAGCCGGTGGAGACATCGACCGTGTCTAGGGTGTGAATGTACTCTCCGCTGGTGGAGTCGCCGCAGTGGGCGACCAAGTCCAGTTCCAGGAAACCTGGCTGGGCGTCATCCCAGTCGGCGAAGGTGTGCACCGGGATTGCTTTCTTGAGCAACGTGCCCGGTTTGGTCGTGCTCAGCCCTCGTTGGGGCTGCCGGGCGCGAGCCGGCTTCAACAGCCGGTCCACCGTGGCCCGACTCATGCGCAGGAGCAGCGCTTTGGTGTCCGCGGGAAGCACCAATTCGCGGTGATGTTCCAGAACCTGCACGATATCGGGCAAGAAAGGATGGAGTCGTCGCAAACAAACGCGGCCGCAGATCTCCCAGACTTCGGTCAGTGCCTGAGCCACTGCCTGGGTGTAGATGCGGCGACCCCGGCGGCGGCCAGCGGACCGACGAGCAGCACCGTGGCCCAACAGCCAGATGGCATACTTGCGGTGGTAGCCCGTCGTGGCTACAAACTCATCCAGAATGTGGCCCTTGTCGGCCTTACTGGCTCGCAGATACCGAGTGCGAATGGCTTCCAGCAGTTCTCGCTTGCCTATCTTGGTCATGGCGGTTGCCTCTTTCATCAAAGAATGCACGAACGTCGGTAACATTCTCTATGAGGCAACGATATCCTGCAAGGTAAGACTATCGATGTCGAAATTCGGGGTCTTGACAACCCCCTTCAGATCGCATATAATGCCTTCAGGGCGATCCCGACGCCGCTGAGCCATCCAGGCGGAGGGCGGTGACGCCGGGGAAAGGAGGAGACCATGAGCGGTTTCGAGGAGTACGCCGGCTACGATGGGTTGGGGCTGGCAGAGCTGGTGCGCAAAGGGGAGGTGCAGCCCGCCGAGTTGGTTGAAGAGGCGATCGGGCGCATCGAGCGCGTGAACCCCAAGGTGAATGCGGTCATTGAAAAGATGTATGACCTGGCAAGGAAAGCAGCCGCGGCCGGCCTGCCCGACGGCCCCTTCCGGGGCGTGCCGTTCCTGCTCAAAGACATCATGGCCGACCACGCCGGCGTGCCTTCGACGCGGTGCAGCCGCTTTCTGAAGGACTATCGGCCCGACCATGACAGCGAGATCGTCAGGCGCCACAAGGCAGCCGGCCTGGTCATCTTGGGCAAGACCAACGCGCCCGAGCTTGGGCTGTTGCCGGTGACGGAGCCGGAACTGTTCGGCCCAACCCTCACCCCCTGGGACCTCACCCGTACGTCCGGTGGGTCCAGCGGGGGATCGGCCGCGGCGGTGGCTGCCCGCATGGTTCCCCTGGCCCACGGCAACGACGGCGGTGGGTCGATCCGCATCCCGGCGGCCTGCTGCGGCGTGTTCGGCTTCAAGCCGACGCGTGGCCGCACCCCCGTTGGTCCTGATCTTGCCGAGGCCTGGCAGGGCTTAGCCATCAACCACGTACTAACCCGATCCGTGCGGGACAGCGCCGCTATGCTCGATGCGACGGCCGGGCCGGAAGTAGGCGCTCCCTACTATCCAGTCCCACCGGCGCGGCCATTCCTGGAAGAGGTAGGGGCCGATCCCGGCCGGCTGCGTATCGCGTTCACCGCCGAGCCTCTTCTGCCAGCGCTGGTTCACCCCGATTGCGCACGGGGGGTGCGCGAGACGGCGCGGCTGTGCGAGGAACTGGGTCACCAAGTGGTCGAGGCCACGCCCCGGATCGATGGACAGGCGTTCGCCAAGGCCTTTCTGACGATGGTCTGCGCTGAGACCCGGGCTGGCGTCGCCGATGCGGAACGGTTAGTCGGCCGCAAGGCCACCGCTGCCAGTTTCGAGACGCAGACGTGGTCCATGGCCCTCTTGGGCGATCAGTTCACTGCGGGCGACCTGGCTGTGGCGGTGGCGTTAATGAAGGCTGCGGGCCGGCAGGTGGGCACATTCTTCGAGGACTATGACGTGTTGCTGACGCCCACGCTCGCGATGCCGCCGGTCAAGATTGGGGCGCTGCAGCCCAAGTCGAAGGATCTTGTGGCGATGAAAGTGCTGGGGCGGCTGAACGCCGGCAAGCTGCTGCGGGCCTTTGCCGACATCGATGCCCTGGCCGCGGAGACGTTTGCGTTTATGCCGTTCCCGCCGTTGTTCAACGCCACCGGCCAGCCCGCGATGTCGGTCCCGTTGGTGTGGAACGACGAGGGGCTGCCCATCGGCATGCAGTTTGTGGGGCGCTACGGCGACGAGGCGACGCTCTTCCGGTTGGCGGCCCAGCTCGAGCAGGCGAGGCCATGGTTTGACCGCGAGCCAGCGGTGCACAGCTAGTACGGCGGGGCGGCAAGACCTCTGCGGTCTGCCGTCCTGGGCTGTTCCCTGGCGCTGTCGAGCCACTCGCTGCGGAATCGTTCGTGCACGGTCACTGCACCGCCCGCAGGCCGGCGTCAGGTACCGGCCGTCGTTCTGCGCGGCGTGCAGCGGAGTTTGGCAGTGGAAGCTATCGCCGCTGATCTCCCCTTGGCTGGTCGTGCCCACGGTTGTGCACGAGCAAGCCAGCCGGAGGCTCTGCATCTGCGTCGGGGCGGGCTGCGCAGGCGCGGACCGCCGGATGTGGCGCCCCCGCGCGTTCGACGAAGTGCCGGGCCCAAGGCACCGGGTCGCGCGTCCCCTGCCACTCTTGCTCGTCGATGAAACGGGAGTGGCCCCCTTGCTCCGGCGGGATCTGGCGATCCCGCCGCTCGTCCGCCAGCGACCGCAGGGAGTGGCGATCCCGCCGGAGCAGTCGGCAGGTCGCAGTTCCAGCCCCAACTGATGACCAGCGGCTCCGGTAGGTGCTGCACCTCCCGCCGCGCCCTTCGGCAGGAACCCCGCCCCCTTCGGGGCGCACATCCACTTGTGGCAGTGCACACAATACTGAAAACGCGCTCATGTGGACCGCTGTCCTGACGCTTGCGTGTGCTGAGAACACAAAGCGATTCGTCGCGCCGCCGTTGAGGGGGCAAGGCAAGTTCTCGGATGCGCCCGCAGTCCCCTGACCGAGGCGAATGGTGAGGCCCGGGGCTAGCATCACGCGAGCCGCCCCCTTGGGGCCTGCCTCAGGCCGCGTCCCCGCGCCCCGGGGTGTGGAGCGCGGGGACTTCGCCCAGGATCAGAAATTCCGCAACATCACCGGCAGGAAGATACGGTAGGCGCCGACGGCGATCGATACTGTGGCAATGTTGGAGTCAGCCGTCCCGTCGTTGGCGTGGTAGGTGAAGGAATCCACCCCGGTAAAGCCCGGCGCGGGTGTGTAGCTGAATGAGCCGTCGGCATGCAGGTCCAGCGTGCCGTGCGACGGGCCGCTGTCCGGCACGGCGGTGAGCGGGTCGCCATCGGGGTCCACGTCGTTCGCCAGGACGCCGAGCATCGCCGGCACCTCGAGAGGGATATCTTCGGAAGTTGAATACGCATCGTCCTCCGCCACCGGCGCGTCGTTGACCGCGCTGACCGTGATACCCACCGTCGCCACGTTGGAGTCGGCCGCGCCGTCGTTGGCGTGGTAGGTGAAGGTATCCAGGCCGGCGTAGTCGGCCGCGGGCGTATAGGTGAACGAGCCATCGGCGCGCAGGTGCAGCGTGCCGTGCGACGGGCCGCCATCCTGCACGGCGGTGAGCGGGTCACCATCGGGGTCCACATCGTTTGCCAGGACG
>Ga0315286_10007823_pt1 | contig 10492 bp, 9 predicted proteins | sample YL17G10_0_MG_FD_205038 | JGI IMG/M metagenome (GOLD analysis project Ga0315286, IMG submission 205038) | Sediment microbial communities from Yellowstone Lake, YNP, Wyoming, USA - YL17G10_0 | ecosystem: Environmental > Aquatic > Freshwater > Lake > Sediment | place: USA: Wyoming | collected...
GCGTGGTTTGGGACCACGAGGTCGGCGGTTCGAATCCGCCCACCCCGACCAGGGTCAGTCCGCCTTCAGGGCAGTGCCTTGGCCCTCCCCACCTAGTTGCTGCAGATCATGCCTATCTGGGGCCTGATGTAGAGTGCGTCCATGCCCTGGATGACGAGGTTCCCGTCGAGGTCAAGCCGGCGGTTATACAGGCGATCCTGTTCGAAGGTGCCGCCGTACTGTGACCCTATGGCTGCCCTCAGGAACAGGGCGTCGAATCCCTGCACTTTGCCATCGTTGTTGATGTCAGGTGGTAGGGCGTCATCGCTGCTGTTGTCTGGGCAGGCGTCCAGGGAATCGGAGCCTATCCAGGCCTCTTTGGCGTCCGCGAATCCGTCGTTGAAGTCGGGGTCCTCCCAGTTGCCGTCGTCGTCGTCGTTGGTGTCGGCCGTGTTCACGACGGTGTCGCCATCAGTGTCGACCAACGAGTCCATGCAGTCCTTGGGGCCGCCCGGGTTCGTGTCGGGGTAGCCTTCGTCCACCTGTGTGTCCCCGTCGTTGTCCAGCCCATCGCAGACCTCGATGAGGCTGCCCTCGCCTCGCGTGCCGACCAGCGGGCAGCCATCGTTGACCCAGGTGTCGCCGTCGCTGTCGACGGCGTCGTCGCACTGGGCGCCGGTCTCGGAGGCGCCGGCCTTCTTGGCGCAGCCGTCGTTCACCTTGGTGTCGTCGCTGGGGTCGTCGTTGAGGGCGTTGTAGCACTTGAGGTCCAAGGGGTCGGAGCCACGGGCGGCCTCTTTGGCATCCGGGAAGCCGTCTCCGTCGTCGTCCACGTCGCAGGCGTCGCCGTCGGGGTCAGCGTCATGGTTGCCCTGGTCGGGGTTGCTGACGGCGGGACAGTTGTCTGGAGTAGCGAGACAACAGACCTTGGTGGCGTAGTCGTTCACGCCGTCGCAGTCGGCCACGTGGGCGTTGGTGCTGCCGGAGATCGTCGCCAGGCAAGCGTAGTTGGCAGGACAGGCGCTAGTAGAGATGCAATCAACCGTCGCGTCATCTCCACTGGAGAGACACACCTGGGTCACATAACTGCCGTCGGCTGCCCCGTGGGCATTGTCAGGTCCCGAGATGGTCAGGACAGTGTCATAGACGCCGCTACAGCCGGTGCCTAGGCCCGCCACGCCACTGCAACACACAACGCTGCCGTAGCTCGAGCCGCCGACTGTACCAGCATGAGCATTTGCCGTGGAGGACATGCGGAACACCGCGACTTCACCCGCGCCGCACGAGGCCTTGACGCTGCAGGTCGGGCTGGCCGCGAGCGGGGCAGACCTCGCCGGAGAGCTCGAAGGAGCGCTGACGGCAAGCGCCGCAACGCTGCCAAGGAGGGCCAGGAGCACGATCGCGAGAAGCGCTGCCCATCTCATCGCTCGCCTCCTGCGCGCCGCCGCTGGACGAGAAGCAGGCCCGCCACGATGCCCAGCCCGCCCAGAGCCAGCCAGCCCGCCGTGAAGCCGGAGAGCGGCCCAGCCGACGCTCCGCTAGTCCCGGCTCCGCCTTCCAGCGCCGTCACCCGCGTCTCCAGGTCACCGAGCCGCTGCTGGAGGTTGGCGTTCTCCTCCTCCAGCGTCTGGATGCGGGCGTCCTGCTCCTGCACCAGGGAGTACAGCCCCTGGATGGCGGCCAGAGCCACGCCGTCGGCGTCGACGGTGCTGATGTAGCGCTCGTTCTCGCCCAGGCCGAAGGCGGCGTAGAGGTCCTGGGCCACCGGCCCCATGTGGCGGATGGAGGCGTCCTGGCTCTTCAGGTTCCAGGTGCTGATGGGCACGTCGGCCAGGCGGGCCAGGACTTCCTGCCCGTCCACCGGCGTGAAGTTCTCCTTAACGCTGCGGTCGCTGATGGCGCTCCAGGCGTTACCGCCCGCCGCCAGTTGGACGCCCGTGCCGGTGCCGGAGGCCGTGTAGAACCTGGCCCCGCCCTGTGTGCGGGCCGTGAAGGTGTTGTCGCCCCACGATGATGCGGCTTCGGCGCTGGCCCAGACGAACGAGCCAACGTGCGTGGCCGAGGCCCCTGCGCCGGCGGCGAAGCTGTAGGCGCCGCTTGCGACGTTACTGGCGCCGCCGGGGACGGTGGCGGCGTTGCCACTGGCGGTATTGTCGTAGCCGCCGCCGACGGTAGAACGGCCGGGGCCGCTGGCGTCGTTGCTGTAGCCGCCGCCGACGGTGGCGTCCAGGGCGGTGGCCCAGTTGTACTCGCCCCCGCCCACGGTCGAGTAGCTGCCGACGCTGGCGGTGTTGGTGTGGCCCCCGCCGACCGTCGCGAAGCCGCTGAGGGCATTATTGTTCAAGCCGCCGCCAATAGTGGCGTGATCACCAGTGGCTTCGTTGGTGTCGCCGCCGCCCACGCTAGCCTCGGGGCCGCTGGCTATGTTCCAGTAGCCCCCGCCGACGGTGGCCGAGACGCCGCTGGCGATGTTGTTGTAGCCCCCGCCCACGGTGGCGTAGCGCCGGTCTGTGGTGCTGCCAGCATTGTCGCCCGCCATGTTGTATCCGCCGCCGCCCACAGTGCCGTATTCGTCGGTCACCCGGTTGCGGGTATTGGCGTCGCCCGGAGTGGACTCGCCCCCGCCGGCGATGGTGGCGTAGGACGCGGCGGCCTCGTTGCCCCGGCCCCCGCCAACGGTGGCAAAGTACTCGCTGGCGGTGTTGTCGTAGCCACCACCCACGGTGGCGTGCGAGAAGCTGGCGGTGTTGCTCTGACCCCCGCCGACGGTGGCGTACCAGTCGCTGGCTCTGTTGTACTCGCCCCCGTCCACGGTGGCGTAGTTGGCGCTCGCGGTGTTGCGCCAGCCCCCACCGACGCTCGCGTTGGTGGCGCTGGCGGTGTTGTCTTTGCCCCCGGCGATGGTTGAGGAGCCGCCGCTGGCCGTGTTGCTGTCGCCCCCGCCGACGGTGGCGTAGCCGGCGGTGGCGTCATTGTAGGAGCCCCCGCTGATGGTGGCGTAGGACGCGGTGGCATCGTTGTTCCAGCCCCCGCAAACGGTGGCGGAATCGAGGGTGGCGTAGTTCAGCCCGCCGCCGCCGACGGTGGTGTAGGGCCGGTCTACGGTACTGCCGGCATTGTCGCCCGCCTGGTTGCCGTACCCGCCCGCCACCGTGCCGTAGTCGTCGGTCACCCGGTTGGTGTTGCCGCTTGACCCGCCGCCGCAGACCGCAGCCCCCAGCGCGCCCGCCGTGACGCTGTTGCCGCTGTAGCCACCGATGATGTTAGGGCTGACCCCTCTTGGCTCCAGGCGCAGGGCGCGGGCGTTATTCACCCACAGCTCCAGGGCGTTGTTGTCGGTGGTGCCAAGCCAGTAGTCGCTGCCGCTCACCCCGTGGTCCTGGAGCTCTGTCCAGGCGTGGCCAGGGTTAGACACCGGCCCACCGGGATCGGCCAGCGCCGAACGCACCGCGAGGGCCACGAAGAAGCCCACCAGAAACAGAGCCAGGCCGCCAAAGGACACGGCGGCCATGAGGGCAAGGCTGTGTGTGTAGTTACGCATGGGGTCACCTCCAGAGCTTCGTGAGGAACGTGCACTGCCTGCCGAACGGAGGCAAATGGTCGTGGCTCGTTTCGTGACGCCTTTCACCAGGCCGCTGACCGCAGGATAGACACGAAGCATCCAAGACGTCAAGAGACATCAGGTTAATGACGCACATGCAGACGGTGGGGGCCAAGCACTCACGGTAAAGGGAGCGCATGGCTCCCTTCCTTCTGCCTATCTTCGCAGCGAGTTCAGGTACCCCTTCATCCAGCGCCGTGCGTCCTCCTGGATGACCTCTCGATCCCACAGCAGGCTGGCGTGTCGGATGCCCGCGCACACGGTGAGGTATACGTGGGCCAACTGACTCGGATCTACGGTGTCGGCGATCTGACCGTCGGCGACGCCCCTGGTTACGGTCGATTCGATCGCCTCGACAAACGCCGCCAGGTTCTCTCCCAGCCGCTTCCGGAAGCCCTCATGTACGGCCGCCATGCCGTGAGCCAGGCCAGAGGAGGTGGAGCCGATCGCTTCCAACCGCAGTGCGGTGGGGAAGTCGTCAAGCATTGTGATCAGGCGGTCGATGGGATGTTTCTCGGTCTTCAGACGTGAGCCTGCGGCTTGCTCGAGGAATAGCCGCATCCACTCGTCGATTGCGGCGTAGCCCAGTTCCTCTTTGGAGGAGAAGTAGTAGCGGACTATGTTCCTTGTGTAGCCGCTCTCCCTGGCGATCTCGGCCATCGTGGTGTTGTGGTAGCCCTGGGTAGCGAACAGCGCGATCGCTGCCTGGACGAGACGTCTTCTGGCCTCTTGCTGGGCACGCATGTCGCTAACCGGCCCGTAGACTACCGCCCCAGGTCACGGGGAAGCCAGTCCCGAACAGGGCCGCCACCGCGACACACGCTGCCACGAGAGCGACTCTGCGTAGATCACTGCGCACGGGGGAAGAAGAGGGCCTGCACCCAATGCCAAACGCCTTCCTCCAGATCGGCCCACGCATCATCCCAGAAAGTCGCGGAGGCGTCAAGACGCTGAACGGAGTGGCCTTGGGAGACGGAGCGCAACGGGCCGCAGCGCGAGGACACAATGCGCCGGGAAAACGCCGAGAGGGGAGGAGTCTCGACTAAGGCCCTCTCGGCGTTGGGAGTGCGGGAAGTCGAAGTCGGAACGTCTCGCAGCTTACCCTCGAATCCGTAAATTGTCAAGCGTTTTGGGCAACAATCGCAAGTATTGTCGTCTAAGACAAAATGCTCACCACAGCGCCAGACGGCACAGCGCAGCCACTCCTCCATCGCTGGGCATGGGCGCCCGCGGCGGCGAAATGCTATCATAGAAGAGACATGTACAAGCAGAAGATGGCCCTGCCGGTGGTGGTTGCACGCATCGTGGCCGTGTCCGGCATGGGCCTGGCGGCCGCCATCGCCATCCTGGCTTTCGTGGGCGGGCTATGGCTGGCGGGCCTTGTCGCTGTGGCCGTGACCGCCCTGTTCATGGGGATGATGTTCCTCATCGAACGGGGGGCGGAGCAGGGCTAGCCCCCGCGGCTTGCTGCCCCTGGCGCTTGGTGCTATCCTGAGCGGGAGAGGAAGAGGGTAAGAATGCCGACACTGTTGTTTGGGAGCATTGGGCCCCCGGAGATCGCGGTCATCGTCCTGGTTCTCCTGCTCGTCTTCGGCGTGGGCAAGGTGGCCGACGTCGGCGGCGCCTTGGGCCGCAGCATCCGCGAGTTCCGCCGCGAGGTGCGTGAGGGGGCGAAGGAAGAAGAGGAAGCCAAGCCCGAGCCCAGGAGCGAGGCGAAGGTCGAGAGCCGGGGCGAGGAAGGGAAAGCACCACCCCCACCCAGCGGCTCGCCCATGACCCACTAACGCCGATACCTAAGCGCAGAAAGAAACGTAAGGGCGGTTCGCGAACCGCCCTTACGTTTCTTCGATCGTGATGGAGACGATCTTGTCGCCGGTCTGCGCGGTAGGATCGCTGGGGTCGCTGGGCGCCAGAGAGTCCAACACGTCCTGCCCCGCGACGACCCGTCCAAAGACGGTATCCCTACCGTCCAAGTGGCTCTCGGGCGCATAGGTTATGTAGAATTGGCTGCCGCTTATCTCCTCGCCGCCCTGGGGAGCGCCCATGGCAAGCACACCCGCGTCATGGACCTGACCGCTGTCCTCGCGGGTCAGGAAGTAGCCGGGGCCGCCGCTGCCGGTACAGGTCACGGTGAGATCGGTGGTACAGGTGGGGTCGCCGGCCTGGGCCACAAAACCGCGAATGACTCGGAAGAAGGTAAGGCCATCGTAGAATCCGTCGCGGGCCAGGAACACGAAGTTGTTGACCGCGTGCGGCGCCTTGTCAGCGAACAGCTCGAGGTGGATCTCCCCCACGGGGGTCTCTGTCTCGCCTTCGACCCTTGCGACGCTGATGGTGGCCGTGTACTTCTTGTTGCTGTCGATGCTTACCTGCGGCTCGGCGGCGTAGGTCTTGACCTGGCGTCCTTCGCTCTGAACTGGCGTTTCCGTCGCCTCGGATGGCGGCGGCGTGGCCGTGCTCGAATTGTTCTTGTTCGTCGTCTGGTTGGCGGCGAAGGCGCCCGCCGCCACGCTCACCACCATGATCACCAGCGCTACCCAGTAGAATAGCTTGACCTCGAACAGAAGGGATATGGGGAAAGGCGCCTTTGTCTTCGTATGGGCCGCCAGCGGCTCCCGCCGCAAGGTCCCTTTCAGTCTCCTCCGCCGACGTTGCTCTCTGCTCAGGTGAGTTCACCTCCTGGCTTGGTCTCGTGCAAGAACATGGTACCCCCGGCGGGACTCGAACCCACGCACCCGGCTCCGGAGGCCGGCGCTCTATCCAACTGAGCTACGGGGGCCCGCCTCAATAATAGCCGCACCCTTCCCCGGCGACAAGCCTATCCTACAGTAGATAGCGCAGCCATAAGTAGACGGTGGCCAGCACCAGCGAGGCCAGCGTCACCAGGCCACCCCACTTCAAGAACTCCAGGAAGCTGATCCTGTAGCCCGCCCTCTCCGCGACGCCCGCCGCGTAGACGTTGGCCGAGGCGGCCACCAGGGTCAGGTTGCCCCCCAGGCCGGCGCCCAGCGCCAGCGCCCACCAGAGGGGGTTTCCCGCCGAATGCTGGGCGCCCAAATCCTGGCCCAGTTCCTCCACCACCGGGATCATCGCGGCGGTGAAGGGGATGTTGTCCACGATGCCCGACAGGAGCGCCCCCGACCACAGCACGAGCATCGTTCCGGCCCAGAGGTGACCGCCGGCGGCGTCGCTCATGCCCTGGCCGATGTCCTCCAAGAGGCCGGCCTGCTCAACGCCGCCCACCACCATGAACAGCCCGACGAAGAAGAAGATGGTGGCCCACTCCACCTCCAAGAACGCCTCGCGAGGATGGATGCCACCGACGATGATGAGGGCGGTTGCCCCGCCCAGGGCCACCGTGGCGGGCTCCAATTCCAGCGCGCCATGCAACAGGAACCCCAGGATCACCAGGCCGAGGACACCCAGCGATAGGTACAGCAGACGGCGATCTTCCAACACCTCGCTTTCGTCCAGCCCCATCACCCGGCGCTGATACTCTGGCAGAGGCAGCATCTGCCCGCGAAAGGCGAGAAACATCGCAGCGAAGAACACCGCGAGCACGATGAGAATGATGGGGGCCAGGTGGACGATGAAGTCCGCGAAGCTCAGGTCGGCGGCGCTGCCGATGAGGATGTTCGGTGGATCGCCGATTAGGGTGGCCGTCCCGCCGATGTTGGAGGCGAGGATGAGCGAGATGAGAAAGGGCATGGGGCTTACCCCCAGCATCCCCGCCACGAACAGGCTTAGGGGCGCCATGAGCACGACGGTGGTGACGTTGTCCAAAAAGGCTGACCCCAGCGCCGTAATGGCCGCCAGGATCAGCATGATGTAGAGCGGATTGCCCCTGGCCGCCTTGGCTGCGCGGATGGCCAGCCACTGAAATGCGCCCGTCTTGCCCAGCGTGTTGGCGATCACCATCATGCCCACCAGCAGGAAGATGACGTTCAGGTCAATGGCAGCGAAGGCCTCCTCCTGGTCCAGGACGCGGAAGGCAATCACGGCGACGCCGCCGATGAGGGCGGCGGCCGTCTTGTGGACTCGTTCGGAGATGATGAGGAGGTAGGTCAGGGAGAAGATGACGGAAGCTACCGCCAAGTCGTTCAAGGGCCTCCCTCCCGGCGGTGCTTCTGGAGCCAGAGCTGTATCAACTGGAGGCGGCCCAGATAGCCCACGACGCGCACGTCTTTGTCCACGACGGGAAGGCCCTCCAGCCGCCGCTCGTGCATGCGGCTGAAGGCCTCGCGCACGCTGTCGTCCATAGTCACGTAGACGGCGGGCTGCATGAGGTCCCGCGCCGAGCGCGCGCGGCTCAGCCTGCCAAACTCCTCGACGCCGCCGACGGCCCGAAGGTCGGCCAGGAACTCCTCCGGCGCCACGTGCAGGAAGAGCTCGTCCAGCAGCAGGCGCACGGGGATGATGCCCCGTAGGCGGCCGGCCTCGTCTGCCACGGCCACGATATCGACGCCGGGCGCCTCGCCCAGCCGCTCGCAGACGCGTAGGAGATCAGCGCTCTCCTCCACCACACAGGGCTGGAGCCTCTTCCCCCCCAGCGCCTCGCGCACCGACGTGCGCTGGGTGATCATGTCGGCCTCATCGTGCCGGGAGCGTTCCTCGCTGTGCTGTTCGCTCACATCGGTACCCTTCCGTCTGGCGATTGTATCACGAGCTCGCATCGGCCGACGTCGGTTCGGTTGACACCCTTCGGGCCTTCGGGCATGCTGGCATGAGACGCATATGACGACGGCGCCATCGTACTTTGGGAAGAGAGAGGAGCGATTTCGAGAGCTGTGCCAGCACATGCTGGCCGAACGCCATCCAGTCTTCGCCAGCAACCGCGGTCCCATCTCCCTCGTCCAGAACCCCGACGGCAGCGTCACGGCCCAGCGCGGGAGCGGCGGCCTGGTCACCGCCCTCACCTCCATCAGCCGATTTGTCCCCCTGACCTGGGTGGCCAGCGCCATGACCGAGGCCGACCGGCAACAGGCGGCGGACGGCAGGCTATTGCGCGCCCCCCTGCCGGACCGGGAAATCTACCTGCGCTTCGTGGCGGTGCCGCGGCCCATGTATCAGCGGTATTACTACGCCTTCTGCAACCCCCTGCTCTGGTTCCTGCAGCACTACATGTGGAACACGCCCCGGGCGCCCAACATAGGCCGCGCTACCTACGAGGCGTGGGAAGACGGATACGTGCCGGTGAACCAGGCCTTTGCCCGCGCCCTGGCCGAGGAGGCTCAGCGCGACGCCCGCGCGCCCTTCATCTTCATCCACGACTACCACCTCTACCTGGCGCCGGGTGAGCTCCGCCGCCTGCTGCCCGACGCGCCCATCCTCCACTTCACCCATATACCGTGGCCGGGGCCTCGTTACTGGGGTATCCTGCCCGCCTTCATGCGACGCGAGATCCACGAGAAGCTGTGCGCCGCCAACATCGTCGGCCTGCAGACGATGCGCGACGTGCGCAACTTCCTCCACGGCTGTGAGGCCTTCGTCGAGGGCGCCAGCGTGGACTTCCGCGCCTGCACTGTCTCCCGGGACGGCTGGCTGACCCACGTCACCAACTACCCCATCTCGATGGACGCCGCCGGCCTGACGCAACTCGCCGCCTCCCCGGAGGTCGAACGCTACGAGCAGGCCCTGCGGCCGCTGACGCGCGAGGTCACCATTGTGCGGGTGGATCGAGCGGAGCCCAGCAAGAACATCATCCGCGGTTTCCGGGCCTACGAGAGCCTGCTGGACCGCTACCCAGAGCTGCGGGGGCACGTCGCCTTCCTGGCATTCCTAGTGCCCTCACGCACAGAGTTGCCCATCTACCAGACCTACACCGATGAGCTGTTCGAGGTGGTCACCGCCATCAACGATGAGTACGGCACCGATGACTGGCAGCCCATCCGCCTGTTCTACGAAGAGAACTACCCTCAGGCCGTGGCTGCGATGCGCCTCTACGACATCCTCCTGGTGAACCCCATTATCGACGGGATGAACCTGGTGGCGAAGGAGGGGCCCTTAGTAAACACGCGCGATGGGGTGCTGGTGCTATCGGAGATGGCGGGCGCCCACGAGCAGTTGGGCCACTATGCCTTGTCTGTTTCTCCCACCGACCTGGAGGGAACGGTGCGGGCCCTGCATGCCGCCATCAGCATGCACCCCGACGAACGGCGGCGACGGGCGGCAGCGCTGCGCCGCGCGGTTCAGGAGGAAGACGTCACCTTCTGGATGGAGCGCCAGTTCCGCGACCTCATGGCCCTATCTCGCCTGCGACGGCTGCGCCCCTAGGGCGTCGGCCACTTCGCCCAGAAGCCGCTCCACACCGTCGACGCCCTCCACCCGATAGTCCGCTTCGGCCAGCACCTCGCGCGGTGTCTCCTGGCCGCCCACTACCACCGATGCGCCCCGAAAGGCCGATGCCTCCCGCAGGACACGAAAGGCGTCGGCATCGGTGACATCGTCGCCCAGATAGAGAACGGAGCGCAAGCCACGTTCGGTCGCCAGGTGGCGCACTGCCGCTCCTTTGTGCACGGATGGGATCGGCGGACGCAACTCCACCATCATCTTCCCCTCGTACAGAGCGAAGCGGCGGGCCATGGGCGCGGCGGCGATCGCGTCCAGGATGGCCTTACGGGCTGCCGGCGGATCCGGTGCCTGGCGATAGTGCATAGCGATGAGCGGGCCCTTGTCCTCGAACACGATGCCGGGCAGGGCGATGGTTCGCTCCAGTTCGTCCAGGATGCTGCGGGTCAGGACGGTATACGTTGCCACCGCGGCCTCGCTCCAGATGGGAGGCATCGCCAGGGAGAAGCCGTGCAGGCCCACGTAGACGATGTCCTCCAGACCCACGATCCGCCGCGTCTCCTCCACCGTGCGGCCGGTGACAACCGCCACGAGGGCCACGCGCGCCGCGATGGCCTCCAGGCG
>Ga0315286_10007825_pt1 | contig 10490 bp, 13 predicted proteins | sample YL17G10_0_MG_FD_205038 | JGI IMG/M metagenome (GOLD analysis project Ga0315286, IMG submission 205038) | Sediment microbial communities from Yellowstone Lake, YNP, Wyoming, USA - YL17G10_0 | ecosystem: Environmental > Aquatic > Freshwater > Lake > Sediment | place: USA: Wyoming | collected...
GCGACGTGATTCTGTTCCCGTTCATGAGGCCCGAGGCGGAAGCGAAGCCTCAGGACAAGCCGCAGGAAAAACACCACGAAAAAAAGGAAGAAAAATAAGCGGCCCGCTGTTTTGCCTGCCGCTTTTAAATTTTTAAAGCATCGCTGTTTCATTATTTTTCGAGGCAAAAGAAACCGGCATGAGAGGCGTGAAAAGCGAATCGGTTTTATGCGCTTCCGAGGAAATAGAAAAGCAAATAGACGAATGCGAACAATCTCATCAGCATCAAATCTTTCCTTTCCAGAATTTCATCATCCAAAATTTACAATAATCGTATAGTAAGCGCCTACTGCGATAAAAACGATTGCCACGCTTCTTCTCATCCATTTCTCAAAAGTCTGGAGCCTGTTCATGACAGTTCCCAGTTTTGAAAAGCTGTGCACCAGAACCATGGATAAAACAATCACAGGGAGCGCGGTTGCGATGGAAAACACAGAAGGGATTATAATCCCGTCCCCTGCGTTTATTGCGAGCGGTATGAGCATTCCGAAAAAGAGGACCGCGCTGAACGGGCAAAAGGCTAATGCGAAAATCGCGCCCATTAGAAAGCTTCCCAAAACTCCCCTGCGGGAAAGGTACTCCTTGAGAGATTCAATTCTTCTGGAGCCTTTAAGGAACCTTATTTTTACAATGTCCAGCATTACAATCCCTATTATAACCAACAGAGGTCCTATGGACATGTCGCCGTATTTCTGGAGCGGCAGCGATATGCTCTGGACGCCAAGTCCTATCCAAACAACGAGTGATGCGATTATCACATAAGTCAGCATCCTGCCCAAGGCGTAGATGAGACCGATCTTCAGCGTGTGCCTTCTGCTACCAAGTCTTTTGGAGATATACGCTACTGCGGTAATGTTTGTGGCAAGTGGACAGGGGCTTATCGCAACCATGAGCCCGATGAAAAATGCAGCTACTATTGCTATCTCATGCGTGCCCATTACTTCCATGAATGTCATTATGTCCATGCAGCCACCAGTTTCATGCTCTCACGTCGTTTATCTTGAAATCCCTTCCCACGATTTTTTCCATTATATATCCTATTATTATGAAGAGCGGAAGGGATATCAGCGTTCGCAATATCGTAAATTCTATTCCCAAATATCCTATTTCTATGCCCAGCATCGGAATCTTCATCGAAGAGAATGCCCCCAGATAAATGAAGATGTTTTTTACCGAGGCGCCTTTCTTGTGCAAAATATACGCTACCGGGAAAGCGCCATAAAGAGGCCCTGCCTGAAGCATTGCCAGAAAAATTACCAGAACGATGCCCTCTATCCCCGATTTTTCACCCACGTGTTTCTGCAACTTCTCCTTCGGAACCCACACATCGAAGAGGCCGATTATTATGAATAAAAACGGGATGAACGAAACCATCTCCATGAAAAACTCGCCGAAGTTGGAGTACACCACTACGCCCGGCCTGAATCCCATGAAATAAGAGGCTATTGACAGCGCAATGAACAATATTACCAATGCATAATTTTTTATGTGCCTGTTCACATTAGCCACCCCATAATAATCCCGATAATCAGTGCCGCGACAAAATTGAACGCGTTTCTGAGCACTGCAGTTTTCCTGCCGAAATATTTTATTTCAAGGGGCAGGGTAACTACGCCGACCATCATTAGTGTGGTTATGAATACTGCAACAACGCCATAAGACGCGCCCTGTTTCAGCAGCGTTGCCGCTAACGGATATGAAACGAAGCCCGGTATCAGAGTAATTGAGCCGATGATTGCCGCTATTATGAACCCGGGCCATCCTGAATTGGCCCCTAAATATTCTGCAATAAGCGCGCTTGGTATAAAGAAAAGGGCAACGCTTATCAGGATGAGTATGTTGAGAAACGGGTGAAGGATGTTGAAAAACATCCTCCCTCCCCTTTTCAAGCCAAGGACAGTCTTATTTTTATCCAGAACGAGGGAAGCAATCAGTACAGCCACCGTAAAAATTCCGAAGATGATGGTGTTGTTAAGCATATCATTCGCCTTTCAGCTTCCCCTCTATTACCTCTTTAATGTATTCCCTGCACTTTTCCATGTCGCTTGTCTTGTACCATACGTTGATGTTCTGCTCTTTGGAGAAGCTGCCATTCTTGTTATAAACCCCAATCCAGAGAGAAGACCCAGTTGGGTCGTACTGCTGAACAAGGTCTGCATTCTCAGGTAACTCGGCATTTACATGGGCGAATACCAAGATGCCAAATCTCTGTTCACTTTGAAAATATTCGTTTATCGCATCCTCTGCACACCTGCCTACGTTGATGCAGCTTTGGCACTGGTGCGTTCCGTGGAAATGCAGGACCTCGACCTTCTGGACGGCTGACGCATCGTTTGCCAAAGTGGTGATTGTATTATTTGCTGTCTTATCGGACTGGTTCTGGCTGGTGCACCCTGAAATTAACAGCACGCATACCAGTGCCAATATGGCAACCATTTCTTTTTTCATATCATTTCAACCATTTCTTGATTTCTCCGACGTCCGGGATTCTCCCGGAAGCCTTGATTTTTCCGTCAATTACCAAAGCCGGCGTTGACATGACTCCATATTCTATGATTTTTCCTATATCCGTGACTTTGGTTATCTCCGCCTTTATCTTTAGTTCAGAAACGGCTTTCCTCGCGTTTTCCTCCAGCGCCTTGCATTTTGGGCATCCTGTTCCTAAAATCTCTATTTTCATCTTCATTCACCTCACAAAAAATCCATATATCAGACCAGATATGGTGCAAAATAACAGTATGAGAGCCGCATACACAAAAGTCCTTCTATTTCCCATTATCCTTCTTACAACGAGTATGCTTGGCAGCGAAATGACGGGATCGGCCAAGATATAAGCAAGCAGGGGCCCTTTTGCCACCCCAAGCCCCAGAAACATCTTTGCCATCGGGACTTCGACGAGGGTCGGGAAATACATGAATAGGCCAAACAGGGCGGCTCCCAGGTTCGCAAAAATCGTGTTGCTGCCAAAATAGCTGCCCAATGCGTTTTCCGGTATAAGCGAAGTCAATGCGCCCGCGGCGAAAATGCCCACCAGCAGCAATGGGAATATCATCCTGAAAAATAACCACGTTTCCTTCAGCCAGTGTTTTATCTCTTCCTTTTTGAAGGATATTTTGAGCTCGACCAGCAGCAAAGCGATCAAGCCGGCCATACCGAAAATCTTCACCGGAGTTTCCAGTTTCAATGCGCCTACCATCATTATGGAAATCAGAGTAGCAAAGAAGATGAGTAGATAATGGTGCCTGAACGCGTCGGCAATCTTTTTTGAAAGCGGCCTGCCTGCGCCATCCAGCTTCTTTTTTCTCCTTTCCTCCGCCGTAGGCTTGGAAACCAGCTTTTTGCCCTCTTCGTCCTTTTCTACGAACAGTTTGGATATTATCAAGCCTATTATAATCGCGAACGTAACAGAAAGGATTATCCTTGAAATTGCGAAATCCCAGCCCAAAACGCTTCCCGTGAAGACGATTGCCAATATGTTCGTGGCAGGGGCCGTGTAAAGAAATGCTATGGCAGGACCTATGCCAGCTCCTTTCTTCTTTATGCCGGCAAACAGCGGCAAAATAGTGCAGGAGCATACGGCCAGCAGCAGTCCGGCAACAACCGCCAGGGGGTAGGCCTTGTATTTCGGGATATTGCTGCCGAGATATGCGGTTATTTTTTCTTTGGGGAGCAAAGCGGCCATCGCCCCTGCTATGAAGAAGGCCGGCACCAGGCATGTCAGCACATGAGCTCCCAAATAATCTATGAGACCATAAACTCCTGCAATCAGTGCTTTCAAAACAATGTCATAAACCATTTAATCACCATCTATTCTTCGATAATTATAATTTCCAATTTTTATTTTCATTTTTAACAACTTCCACATTTGCACTCACACTTAATATCATCTCTTTTTGCAAGCTGCCGCAAATATGATTTTGGCGGATGGCTTATCGCGTTCTGCGGGCATACCGGTTCGCATCCGGTGCATCCGACAACACAGTTCTTCGGCTTCACCACCTTAGGCTTGCCGTCTTTTTCGGCATACACTCCATGCGTGCATTTGTTGACGCACGCCATGCAGCCAATGCACTTATCATAGTTTATTGTCGGGAACCAGTCAATTTCCTTTCTGGGTATACCGAACCATTTTTCGTTTGCCATTGTTTAGTCACCTTTGAAATTGAATTTCTCCTTATTGATTTTCATTATCTTAACAAGCGAAAGCATTACTGGCACTTCAACGAGCACCCCGACTACTGTGGCAAGTGTGGCTCCCGAATTCATACCGAAGAGTATCAATGCCACTGCCACCGAAAGCTCGAAGAAATTGCTCGCCCCTATGAATGCGGAAGGGGCAGCCTCGCTATAGGGAATCTTGAGTTTTTTCGCGCCAAAATATCCGATGTAGAAAATCAGGTATGTCTGCAAAATTAACGGTATTGCTATCAAGACTATGTGCAAAGGATACTGAATGATTTTATCGCCCTGAAAAATGAACAGAAGAACGAGCGTCACCAGCAGGCCGGCAGGGGTAATCCACTCTATATTTTTAACAAACTTATCTTTGAACCACTGCTCTCCTTTTCTTTTTATCAAAACATACCTTGTTATGCCCGCAAACACTAACGGAATTGCAACATAGAATAGTACTGAGTAGAATATCGTATCAAAAGGTACCGGAAAGTTGGTTGCGACTCCCAAAAGGAATTTACCTAAAGGAGCAAACAATACGAGTATAATCAAATCATTTACTGCCACCTGCACCAAAGCATAATTCAGATTCGCCTTCGCAAGGAAAGTCCACACAAGGACCATCGCGGTGCATGGCGCCAATCCCAAAAGTATCATCCCGGCGATATATTCATTTTGAAGATTTTCAGGAATCATGCCGGAGAAGAAAACACTCATAAACAGCCATGCAAGGAATGCCATAGTGAACGGCTTGATAGCCCAGTTTATGATGACAGTCAACCATAATGGTTTTTGATTACCCCTGACTTTCTTGATTTCCTCGATACTTATTTTAATCATTATCGGATACATCATGACCAACAGTACAATGGCAACCGGAATTGATACATTGGCTATTTCAAACTCACCAAGCACGACCTGGATATCGGGAAGGAAATAACCTATAGCTGTTCCCAAAATAATGCAGATTGCTACCCAGATGGACAAATACTTGCTGAAAAAATCAAGTCCCGGCTTATCATTCTCCATTCATTTCACCTTTTTAACACATCTAGAATGTCGCGTACTCTGAAATCTTTGATTCTGTAATAGATTCTTTTGCCGTCCCTTCTGGATTCCACTATGTCAGCCTTTTCGAGCGTTGAGAGCTGGATTGACACGGTCGACTGCGTCCTTTTAACGTGAGGAAATATTTCGCACACGCATTTCTCCCCGTCAAGCAGGAATTCAATTATTTTTAGCCTCGTTTCATCCGATAATGCTTTTAGGATAACGACCGTTTCTTTCATGTTAACATATTGATGCATGTCAATATTTATAAATCTTTTGAGTTTCCCTTAAAATTCTCGCGAAGAAGTTGCCTTTAAATATTTTAAATATAGTCGGGCATATTAGAACTATGGCCGCGGTGGTGTAGCCTGGTCAGCACAAGAGACTGTGGATCTCTTAGCCCGAGTTCAAATCTCGGCCGTGGCCCTCTTTCATTCCGAATATTATTTTGCATAATTTCTCTTTGATTCAATGGACCTACAGGGAACTGGACATGAGGTTAATTGTTTTTTATTAACTCGGATATAATACAGATATATGAAACAATTAATTGTGTTGATGGCTTTGTCTGTTTTATTTGTTAGCGGTTGCGTGTCACAAAACTCTAATAATTCCACTATCACAAGCAGTCAGATTGATTTGTCAATAAGTGTTTCAAAATCAAACTTGTCCGTAGGAGAAAATTTTAGCGCAAACTATACAGTCCAAAACCATGGGCATGATATCGAAACTTTTACATACATAAAAGTCTATGCCAACAATTATAAATACAAATGCGATTCAGTATCCATTCGTTATCAGTATGAAAACGACTCAGCTATCTTTGGTGGTTCTGATTTAGGTGCGATTCAATTTGACCAAGCGTGGAATTCGTGTGGAGCAAGCAGCTTTAACAAGCCGGGTGAATATGTTATAGAAGTAAAGATATGGAGTTGCCCTGAGGTACTTGAAAAGACAAAAATTAACTGCGATACAATAAAAGATCTATTGGAAACTGCTCCGTCAATTTATTCAAAAGTAACACCATTAGCATCTGCAATGCAGGTTGTAAACGTTGTTTAGCTTCAAAATATGGAAGAGAACCTAACCGATGGTTAAATCTCGGCGAGTCCACTTTAATATCGGTATGCATCAAAATCGTCTATAGATGCAAAATTCTGAATTTTTAAATCTCGGCCGTGGCCCTCTTTTTCTTCCAGAAAAAGAAAGCGATAGACGACTTGGATTTATAGCTCAGGTCGTCACTCGAAATCGTCATCCCGTTATGCCCTCGACCGCGCTGCTTATCAGTTCGCCGAACATCGTCGAAGCGCCCAGAGCGACCAGGAAGTACATGACCACCGCTACGATTAACATCTTGCCCGCGGTGTACCACATGTACACCTTGTTCTCACCCTGCGAGATTTTGGTCATGAACATCGCGAGGATTATTATTATTTCTATCAGGTAGATGCCTATGATTATCTGGAATATCTCCGGCGAGACTGTGCTGGCCATGTCGCCGCCGCCCATCAGGCCGCCGCTTATGTTTATGGGCATGTCGGTGCCCGCGCTCAGGCTGCTCAGCTTGGAGCTGAGGACGGAAAGCACCTTTATGATTATCTGGGCCATCGAGACTATGAGCCCCGTTACCATCGGGGTGAGCATGTAGGCCTGGAACTTCATCGACGACACCGATTCTTGCAGCAGGTCGCGGATGTATTCCTGCGTCTCTCGTATGTTTCTCAGATATTTCGAGACGGTGAGCATGCCCTCGGCGGCGTATTTCACGCCCTTCCTGGCGATGTCCACGACCATGAACATGATGTTCCTTATCAGATTGCTCGGATAGTAGCGTATCGCGCCGTATTTCTCGTCGAGCAGCGCCTCCCTGAAGGTCATGCCGAGGTTTCTCATGTTCCTTATCGTTATCGTGAAGAGGCCGGAAATGCTCAGGTCTTTTACGTCCTCGGCGGACTTCTCTATGGCCAGCTCGGGCGGTATGCCTCCCGAGATGCGATTGCCCAGCTGGAACAGCGCCATCTCGAACTCGCTTTCCGTCTTCAGCACGTCATCCTGTATGCTCATGCGCTGGAAGTTGGCAAGTATGGAATATGTCGCTATGCCGAATGCGCCGCCCATTATCAGCATCATGGACATGACCAGGGACAGAATGTCGTGCGTCCCTTTCGCCGAGATTATGGATTCAGGGTTCGCCGCGAAGAAAAGCAGCGCGGGCACGATGAAGGCGAGGCCCACGATTAAGGCGAAGGGCATGGCGGGGAGGTTGACCTTCTTCTTGCCCATCCTCACGCTGAAGCTGCCCTGCGGCGGGAGGTCGGGATGCATTGACGTGTCGACCTGCGAGAACGTCGTCGGGCGTTTCTTCAGGACGGAGTTGATGAACCATATGATGAATATCGGCAGTATGACGTCGTAAAGCACGAAGAAATATTCCGGCTTCGCGATGTCCGACAGGAAGACGGCCGCGAGCGGCGCCATTATGCTGCCGAGTATCGGAAGCACGATGCCCATCATGTGTATTATGCTGACGGGAAGCGTGAGATCCTGGGCGTAGTGCTTCATGCGCGTCTTGGTGCCGCTGAGTATGACGTCCAGCGCTTCGTCTAGAATTATCTCCGCCTTCTCGGAACTGTGCGTGCGCGAGTCGCGGATAAGCCTCAGCGCCTCCGAAAATTCCTCGTTCTCGGCCTTCCATTTGGCGATGTAGTCGGTCATGGCCTGCGACGCGGAATAATACTTGCCCATCTCTATGTCCCACAGCAGCTTGCGCATGTCCCATGCGAGCGGACCAGTGATGTTCGCTGCCGAGAAGCGCAGCGCCTGCTCGAGATTGGGAGTGACGCGCATCGACACGACCATGTAAAGGATGGCCAGTACGACTTGCGCCGAGGCTTCGATTCTGTAAGACTTCATCTGGTTGACCGGATATTTCAGGAAATAGAATGACAGCGCGACTCCGGCGGCTGAAATGAACAGTATGCCCATGAGAGGAATTAGCGCCAGCGAAACGAGCAGGATGGATGAAATCACGAAAAACATTATCGTCAGGTAGACCAGCGCCGTGACGTCCTTGGACGTGATGCGCATGCCGGTGAAGTTTATGGCGTTGTCGATGTCGGCTTTCGTCTTCGCGTCCGGCGGGTTAACGGCAATTATCTTACCAGCGATGCCGGCGAGCCTTTCGAACCACGTGAGCGGGATGTCTTCCTTTTTCTTGAACAGCTGGAATTCCCTCGACGTGACCGTGACTTTCCTGTCTTCCGGGAAGCTCAGCCTCTGGTAGCTTTTTATTATGCTGTCCGGGACGCCTGTCGACGCTTCTTCGTTTGCCCTGTCGTTCTTCTTTTTTTTGAAGAGGCTGACCATGTTTATTAATTGTCCTAGTCCGCTTATATTTCAAGACTCTTGACGCAAGAAACAGTCCACTTTCCCGATATGCCGAGGCCTATATCCTCGTCGACGAGACCCTCGTGGCGTATGGCGATGTTGTTGCTGCCACTGCCCACGTCCATGCGCCTGCCGAGAAGAAAATCATCAGCAGAATGATTTAAAATTTCATAAATATTACAGAATATTCTGGTTTTAAATTTTTACTTGCCGCCTTTGACCCTGCCCCTGAGCCACTTTTCCCATTCGTCGTAAATCATCTTGGAGTCGGTAGTCCCTGTTTCTTCCCTGGATTTTTCGGCCAGTATGTGGTATTGCGAGTTGGAGCTCGTTGTCCATTCAGCTTCCATGAGCTCGGGCATGTTGAGCTTGTCGGAGTATTTAACTAGCGACTCTCTCATCTTGGCGCGCAGCTGTATGTTGGACCAAACCGTCTCCCAGTTGCCGTGCCATTCCTTGACGTATGACGCTACCCTGTTCAGGACTTCCGATTCACCGTTCGTCAGCGTGTCCGTCGGCTTGAGCGCGTCCTCCTTGCCCGAATATTCCAAGAGGTTGACGAAGCCGCCTTCCTTCTGCGGATTCGTTTCCCAGTGCTTGCGCACTTCCGTGACTTCGGTCATGCGCCTGAAGCGCTTCAGGCCATCTGCGGTGCGCAGCGATTTGCATATCAGGATGATGTCCGTTGCCTTGAAGCTCGTCGGAGGGACGCCAAGGTCGTTGACGACCCTGTCGTAGACGCCGTAAGGCGACTCGCCGTGTATCGTACCAGCCACGACGTTCGAGAGTGCGCCGACTCGCATGGCTTCGTATAAGGCGGACGCCTCTTTCGAGCGAATCTCGCCTATAACCAGCGCAGAGTCGCCGAGCCTCAGCGCGGTTCTCAGCGCCTCTTCTGCCGGCATTTCTGACTCGACGTGCGTTATGACAGAGCGCGACTTGAGCGACTCGATGTTGTATCCCAAGTCCCTCAGCTGGTCAATGGGAAGTTCGAGCGTATCCTCTATCGTGACTATCCTGACTTTCGGCAGCAGTTCCAGCATCAGCGCTCCCAGAACGCTTGTCTTTCCGGCGCCTCTGCCTCCTGCGACCAGCAGCGATACTGAGCCGTCCACAAGGAACGACAGCAGCCCGGCCGAGAGCGGACTCATCATGCCGGACTTTATGAATAACGGCAGCGTCCATGGCTTGTCCCTGTGCCTTCTTATGGCGAAGCCGAACCCTTCTGGTGACAACCCCTTTGTTATGACTGCGAACCTGGCTTTCCCTCCCGGGACTGCGATGTCCGTGTCGAGGACGGGATTCGCCTCGTCGAGCGGCCTGCCTGACTGGATTCTAAGGCGAGTGGCCCAGGATTCCGCATCCTCGCGCGTGGGAATGAGGTTGGTCAGGCATTCCTGATATGTCTGATGGAATATCATGACAGGCTGGCTCTCGACCGGCGAGTTTATGTAAATGTCCTGTATCTTCTCGTCCGCGAGCAGGACTTCCAGCACACCCAGGCCGGCCGTGTATCTGGTGAGTATGTTGGCGAGCTGGTCCACTTCTTTCGCCGTGAGATATACGCCCATTTTATCGGCGACCTCGCGCAGCATGTCGCGGCCGATGTTGTAGAAAATATCGCGCACCTTTTCCGAGCGGACGAACTCCGCGGTCTTGGGCCTGTGCGATGACATGTAACGCCTGGCCGCGTCCATGACCGCGTATTTCTCCTCGGACAGGTTGAATTCCGGCGGCACGACGTGATAGACGTAATGCGCGTGCTCCGGCACCTTGTATATCTCGACCTGTATGTCGCCGACGGTGTAGCGGTCGACTGACTTGCCCCCTTCCGGCGG
>Ga0315286_10007826_pt1 | contig 10489 bp, 10 predicted proteins | sample YL17G10_0_MG_FD_205038 | JGI IMG/M metagenome (GOLD analysis project Ga0315286, IMG submission 205038) | Sediment microbial communities from Yellowstone Lake, YNP, Wyoming, USA - YL17G10_0 | ecosystem: Environmental > Aquatic > Freshwater > Lake > Sediment | place: USA: Wyoming | collected...
CTGTTCATGAATGAGGAGTTCGAGGGCCATCCCCTCCGCAAGGACTATCCGCTGCGCAAACGCCAGCCGATGATCAGCCTGAGAAAATGACGATGCTGACGCGATTGCAGAGAGAAGCCCGGCCGGAGTCGCTCCTGCTGAACATGGGCCCGTCCCATCCGGCCATGCACGGCGCGGTCCGGATCATGCTTGAACTCGACGGCGAGCGGATTCTGAATTCCGAAGTGGAGGTGGGATATCTCCACCGGGGCTTCGAAAAAACCTGCGAGAACAGGACCTATTTCAATCTTTTGATCTACACGGACCGCCTGAACTACGTTTCCCCGCTCATCAACAACCTCGGCTATGTCATGGCCATGGAAAAGATGCTCGGCCTCGAGATTCCCGAGCGCGCCCAACTCATCCGCATCTTCCTCGGCGAGCTGTCCCGGATTTCCGATCATCTGACCTGTCTGGCCGCCATGGCCATGGAATGCGGCGCCTTCACCGCGTTTCTCTATAAGATGAAGGCCCGGGAATTCATCTGGGATGTGATCGAAGCGACGACGGGAGCCCGGATGACGACGTCCTATATCCGCATCGGCGGCGTCCGGGCCGACCTGCACCGCGATTTTGGAGCTACGGTCAAGAAAGCCGTCGCGGAAACACGCAAAGTCCTGAAGGACGTCCGCGGGCTGCTCGACAAGAACAAGATTTTCCTGAACAGGACGCGCGACGTCGGGACAATCTCCCGGGAGACGGCGGTCTCCTATGGGTGGACCGGGCCCTGTTTGCGCTCGACGGGACTGGCCTATGACGTCCGTAAAGCGCATCCTTACAGCCTGTACGAACGGATGACATTCGATGTCCCCGTCGGCGAACGAGGCGATAATTTCGACCGGTACATGGTCCGGATGAAAGAGATGGAACAAAGCCTGCGGATCGTCGAGCAGTGCACGGGCCTGCTCTCGGCTTCCCCCGCTCCGGTCAGCGCCGAAGGGATTGATCCGGCCAAGGCCATTCGCGCCGCCAGGACGAAAAAGCCGGAAATTCCGGTTATCCTCTCGCCCAACCTCCAAGGCTCGGAAAAGGGCGTCAGCAGGGACATCCTTGCCGCGGATAAGAGATACGTTATTCCTCCCAAGGAAGATGCCTATACCTCGATCGAAGGATTGATCACCCATTTCAAATATTTCATGTCCGGCCACGGCATCCGGCCGCCCAAAGGCGAGGTTTATTTTTCGGTCGAAGGGGGCAACGGCGAGCTCGGGTATTATATTGTCTCCGACGGGACGGACCGGCCATACCGGCTCCATCTTCGCGCCCCTTGTCTTCATCTCCTCGCCGCGCTCGAGGAATTAATCCGAAAGCGGATGGTCGCCGACGTTATTCCGACGTTCGGCTCGATGAACATCATTCTCGGGGAGCTCGACCGGTGAGCCGCGCTCCTTCCGCCGAACTTTTAATAAAAATCCGGGAGCTTGCGGCTCACTACCCGTCGAAACAGGCCGCCCTCCTGCCCGCGCTCCATCTCATCCGGAACCAGAGGGGATCGATCGCGCCCGAGGACGAACGAGCCGTAGCCGAAGTCCTCGGGATCAAGCCGATCAAGGTCCGCGAAGTCGTGACATTCTACACGATGTTCAACCGCCGGCCCGTCGGCACGTACCACGTCCAGGTCTGTTCCAACCTGAGCTGTTCTCTTGCCGGCGGAGATAGGATCGTCGATTACCTCAAGGCGAAATTAGGCGTCCGGCTCGGTGAAACGACCTCCGACGGGAGGTTTACCCTGACCGAGGTGGAGTGCCTCGGGGCGTGCGAGGCCGCGCCCTGCATGATGGTCAATTTCGACTATCACCTCAATCTCGACCGGGAAACGGTCGATAGGATTTTAGGCAGACTCCCATGACGACTCCGACAAAGAACCTGACCGCTCATTTCGAACTCGATCACCTCTTCAAAATCCGGGTCTTTATGGACCACGGCGGCTACCAAGCCTTGAAGAAGGTCTTGGCCGAAGGAACGAGCGCGCAGGTTCTGGAGGCGGTGAAAAAAGCGAACCTCAGAGGCCGGGGCGGCGCGGGATTTCCGGCCGGTTTGAAGTGGGGGTTTGTTCCGAAGTCAACAGACAAGCCGAAATACCTCTGCGTCAACGCCGACGAAGGCGAGCCCGGAACGTTCAAGGATCGCTATATCATCAACCACAACCCGCATCTCCTTATTGAAGGGATCGTCATTTGCTCCTTCGCCGTCGGTATCCATGCCGCGTATGTCTATATCCGCGGCGAATACGAAGCCGTCGCCCGCCGCCTGGAGGGAGCGATTGAGGAAGCCACCGCCAACGGCTTTCTCGGAAAAAACATTCTGGGGAGCGGATTCGACCTCGAGCTCCGCGTTCATCGCGGCGCCGGCTCCTATATCTGCGGCGAGGAAACGGCCCTTCTCGAATCGCTCGAAGGGAAGCGGGGAAATCCGCGACTCAAACCGCCGTTCCCGGCCTTCGTCGGGCTTTTCGGCTGTCCGACCGTCATCAACAACATCGAAACCCTGGCCAATGTTCCGAGCATCATCGACCATGGCCCGGATTGGTTTCTGGCGCAAGGGCGGCCGAACGACGGAGGGACCCGGATCTTCGGGGTGAGCGGCGCGGTCAACAAACCGGGCATTTATGAACTTCCCGTCGGGACGAGTCTGCGGGAGATCATCGAGACTCATGGCGGAGGCATCAAGGACGGGAAAAAACTCAAAGCCGTCATCCCGGGGGGGATGTCGTCGCCGATCCTCAGGGCGGACGAGATCGACCTCCGCATGGACTGCGATTCGGTGACCGCGGCCGGATCTATGATCGGCTCGGGCGCCGTCATTGTCATCGACGACGCGACCCCGATTCTCGATGTCCTGAAAAAGGTCGCCAAGTTTTATGCCCACGAGTCGTGCGGGCAATGCACACCCTGCCGGCTTGGCACCTCGTGGATGAATAAAATCGTCCAGCGCCTCGCCGCGGGGGATGGGCGAAAAACCGATCTCGATGACTTGCTGCGGCTGGCTTCGAATATCAAGGGCCGGACGCTCTGCCCCATGGGAGACGCGGCCTCGATGCCTGTTCTGTCCATCATCCAGAAATTCCGGAAGGAACTGGATGAGACGGTGAAAAATTGAGCGAGCGATAACGAGACGAAAATGCCGAAGATCGTGATCGATGGAAAAACGGTCGAGGCTCAGGACGGGCTGACCGTTCTTAAAGCCGCGGCGGCGGCCGGCGTGGATATTCCCCATTTTTGCTATCATCCGGCTTTCGTCCCCGAGGGAAGCTGCCGCCTTTGCCTGGTGGAGATCACGGGGAGCGCGAAGCTCGAGCTGTCCTGTTCGACCGTCGTCCGGGAGGGAATGATCGTTTCGACCCAAAGCCCCGGGGTTCAGGAAGCCCGGAAATCCGTTCTCGAATTTCTCCTCGCCGAGCATCCCCTCGATTGCCCTATCTGCGATAAGGCCGGAGAGTGCAAGCTCCAGGATTATTACCGGGACTACGGGCTGACCGAAAGCGCTTTTTCCGAATTCAAGGAAAAACGGGAGAAGAAGGTCAGGATCGGCGAAAAGCTCCTCCTCGACCGGGAGCGCTGCATCTTGTGCACCCGCTGCGTCCGCTTCCTGGGCGACATCGCCCGGACCGAAGAGCTCGGCGTCTTCGAGCGCGGAATTCATACCGAGATTTCGACCTATGAGGGCGAACCCGTCGCCTCCGCCTATTCCGGAAACCTCGTCGACCTCTGTCCGGTCGGCGCGATCACGGACCTGGAGTTCCGTTTCAAGACGAGACCCTGGTTCTTGACCAGGGGGGAATCGATCTGCCCGTTGTGCAGCCGCGGCTGCAATATCTTCGTCGATTATCAGCGGGGGATGGCCCGCGTCCCGAAGTCGGCGAAAGTCCTGAGAATCCGCCCCCGCGTCAATCCGGACGTCAACGGGCATTGGATCTGCGATTACGGACGCTACGGGTACATGATCATGCAGCGGGATAACCGCTCCGAAAATGTGACGCGGAAGAGCGGCCTTGGGCTTCGTCCGGAATGGGATGACGTCGACGTTTTTCTGGCCGGCGAATTGCGGCGATTGAAAACCAAAGCCGGGTCAAAGAGCCTCGCCGTCATTCTGACGCCCTGGCTGACCAATGAAGAACTTTTTCTCGTGAAAAAAATCTTTATCGAGGATTTGGGCGCGAGCCGGATCTATTTCGCCGGCTCCCCCGCAGCCCAAGGAGACGGGATCTTGTTGACCTCCGAGCGGGCGCCGAACAACCGCGGAGCGTTGGAAATGGGATTAGCCGCGAGGCCGTTCGCCCTCGAGGCGTTGGCCGAGGAGCCCGGAATGCTCTGGATTTTCGGGCCGGATGTTGGAGAGTCGTTTTCAACCGAGGCGTTTCGCCCGGCCGCGGCCGCGTTTCTCCTGAAAATCGTCGTCTCATCCCGACTCGGGGCGCTGACCGAGCTCGCCGATATCGTCCTGCCGTCAGCCACGGCGGCCGAAAAATCCGGTTCGTTCACCAACACCAATGGCCGCATCCAGAAATTCGCCGCCGTCGGCCGCTCCTGCGGTGCGGCACGACCCGCCTCGGACATCCTCTTGGGGATCGCCCGGGCCCTGCACCTCAACGATCCGTATTATGACCGGCTTACCGACGTCGAATCGATCTTCGAGGCCATGGCCGGCAGCATTCCGTTCTTCGGAAAGAGATCATGATCGGAATCCTCCTTGTCAAAATCATTCTGGCGCTGATCTGGTTCTTTGTCCTGACGCTTTACTTGACCTGGCTGGAGAGAAAGGAAAGCGCCGTCATCCAGGACCGGATCGGGGCCAACCGCGCTTCGATCTTCGGCCTCCGCCTTTTCGGCCTCTTTCAACCGATCGCCGACGCGATCAAGATGTTTTTCAAGGAAGATTTCGTTCCGCCCTTTTCCATAAAATTCCTGCACACGCTCGCCCCGTTCATCTCTTTCTTTTTCGTCGCGGTCACGGTCGCGGCGATGCCCTTCGGCGACGATATCACGATCGCCGGGAAGACGATCAGCCTCCAGATTTACGACGCGAATATCGGGCTTCTCTTCGTCCTGGCCATGCTCTCGCTCGGCATTTACGGCATCATCCTCAGCGGCTGGGCTTCGAACAACCGCTTCGCCCTGTTGGGAGGAATGCGCGGAGCCGCCCAGCTCATTTCCTATGAGGTGGCGCTGGGTTTGTCGCTCGTCGGCCTGATCATGGTCTATCCTTCCCTCCGGCTGTCGGAGATCGTCCGCGCCCAGGGACAGCTCCTTTTCGGGTTTTTGCCGAAATGGGGGATTTTTGTTCAGCCGCTCGGCTTCATCCTCTTTCTCTTAGCCGCGCTGGCCGAGACCAAGCGGGTGCCGTTCGACATGCCCGAAGGGGAGTCCGAGATCATCGGCTTTTTCGCCGAATACGGCGGCCTCAAGTGGGGCCTTTTCATGTTCACCGATTTCATGGAGATCGTCATCGTTTCGACCCTGCTCACGACCCTGTTCTTCGGCGGCTGGCAAGTGCCCTGGCTGAGCGGCGGAGGATTCATGTTCCCCTGGGGCGGACAGTGGGTCCTGCCGCCTTGGCTCGTGACCGTGTTTCAGATCATCGCCTTCAACGTCAAGGTCATCTTCTTCTGCTGGCTCCAGATTCTCATCCGCTGGACGTATCCGCGCATGCGCTACGACCAGCTTATGGATCTGGGCTGGAAGCTTCTCGTTCCGCTCGGCCTTTTGAACATTCTCGGGACGGGTATCCTGCTGAGTTTGTAACATGATCAAAACCTTGGGATATTTCTGGGAGCTCATCAAGGGGACCCTGATCACGGCCCGCCATTTCGTGGTCAATATGATCTTCCATACGCTGAACTTCGTCGGCATCCGGACGAAACGCCGCGGCGCGGTCACCATTCAATATCCCGAGCAGAAAAAAGAATTGGCCGCCCGGCACCGCAGCCTCCACCGGATGATGAAGCGGGAGGACGGAAAGCCGCGCTGCGTCGCCTGCATGCTCTGCGCGACCGCCTGCCCCTCGGAATGCATCTATATCGAGGCGGTCGAAGATCCGGACCCGGAGATTCAGAAGGTTCCGGCAACGTTCGTCATCGATCTCAACCGCTGTTGTTTCTGCGGATTTTGCGTCGAGGCCTGCCCCGAAGACGCCATCCGGATGGACACCGGCGTCATCGACATCGCCCAATATGCCCACGACGACCTGGTCTACGGCCTCGACAAACTCTTGAAATGAACCCGGGGCCAGGCTCCGAAAGGGCCGGAGAAAGAACGTCCGTCGAGGAATCCGGGCTTCGCAATCATCGACCCTTGGAGCGCGTGACCCGCTGACCGTCGAGCACTTTTCAAGAAATGGTACACGCAACACGGTTCCATGGCTTAAAGCGCGTTCGGTAATTACCTTGATCGGCCATCTCCCTTGGGACAGGGATGCGCCTCACCGCAAACTGTTCGGCGGTCAGCGCGACCGGCCGTTGACTTTGCCCTTCAAAGGAATATAATATCCCTCCCTTTTAATTTTAGGAGGTCTCATAAATGAAAAAAGTCACGGTTGAAGAACTGCTCAAAAAAGCGGAACAGCCTTCCAAGGACGCCCCGCGTCTGCATAAGTATTATAAAGGCAAAATCGGCATTGCCTTGAAGTGCCGGGTGCGCGATTTGAACGACTTCGCCATCTGGTATACGCCGGGCGTGGCCGCCCCCTGCAAGGAAATCAATCAGGACCGGGACAAGGTCTATGATTATACCAACAAGGGCAATTTTGTCGCCGTCATTTCCGACGGTTCGCGGGTTCTCGGCCTCGGCGATATCGGACCCGAAGCGGGACTTCCGGTCATGGAAGGCAAAAGTCTTCTGTACAAGTACCTGGGCGGCGTGGACGCCTTTCCTCTCTGTATCCGGGAAAAAGACCCGGACAAGTTCATCGCCATCGTCAAGGCTCTCCAGCCGACGTTCGGCGGGGTCAACCTCGAAGATATTTCCCATCCGAAATGCTTCCATATTCTCGATACGTTGCGCAAGGAATGCGAAATTCCGATCTGGCACGACGACCAGCAGGGGACGGCCTGCGTCACGGTCGCCGGCCTGCTCAATGCCTTGAAGATCGTCAATAAAAATATTGGCGAAGTCAAGGTTTCCGTCGTCGGCGCCGGCGCGGCGGGCGTCGCGATCATCCGGCTTCTTATCACCGCGGGCGTCCGGGCGGGCAATATCCTGTCCGTCGACTCGAAAGGCATTCTCCACCGCGACCGCAGCGACCGCGAAATCCTCCAGGACAAGTTCAAGGAAAAGTGGGACATCTGCTTGAGAACGAACGACAGACAGGTCAAAGGAGACGTTCCCGACGCCATCGCCGGCGCGGATGTCCTGATCTCCGTGTCCAAGCCGGGACCGGGAACGATCAGGCCGGCCTGGATCAAGACCATGGCTCCCGACGCCATTGTTTTTGCCGAAGCGAATCCTATTCCGGAGATCTGGCCTTGGGAAGCCAAGGAAGCCGGAGCCCGGATCGTGGCCACCGGCCGGTCCGATTTCCCGAATCAGGTCAATAACTCTCTCGGATTCCCCGGGATTTTCCGCGGCGCGCTCGACGTCCGGGCCAAGACGATCACCGACGAAATGTGCATAGCGGCGGCCAGGGAGCTGGCCAAAGTGGCCGAGGACAAGGGCATTAACGAGGAATACATCGTCCCGACTATGGATGAGTGGGAAGTCTTTCCGCGGGAGGCGGTTGCCGTTGGAAGTAAGGCCATCGAACAGGGCGTCGCCCAGAAGATCTTCTCTGCGGACGAACGGTTCAAGATGGCCGAGGAAACCATTCGCGCCGCCCGGGCTGGAGTCCAGATGATGATGAATCAAGGTTTCATCACCGATCCGGACAAGTGATCAGGAATAGGCCCGTGCGCATTTGACTTTATAATGGTTTTGTGATAAATATCTCTCACTCGAGAGACTGACGTTCAGAGGACAAAAGCATCAAATCTAAGCCCGTGAATGACAAGGTTTTGGGCTCTATTTGTGGACGAGATTTATAAATTTTAGGAGGAGGTACAGATCATGAAAGGTTTTACCAAACATCTAGTCTTGATTTTTGCCATCGCCCTGGTGCTGGCCGGCTGCAAGCAGCCCACCCAGCAGACCGATGCGGCCAAGGCCGCGATCGAGGGCGTCACCAAGGCCGGAGCCGACAAGTACGCGATTGAAGAGCTCAAGGCGCTCAACGATCAACTGACCCAGGCGCTCGATGAAATCGCCGTCCAGGACAAGAAATTCTTCAAGAAGTTCGGACCGGCGAAAGAGATGCTGGCCGGGATCGTGACCAAGGCCGACGAGCTCAAAGCCGCTCTTCCGGCGAAGATCGAAGCGGCCAAGAATCTGGCTGTCCAGCTTCAAGGCGAGGCGAAGACCGCCATTGACGAAGCCACGGCTCTCCTGGCAAAGGCCCCGACGGGGAAGGGCACGAAAAAAGACATCGACGCTTTGAAGGCCGACCTGGCCGGCGCCGAAACATCCTTCGCCGAGATTCAGACCTCATTGGACGCTCAAGACTACATCGCCGCCCAGGACAAAGCAAAATCCGTCAAAGAAAAAGTGACGGCTGTTATCGACCAGGTCAAGGCCGCGATCGAAAAAACCACGGGCAAGAAATAAGCGGATAACTCTATCCGCCATTCGGCTCTGGTCGCGGGTTCGTTTGAGACTCAACGTCCCTAGGCGAAGGATTCTGCTTCTCGGAGCCGTTATTCTCTCTTTGTGGGCTTGTCAAACACCACCGGTGCCTCCGGAGGCCGGCGAGGCGGATGTCCTCGACCAAGCTCTCCGGAGGGCCGGCGTTACCCTTTTCGCTGAAAAGCAATATGCTGAATTCCGCTCAAGCCTGAAGTCCGGGCAAAGAGACCTGGCCCGGGAAAAGGCGAAATTCGGCTGGTTCAGAAACTACGGACCGGTTCGAGCCGAATTCAAACGCATCCACCAGTCCGGCGCCGTGCTCCTTGATAAAATCGAGAAGATGAAGTCCGGCCGGGCGCGGATCCTGGCCGAGGCCTGGGATGTGTCCGCCGAACGGGTTCGGCAGCTCAAGCGGATGACCGATTATTTCAACGAGAACGGCGAGGTTCGAAAAAATCTGACTCAGGCTGAAATCAGCCTGGCCGAAGCCCGCCTCCTGATCAAGAAAGAAGATTACGAAAAAAGCCGAAATCTGCTCGAAACGAGCGAACGGCATATCCGCCTCGCCGCGCAGAGCGCCGCGGCGGTTCTCAACCGCTATCTGAACGAGGAGCAGCTCAGGCGGTGGCAGGCCTGGGCCGCGGAGACGGTCTCGGAATCCAAGTCAAAGGGGATTATCGCCATCGTCGTCTTCAAGCTGGAGCGGAAGCTGCACATATACCGGGGCGGAGTCCTCGTCGGATCGTATGATATCGGGCTGGGAAGGTTCGGGTTATCGGACAAGCTGTATTCGGGCGACGAAGCGACGCCCGAGGGAAAATACCGCATTGTCAAAAAATATCCGAACAGTGAATTTTATAAAGCCCTCCTTATCAACTACCCTAATGACGAAGACATGGCCGCCTATGCCTCGGCTAAAAAAAACGGAAAAATCCCGGCGGAAGCGGGAATCGGCGGGTTTATCGAGCTCCACGGGGGCGGGAAGGATAGCCTGACGAAGGGCTGCGTCGGCCTGGAGAATATAGATATGGATCATGTTTACGGACTGACCGAGGTCGGAACGCCGGTGACGATCGTCGGGGCCGTGTCCGTCGAAAATTCGATTCTCGCCGATTTAAAGAAGTTCGAAGAGCATGGATAAAAAAAAGGAGCGAATGGCGCTCGTGGTTGGGGCGAGCATCGTTCTCAGCCTGTTCGGCGCGGGCTACGGCATCGAAATCTTCTCCTGGTCCAAAAAAGGAGCGGAGCGCGTAGAGCCCGGGAACGGGGTCAAACAGGTCTCGGCGCAAAATGCGCTTCTCGAAAGACGGCTGAAGGCCCTGGTCCCCAGGGGAAACTATATCGTCGTCGACACGGCCGAAAACAGGCTCTTCGTCATGAACGACCAGAAAATGATCAAGGATGTCCTCGTCTCGTGCGGCTCGGGCGATATTCTGGAAGAACCTGGAGGCAAGAGGAAATGGATTTTCGACACGCCCCGGGGAGAATACAGCGTGACGTCGAAGCTGGTCAATCCGACGTGGATCAAGCCCGACTGGGCTTTTATCGAGGAAGGGGAGAGGCCCCCGGCCGACTATAACGAGCGGATCGACAACGATTCCCTGGGCGAATACGCTCTCGGGTTCGGAGACGGATATTTCATTCACGGAACGCTCTACACCCGCCTTCTCGGGCGCAACGTCACCCACGGTTGCGTCAGGGTCGGAGACAAGGACCTGAGGGATGTGTTCCTGACCGTCCCGATGGGCGCCCGGATATATATCTATTGACCACGCGCCCATGAAAAGAAATATCGGAATGAT
>Ga0315286_10007827_pt1 | contig 10489 bp, 9 predicted proteins | sample YL17G10_0_MG_FD_205038 | JGI IMG/M metagenome (GOLD analysis project Ga0315286, IMG submission 205038) | Sediment microbial communities from Yellowstone Lake, YNP, Wyoming, USA - YL17G10_0 | ecosystem: Environmental > Aquatic > Freshwater > Lake > Sediment | place: USA: Wyoming | collected...
TGCCGCGCACGGCCGCCGGGAGGTGCCGCGCAGCAAAGCGCCCGAAAGGACCGCCGACTCGGTCGCCTCGCCCCCCTTGCGGGGGACTCGCCGCCCTTGCGGGCAGCTGCGGCGCTCCTTGCGGAGCTCCTCCCGCTCTTGCGAGCGAGTCCGGCGCCTTTCGGCACCGGTGCAACCGTCGAACCGCGCTGCCTCCCTTGCGGAAGGGCCGACCCTCCTTGCGGAGGATCCGGCTCCCCTTGCGAGGAGCCCGGCCGCCTTGCGGCGGCACCGCGGTCCGTTCATCACGGCCCCTTCGGGCTGTCCAGATGATGGCCCGCCGGGGTCGAGACCCGCAAGGGGGTCTATCCACCAGATTCGGGACCAGCGGTCGGGTTATCCACGACCTGTCCACGGTCGCCGTCCCCGGCCCGTGCCCGGAGGGCCCGTCGGTCGCGCTGATGGGCCGCCGTCGCGCCGTGTGGGGGTTTGCCCGGGTCAGGCGAGCCGGCGCGCGAAGCCGCAGATCGGACAGGCCGCGATGCCCGTGCGGGGGTCGAGGTCGAGGATCGTGGGGCAGCCGTTCGTGCCGCAGTAGAGTCGCGGATCGCCGACCTGGCGCCGCCGCCGGCGCCGCGCATCGGCGGCTCGCCCGGCGAGAGAGAGGGGCGCGGCGGGCCGCCGCGCGAGGGTGTGGCTGGACATCATGTCCGGGGAGAACCTTTCCTGGCCGGTCCGCGGGTACGTGCGGGCTCGGTCCCTGCGATGAGTGGTCGCCCGGCGATTGCTGGGGCCTGGGTGACCGGGTGGCGGTGCGGCGCGGGGAGCGTGGCTTTGGTGCTCGGACCCTGCGCAGGCATCGCCTGAACAACGAGAAGGATGGGGCCGGCCCCCGAACCTGTCAAACGACGTCAACGCGCCGACGGGGGCGGCTCGAGGGCGCATCGTGTGCGCGGGGCGGGCCGGCCACGGTCCGGCGACCGTCCCCGGTCCATGCACGGTTTCCGCGGCGAGCACGCTGCGCTCGAGCCGCTGATAGCGTTTGCGCCGCATCCCGCGCGTCGAGCGGAGCGTGGTCGAGCGCGTTTCCGTGCATGAGCAGGTGGGCACCGCACGTGACCCGGGCGCCGCCCCCCCGGCCGCCCCCGGCCGCCCCCCTGGTCGCCCCCCCGGCCGCGCCCCGGCCCCGTGGGCCAGTGCGGGGGCACCGGCTCCAAGGCCTCCGGGCGCGCCCCGTGGGCCGCCCGGAGGGCATCTGGTACGCTTCGGCGCCGTGACTGACGCCCCTTCGTCGATGCCACCTTCGGACGACCGCCCGGGCCTCGCCCGTGGCCGGTACCTGCCGGCGTTGCTGAGCACACTCGTGCCGGGTCTCGGCCACCTCGCCGCGGGTCGCACGCGGCTCGCCGCGGTCTTCGGCCTCCCGCTCGTCCTCCTCGTCGGAATGGGGGCGGGCCTCGTCGCGGCCAGCACAGCCGACGAGCTCCTGGGGCACCTCCTCGACGATCGCGTCCTCGTGCTCCTTCTCGTCCTCCAGGTGGCGCTTCTCGGCTGGCGGCTCCTCGCGCTCGGCTCGTCCCTCGTCGACCCGCGGCTGCCCCGGCTCCGCGTCCGGGACTCCCTTCCGGTGGTCGCCCTGATCGTCCTCGTAGCCGCGCCGCAGGCCTACGCCGGCATCGTGACCCAGGCGGCGCGCGAGAGCGCGAACGAGGTGTTCGCGGAGGGAGCCGCCTCCTCGGGCGCCTGGCGGCCGGCCGTCAGCCCGATCTCGTCCGCGCCCCCCGGCGTCGCCCCCGGTGCCGCGGCGTCGCCGGCCCCGACCGCGTTCCCGTCCCCGACGCCCACGACCCCCCGGATCAACGTCCTGCTCCTCGGCGTCGACGCCGGCGTTGGTCGGCGGACCTTCCTGACCGACACGATGATCGTGGCCTCGCTGGACCCGGTCGCCGGGACCGTGTCGCTCCTTTCGTTCCCCCGCGATCTCGTGGACGTACCGCTCCCCGCGGGTGGCGTGTTCTCGGGCAAGCTCAACTCGCTCGTCGCCTTCGCGCGCCAGAACCCGGCCGCCTTCCCGGGCTCCAGCGGCGACGGCCACGACGTCATCATGGCCGCGATCGGACAGATAACCGGCCTCCAGATCGACTACTACGCCCAGGTGAACCTCGGCGGCTTCGTGGCCGTCGTCGACACGCTGGGGGGCATCGACGTCAACGTCGCCCGCGCGTTCTGCGACCCGAGCTACGACGAGTACGGCTTCACGCGAGGCTTCGCCATCACGGCGGGTCGCCACAGGCTCACCGGCAACCAGGCGCTCGCGTACGCTCGCGTCCGCAAGGCGGCCGGCGAATCCGACTTCACCCGCCAGGCGCGCCAGCAGGAGGTCCTCTCGGGCATTCGCGATCGCGTTGTCGGGGGCGGCCTCCTCGGCGATCCGGTGGGCTTCCTGCGGGCGATGAGCCAGACCGTGGAGACGAACATCCCGCGGAGCCTGGTAGCGACGCTCATGGAGTACGCCCGGAAGGTAGACCGCTCCACGACGTACCGCGCCATCATCATCGGCCGCGACATGATCTGGTCCGGCTTCGACGCTCGCGGCTACATCCTGAACGGCGATTTCGCGGCGATCCGGACCCGCGCCGACCGCCTCTTCCCGCCGCCTGGGACGATCCCGCCGGAGGAGTTCCTGGTCCCGAAGCCCGCCGCGAGTCGCTCCACGGGGAGCGGTGTCTCGGGTTGCGTTCCGGCGGCAACGCCGAAGCCGACCGCAACGCCGACCGCAACGCCGACCGCACCGCCGGTCCCCACCCCGGGCGGCGAGCCGACCCCCGGCGGCGAGCCGACGCCGCCGCCCGACGCGACGCCGCCGCCCGACGCGACGCCGCCGCCCGAGCCCACGCTCCAGCCCCCGCCCGAGCCCACGCTCGTCCCGTAGAGGTCCGACCCGCGGCGTTCAGTGAGGCCGCAGGGTCATGAGCACGTCGGGCTCGCCGGGGCCCGCCGGTCGGTCGACGTCGTCCGTCTCCCACGTGAGGTTGGATTCGACGCCGACGATGCCCCCAAGCCCGCGCGTCACCTCGACGATCGTCTCGGCCAGGGAGCGCCGGTCGACCCGTCCGGCGAGCCGGACGACCCCACCCTGGACGGCGACCTCGAACGTGTCCGGCTCCAGCGAGAAGGCGGTCCTGGCCAGGACCTCCTCGCGGACGAGCCGCTCCAGCTCGGCGTCCGGCCGGACGTACGCCCGGACGACGTCGGCGCGCGTCACGATCCCGACCAGGCGGTCACCCTCCACGACCGGGAGCCGGTTGACCCGGCGGCTCGCCATCAGCTCGGCGACCCGCTGCAAGGTGTCGGTCGCCTCCACGGTGATCGCCGGGCTCGTCATGGCCTCCCCGGCCGTCGTCGCCTCGATCTTCGCCAGCTCCGCCCGGGCCTTGCGCGACTTGCCGAAGATCCGGGCCAGCAGCCGGTTGCGCCCGGCCACCACGCCGCGCTCCTTGATGACGAAGTCCGCCTCCGAGACGACCCCGAGGACCGCCTCGTCGGCGTCGACGACGGGGACCCCGCTGATTCCCCGGTCGACCATCAGCGCGGCGACGACCTTGAGCGGCGTCTCCGGGCGCACTGCGGCGACGTTGCGGGTCATCACGTCCCCCACCTTCATGGCGTTCTCCCTCGAGCGATCTGGCACGGCGCCGGGCGTCCCGGGACCCGTCGCGGGTCCACCTTTGGCCGATCGTGGCAGGTGCGACCGCGCCCCGGTAGGGGAGAACCGGCCCGCGGTGACGGGACGTCCGGCCCGGTCGGGCGCTCAGGCGAGCCGGCAGGTGAGCGCCAGCGCGAGGGGGACGTCGACGGCCACGTGGGCCGCGAACGGCAGGAGGAGCGACCGGGTCCGGTCAGCCACCACGCCGGCCACGAGACCGCCCGCCACGATCCCGACCCACAGGAGCGGGCCGCCGGCGAGCACGTCGGCCCCCTGGTGGGCGGAGCCGAACATGAGCGCCTGGGCGACGATCGCCCCGCCGCGGCCGAGGGCGCCGGCTCCCCAGCGCTGGACGGCCCCGCGATAGGCGGTCTCCTCCAGCGCCGCGTTCGCCACGGCGAGGACGGCCGCCGGGAGGAGCGCTGCCGGCGACGGACGCCCCAGCTGCACCTCGCCGAAGAACGGTCCAGCGAGGAGCGGGCCCGCGACGAAGAGGATCGGCACCAGCACCGGGGTTGCCGCCGCGAGGAGGGTGACGCGACGGTCAGGCGGGAGCACGATCCCCAGCGAGCGCCGGTCGCCCATGCGGACGGCGAGGACGGCGATCGTGCCCAGGACGAGGGAGGCCTGGACCACCCGTCGCACCACCGGGGCAGCGAGGAGTTCGTCGCAGCCTCCGGGGTTGGCCACCGCGGGATCCGGCACGAGGCCGACCGCGAGCGCCACCGCGACGGGAAGGACGGAGATCCAGGCGATCGATGCGCCGGCCGGCCGGGTCGCGGGTCGTCGCAGCAGGGCGCCACCGGCCACCGCGGCGACGGCCAGCAGGACCGGCAGGCGGAGGACCGGCACGGCCGCGGACGCGGCGACCAGGGCCACCGGGATCCACGCGGGTGCAGTCGCGGTGCCAGCTTTGCGGTTCGAGGGGCCACCCATGGGCGCATCCTGCCCGACCGGCGCGGTGACGGGCACGGGCCGACTGGCACGTCCACCGACCGCTGCGTGACCTTTCGTGCCGCCGGGGTCGGGCTGACCGGGGGCGGCTACGCGCCGGCTCGCCGCCCCAGGAGCGGCCGAATGCGGCCCGGAACGCCCGCCCGACAGGGGCCGTTCAACCCTGCCGGCGCGGCGCCTCGCTCCCTACCGTGGGCGGCGATGATCCGGACCGGCGATCCATTCGGGGACTTTGCCACCCTGCAGCTCGGGAACGACCGCGTGGGGCTGGTGGTCTGCCCGGCCCTGGGCGCGCGCGTCCTCTCCCTCGTCGACCGCTGGACGGGGCGCGAGTGGCTCGTCCGGGGCGCGCCCCCGGAGGCGGGCCCCGACGGGTCGGCGGCCGGCTGGACCGGGCGGGACGCGCGCTTCACGGGCGCGGTCGCGTTCGGCTGGGACGAGTGCCTGCCGACGGTCGCGCCGTGCCCGGACCCGGCGGACCCGGCCGGCCCCCCGCTGCGCGACCACGGCGACCTGTGGGGTCGGGCCGCGACCGTGGCGGCCGAGGGACCACTGCTGGAGATGACGTGGGCCGGCGCCGATCGCCCGTTCGTCTTCACCCGGCGCCTGCGGCTCGACGGGCCACGACTCGTCGCGGAGTACGAGCTGGAGAACCGCGGTACCGCCGCGCTCCCGGTCCTCTGGTCGATGCACCCGCTCCTCGCCCTGGAGCCCGGCGCCCGGATCGAGGTCGAAGGCCTCGTCTCGGTGCGCGTGGCGCACGCAGCCGGTCTGCCGCTCGCGCCTGTTCCGGGCCGCGCCGACTGGCCCGAGACGCCGGGCACCGACGGCCACCCGCTGCAACTCGACGTCGTCGGGGATCCCGCGGCGGGGACGGCGCTCAAGGCGTTCGGTGGCTGGGAGCTCTACGGCAGCTGGGACTCGGCCGGCGGCGAGGGCCTTCCCGGCGTGGCCGCGGTCGCCCAGCCCGACGGCTCCCGTCTCGAGCTGACCTGGTACGCGCCGATCGCCCCCAACCTTGGCATCTGGCTCGACGACGGCGGCTGGCCGCCGTTCCCGGAGGCGCCGCGCGTCCAGCACGCCTTGCAGCCGACGACCTCGCCCGACGAAGACCTGGCCTCCGCGATCGCCTCCGACCGGGCGCTCGTGCTGGCGCCCGCAGAACGGGTCGCGTGGTCGGCCACGCTCCGAGTCCGCGCCCCGGGGGAGCCGCGGGGCGGGTAGGGGAACCGTCGCGCCGGCGGCTCGCGATCGCGACCGGGCCGGCTGCCCGGCGTCACCCACCAGGAGCGCGCAGGTCCAGCGGTGATGGCCGGCCGGCGGGCGCGGCCCCGGGTTCGGCCGCCCCGGCGCGGCGCGCCTCCACGGCGATCACGATCCGGTAGGCGGTCAGGAAGACCACCGCCACGCTTGCGACGACGTAGCTCCACCACGCCCAGGCCGTTGTGGTGTCGGTGCCCGACAGGATGCCGTGCGCGGTGGCGCCCACGAAGGCGAGGAACGTGACGTAATGGAGCAGCCGCCAGGAACGCTGCCCGATCTGGCGGCGCAGGTGGAAGCTGGCGTAGACGATGGCGACGAGGTAGAGCGCCACCTGCCCAACGCCGACCCAGACCGGCCGGTAGGGCGCGGCGAACGGCACGACGATCTCGAAGAGCGAGAACGGGACGCTCGCGTCGAGGCCGAGCAGCACCGCGTGGACGCCGGCAAGGCCGAGGCCGATCGCCGCAAGGTCCTGGTGCAGCGCGAAGGTCACCGGTCGGTGGGCGATCGCGTCGAGAATCTTCGTCGAGAGCAGGAGCCCGTAGATGACCGACCCGGCGATCGCGTAGTAGGAGAGGAAGCCGATCAGGCGGGTGGCGACCCAGGGCAGGCGATCCGGGGCGACCTGCGCGATCCGGAGGAGCGCGTCGATCGCCGCGGGCAGGGTGACCGCCAGGACGAGCGCGATCGCGATCGCGAAGAGGCCCCACCGGACGAGGCGGGTGCGCGGGTCGAGACCCCGGTAGGTCATGCGAGGAAGGCCGACGTGCAGGGCAGGGCGAGGGCGCGCCCGTCCTCCAGCAGCAGGATCGCGCCGGCGACGCCGGCCCGGTCCAGGAAGTCCAGCCCCGCTACGGATCCCAGGATGACCGCGCTCTTGGCAAAGGCCTCGGCCGCGGCCGCCCCGGACGCGAGCACGGTGGCCTGGACGACGTCCGTCACCGCGGGCCGGCCGGTGCGCGGGTCGATCAGGTGGTGGGCGTCGGGCCCGAAGCGGTGGACGCTCGTGCCCGACGTCGCGATGCCCCACGTGCGCGGGCCCCGCCCCGGGGCGCCGGGCTCGTCGGCCAGCACGATGACGGCAAGGAGGTCGTCGGCGCCGCGCGGGTCCGCCACGCCGATCTCCCAGCGGTCGCCCGGCGCGACGCGCACGGCGACGTCCCCGTCGGCGTCGACGATGGCGCCCGGGTAGCGATCGAGGAGGCGCAGTGCGCGGTCTGCGATCCAGCCCTTGCCGACCCCGTCGAGGTCGAGGCGGGTGCCCGGCGTCCGCGTGATCATCGAGGGCCGCGGGCCCTCGACGTTCAGGCGCCAGCTGGGAGCGGCGAGCTCCGTCGGGGCTGCAGGTCCGCCGGCCTGCGCCTCGCCGGACTCCGCCGCGAGTCGCTCGGCGAGGCGCGTCACGTCGACCAGCCCCCCCGTCATCCGTCCCGCCTCGTCGGCCCACGCGAGGGCTGCGGCGAGGGTCGGCCGCACGGGAACCGTGGCGCGCGGGTCGTCGTTGAGGCGCATCAGCGGCGACGTCGGCTCGTGGCGCGTGAGGAGGCGGGACCAGGCGAGGACCCGTCCGGCCACGCGTCGTGCGTCCCGGAGGGCCGCATCGGCGTGGCCGGCGCCGGCTGCCACGTGGATGCCGAGTCGCCCGCCCATCGCCCGCGCGGCGTGCGCCGGGTGCGCGAGCGCCGGCACGGGATCGCGGGTCTTGGGCCGCGCGGGGCGGGCTGTCGCGGCGACTGCCATCTACGGGCGTCCGGACTGGCTCGTGACGACGGCCGGCTTCGGGCGCGGCTTCGGCGCGGCCACCGGCGCGGCCACCGGCGCGGCGACGACGGTGGAGGGCGTGGTGCTGACACCCGTGGGCGGGAGCTGTCCGGGCGCGAGGACGACGTAGCGGACGACGTGCCGAACAAGCGCGACCTCGTTCACCCCGCCCGCAGCGGGTTCCGGCGCGGCGGTCGGGGCGGCGGCCGTCGTCGGCAGGGCGGCGGCGCCGATCAGGGCGAGGAGGGCCGACAGGGCCGCGGCACCGCCGCCCGCGATCGCGAGGCGCATCGGGCGAGGGTTGGGACGTCGCCGCGCGGAGGGCGCCCCCCGGCCGCCCGCGACGGCGGCCGGGGGGCTGGCGCGGACCGGAGGAGGAGCAGCCGGCCGCGCGCGGGGATCGTTGCGAATGGACATCTCAGTCGTCTCCGCCTTCGGACTCGTTCTCGTGGTCACCTTCGTGCCCGTCGTCGCCCTCGTGGCGCTCGGCAGGCGCCGCAACCGGAGTGGCAGCCGCAGGCGGGGACGGCATCACGACGTAGACGGTGTCGAGGACGACGCGCTCTCCCGTCGCCTGGTCTACCACGACCTGGGTCGCGGCGGGGGCGGACACGGAGGCGTCGGCCGTCGATGCGGCGGGGAGGCCGGCCACCGCGACGGCGGCGGCAAACGTGCCGGCCGCGATCAACGCTGCCACGGTCAGGCCCAGGCGGCTGGCCCGGGGAGTTCGGCGTGGCGTCGGCGAGAGGCTCATGGGGTTCTCCGATGCGGCGGGTGGGTGACCCGCGATGGGTTCGAGATGACGGAAGCATCGCGGCCGAGGCTGAACCGGCGATGTGCCCGAGATGTGCGTTCTCACAGGAACGACGTCCAGCCGTTGACGGGCCAGCGCGCCGCCGCGAGGATGGCCCCGATGCATATCCTCGTGGTCGAAGACGAGCCCCGGATGGCCGAGCTGATCCGGCGCGTCCTGGTGGCGGAGCACCATGCGGTGGACCTCGCCCCGGACGGGGTCAGCGCGCTCGCCTTCGCGAGCGGCGGCGAGGCCTACGACGTGCTGGTGCTCGACCGGATGCTGCCCGACCTGGAGGGCCTGGAGCTCCTCCGCCTTCTGCGATCCCGCGGGGTCGCCAACCCGGCGCTCATGCTGACCGCGCTCGGCGGCGTCGATGCGCGCGTCGCCGGGCTCGACGCGGGAGCGGACGACTACCTCGGGAAGCCCTTCGCCTTCTCCGAGCTGCTCGCCCGGGTTCGCGCCCTGGGCCGCCGCTCCGCCGTCAGCGCCCCGGGTCCGCTCACGGCTGGCGACCTGGAGCTCGACCAGGAGCGCCATGTTGCCCGGGTCGGCGCCCGGACGGTGGACCTCTCGGCCCGCGAGTTCGCCCTCCTCGCCTACCTGATCCGCCACGAGGGCCAGGTCGTCACCCGCCAGCAGATCCTCGACGCGGTGTGGGGTGCGGAGCCGGATGTCTACTCGAACGTCGTCGACCTGTACGTGAGCTACGTCCGGCGGAAGCTCGCCGAGCTCGGGCGGGAGGGCCTGCTGCGAACGGTCCGCGGCGTCGGCTACGCGCTCCGGGTCGACGCCTCGTGACAGGGAGGGGGAGGGCGGGCGCCGGCCCGAACGCGTCCCTCCTGGCGCGCACGCGCCGCCGGCTGGCGGTTGGGACCCTGACAGTCGTCGGCGCCCTCGTCCTCGTGCTCGGCGCCGCGACGGCCGTCATCGGCACGTCGATCCTGGACCAGGAGGTGGACCGGGCCCTCCAGTCCGCCTCGACGGCGTATCTCGGGCAGCTCGGCGGCGAGGCCCAGCCCGAGGAGCACGGGTCGTCCGATAGCCACGAGCCGCAGGCGTCCGATACGTTCTTCCTCGTCCTCGACGCGTCCGGCGCGCTCGTCGCGAACCCCTCGGGGGTCTCGCTGGCCGGGCTTCCCGACCTCGCCGGCCTGAACGCGGCCCAGGCGGGAGGGAGCGACCTGCGAACGATCGACGCGGGCGGCACGCGGGTCCGCCTCCTGACAGCCCGAATCGGGGAGGACGGGACGACCACGGGGTGGCTCCAGACCGGAACCGTGCTGACGCTGCACGATCGTCAGGCGCAGGGGCTGGTGCTGGCCGTCCTGCTGGTCGGCGCACTCGGCCTCGCGGGCGCGGCACTGGCGACGCTCTGGATCACCGGGCGCGCGCTGGTGCCGATCCGGGCGGCATTCGAGACGGAGCGGCGCTTCGTCGTCGACGCGTCCCACGAGATCCGGACGCCGGCCGCCGTGATCCGTTCCTCGGCCGAGGTCCTCCAGCGCGAGGAGCTCGTCGCCCCGCCGGGCCGTCCGCTGGTCGACGACATCGTGGGCGAGGCCGACCGCCTGGGCCGGCTCGTCGAGGACCTGCTCGCCCTCGCCGCATCGGAGCGGGGCGCGCTCGCGATCGAGACCGGGCCGGTCGACCTCGCCGCGCTCACCAGGACCGCGGTGCGACGGGCGACGCCGCTCGCCGATGATCGCGGCCTGCGGCTCGTCGGACCGGACGAGACCGTGCCTCCGATCGCCGCGGACGGCGACGCCGACCGCCTCCTCCAGGTGCTGCTGATCCTCCTCGACAACGCGTTCCGGCACTCCCCGGCGGGCGGCACCGTATCCGTGACGACGGACTGCGCCGCCGGCCGGCGTGGGCGGGTCGAGATCCTGGACCAGGGGCTCGGCGTCCCGCCGGCGATGCGCGAGAAGATCTTCGAGCCCTTCGCGCGGATGCCGGCGTCGCGCTCCCGGGCCGACGCGGGCAGCGGCCTGGGCCTCGCGATCGCGCGCCGCCTGGTCGAGCTCCACGGG
>Ga0315286_10007828_pt1 | contig 10488 bp, 8 predicted proteins | sample YL17G10_0_MG_FD_205038 | JGI IMG/M metagenome (GOLD analysis project Ga0315286, IMG submission 205038) | Sediment microbial communities from Yellowstone Lake, YNP, Wyoming, USA - YL17G10_0 | ecosystem: Environmental > Aquatic > Freshwater > Lake > Sediment | place: USA: Wyoming | collected...
GTCGGCGAAGTCGAGGAGGAGCAGTCCTTCCTGATGAACAAGATCGCGGGGAAGGTCCCGACTTGGCAGGCGCTGACGGCAATCATAGTAGTATTGATTCTTGTCTCGAGCGCGGTGATATTGACGATTCAGCCCGGGACCGTGGAGACGGGGATTGTAATAGACGGGCGATTCTCGGACTGGGCGTCAATCTCATCGTACCAGCTGTCCGATATTCTCCCCGGGAACATCCCGCAGATAATCGAGTCGAAGATGAACGTTTCCGGCGGCAAAACCAATGTCTACATGAAATTGCAGGACAACGCCTTCTCCGGAAGCACCCCCTCGTCGTACTATGTCCTAATCGATGCAGACTCAAACGCAGACACCGGATATCTCTTGACCGAGCACCAGTTCGGGGCCGACCGCATGGTGACCCTGTCCGGCTGGGATGGCCGTCTCATGGAGACCATAGACAGCAACTTCACCGACTCGTCGGACACAGGCAATTGGAGCGGCTGGTATGGCCTCCATTATACTTCAATCATCCAGTCGCAATCGGAGATAGAGATGTCGATCCCATACTCCTCAGCAAATCCACTTATTCGGATCATGACTGTCGGGGCTCTAGGGGAATTCAGCACCCCGATAATGTCCAATCATGGAACGATCGTCGCCAAACAGACGAGCCTACTCACAGGGCAATTGGCTACCTCCGCCTCGCAGTCGGTGATCAGGGTATCGGTAAGAGCGATGGGCGTCCCGGCGGGGAATTGCTCCGTGACGGCCACAATCTCCAACGCGACCGGCACAGATCTCGCTTCGCAGATCCTTCAGGTCTCTGCCTCGAGCTGGACGACCGCCGACTTCACCGTCAATCTCTCATCCCTTGACATCGGGGAGAGTTTCTCGGTCAAGGCGCGGCTCTCGTCCACGGAATTCTCCGGACCGCTCGATGTCGATGGTGAATCAATAAAAGGATACTATCTCTCGACACCATCCGGCATAGTCATCGACGGCGTCTTCGGAGACTGGACCAGCAAGAAGATAGCGGATATCGACACGGTTGTAGTCGAAAATCCGAATATCGATATCGCCGAATACGGGGCATGCACGCAGAACAGCTCGCACTTCTTCTATGCGGGCATGGTGGGAGAGGCTCTTGGCGGCGCGGATGTGCCTGAAGAGCGAGTCAAGCCGTCCGGCGGAGGTGGCGGACAGCCTCCGGTTGTCAGACTTAAGAAGACCGGGGAGGACCTGCTCCAGGCGTTTATCGACACGGATCCGGGCAATGGAACAGGGCAGATAGTCAACGGTGGCGGCAAGATAATCCAAGCAGATTACATGGTCGAGATATTCGGAAGAAAGGGGCATGTGACGAGCAGCTCCGTTATGCAATGGTCGGATTCGACACACAAGTGGTCTGCAATTGGTAAGATTGACAAGGTAGGACTCGGAGGGAAGGGGATCGAATTCTCCGTTGCCAAATCGCTGTTGAGAAACCTCACCGATTCCGAGGTCATATTCTACACGACGGACTGGAAGGCGCGCTCGGATAACTGCTGGTTCACCGGAACGCTCAAAGACCCATGGGTCATCACATCGACCGGTTCTTCATACCAATCGTTGGATGGAATCACCTGGGCGTCCTCAGGATCGATCACCCTCCAGGGCTCAGGTTCGAATGCCGACACCAAGATAGTCGATATGATATCCAATGTTGCTAGGAATCGCGTCTGGGCGGTATCCGATCATGGCAGAGTATACACAAACGTCACAGGAAGCAATACTTGGACTTCCAACTTGACTAATGATCTGAGGTCTGCCCCGACTGGACAAAAGGCAAAGCCTCAAGGAGTCCCGATCAGCGATGTAATCGCAATCACTACGTACAAGACCGGACCGAACAATTTCATCTATCTGCTGACCAAGAGGGGTTACCTTTATTTCTCAAAGGCGATCGATCAGAGTTCATCCGATCTTTTTTGGGATAATGATACGCGCCGTGTCGGTCCATTTACCGATTATGACGATATCTGGTATGCGAATCCGAATTATTATGTGATGCGCTCGGCCTCGAATACACCCGTCTGCTACGCCGGCACAGCCGGTAACTTTGCAAACACGACCGCGACCGGCTCTTCGAGAACGCAGACCCACATGACCATTTATCCAGGCGCATCCCAGGCGACTGACACTATTTTCGTCTTGACCGATCACGGAGATATCCGGAGATCTACCAACGGTGGGACTTCTTGGGCCACCTTCGGTAACTTGCCTACCCCGAATGGAGCGAATTCCTCAACCGTTTATGTCGGGATTACTCTAGACCCATCCAACATAATCTGGGTGACAACCGACACGGGCTGGGTTTGGAAATCCACCGCGGCACTAGGGGGTACATTTGTCTGTACCGGGCGCCCCGTCACCGCGGGCGTCGTAGCCATTGTTGGCCTGAACACGATCCCGGAATTTGGAGATATGTTGATACCCATCTGCATGGCAATGGTGATTCCAGCCGTGATCATCACCCGTAACCGTAGGAGCAGACGGGGGGAATCAGACGCGGATTGAGCGTTCCCTGATTACCGATCTGAATCCCTTTCTTGAAGAACACATGTGACGGACAATTGAACCCACTGGCACATGCTCGTAGAAAAGGCTAATGTTGCTTTATTGGATGCAATGGATTAAAATACATGCAAATCGATGCATAATGGGGATGGGAGAATGATAGCGCACGTCGTGATAGCTGTTTTAGTCGCTATATCGGCCATAGGCATCGTTCCAGCGTTTTCCGAGGCCACGGCGGATTCCAACGGATATATCTTCATACCACTGGCCCCAATCTCATTCAAGGACGAATTTCAGAAATCAAGCACCATCCCGCTGAAGTTCCAACTATTCGATCCCTCGGGTGCTCCTGTCCATGAGGTTTATGCCTGGATATTTGTGAACGACCAACCTGTCATCAACCATAGACCTTCTTACTATTACAACCAATTCAGGCAGAATGGTGCGACCTTCTCATTCAACTTCGACACAAAACCGTATTCTTCAAGCCCGAGAGTCCTAGATCTGAAGCTCAGCATCGAAGTGATGATAGGATTCGACAATCCGATCTTCCTTTGGGAGAGATTCGACATAACTCTAGTTTGAGAATTGAGCGCATGAGAGGGGATTCGAACCCTTCGCTAGCTAGTAAGTCAAGGATTTGATTCAATCAAGGGGTGAAAGGCCGGAATCAAACCCCTTTCAAGGCTTTTTCTCAGAGTAGCATGATGACTAGATGGTCATTATGCAATATTGATTCGCACCACTTGCAGTGACCAGCGTTAGAGTCGAGCCAACGGCGTACAAGGTTCTGTCGAGGGTGAATACGTCACCTACTGAGATATACTGCCCACTGGATGCGCTAGTGTAGTTGAATCCATCTGTGCCTGTCGCTGTGCCAAGCTGCACCGTCGATATTGTCACGCTACCTGTCGCGTTCTTCACCAGCACATACACATCGGTCTTCAGGACGGGTGAGCCTCCTGAAATCGCAGTGACTGTAAACACATATTTTGTTGCCGTTGAGGACTTGGATATACCGAACACGGTAGTAGTCTGAGGAGAATTATCTATTCCGGTAGGCATCGAAAGATACCATTGCCCATTGATCTTCAATGCTACTATCTGAGACGTGCTGCTTCCACCGCTAGACCCTGTTCCCGTCGTCGTCGCGGTAGCTGACACGATGCATGAATCCTGTACGGTGACGGTCACTCCCATCGCTGTGAGTTGAGATTCCGCCTGACTGACAAGTTGCTTTTCGCTCTGGGTCATCAGGGCAGAAGATGTCACCACGATATTCGTCATTGTGACATGCAAGTTGTCATTCTTCATCATGTTCATTGATGTCTGCATAGAACTCAATGCGAGAGAATAGTTCGACGATGAGAGGAAGTGCATGGTGGTGCAATCGAGGAGCGCTTTTGCATCGTGGTTGTTGTAGGCGCTTACCAATGAGTTCACAGCCCCCTCAGGAGTGGCCTGAGAATTCCCTCCTATCACTCCGGTGAGAAACATGACCAATACGAGCATTACGACGACAATAATCGCAATTACTGCACCTATTACCATGGTCTTCTTACCGGTCGGTTTCCCGGGCTGCGGTTCCGTCACCTGAGTCTGCTGGTCTTTCGAGATATTCTGAGGTTGAGCTTGCATCCATTTGCCTCCACGATAGGTATCAGGCTCTTTCGTATAAAAGGCTATTTCTCAATTAATATTAAATTCATCAGAATAATAATATGCGGGCGAGAGGGGATTCGAACCCCTGACCGCCGGCTTAGGAGGCCGGTGCCATGTCCGGACTAGGCCACTCGCCCTTGATTTCGAGAAACAATCCCGCCTAAATAAACAATCCTCTCGCAAGAACAAGCAACCAAGAATCGGAGAAGGGGTTTCAATCGATCTTCGACCTAATCGGAAAGTTCTTCTGGCTCCTTCTTCGCTTTCTTGGGCTTGGTTGCCTTCTTGTGCTCGTGAGCCTTATGGTCGTGCTCCTCATGGGGGTGCTCGCCGTGATCATGCTCGTGGTCGTGCTCATGATCGTGTCCCTCATGCGAGTGCTCGTGCGTCTCCTCGGACTTCTCCTTCTTCTCGGCCTTGGCATACTCCTCGATGAACTGGATGGTCTCAAGACCAAGAAGCTCCCTCAAATCGCTTACGACTCTGTACTTTGAGAGGAGCCATTTCTGATCGTACTTGCAGACATCGGGCATCTTAACAACTGCTTTCTTCTCATCGAACTCTGCAGAGAAGCCGTCAGTTGTGCCATAGTCCATCTTGAGAACTGCGTTCAATTTGTCCTGGGCCGTCTCGGGCTCCGAAACGATCTTGTATTTGTATTTCAGGCCCCTTCCTGCGAGCTTGTTGTTGAAATCAACGCGAACCCTGCCTGCGGTGACGGCAGAGATGTATCCCGTCTTGTTCTTGATAGTCACTTCGCGACCGATCTCGGGCATGATCTCCTGCTTCAGGAAATCCCTCAGCGGGAAAAGCCCGACTAGCTTCGGGTCCCTTGGTCCTGCGCCCTCCTCGGAGGTGAGCAAGAGTTCGTATTCCTTTCCTACTTCGGCCTCGGCCAGAGATTTCTCAAGTCCCGGGAACAGCCTTCCTCTGCCGACAAGGAGCGGAAGGGGTTCGTATACGGCCTTCTCGTCAAAGACCTTGTTCTCCTTTGCGACCGCCTCATGCGTCGTGTCGAACAGGGTCCCTGTCTCTTGGACCCAGCCGTCGAACTCAGTGAAAACGATCCTCGGCTTCTTTTCGGAGGGCTTGTCGTCGGAAGGCATCAAACATCACCATAATGACTTAGATGAGCCTGTGATAACACCTTCTCATTTAAAACTTGCGGATGCGAAAGGAACTAGCCAGCATATGAATCGCGAAATGAATGCAGATAGGTCGGTTTCGAGTCGAGAAGGTATCTTAAAAGGGTTGACGAGGGGCTCGGAGCCCCTCCTTTCCGTACCTTCCCGAGATGATTGAGAGGAATCGGAAAAAGCCTTATGTCCTGACAGGGGAATGACTAGTGGAGGAAATGGCATGGGAACATCTCGAATACCCTATAGTGGGGATCTCAATCAGAAGTTACAGAAGATAAGGGAGTGGTCATCGCAATACAGTATTGCGTTCCAGGGAAGTACTGAGCGAGGTTCATTCAATGGAAAAGGACTTGCTGGAAGCTATTATCGAGAAGGTCAATTCATTGTCGTTACGATTACGAGTGTCCCTCTCCTAATGAGCGAACAATCTGTAGTAAATAAAATGTCAGGATTCGTGAGATAGATGTCGGGAAAGCCTTGAAAGGGGTGGGACACGACTATGAAAGGAAAATGCCCGAATTGCGGGTCTGAATTGCCCATTGGTTGGTCCGAAACCGTCTGCTCTAAATGTGGCCGTCGATACAATTTTACGCTTCATAAGATCTTCATCACCCTGATCCTGGCGTCATTTGTTACGACAATATTGTTACTCGCCGTTTACACACAAGACGATTTCCTGACTTTTATTGCATTGCCGTTGAGCTTAATGACGATGAGCGCAGTGCTTCTTTTGATGGAGGTCAAGCAGAGGAAGAAGAACAAGAGTCTTACTCTCGCAAAGAAGAAGCCTATGGCATAGTGAAAAACATAGGAGGTTTGAGGGGCCCGTATCCCCTCCTTTCAATAGCTCCTTGAATTAGAGAGCCAATGGTCTGACTGGGGTAGCCGGAGGTTCTAGGGACCTCGGATTTGCTCTCAGATAGGCGTCGATAAAGACAATCACAAGCAGAATATTCGTCAAAGCTAAATAGGGCTCCAAACTGGCAATTGATGCGCCAATCGCAGTAATATCCATCGAGTGGTTCTGGGCGAGAAGGACGAAAGCATTGAGCTCTTGACCGAGAGCCTGACCCACCCAGTAGGAGACGGCTACAGACCAAATGAGGGCGATGAGGAGGATGATCCTTCCTACAACTGCCGTCAGATCATAGGCAATGAGCGCATAAGTTGCGAAAGTCAAGAGGAGCGTAGCTGTAATCGCAGCGCCGAACCCCCATTGAACAAGCGGAGGAATCGGTTCGGCCGCTCGATAACCATACCAGACGACTGGAAGGATGGCCAACGCCATAGTGATTATGCTGAGAAAAAACGTTCGATGAGAATGCCGGAATCGCTGGCGGAAAATCTCATCCCATTCGTGGCGTCCTATCCAACGAATGACGAGTCCGATGAATGTGATGGAAGGCCCCAGGATGAAGATCGATGTGGCGAAAGGCAATTCGAAGTTATGGCTGAGGTATATGTAGGACTCAATCGACGCCTGGATCATGAATCCGATCAAAAGAACCACAAGAGTCAGGCGAAGTTTTGACGCCATGGGAGATGACCAGCATTCCCCCTATGTGCTCCTGGCATTATTAAGAGAATGTACAAGAATACTAGAATAAATGGCGAAGGTAGACATTCCTCCTGGTTTGCAGAAGTCTGAGCCTTGCAGAATAGGCCGCGGAAGGTGTTTGCCCGAAGTACGAAAAAAGCCCTGATTCTTTTCCATACTCGACTTAATTGCTCGATGATGGTTCAAATCCCTTCCGAATCAGCTTGGAGAGTAATCGGATAAAGCCTTGAAAGGGTTTGGGTACATCCTCCCAAATCTCAAGATCGTCAATTATATCAGCCAGTGAGCTTAGTATCAATTCTCTCTGGCGCGTGCATGACCCACTTAAGAAATCATCAGGAACGACCGATTAGGTCGGCCGCTTCCTTCTCATAGAGCTATACCCCAGAGCGATTGCGGCGGATGCGACAATCGGCACGAGAAGCTCCTGGAACTCCGGTATCATCACGACAACGATTGGGCCGAAGCTTCCGGTCACGTCGAGCGAGAACCAGAGATCCGTGGCATTCAGATAATAGGTGCCAGGGGTGTTCCAGGTGACCGATGTCCACCAGACGCCATTGTTGGCAGGGATGAAGGTATGGGAGCTCCCGTTGGCCCCCCAGACCGCGGACCCGTCCGTGCAATCAAGATCCACCGTCCCGTTCCATATCGTGACGGTCGATCCGGAGGCGTTCTTCGCGACGATCTTCACGATCTCGGGTATTGTCGTGGAATGGACGCCCGTCACGGTGACCTGGTAATATGACACCCTCGACACGTCGAAAGTGAAGGCGGGGGCTCCGCCGAGCAGCACAGATGGGTCGCCGGCCTGGCCTTCCGCGGTGAACTGCATCGGCCCTCTCAGAATTATCCGTTTAGAGGCCACGCTGTAGTTGTCCCATATCGCCAAGTCGTTGTCGTCACCCAGCACGAGCCTGCCCCAGTAGAGCTTACTTGCTAGTTCCACCTTCTTCGGATTATTGAATGGGAGGTTGTCGCTCGTGCCGCGGTATGGCGTTATTCCGAGTACGTCGCCTTTCGTCGTCAGGTCGACGGTAATGGTTTCGAACTCCGCCAGGTCCATCTTCATCGGAGTGAAATCATAGCTGATGCTGAGACCGTATCGAGTGGTGCCCGGGGAGTATGAGGGTATCGTCCAGGCGGTCTGGTCGGGATCGTACGCATTGAATGGGGAGGTATAGCTCTCGTGCCCAGGCTCATTGCCGCAGGCGTCCAGGTGGTACATGTCGAAGGTCCATGCCGCGGAGAACACGTCGGTGCTCTCGTCCTCCCACGCGGTGAGTCCCCAGGTGTCAGTCCCCCTGAAGGTCGCATTGGACATGTTAGGGCTGACGGACACATTGAGGTACAGATCCTCGTACCATCCCTGGTTGTGCTTGGTGAAGTTTGCGGCCTCCATATACCTGACAATCTGGGCGTCCATCCCCCAGGAGACGCTCCAGGTCCTCAATGTCAAGAAGTCGCTCGAGCTGTTCGTCGCATCCATCGTCAGCTCGAGGTATCTGATGTCCTCATCGTAATCGTAGGCGGTATAGATGTCGTACTGTCCGCCGCCTGATCCTTCCGCCATCCAATCATTCGTCCAGGATGTCGTCAGGGCGGCCCTATTCGTATTGAACCAGCTCCTCAAATCGCCCGTCGCGGGCGCCCCGAGGTATCCGACCGCCGCCTGCCGAGTGTAGGCGACCACCCCCTGCAGCTCGAAGTAGTAACCATCATTCGTATTCGACGCGGGAGTCACCCCGGCAGGTACGCCGTAAAACCTGTTGGCATAATGATTGTTCGTTCCAGCATTTATGTTCGCCAATTCTGTTGTCGTCAGATACGTCGCATACCATGTCATGTTGACATAGCCGCCTGCGTCGGCGGGATTCCCAAGCTGTGGGACGAAGATGGCATCGTTCTGCGTGCTGATGTCCGTGACATTTCTGGCGATGAAGCTCATCCTGAAGGGTGCTGAGAAGTAATATCCCGCATCTATATCCGGCACGGTATTTATCCCATAAGGATACGAATACAGGATGTAAGGGTACGCGTTTCTGTAGACATATTCATTGTACGTGCTCCTGAGCCCGTTCGTCGTGTACCAAGTCCCAAGACCCGGCGTTCCCCCATGGTGCCCCAGCCAATCGATCTTCGCATTGGAATAGTCCATCGTGCTGTAGTTCTGCGTCTTAAGATAGGATTCGAAGAAATGGTCGTATGAGTAAGCGACCTCCCTCTGGCCATTATTGGCCGCAGTAATGGCCCGGTTCGGCTGATCTTGACCACCGTTTGAATTTCCATCGATCATGAAGACCAGCCCTGCGGCGAGCATCGAACATGCAATCAGGTAACACATGGTCGGTATCAAGAATCTGGATGATGTTCGTCTTCGCATTCTTGCCCGATATTCCGCCCTATCGATGAGCGGTTTCGCCCGGGCTCTACTGTCGGAATTCTGATTGCCTATCATTTAGACAATCAACCTTTCAGATGATTTCATTTGGTTATTAGTAAAAGCCAATCCTGTTAATAAACGAATCTCAGACGAGATGCCGAAACGGAGAAGAGTCATAGAAAAAACCTTGAAGGGGGTTAGGGGGCACGGCAATGCTGTTGTTTCATGACAAGCCAGTATAGTTAATAGTACGGATTTAGCTACCACAAAAGGATTTATGAACATCAAGAAACTTCACGCTTGACAAGCTCGATCTGGAGCGACTCAGGGGAGAATTGATTTGCAGACGATTGAGGAGATTCTCTTGACAGCGATCGCGATCGAACGGTACGGTCAGGAATATTATTTCAGGTTCGCCGGCAAGATATCCGATAAGACGGGCAAGGCCTTGATGCGCGGACTGGGGAACGATGAGAAGGAGCACGAGGAGCTCATCTCGAAGCATTACCACGAACACCTCGACAAAGCCCCTCCGAAGAAGATAGGGATCGACATCGGCGCGGCGGCGATCAAGGATATCTTCAGCCCGAAGAAAGGGAAGAGCGAGAGCGAGATCATGCTCGAGACCCTTCAGATCGGCGTCGTGATTGAAAAGAAGTCGGTGGATTTCTACACTGCGAGCGCGGGCGACACCAAGGACGCCAAGCTGAAGCAGCTGTTGAACGCGTTGATCGACATCGAAAAGGGGCACAAAGCCATGCTGGAGGAGAACCTCTTCCACCTGAAGCAGAACGGAACCTGGTGGGGCTACGTACCGATCCTCGATGGATGATCGACAAGGATAACGAAACTACACGGAAGGAGGAAGAACAATGGGAATGAAGACATACAAAGCGGATGCCGGGTTTACGATAGACATCGACGAGGACAAGTGCACCGGGTGCGGCGAATGCGTCAACATTTGCCCTTCGGAGGTATTCGAGGTGGTCAATGAGAAGTCCACCTGCCCGAAGGTGAACGACTGCTCGGAATGTTGCGTCTGCGTCGACACATGCCCGGAGAAGGTCATCAAGCACAGCTCCTGCACGTGATGATTCGCTATTCTGAAGTGCAAAATGAATTGCCAGCGTCAGCGATGTCAAACATGATATATATCTATCGGTCAATTCTGGCGGGAGCATGCCGCCATAGCT
>Ga0315286_10007829_pt1 | contig 10487 bp, 9 predicted proteins | sample YL17G10_0_MG_FD_205038 | JGI IMG/M metagenome (GOLD analysis project Ga0315286, IMG submission 205038) | Sediment microbial communities from Yellowstone Lake, YNP, Wyoming, USA - YL17G10_0 | ecosystem: Environmental > Aquatic > Freshwater > Lake > Sediment | place: USA: Wyoming | collected...
GAGCGACAGTTCATCGTAAGGGCGAAGGCCGTGGGCGCGAGCGACGTCCACATCATCCAGAAGCACATCATGCCGAACGTCCTTCCCCTGATATTCGCCAACACGGTCCTGCTGATCGCCATCGCGATATTCTCCGAGGCGTTCCTCGACTTCTTCGGGTTGGGCGACGCCAGCGTGATCAGCTGGGGGGGAATGCTCGAATCCGCGTACGAATCGGCCGCGTTCTCTAAAGGAGCATGGTGGTGGATCGGCGCCCCAGGAGCGGCGATTGTCGTCATGGTTCTCTCGTTCTCGCTCGTCGGATACGCCATCGACGACGTGCTGAACCCAAAGCTAAGGAGACGCTGAGCCGCGAGAGACCTTTCTTCTTTCCAGATGGCCATTTCCTATTCTTCATTTGGAAAAAGGAATCAGCGGAAAGGGTTTGCAGCTATTGGTGTAGCCGAGAGGGATGAATTCACTTCTTCGGTTCGGCCGCAAGCTGGGCCTGCCTCTTCCTGTACCACGCTAAGTAGCCCATGCCGAACTTGTCCTCGCCCCAAAAGAGCTTGGAGGACTTGAGCGCGGCCTGCATATCGGGGTCGTTCGGGTTCCCGATGAAGCAGGTCATGCCCTGGCCCGCGCACATCAACATGAACGATGCGTTCAGGAGAGGCCTGTCTGGCAGCCCGAAGGAGACATTGCTCAGCCCGCAGGTCGTGTTCACCTCGAGCTCCTCCGTGCACATCCGGATGGTGTCGAGCGTCGCCTTCGCGCCCGACTCGCCCGTGCTGCATGCAAGGGCGACGCAGTCGATGATTATGTTCTTCCGGTCGAGTCCGGCCCTCTCGGCCCTGTCGATGATCCTTCTCGCGATCTCGATCCTCTTCTCAGAGGTAGCTGGTATGCCCGAATCGTCTATGCACAGGCCGACCACTGCCGCTCCGTACTCCGCAGCGAGCGGGATCACGACATCCATCCTCTTCGCCTCACCGGTCGTGGAATTTATCCCCGGTCTGCCCTTGACGTTCTTCAAGGCGACCGCGAGCACCTCTGGATCGGAAGTATCTATCCAAAGCGGGACCTCGACTGCGCCTTGTACGATCCGGAGCGCTTCGAGCATGGCGTGCTTCTCGTCGATGCCCGGGACTCCAACGTTGATGTCCAGCACATCGGCGCCGTTCGCCACCTGCTTCTTAGCCTCTCCTTCAAGTATCTCGAACTCTCCCGCCTTGAGCTTCGCGATGAGCTCCTTCCTGTTGGTCGGGTTGATCCTCTCTCCCACGATGACTGGTGTCCTCGTGGCGCCGATCTTGACTGTCTTCGATGTTCCCTTGAGCTCTATTACTGGTACCGCCATTATTCCGGCCTCCTCAAAAGGGTGAACGCCTCTTCCCAGAAAAAGTTTCCGACAACGGAGGTAGGAAACGCGGGGATGGACATTCCGTCTGGAAATGAAAGCATGGCGGCATTTTTATTCTATAGTTCAATATGTAACCTGGACCAAGCCGGGTGGGCACGCAGATACTCGGGGTCCAAGAGCGAAAACTTAATTAGGGAAGCGCTTATGCCCGTTCAGTCGGTAGAAAGCGACTGTCCACGCGACAGGAGAGCTTTCCAGTCCGAAGAATCCGAGGGGTCGAAAACCCTGAGGAACGTATTGGGGGTAAACCAATGCCGGAAGATATGGTAAAGCAGCTGAAGAATGCTGTGATAAACTACGAGATGGAAACCATCGCTGACCTCGCGAAGAGCGCACTGAAGGCCGGCGTTGACCCGCTCGTCGCCATCGAGAAAGGATTGGCTGAAGGAATCAAGACTGTTGGTGAAAGGTTCGGCAGGGGAGAGATCTACCTACCCGAGCTAGTCATGGGCGCAGAAGCGATGAAGACCGCTTTGGCCGTGCTCGAGCCATCTGTCCCGAAGGGGCAGCACAGGGCGAGCGCCGGCAAGGTAGTCATCGGGACTGTCCAGGACGACATACACGAGATCGGCAAGAACCTCGTGGCCACCATGTTGACTGCGAACGGCTTCGAGGTCGTGGATCTGGGCGTGAATGTCCCATCCGCTGACTTCCTGAAGAAGGCCGACGAGATCAAGCCGCACATGATGGCAATGTCCGCACTCATGACGACGACCATGCCGAGGATGGCAGAGGTCATCACCCCACTGAAGAAGAAGAACAAGGCCATCAAGGTACTCGTAGGCGGGGCGCCGGTTACAGACACGTATGCAAAGGAGATCGGAGCCGACGGCTACAGTGGCGACGCATCTGGCGCAGTTGACGTAGCAAGGAAACTGGTCAGGTGAGCCCGAATGGCATATGGCATTTCGCGGGGCGTCCGCTTCCAGATCCTCAGTGAAGAGGATCTCGACAAGATACACTGGGGAACTCTGCACATCCTTGAGAAGGTAGGTGTCGAGGTCAACAGCGTCGAGTGCAGGAAGCTCTTGAAGGACAATGGTTGCGAGACTGACGAGAAGACGAGAATCTGCAAGATCCCATCGCATCTAGTGGAAGAGGCCTTGGACAAGAAGAAAGCCTCGATAACGCTGGCTGGGAGGAACCCCAAGTTCGATGCGAGACTCGACATGAACCACAGCTACATGACCGCCAACGGGAACGGCGCGGTGGCAGTGGATTTCGAGACCGGGAAGAGAAGGCCCTCAACGAAGGAGGACCTCATCAAGTCCTCGAGGATCATCGACTACTTGCAGAACGTGCACATCCACTGGCCAATGGTCAGCTCGACTGATCAGCCGGCCTCGGTCGTGCACCTGCACGACCTCGATGCTTCTCTGAACAACACCGAGAAGCACGTCATGTACGAGACGGGCGTGACACTCTCGGATGCGAAGTACCTGACAGAGATGGGGTACATAGCGGCGGGCGGCGAGAAGGAGTACAGGCGAAGGCCGATAACCTCCTGCCTCCAGTGCACCTACGCGCCACTGCAGCACGATGCCGGCGTCATGGACGCCAGCTTGTACTTCGCCAAGGCGGGCGTTCCACTCGTGTTCTTTGGCATGCCACAACCTGGCGCGACCGGCCCAGCCACGCTGGTCGGATCGCTCGTTGTGGGCAATGCAGAGGTACTGAGCGCGCTCACCATGACCCAGCTGCACGCACCAGGGTCGGCCGTCATATACGGCATGGGCAACGCGCCTCTCGACATGAGGACCACGATAAGGGCAGGCGGCAGCCCGGAGCACGCGATTTCGTCGGCCATGGCCACGGAGCTCGCGCACTACTACGGCATGCCATCCTGCGTGGGAGTCTCTGCGACGGCGAAGCAGCCGGGAGACCAGGCGGTGTTGGAATACTACACCGGCTGTACCGGTCCGCTGCTTGCTGGAGCTGACCTCATGTGCGGCGTCGGATTGCTCGAAGACTCGAGCTGCCTGTATCTGGAGCAGATCGTGATCGACGACGAGATCATCGGAGCTATCGCGAGGCTGATCAGGGGACAATGGGCGGACGACGACACGCTGGCGCTCGATGTGATCGAGAAGGTCGGGCCAGGCAAGGACTATCTTGCCCAGAGGCACACGATGAACCACCTTAAGACCGAGATATTCATGCCGAACCTGATCGACAGGCGCTCGTACGATGCTTGGTCGCAAGCCGGCTCCAAGACACTTGTCGACGCAGCGAGGGACAAGACCAGGTGGATCCTGGCGAACCACAAGGTACCCGCGCTCGACGGCGATGTCGAGAGGAAGCTGCAGGGCGTCATCGAGAAGGCTAAGAAGCCCATGTGGGGTGGGGAGTCCAAGACCCACTAGAAACCTCTTGTTGGCCGGACGCAGGGATGCGCCCGGCCGCTCTAATCATTTTCTCCTATCTATGAGTTCACGTTCAACACCATCATCAACTCAGGGGGCAAGGAATGGCTAACTCAATACCCGTCCGCTGCAGGCTGGATGTGCTCGCGAATGAAGGCGTCGAGAAGATACGATACGCAGCCCTGGAGATCCTCGAACTCACGGGCGTAGCGGTCCGCAGCGAAAAAGGACGGAGACTGCTTCGTGACGCTGGATGCGCGGTGGATGAAAAAAGCGCAGTCGTGAAGTTCCCACCTAACCTCGTGGAGGAGATGGCCCGGAAGAACGACCGAGCGGTGGTCTTCTACGGCAGGACGAGGAAGCACGACGCGAGGTTGGATTTTGAGCATGTTCATGTATGCAGCGACGGGAACGGCACCGAGGCGATGGACTTCGAGGCGAGGGAGAGGATCCCCTCGAGGAAATCCGATGTCGCAAGGAGCGCGTTCGTTGCGGACGCCCTCAAGGGCCACGGGATAAACTGGCCGAACGTGACATCGCAGGACGTCCCGCAGGGAACGAGGCACATCCACGACCTCCAGGCCACTTTGGAGAACACCGAGAAGCACATCACGCTCGCCACTGACACCACCGCATGGGAGGTCCAGGACGTAGTGGAGCTGGCCTCGGCAGCGGTAGGCGGAAAGGAGGAACTCAGGAAGAGGCCCATCATAAGCTCGATCCACACGAGCTTCACGCCGCTGCAGATCGAGGGTGAGGGACTCGACGCGGGGTTCGTGGCTGCGGATGCAGGCCTCCCGATATGCTTCTATGTCATGCCTGGCCCAGGATCCACGGGGCCTGCAACCCTCGCGGGTTCTGTCGCCATGGCCGTCGCCGAGGCACTCGCGGGGAACACGCTCTTTCAGCTCAACAGACCGGGCACAGCATTCGTATTCTCGTGCGGAATCGCACCGATGGACATGAAGACCTCCACTCGGGCAGGCGGCTCTCCCGAGCACGGACTCACGTCGGCTGCATTCTCCCAGATGGCGCACTACTTCGGGTTCCCATCGCTCGTGGGCGGCTTCGTGACCACGTCCAAGGAGCCTGACGAGCAGGCATCCTACGAGAAATTCTCGAGCGCCGTCACGCCCATCTTGGCGGGTGCGGACATGATCGCGGGCATAGGCCTGTTGGAGGACTGCAGGACCGTCTGGCTTGAGCAGCTCGTAATCGACAGCGAGATGTCACGGATCATCGGAAGGATGGCGCAGGGCATCGAGGTCAACGACGACACGCTGGCGCTTGATGTCATCCACAAGGTCGGCATCGGGAAGGACTTCCTCGGGCAACGGCACACGATGGAGCACTTCAGGACGGAGCACTTCATCCCCATCGTGACGGACAGATCATCCTACGACACCTGGAAGGCGAAAGGGTCGAAGACGATGCTCGATCGCGCGGGCGACGAAGTGAGAAGGATCTTCAAGGAGCACACTGTGGAGCCCGTCAGGAGCGAAGTGGCAGAGACCGCGGCCAGACTCGTCAAGAAGCGCAGCTAATTGCAACCAGGCCGGCTCATTCCTTGACGGTGGTGAAGCACGCACAGGTGAGCGTCCTGGAGACACCTTTGACGTCCCTGAGCCTGTCGATCACCAGCTTGCCGATATCCTCCATGCTCGAGCCTCGGACCTTCAGGAGCATGTCATATTCCCCTGCGATCATATGGACCTCGAATATCCCCGGGAGGTCCGCTATCTCGTCCGCCGTATCTCTCTGCGAGACGCCCTTCTCTGGTTCGAACTGTACGAGGATGAAGGCCGTCACGCCGAGGCCCAGTTGAGAGTAGTCTGGCAGAGCCGTGTACTTCCTGATCACATGCTTCTTCTCCATCTTCGCGATCCGATCGTGGACAGTCGCTCTCGGGATGTCGATAGAGCGAGCGATCGCCTTGGTCGTCTTTCTTGAGTCCTTCATGAGCTCATCGAGTATCGCGGAGTCCTTCTCGTCCAACATGTTTCGACATATTGACGGAGTTTGTATTTGAATGTTGACCCAAAACCGGAAAACAGACGGAAATATCAGCGAAATGGTGATATACCATATTGCCTGTCCGTCTCTTTCGTCAAGCATACTGGGGCACAATCCATGAAGGAAGCGGTCCTACACATCAAATCGGAAAAGCGGAAGCATATCCTCAGGGTGCAGAGTTCGGCCCTGTTGGCGATTCACCAATACATGCACAGGCACGGCGTGGTCCAATCGATGCCGATCATCCTGTCTCCTGAAACCGATCCTTTGAACCACCCGCATTTCGACGCGTCTGTCGAGTACTACGGCCAGAGGCTACATCTGACAAAGAGCATGATCCTCCACAAGCAGCTCTCGCTCCTGAACGACGGCATTGACAAGATCTACTTCATGTCGCCAAACGTCCGCCTTGAAGATGGCAAGTTGAACGAGACAGGTAGACACCTGTTCGAATTCAGCCAAGTCGACATCGAGTTCAAGGACAAGACGAAGAAGGATTTCATCAAATTCACGGATGGGATGATTGCCAGCATCTACAGGTTCGTCATGAAGAAGTGCGCGGAAGACCTGAAGGCCCTGGACAGGACCCTCAAGGTCCCGAAGCTGCCATTGAAGGTCTATGAGTCCGAGGACCTGAGGAAGGAACTCGGGGAAGACTTCGAGAGATTGGCCTCACATCGGGCGGAGGATCCTTTCTGGATCATGAACTTCAGAAGGGAGTTCTACGACCGTGAGGACAAGGAGAGAAGGGGCTATTACCACAACTACGACATCTTCTGGCCAGAGGGGTACGGCGAGGCGCTCTCCGGAGGCGAGAGGGAGTGGGAGCACAAGGAGATCGTCAGGAAGATGGCGGAGAGGAAGACGAACATGAAAGCCTTCGACACGTACCTGCAGGTCTCGAGTCAAGGCCTCATACCAAGGACAGTTGGAGGAGGGCTGGGGATCGAAAGGATGGTGCGCTACCTCACGGGTCAGATGCACATCAGGGACGTTACGCTGTTTCCGAGAGTGCCCGGAGAGAGGATCATATTCTGAGCTCGAGTCGCTCAAGCCAAGCTCTCTATCCTCGCTCCCTTGCCAGGGACCGTGATGAATGACTCGCACCCCAATCCCGCTTTTCTGAACGCGCCCACCATGGCCGCCTTGATCCTCACGGCATTCCCCTGAGATATCGCGAAGACCGCAGGTCCCGAACCACCGATGGAAACGCCGAGCGCGCCCGCGTCGGTCGCAGCCTTCTGCACCTCGTCATAGCCCGGTATGAGCTCTCTTCTGTACGGGATGGCCAGCTTGTCGTTGAGGTATGAGCCTATCATCTTGACGTTCTGCTTCATCATCGCATGCATCATGCCCGAGGCCCATCCGACGTTGCAGACCGCATCCCTCAGGCTCACGGTCAAAGGGAGTATCTCTCGCGCCATGCGCGTCTCGATCGAGATGTTCGGAACGGCGACGATCACCTGGAACTGGGGAGGGCGTATCTGGATGACTGTCCTGGTCTTGAAATCGGAGACGATCGTGAAGCCACCGTATATCGCGGCAGAGACGTTGTCGAAATGACGCGAGCCCGAGACCAGCTCCTCCCCCATGGCAGCAGCCTCGAGTATCATCTGCTTGTTCTTGATGCCAAGGAGCGCGGCCATGGCGAGCGCACCACCGGCCGAAGACGCCGCGCTGCTGCCCAGTCCGCTGCCGGGCTTCATGCCTTTGCGGACCGTCATCGCGAAGCCGAAATCCTCGCGGCCGCACGTCTCTGCGAGCTTGATTGCGGCGTATGAGGCGGTGTTCTTCTCGGGGTGGGTCGGCAGAGTGTGTTTCCCAAGGACCTTGACCACGCGCTTGCCATCCGGGAGTCTCCTGATGGATATCCTGTCCTTGGGGGACTCGAGGCACAGCCCGAATGCGTCAAAGCCCGGACCGAAGTTGGCAATGGAGGCAGGCGAGGAAACAACCGCCCGGTCGAAAGTCATCGAAGCACCTGGACGAATGGGGATTACATGCCCGCATATTAAGGTACTCGCCCCTTTCCACGCGCCAGAACCAATCATGGACGGCGGTCGAATCGTTCCGACTGGCCGGGTCAGAAACCATCCAGATGTGCGAAGGACTTATATTTCCAATGGACATAGCAGTCGCACCAGCAGGGGAGGCTATCGTGGCTCAGTTTGAGATGAGATGCATCGAATGCGGCAGGACCCATGACATGTCCAAGCCTGCCTATGCATGTACATCCTGCGGCAACCTGCTTGAGATAAAGGTCGACGAGAAAGCTGCATTGGAACGGTTGTCAAGGAGCGATTTCAAGAAGAGGCCCCTGTCCGTATGGAAATACAGGGAGCTCATCCCGATTGGCCCGCAGACGGAGGTGTTCTCGATGGCGGAAGGCGGGACCCCGCTCATCAGGTGCCAAAGCCTCGCACAGGAATATGGATTCAAGAAGCTCCATATCAAGTTCGACGGGACGAATCCGACTGGGTCGTTCAAGGATCGGGGGATGACCGTCGGCATAACGAAGGCGAAGGAGCTTGGCATGAAGACCGTCACATGCGCGTCCACTGGGAACACGTCGGCCTCGTTGGCCGCATATGCGGGCCGAGCAGGACTGAGGTGCGTCGTTCTCATACCGGAGGGCAAGGTCGCGCTCGGCAAGCTCGCTCAGGCCATGATGCACGGCGCACTGGTCGTCTCGGTGAAAGGCAACTTCGATCAGGCGCTTGACATGGTCATGAAATCATCAGCAGCTCTCGGGATGTATGTGCTCAACTCCGTGAACCCCTTCAGGATCGAGGGGCAGAAGACCGCGGCGTATGAGGTCTGCGACCAGCTGGGCGGGAAGGCGCCCGAGTACCTCTACATCCCTGTAGGCAATGGCGGCAACTCGGCTGCATATTGGAAGGGGTTCGCCGAGTACGAGTCCATGGGCCTAGCCGCAGGTCATCCGATCTTACGGGGAATACAGGCAGAAGGTGCGGCACCGGTCGCGCACATGTTCGCCACTGGCTCGTCCGAACTCACGCCTGTCCAGAAACCGGACACCGTCGCGACGGCGATCCGAATAGGCAATCCCGCGAACTGGAAGAAGACGGTGCGGGCCCTCAAAGAATCCGGAGGCGGCGCGAGGTCCGTCTCTGACAAGGAGATACTCGGAGCCCAGAAGGCCCTCGCAAAGCATGAGGGGATATTCGCGGAGCCCGCAGGTGCGGCGGCTCTGGCCGGCCTGATCAAGGACCTTGAGGAAGGGCTCGTGGACAAGTCGTCGGAAGTCGTCTGCGTCTCAACTGGTCATGGCCTCAAGGACCCTGATGTCGCAGTCAATCAGAGCTCCAAGCCCAAGGTCATCGAGGCCACATTGGACGCCCTCAAGGAACTCCTGGAGGCCAGCTGAATGAGGGTGATTCTTGTCGGTTTCGGGGTAGTGGGACAGAGCTTCGCCGAGCTCATCAACGAGGAGGCTGGCATGCTCGACCATGACTTCGGCCTGAGGCCTAAGATCGTCGGGGTCGTCGATCGGCACGGCGCGGCCGTGTCGCCGGAAGGGCTCGACGTCCAGAAGGCACTGGCATCCAAGAAGAAGTCAGGGACATTGGAAGGCCTCGACACCTACCTCGAAGGCAAATCCGCATTGGATGTCATCAAAGAACTGGAATGTGAGGTCGTGGTCGAGAGCACGCCGACGGAACTCACCAGGGGCGAGCCCGGCATCAGCCACATACGAGCTGCCATGAAGGAAGGGAGGCATGTCATATGCACGAACAAGGGACCTCTCGCGCTCGCAATGCCCGCACTGATGGAGCTAGCTCACCACAACGAGGTCGTGTTCAAGTTCAGCGGAACGGTCGGCGGCGGCACGCCCGTACTCGATTTCGCAAAAAAGTGCCTTGAAGGGAGCAGGATACGGTCCATTAGTGGAATTCTGAACGGCACTTCCAACTTCATCCTGAGCAAGATGTCCACGCAGGGAGCGGAGATGAAGGACGCCCTTGCAGAAGCTCAGAAGCTAGGTTACGCAGAGGCCGACCCGACATATGACATCGGCGGATTCGATACCGCCTGCAAGCTCGTCATCACATCGAACTACGTGCTCGGCACGAGCCTTTCGATCAACGACCTGGACATAACCGGGATCACTGGGGTCTCGAAGAAGGACATCGAGGCTGCCAAGGCGAAGGGAAAGGTCATCAAACTGATAGGCAGTGTCGATAAGAAGGCCAAGGTGTCCCCGCAGGAGATAGACGCTGCCCATCCGCTCAACGTGAGCGGGACGTTCAACGCCATACTGTTCGACACATACCCCGCTGGCGAGATCACGCTGGTGGGCAAGGGAGCCGGCGGGAAGGAGACTGCGAGCGCAGTCCTCCGCGACCTGATAGAGATAAGGAGGTCGTTCGCCCGATAGCTATTTTTGTCGGGCTTCGATTCAGGATGTCCAACCATGAAGATCGTGATGAAGTTCGGCGGGGTCAGCGTCGCGGACGGCGACAAGGTCAGGAAGGTCGGGACCATCATCCGGAAGTTCCACAAGGAGGGCCACCGCATGGTAGTCGTGACATCCGCGATGTACGGAGTCACGGATTCACTTGCGGAGATAGCCAAGAAGGCGAGCCACGGCCAGAAAGAGAGCGTCCGCGAGTTCATGGACTCCTTGATGTTGAAGCACAAGAAGACAGCCGAATCGGCCATCATGGACGAACGGATACTCAAGCATG
>Ga0315286_10007831_pt1 | contig 10486 bp, 5 predicted proteins | sample YL17G10_0_MG_FD_205038 | JGI IMG/M metagenome (GOLD analysis project Ga0315286, IMG submission 205038) | Sediment microbial communities from Yellowstone Lake, YNP, Wyoming, USA - YL17G10_0 | ecosystem: Environmental > Aquatic > Freshwater > Lake > Sediment | place: USA: Wyoming | collected...
ACCCACGCAAAAGGTAAAAGCAGAACTGAAAGCACAAGTATCAAAATGCCCTGAACCAAATCCGTGACGAATGCCGCCTTTAACCCTCCAGTCACCGAATAGGTAAGTGCTATTACGCATACCAAAATCACCACAAATTCCTTTGGGACAGCAGGAAACAGGTTTCTTGGATGCATGAGCCGTAATTCATTCAATCTGGCTTTTTCCTGATCACTCATCTGCGCAAAATCTGCCGCTTCCAACTTGCGAAGTTCCACTGCTGCATCGTATTCAGTACGCTCTGCCGGCGTAAGCCTCTCAATGCTTTTGGGAACCATTGCCACCGTCGTCTTGCCCATTGCGTTAAAACTAAGAGAAATTATGATCATCAAACCAATTGCGCTGATAAGAGCAAACAAACCTGCCATCGCCTTTGAGCCAAACCTATTCTCGAAGAAATCTCCCATCGTCATAAGCCGCAGTCGCCGATACCAGACGCACGTCATCCAGTAAATTGGAGTGCCGAACACGTACAACAGCGCGCTCCATATCCCAGCGATACCGTTTTCCATCGTTGTCGTAATGGTACTGACGGCATTTGAAACGGATGTGGCCTGACCAAAGCTGGCAAATATCTGTATCATCTTGCCGAAACTTCGCCCGCCGAGGAAGAAATCTTCACGGCTTTTGATGTGGCGCATCGCCCAAAAACCAATCGCAATCAGAGAAAGAAAATAGACAATTATGACGGCAAAATCAACAATCTGTAATCCAAACATCACGCAAACCTTTCATAAAAATGTGCCCAATTCAGAACACATTTGTGTGATTATTTCTTCATTGCTGTTTTGGGGTCATCATGACGAGATAATTTAATGGGCATCCTGGCTGTCGGGATTAACTTCCCAAAAATAACCTCAGCAACAGCCTGCATATGCTCTTTCGCGCCAGGATTAAAACAAGCGATCACCGTATCAAAATCAGCAGGTGCACCAAAATCATACGGCGTATTGGTTACTACGATAGAATTTGGTATTACCTGTTTAACTTCACGGACGAAATTACTTATTGATGATGCTGCCTTGTGATAATAATAGTTCGTGACTACAACAATCTGAGCTTCCGGGAGTCTTTTGAGAACGCGTTTGAGGTCTGCGTCAGTCGGGACATAAGGAATTTCGATTGAAGCGACATTATCAGAATACAGACACATTTGTTCCCAGAGCAAGCCGGGATGAGAATACATATTATTGGCCATTGCATGTGTTTGGAAAATCTGCTCGACCAACAGAACCTTCGTTCCCTTTTGCAGCGGCAGCAGTTTAGCATTATCACGCATTAGCAGCACAGACTTGTTCGCGGCCTCCTGAGCGGTATTCACGACCACTGGGTCAGAGAATAAATCTCCGGCTTTGGCAGCATCTACCTTTCCGCCATTGCGAGTCAATCCCATATTCCACCGCATTTTCAAAATGCGATGAACAGATTCATTTATCTGAGACTCTTTCAAATAACCGCTCTTGACGGCTTTAATAATCTTGTCGATTATTACATATCTGATCGGTCCTTCATCCCTGCACAGTATCAAATCACAACCTGCTGAAATTGCCAGTACCGCAGCCTCGGCCATCTCATACCGCTGGAGAATACCACCCATAGTCAGATTATCAGTTGTGATCACTCCGTCGAATCCCATATCTTTTCTCAAGATATTTGTAACAATTTTATCCGAAACACAAGCTGGTCTGTCGCCGTCTATTGCAGAATAAGAGCAATGTGCAATCATAATTGCAGATAAACCTGCTTTTATTAATGCGTAATATGGTGCGAGATGGACATCTTTAAGAGCACAAAAATCAAGATTAACAGAGGGCAACCCCCAGTGCGCATCCATATCCGATTCACCTCTGCCTGGGAAGTGTTTGCCTGTAGCGACAAGTCCGCCTTCATGCAAACCTCGCATCGATGCCAGTGCGTATTTAACTACTACCGCGGGGTCATTACTGTAAGCTCGCGTACCTATTTCAGGATTTTTGCTGTTTGTATTTACATCGAGTACGGGGGAATGAATCATATTGGCGCCGACTGCATGTGCCTGTCTCGCAATACATAAAGCACTGCGATACGCCAGATCGACATCATTGGCGGCAACATAGCCCATTGGATGAGGAAACAGTCTCTGCTGACTCAGGAGATCATCACAGGCGCTTCCCTCCTGATCAATCGTAAAATGAAGGGGGATACCAAGCGGCCGACTCAGGGCATAGTCTCGAAGTTTATTAAAGACTTCTGCGTATTCCTGCATCGAACATGACGTAGGGTTGTTGCTATAGGCGAAATCACGACACTTGCCGGTGGGCATATGCAAGGAACGCAAAATGTTCGGATCAGGCTCTGTCCCGGGCTTGATATCGTTCGCCAGTGTCATGCTGCGGAATTTCTGGCTGACACGCAAACCGCCTATGTGATATTTTGTTATCAGTTCTATTACATCCGGTGTTATAACCGGACCGCAGAATCCGAAAACCATAAGTTGACCAACCTTCTGATCAAGGTTCATCTTGCCAAGCAGTTCATCAGCCCATTGTTCGCATGTTTGATTCATATACTAATTTCCTTGAAATAGATTTTCATTTAAAGAGTATTTTCAATGATAAATTATTTTCCAAATCCGACTCTTTCATAAGATTTGAACACCTTTAAAAAACGTGAGCCGACAACTTGGCGGCTCACGTCTGAATTTAACATTGCTGCAAACATCTCGATTTTGCTATGCTAAATGCTTTTATACCAGTTCTCAGCTAAAATAGCAAAATCCAATAGATTGACTATCCCATCTTTATTGAAATCAGTAGGCGGAGCGTTTCCGAGCTTCATACTGTGGAATACCAGCCCTTTATCCGCTTCGATCTCCAGTTTCACATTCGTACCGGCGGTGATGGATGCTACGGTAAAGTTACTGGTCTTTCTTTCATTTGCCGCCAAATTGACATAACCAGTAGCAGTACCGTTCACTTTGAGCCTGTAACTGAGGGTCGGCGCTGTATCATTGGGACTGGAGACATCCACCGAAATTACTTTATTTGGATCGCCGCTGCCGCCAATATTAAATTTAGCCCTGAGATACAGTGGACAGATGAACGGTGCGCTGCCCGTTGCCGTCAGATTGCCGATGGTATCGCTGATCGTCTGCGGACCACGAAAATCACGCCCATCAGGCCGATAGAACGCGGCCCCGCTATCGGCAACAAACATGCCCTGGAGAAGAGGAGCGAAGAACAATCCTTTTTCGGTCGCAAAATCGCTAAAGATAATTTCATAGCCAATATTAACATTCTGATAATGAGTGTCGCTTTCAAGCAGGTAATCAACAACATTCGCCAGATACTTCGCCGCCTTCGGATCGCTCACTTTCGTGACACCGTCAAGAGTGCTTATTATGCAGCTGCCTCCGCCGGCCGGCCATATCTCAACCACTGTCGCATCCTCCAGATGCTGGCCGCCATTGGCAAGCACAGCGACTGTAAGTGCATTGCTGGCATCAGTAATTGACGGAATATTGACGTACGACGTATAGACCGACCTTTTGCTGCCCAGTCCCAGATCGTCCCAATTTCTGAAATCGTTGATACGGCTCAAGCCGCTCACCAGTGTCGTGATTTCCGGCCGTTCAATATTTGTAAAGTCTTCGCTGCTCGCACCAAGGCTTACACTTACACCCAGCCATGATGAGCCGAAGGCCGTCCGGCCTGCTGCGTTCTGTTCAAGAATCAGCATGCGCTTACCTGTGTTCAACCACGTCTTGATAGCGGCATCCGCGGCCTTTGAATTTGCGTCGAAACTGTCCTTGCCGATAATCAGCCGATTATACGAAGCCAGGGTACCGAAATTAGCTATCTGTGTGTAGGTTACACCTGCAGCGGTCAATGCAGTACGCGTTGCACCGCCTGGGTCATAAACAGCAAGCACGCCTGTGTTCGCGCACGTCTTAAAGCTGGAAGCCGCTATGAATACCGGCATGGTATTCTGCGACAGGATGGTCGCGCCTTCGTTCACTTCAGCAACAATCGTATAATTTCCTGTTGCCAGACCTGTTGTCAGGATAGTGACCGCATGCGTTGCCTTGGCATAGTACGCGATGTTGTTGCTGTCATAATACGTATTTGGCCCCTTGACAACAACACTGGCGCTGTCAAGCAGTTTGACCGTCAGGGTTGTTGGGCCAAGCGGGTTTTTCGCCGGATTATCATTAAGAATGTGCATCGTCGCACTGATGCTGGTGCCGGCGAACACATTAGGTATATTGCAATCGATACTGACATGCACCGGCTCATAAGCAGTCGTTATGGTTGCTATGACGGGCTTGGCAGTTTCGGTCTTATTCGGTTCATTGTAATAATAATACTGGTCCATGTCATAGAAATACGCATCGGTGAACGGGGTCGCTCCGCACATAGAACTTGACGTTCCTCTGCTGCGGCGAAGACTCTCGGCGATTTCCTTCGCCAGGAATGTCTGATACGCCAGCGAATCCTGTGCATAGTTATAACTATGGCCAATAACGCGGTCTATGTTGCCAATATATTTATCGGTATCAACCATTAACCCGCCATCATTGGGATCATAGTTCGTATATGCACCGACGCATTCGGTCAATGTCACAGCATTGACTTCCGCTGTGTGATAATTGGTGAAATCGAATGCCGAACCGCTATACCATCCGCTATAGGAATGATAGTCAAGGAAATCCGAACCCGTCTGAGCGGGAATACTGTTGCCGTCGCCGCTGCTGTAGTATTGTCCTGAATCAGTCAGTAATAGCGGGCGCGATGAATCAAGTGCCAGGGCTCCGCTTCTAAGCGTTGCCACCTGCCCGGACATATTGGGGTCGTCCAGATTCCATTCATTGCCGATGGTCCAGACGACCACGGACGGATGAGTACTTACCTTGGAAACATAATTAGTCAGATTTGCCAGATTCTGTGCACCAAGAGTCGGGTCCGATATCCCGCTGCCTGCGTAACTTCCGCAGAAGACCATAATACCATTCTTGTCGCACGCCTCGAACCATGCTTTCTCTGGCACATTGGCATCATTGACATCAACAATAACAATGCGTACCATGTTGACGTTCATTGATTTGAGCCGTGCTATATGCTGGTCTATGAACGACTGATTCCTACAAATATTCGCGAGAATTCGCGACGGCGGGGTCTGGTGCAGGCCGAACAGATATATCGGATTGCCGTTAAGCTTGAAATTCTTCCCGACGACCTCAAATTTCCTGAAGCCGATAATGTTACTCTTCGATGTCAGAACATAGGTGCCTGTAGAGTCCAGCACCTCAGTTTTCAGCATATAGCAATTGGGGTCACTCACCGACCACGGAGTCGGCGTAGGCGATAAAGGTGAATTTGTCTGCTTTACCGTAACCAACGTGTTGGCTGGTACGGTTATATCCCCGCTCGTAAGTGCATAAGCGGTGATTTCACCGCCGCTGCCGTCCGCACCTTTATAGACCCGTTGCTTTACGATATAATGCATAGTAACCGACCTCGTATGGCTGATGGTAGTATTCACATCCATTGATGTCGTGGTCGTGCCAAGTATGACACTATTGATGTCAACCGTGAGATCCGGGAACTCCGCCCTTTTATATTCAGTATTGGCGCCTTCGGTCGAAAAATAGAAATTATCCAGCCTTACTAAGCTAAAAAGAGCGCTGGCAGCAGCGTCCGTCCGGCTGCTAATACCAAAAATATTAAAACTTAACGTCTCACCGTTCAGAACAACATTAGGGTCCAAAGCAGGATTCGTTTGCGTGTTCGGTTCGTCCTGTTCCCGTGCTTTGCCGTCCACATTGACATCATAAATTTTCAGGGAACCATGACCTTCACCTCCTGCGTACCAGTAATGCCCCTTAACACGGTAAATGCCGTCGAACGGCAGGCGGTTCTGCAGGGGGCCCGTGGGGCCGTTGGCCAACAACGTACCAGTGGCGTCGTAGTTACAGTTTCCAAGCGATGTGGGTGAAGGCCTCGCGGCACCAGTTGGACTCCATCCGTACAGGTCGTGGCGATTGCCGCGGTTACCTAGATTATCATTATAAGACCAGTAGGCGAAAGAATCCACCACAGCATTAGTATTGCAGTTGTTTCCATCGTTTCCGTTAAAAACACCCATCTGCCCACGTCTGTCACCGGAGCTGCTGCCGGTTCCGAGAAGCTGGAAGTCATACTCGAACCAGAATTCCTGCGTCTGGTTGTAGTCTGCGGCAAGATGTTTGTGATAACGGATAAAGGCCGGGGTCTCACGGGCTAATTTGGCATCAATGTAACCCCCAGGGTTATAGGCGATCGTGGAATAAATGATGTCGCCCGCGGTCTCAACAGACCAGCCTCGCGCCGACGGGTTCGTATCGAACGTTTCCCAAATTGTCTCTGCACCGGCAATTGTGGTTATTGTTAACAAAACCAACATAAATAAAGTCTTTAATGTAGTTTCTTTTTTCATTTGTGTCTATTCCTTATTTTTTACTACTATTGTCGTTTTCAATTTAGCCGCCGAGTTTGACTATTTAGTTTCCGATTTTAAGCCAATCTTCCGCTAAATACTTTAAATCATAGACATTAACAGCACAGTCATACTTACCCTTGCCAGACGGTCCGCCGGCATCGCCGGAAATCTGTGGAGGCAGTTGGTCGCACGGTATGGCATTGAACCAAGTTGGCTTTACACCGTCCAGCTTGAAGCCGACGGTAGAAAAATGCATATTGTCAACATACACGTGCATCGTACGAGTCGTAGTCGTCGTCTGGACAGTGCTGAAAATGCCCATAATATCGGCATATAGGGGGTCGGTTGCTGTAGCCTGCCATTCGGCGTTTGTTGCCACCAGATTTCCATCAGTGCCGTCGGGGTTAATCGTATATACCGCCCCTATCATGCGGGTACGTCCGCCGATAGGGTTGGAGGTCGAATCATATCTTTTGGCAGCCGTACATCTCATACGATAGGTATTGCCCGGCATAAGCAGTCCGACCACCGTTGCCACTCGGCGAGGCGTCGGAACACCCTCGGTATATTTATAGCCGTAGCCAACAAGGTTTGCCCGTATGCCGTTCCCTAACTCCTGAGCGCCATAATACGCCCCGGCTAAAATATTCTGATCATTCCACGGACCGCCATACGAGATATCTCCTTTGTATTCCGTGCTTATCAGGCCCTCAGCAAAACCGTCCATATCGACAATATAGACATCGAATTCAATAAACCAGTGTATGCCGTAAAGCTCAGTTGCGAATTGGTTATCGTTGTCGATATAGAATTCTTTGCCGAGAGAACGGTAGAACTGGGCTGACTTTGCCGGGTCGTTCGAGTCAGGACGCCTTGCCAAAACGACATCCATAAAGCCGTCGCTTGCCCTCGATGTCCACGTGAACGAACACCCTGATGCGGCTGGCGCAACCTTCGTCCAATTGCTGTTGGGGTCTGTCGTGAACGTCTCATATATATCGGTATCGCCGGCAGTAAAATTATACCATGATGGAAGCACAGGGCTTGGGTTAAAGCCTGCGTCCGACACATAGACGTTGTCAATATTTGCTGTAAGAAAACGAGGGTGAACGACACCATTGATAGTGATCGATGCTAAAGCGGCATTGGTTATGAAAATGCCGACCTGATTGACTGAAAGCGATGCGAGACCTTCTGTCTGTACCGCGTTTGTTTCACCAACGAGGGAACCCGTGCTGCCGTTAGCATTGATGCGATAAACCTTCGCGTCATAACTTAAACGATTAACATCGTCGACTATTATATGACTGAATCGCACCTTAATGCGATAGGGAAGGCCGGCCATCCCGACTTGATTGACGCCGGTAACTGAAAGCGGTTGGCGGGTTGTATCACTGTTTGAATCATATATCGCGCCGTAAATGGCGTATCGATCCGCGCCGGTGGTTCCATCCCAGTAAAGGCGAACCAGCAGCTGATTTTTGAAGTTATCGCCGCTCTTGCCCAGCCCCAGATAGATCGAGCCAAAGTTGTTGAATCCGTCGACCACCTGAACATCCGCTTCCAGAAAAACATTAACGTCTTTGATGTCCAGCGTGCTCCCAAGAGCTTTTGTATAACGGCCGGTGCCGTCGTTCACATCGCGTACTACTTCAGCTTGCAGATGTTTCCCGCTGCCGTCGCTAATAATAGTAAACGCACTTGTTCCTGTATTACCGTCTGTGCTCCAGCCGCCACCACCCGAGTCAAAAGACTCAGATAGGTTAAAAGCTTGAGCATATCCGGATAACAATATCAAAACAGATAAAACGTATTTAAAAAATTTCATAATAGTTGTCCTTATTCCAGTTTTCTTGTAAATTTCGGAAACATAAAAGACGTCCTGCGTCCCTGAAAGAGTTCTGCAGGTTGTAAGGTTTTATTCAATATTACTTAGTCAAGCAGCTTCCATGCATCAGCCCAGTCTTTGAAGCCCAAACTTATGAGTTCCGGCGGCATTATTCCATTGCCGAGTCTCCAAACCTGCTCCCTGTTATCAGAATATGTTTTTACACTTCCATCAGAATACATCACATTATAGTTTCTCTTGTTGTGTACTCCGCCCGTTTCGTATGTCCATCTGTCTGCTATAAATGCATAGTGTCGGCCAAAGGTCATCTTCGCAGCAGCTTTTTTGTATTCGTCAGTTATCTGTGGCGTTCCGCGAACAATCGCAACATGCACCATTGGATTATAATTTCTGGCGAGATAGGACCCGCGAATATATTTGTTATTGGTTCCGTTCATTCCCGGCTCACCAACCAGCAATCTTACCCGGTCTGCCTCAGGACGCACCGCACCGCCGATAAAATAGGTATCGTAATCGTATTTTTTGTATTTTGGCTGGGATGGGCAATAATACACCTTGGGGTCCTTGATGTAATTCAAACTGTATAACAGTCCCTGATTTATCCATACTATATCCGCTCCATTTGTGGGATAGGTCAGCAGAAAATTATTATACCCAAGAGTTATGCTGGTGCCACCTGTCATTGGACCGGTAACATAATTATATGGCAGGAATATATATTCATTAGCGTAGGCAGCGCTTGCGAGACCAAGTTGTTTGAGACTTGAAGCGCAAACCGTCCTTTTTGCCGTTTCCTTGGCTGAGTTGAGCGCAGGTATTAGAACTGCCAATAGCATCGCTATGATTGCAATTACAACCAAAAGCTCCACTAAAGTAAACGCATTTCGGCTATTTCTGCGACCAAGTCTTATCCTATACATATACATAACTGCTCTCCTTACCGGTTACCGGTTTAAAATACGGGGAAAGATATAACGTTATATCTTTCCCCGTTTGCTTTTTGCTCTATTTGCGTCTGCGTTGAAATCGCGTCAGCAATAAAGTTCCTAACGCTAAAATACTCATGGTAGCAGGTTCTGGCGTCTGAACCACTACATTGTCAATAGTGAAGTCCAAAAACGAAAATGGAGTGGTAGCAACACCGCCAGCAAAGCCAACTTCGTCGAAGCTAAAATATTTACCGGACCCAGTGTACTTTAAGTTAATCAATGTCGATACGCCGTCTTGCAGATACTCCACCGACACGTTAGAATCAGCGGCACTGGTGAGTCTGGTTACAATTAAGCTCATCGCGTAGTTCTGGTTCTCATTTATGCCGGGTAAAGTCGCATTAGTGAAGACCGTCAGGGGGGCGGTAGCACCACCCATAAAAGTCGTATCAGCACCTGCTTGTTCAGCAAGCAGGTCGCCTCTGACAGAGTTAACTACCGAAAGAGCGGCCATATACCCCTGGTCATTGCTGGCAGCACCGCTGCGGTTAACATCATATGCGTCAGCAGAAAAAGCTGTGGCATTTGAATTAAACAATCCAAAACGCAATGTCCTGATGCTCGCGGTGGCTAAGGGGTTATTGGTGTCAACTGTGATGTTAAAGCTGAGTTTGATCCAATCACCAGCGTTAGTCAAAGTCGCGGTTGAACCAAATTGCCCAACGATTCTTTGCTGATACTTGGGGCTGGCGTTTACATCAACAGTTCGGGGATTGAAAGTCAGCGCATTGCCCGACCCGATGGTAGCGTTATCTGCAACCGACAACGTGCCGCCACTGGTCGTGTACCACGCAACATCCTGCGCATCAGCGCCATCAGTCCTGCCGCCATCTGTGAACGTATCGTTCATAAACACTTGTGCTCCCGCCACGAGCGGTAAAAGCAGCAGCATAGCGACTCCTATACAAACAACTTTTCTTTTCTTCATCTTCTCTCTTCCTTTCCAAAAAGTTTCTTACTTCTTCTTCTTACATTAACAATTTAGACTTAACGCACTTATAACCGTCATCAGGTATTCTGTTTATTGAGCAACGCACCCAATATCAAGATACCCTTAGTATCCTATTCTCATTTCAATGATAATATTATCAGACAACACACGTTGTCTTTCTTAGTTTTACTTCAACGGGTAATATTATTGGTTTCCCATCCC
>Ga0315286_10007832_pt1 | contig 10486 bp, 11 predicted proteins | sample YL17G10_0_MG_FD_205038 | JGI IMG/M metagenome (GOLD analysis project Ga0315286, IMG submission 205038) | Sediment microbial communities from Yellowstone Lake, YNP, Wyoming, USA - YL17G10_0 | ecosystem: Environmental > Aquatic > Freshwater > Lake > Sediment | place: USA: Wyoming | collected...
CTTCAACTCGCGCAGTGCGGTCATCGAAACATCGGTCCCCCGGCTGTGAGCCACCAGATGCACCCGCTCCACCGCCGGGCACTGTGACAGCATCCGTAGAACTGCTTTCAGATGAACGACCGTGAATTCTCCCGATTCGCGATCATAGAAGTAGCCGAAGAGTCCTCCACGTCCGGCGGGCCATGCGTAGGCGATGAACACGCCCTGGCGGCCAAGGTAGTGCCACGTTGCCGCAGCGCGATACACCGAGTCTGCAAACGAATTGTTGACCCCGTGCACGTAGATATAGATATCTTTGCGGTCTGTGTTCGCGAGGTGCGTCGTCACCAACTCCAACAACTGCGATCGAGCCTTGCTGACCGTTTCTGCGGCATCGGCGCGAAGCCTCATTTGGCCGTTGTGGACTTCCATGAACTCGGTAGCGATCGGAACCTGCCCCACTTCCTGTACGGATCGAAGAGTCAGCAGGTATCGCTGATCGCGGCCATCCGTGCTGGCTGCGCGAACCAGCTCGTCCCACGAAGGTGTCGGAGCCAACGACACGGTTGCCTGGCCAAATGCCGCCCCGATTGACCGGCCGTACCCATAATCCGGGCCATGCTCCGTCTGGCCGGTCTGAGCCCGGTCCGTCACATACAGAACCTCCATGTCAGCCTTGCGGGCGTCGGCGGGCGCTTGCGACAACATCCGCGACCCGGATCCGTCGCGAAGGACATTGGGTGTTGCCGGCAGCCGGGCCGGCGCTTCGCAACCGCCGGCGGCAATGCAGACGGCCAACAGGAGCAAAAGCCGGCTCGAAAGCCGCAGGCACATTCTCCAACACTGCACCGCCTGGGTGCTGCTTCGCATGGGATCTCCTTTGCGCCGTCCTCACTTGCCGAGCGGTCCGGCGCGTTGTACGCCCGGCAGCCCCTCGCGAATGCGACGCGAGAAATCAACGGCATCGCCCGCGGCTCGGGCGCGATCGTTGATCAAGCTGCGAGCATTCAGCTCCGCAAGGGGCAGGCTTCGGTCCACTGCTCCGCGATCGTAAATCAGTTCGTCAAGATGGCCATTCAGCAGAAGCCTCCAATTCCAGGGTTTGTTGCCGGCATAAGGTCGGGTGTGGCCTCGAATATTTGTCGTGCAGTTGCTGGTCAACGCATTGTACCACTCGGGGCGATCACGCAGCGAATTAATCGTCGCGAAGTAGTCCATGAGCACGGCGCGAGCCGTTTGCATGTCCGTCTGCAGGCGATAGAGATGCACCTGCTCACCTCGGTAGTTCGTCCTTAGCTTCACCAGATCGCGTTCGTCGGCTACAACATAGGTCAGCTCGTATTGCCTGAAGAATCCTTTGACGGTCGAGTAGGCCTCGCCTTTTTCCTTGCGAGTCTCGATGGAAATGCACAAGTACTGGTCGCCCTCAAACCCGAAGCTGAACATCGTATGCGCGATATGCGGGGATCCCCAGCGGACCAGAAAAAGATCGACACTGCGCAGCCGATCGAGATCAAATGTGCGGTCGTAGTAGCGGACGTCGAAAGCCGTCTCGCTGCGGTAGTCGCAATTGCGGATGTTATGGACCGTCAGTTGGTTTCCATGGCGCTCGGCTCCGGGGAGCAGAGCCAGATCACGCTGCCAGTCGCGGTTGTTGGAGGGCGGAATCAGCAGCCACCAGACCAGCACCACGGCCCACAGGAGGGTGCAGGCAAGAAATTTCCGCAGGCGACGTTTGACAAAGAGGAGGATCGCCAACTGGCTGGCGATGAAGATGGCCGATGCAGCGGGCCGGCACCCTGCGGGCAGATTGGAATAGTAGACCGCCAGCGTCGCCCAGGCGAGGGCTATCACCCCCACGGCAGCCACCAGAAGGCATCCCAACCAGCGCGCCACGCTGGCGATACGCCCGGGACGGTGCGGGGCGGATTCAGGTCCGGCTGTAGCGGGTTCGTTGGTCATAGGCTCACCATCTGTGCAATCCGGCAGTGCTGGACGGTCAGTCTACCTGCGCCCCGCACGGTTTGGGGTTGGCCGGGGCCGCCAGTTGTTGTTGGCATTTCCGACCTTATCCCGCACATACCCGCGGTAGGCGGCGTTGGCATAGTACGCGCCGGTCCCGGGATACCAAGTGCTGCCGTTCCAATGCCCGTCGTCCACCACCACGGCCTGGGGACCGCCGGCCACCTGTTGCTGCTGGTATTGCATCGCCATCTCCATGTCCCTGGCGGCCTGCTCCTGCTCCAGGCGGCGCTTCTCCTCAGCGGCCGCCTTCGCTTCCTCCTTGCGCCCTACCTCCACTTTGACCGCAAGCACTCGCTTCTGCTCCTGCTCCTGCTCGAAAACCATCTGCCGGCGCTTGCGCTCGGCGTCGGCCCACTTGTTGAAATCCTCGAAGTTGCCCTGCTTCTCGAGGAACAGGCCCATGGCGCGCACGTGGTGGCGCGATTCGACCACTTCGTCAAACCCCCGACGGCAGCTCTTGTCGTACATCGCCAAGTAGGCCTTGAGCATGCTGTCGTCGCAGCCCTCGAGTTCGTCGTCGAACTTGGCAGCGCCCATCGGGCTCTGAATCATCGCGACGGCCAGTTTCAGGGCATCGTCATACGAGACTTGCACCGGCTCGGGGATCTCGCCCATCTGAGCGGCAAACGCTTCACCGAGCTTCTGTTGGTTCAGGTAGTCCACCAGCAGGTCAATCCGGGCGTCGGCCTTGCCGCCCAGCGTGGTCAGCACCTGTTTCAAGGCCAGCACTGCGGTGCACCGGGTCTTCAGGTCCTGTGCTGCGAAGTTGACGTCCTTCCATTTCAACTGCCTAAGCTGCTGCACCCCAGCGTCGGATCTGTCAAAGGGACTGTAAACGGGCGCCGCTGGGGGCGCATCGGCCGCAGACACCCATGGAGCCGGCAGAAGAAACCCCGCGGCGATCATCGCTACAATGCAGGTCCGGTTCATGTACCAACTCCTTGTCAAATTCACCCTTGCGTCGACGGGTTACTCCATCAGTCTACCAGATCACCCGTTCGAGCGTCGATGGCGCAATGTGCCATTATTCGACCGAACGGTAGTCAACTCCGCAGGCGGGGCTTGACGGCTATCGGCCGAGGCGGTTTTTCCTGGTGTCCAGCGATGTGGAACGCTCCCCTCTGCCGCCATGACCTTCCAGCCCTGGTATCGGCTGCTCACGGTGTTGGCCAGTTGGCTCCCGCACGGTCAGGACCCTCATCTGGCCCATCGACGCGCCGCCGAAATCGCGGCGCTGTTGGGTCTCCCTTGGGGTGCGCCCGTCATACTATTGTACGTAGGCCAGTAGGCATATAATCTCTTGGAACATCTCGCATGGCCTCGCCGTGGCATATGGCTTCGCTGGGCTCGTGGAATGGATTCGCATTGGTAGCTGATTGAGCTTTTCATGACTGACATTATGGCCCATGATGAGGAATCCTTTCGGACGCAACTTGAGGCGCGGCCCTGCTTTGAGGCTGACCATCCGATACTTGGTCGTTGGATGCGATGGCAGCAATGCCGATGCGCCCTCCACCGACACCAAACGTATGCCGATGTTGTTCAGCGAATCAAATCACCTGCCGGCCGGGCCGGTATTAATCGTTCTCTCCCCGTTGCACCATGAGTTGGGTCACCATCATCTGGGTTGCGCTCGCGTCCGCGTGTCTCACGCTGGCGGCGATGCATCTGCTGGTTTGGTACCGGAAGCGCACGGCGTGGGCCAGTCTGCTCTTTGCCCTGACGTCGGTGGCGACGGCCGCCTTGGCGTCCTGTGAGTTGTAGATGATGCGGGCGGAGACGCCCGGACAATTCGCCACCGCGCTGCGCTGGCTCCATGTGCCCGCCTGGGCGCTCCTGGTCTCGCTGGTTGGATTCGTCCGGTTCTACCTGCGCGCCGGGCGGCCGTGGCTCGCGTGGAGCTTCTTTGGCCTGCGCACCCTCTCGCTGCTGCTCGATTTCCTGGTGGGGCAAAACCTCAACTACCGCGAGGTCACCTGTCTGCGGCACATTCCGTTCTTCGGCGAATCCGTCTCGGTCGGCGAAGGGGTGTCGAATCCGTGGATGCTGGTCGGCCAGTTGAGTCTGTTGTTGCTCGTCATCTTCGTCGCGGATGCCACGGTCACCGTCTGGCGGCGGGGCGATCGGCGGCAGGCGCTGGTAGTGGGTGGCAGCATCGTGTTCTTCGTGCTGGCAGCAACAGTGCAGGCCGTGCTGGTGCTCTGGCAAATGGTTCACGCGCCGATCACCGCGAGTTCATTCTACATGGGCATCGTCGTGGCGATGGCCTACGAAATGAGCTGGGCCGCGCTCCGGGCCGCGCAATTGTCGCTCGACCTCCGCGAGAGTGAAGAGCGGATGACCTTGGCCGCTGAGGCGGCGGGGTTTGGCGTCTGGATATGGAGCATCGCGCGCAACCAAATCTGGGGCTCGGAGAGGTGGCTCGGCCTGTTCGGTTTCGCAGCCGATGCGATCGTCACATTTGAAGACGTCATCCAGCGAATCCATCCGGACGACCGCAAGATGGTCGAGCACGCGGTGCGGCTCGCGTTGGAGTGCCGGGGCGATTACGGGGGGGGATTACCGCGTGGTTCTGCCGGATGGCACCCAGCGATGGATCACGGCCCGGGGCCGGATGTATCCGGACGCGGACGGCAGGCCGGCCCGGATGCTGGGTGCGTCGATCGACATCACCGAGCGTAAGCGGTCGGAACTGGAAATCGTGCGACAGCGTAACGAACTGGTTCACCTCTCGCGCGTAACAACGCTCGGCGAGTTAGCCGGCTCGCTCGCCCACGAGTTGAACCAGCCGCTTACGGCGATCCTGAGCAACGCCGAGGCGGCGCAGATGTTTCTTGAGAACGACGCGGCAGACCTCGTGGAGATCGGCAAGATCATGGGCGACATCGTGTCGGCCGACAAGCGGGCCGGCGAGATCATCCAGCGGCTGCGCAGCATGCTGAAAAAGGAGGAGTTGACGCGCTGGCCGCTGGAGATCAACGATGTGTTGCAGGAAGCGATCAATCTGGTGCGCAGTGATCTGGTGGGGCAAGGCGTGATGGTGGATGTGATTTCGGCCGACGGGCTGCCCCAAATCACCGGCGACCGGGTTCAACTCCAGCAGGTCCTGATCAACCTGATCTTCAACGCCTGCGACGCCATGGCCGGCAACGCGGCAGACGACCGGAAGCTGGTGGTGCGGACCGATGCCCACGACGGCACCGTGCGGATAGCCATCATCGACAGCGGCTGCGGGATTCCGGCCGACATGCTGGAGAGGATATTCGACTCGTTCGTCACCACCAAGGCGGGCGGGATGGGTTTGGGACTGTCGATCTGTCGCGGGATCATCGCGGAACACCAAGGCAGGATCGCCGCGGAGAACAATCCCGACCGCGGGGCCTGTTTCCGCGTTATACTGCCGGTGGTTTCGGGAAGGTGACGATGAGCGACGACGAACAAACGGTATTCATGGTGGATGATGAGCCGTTGGTGCTTACGGCCGTGGCCAGGCTGCTGCGCGCGGCGGGGCTCAGCGTGAGGACGTTCTCTTCGGCGGTGGATTTCCTCGAGTCGTATGGCCCCGACCACGCGGGGTGCCTGCTGCTGGACATGGCCATGCCCGGCCTCGACGGCCTTTCGCTGCAAAGGCAGCTCAAGTCGCGCGGAATCGGCCTGCCGGTCGTCTTCCTGACGGCGCGAGCCGACGTCCCGATGACGGTCCAGGCGATGAAGGAGGGGGCGGCCGATTTTCTGACCAAGCCGCCGTCCAAGGAACAGTTGCTGGGGGCCGTGAGAGCGGCCCTGGCAAAGGACGCACAGCGCCGTCTGACGTGCGTCGTGCAGGGCGAGGACCGCCGCAGGCTCGCCTCGCTCACGCCGCGCGAGCGCGAGGTCTTCGAGCACGTTGTACGCGGCCAGCTCAACAAGCAGATCGCCGCTGACCTGGGCACCGTCGAGCGCACCGTCAAGTTCCATCGGGCGGCGCTGATGGAAAAGCTGGGGGTCGAGTCAGTCGCCGACCTGGTGAGGTTCGCCCAACGCCTGGGGATCGATCCCGCTGAACCGGGGGCATGACTCTCCCCCTGGCCATACTTCACCAAAGTACAGGGTTAAATGTGCCAAAGTACAGTAGCGGCCGACGCTTCCCATTTCGTACAATGCGACTCGCAGAATGCCTCCAATTGCCTCGCCACGTGGCGAAGCGACTCAGGCGGCAGGAACACGAGGCGCCTTGAACGACGTTCGGCCATTGATTGCGGTTCTGGATCACGAGGAGTCCGTCCGTCAGGCCATCGAGCGACTGCTGCGGGCCGCCGGCCTGGCTGTGGAGTGCTTTGCCACCGGCCAGGAGTTCATCGACTCCTTGCAGCAGCATCAACCGGCTTGTCTTGTGCTCGACTTGCACATGCCGGGCATGAGCGGCTTTGAGGTGCAAGCCGAGTTAGCAAAGTCCGGCCGGAGCGTGCCGGTCGTGGTTATCACCGGACATGACACGCCCGAATCACACCAGCGAGCCCTCGATGGCGGCGCGGCGGCATATTTCCGCAAGCCCGTCGCCGGACGGGCGCTGCTCGCCTCCATCATCGCGGCCTTCCACACTCCAAAGGATGAACCATGAGACCCACCACCCCCGTGCAGCGTGAATCCCGCGCTGCGCACGGAGGCAGTGCGATTAATGCAGACCAAGACCAACAAGGAAAGGAGCACATTGTGAGAAATCGATCTGGAATCCACGGATTTGGCCAGGCGTCTCCGTTGCGCAGACGGGCGCTGCTAGAGACATCTGCCGTGTTGGCCGCCGCGTGGTTAGCCATCGCGTCGCCGTCGCCGCGGGCACTGGCCGCGGATCAAGCGGCGGCGGATGCAGGCAAGACCATCGCCCCCGTGCAGGCCAAGAACCAGGTCCATCCCACGCCCGACTACACCGGCGAATTCCTCTCGCGATCCACCCTCACCGGCGACTGGGGCGGCACTCGCCAGGAATGGGCCAACAAGGGCATCACTATCGACGCCTACCTCACTCAGGTCGGCATGGGCGTCGTCTCCGGCGGCCGCGACACCGGCTGGGAATACCTCGGCCGCGGCGAAATCGACCTCAACCTCGATACCGCCAAACTGGGCCTCTGGCCGGGCGGACTCTTCAGCGTCATCGCCGAGGGCCACTACGGCCGCTCCATCTCCGCGTCGCACGCAGGCGTGCTGGTGCCTGTCGATATGAATGAGTCCCTTCCCGAATTCGACGACAGCTTCGTCATCCCCCAAGTGATGTACACCCAGTTTCTCTCCGAGCAATTCGGCCTCTTCGTCGGCAAGATAACCACGATCACCCAGATCAGCGGCGACATGAACGAGTTCGCCCATGGCAAAGGCGACCACCAATTCCTCAACACCGCATTCTGCGCCAACCCCGCCATCTTGCTGACCGTCCCGTACTCAACGTTCGGCGCAGGCGCCATCGCTATTCCCAGCAAGGACCTGATGATCACCGCCGCAGTCCTCGACCCTCACGGACGTGCCGATAGCGCCCAACTCGACAACCTCTTCTCCGACGGCGTGACGATCAATCTGGAAGGCCGATATACCACCCGTTTCTTCGACATGACGGGCCACCAGCTTCTCGGCGGCACCTACTCCACCAGCAGCTACACGGATCTGGACCAGCGCGTGCTCAACCTGATCCTTCCCGGCCTGCCGACCGAGAAGGCCAGCGACTCCTGGAGCATCTACTACAACTGCGATCAGTATTTCTATCAGCCCGATCCCAAGGTGAATAAAGGCATCGGCCTCTTCGGCCGTGCCGGCCTGTCCGATGGACAGGCCAACCCCATTCACTGGTTCGCCAGCGGCGGCGTCGGTGGCAAAGGCATGATCACCGGCCGACCCAACGATGCCTTCGGCATCGGCTACTACTACGCCCGGATTGCCGACACGCGAATCACGTCCAGCCTTGGCTTCGGAGATGCCCAGGGCGTGGAAGCGTTCTACGACATTGCTCTGACGCCCTGGCTGCACCTGACGCCGGACGTGCAGTGGATTCAGCCCAGTCAGGATCGGGTCGACGATTCCTGGATTGTTGGCATACGGTTGTATATGGCGTTCTGAATCGAGGGCATGGCAGGAACGACACGTGCCGAGGTGATGCACTTATGAAGGAGGACCGGACGAGGCCCGCTCGACAGCACGGCACGGCCGACAATACGGCCGAGCGCAGGCCCGGCGGGCGTCGCTTGGCAGGTAACAACACATTGATGACGACGAAAGTGAACTTTAAGGAGACACTCATGCAAAAGGTGAACGTATTGATCAAGATGTCCGTTCTTGCGGTGATGGTGCTGGCCGGCTGCAAGGCCGCTCCGGCGCCGGACTCGGGGTTTATTGAGGATTCCAGCAAGATGAAAAGAAACCCGGATTCGCCCTTTGCCAAGGGCTACTGGAACCGCGAAGTCAGTCAGAAGAGATACAGCGAGATCTTCGTGGCGCCGGTCAACACCAAGTACGTCCTGGCCCAGAACATCTGGGAAAAGGCCAGTGCGGCCCAGGCGAAAGAAGAGGACATTCGCAAAGCCTTGGACCAGATGGGCAGCTACCTGCAGGATGCGTTCAAGAAGGCCGCCGCCGAGGATCCCCGCAAGCGGCTTGTGGTGGTGGACAAGCCCGGGCCGAACACGATCGTGCTGGAGATGGCCATTGTCCAGCTTGTTCCTTCGAAGGCGGTGTTGAATGCGCTGGGCTTCATCACGTGGATTCCAACTGCGGTGACGGTTGTGGGCAGCAGCATCACCCAGTCGCAGGACCAGGGCAAGGGAGTCATCGCCATCGAAGCGCGGCTGCGGGATGGGGCCACGGGCGAGGTCGTGGGCATGTTCGCCGACCGCGAGTGCCCCCCGACTGCGCTGCTGGACATCAAAGCAATGAACTGGTGGGCGCCGTGCAAAGCGGTGATTGACACCTGGGCCAAGCAGTTCATCGAAGTGGCGAACAATCCAGGGAAGAAGGTGTCGGATGCGAAGACGTTTGAACTGCTGGTTTGGTAATCAGCAAGGAATCTCTCAAGGAGAAGGATTATGAAGCGTTACACATCGTTTGCGTCATTGTTCCTGGCGACCATGGCCTGTGCGCCACTGGCGCTGGCGGATGGCGATTCACAATCACCGCCACCGGCGCGCGTCAGTCCATGGGCCGATGGCAGGGATGCCGACTATCGGAAGGAGTCGCCGATGCTCCTGACGGAAGTGCCGTCCAAAGCGGAGGTACCGGCATCGAGCGCAGGCTCGGACACGGAACTGGCCAAGAAACTTTCCAACCCCGTGGCCGCCATGATCAGCATTCCATTTCAGTTCAACTATGACACGGGATTCGGCCCCAAGGATGCGTACAAGCTCACGCTCAACGTCCAGCCGGTCATCCCCATTACGCTCAATGATGACTGGAACCTGATCATTCGGACCATTGTGCCCGTGGCGTATCTGGATTCCGTCGCCGACGGCGCGGACAGTGCCTTCGGCCTGGGCGACACAGTGCAGAGCTGGTTCTTTTCGCCCAAGGCGCCGACCGCTGGCGGGTGGATCTGGGGCGTTGGCCCGGTGTTCCTTTGGCCGACGGCAACCGATGATCAGCTTGGCGGCGAGAAATGGGGCGCCGGGCCGACCGGACTGCTTCTCAAGCAGGAGAATGGCTGGACCTACGGGATGCTGGCCAACCACATCTGGTCGTACGCCGGCGACAGCGACCGCAGCGAGGTCAACGCGACGTTCCTTCAACCCTTCCTCTCCTACACGTTCCCCTCGGCGACAACGCTCACGCTGAATACGGAATCAACTTACGACTGGACCAGCAGCCAGTGGACGGTGCCGATTAACCTGAGCGTCAGCCAGCTCGTGCGCATGGGCAAGTTGCCCGTGCAGTTTGCGATCGGCGGGCGGTGGTACGCCGAATCGCCCGATGGCGGCCCCGAGTGGGGTGTTCGCTTTACGATGACGATCCTGTTGCCGAAATAGTCAGATGCCCTTCCCTGGACCAACAAGGAGAAACGCATGTCTGCCCTGAACCGACTGTCCGCATTATCTATCCGAAAGGACCGAACCGTGAAAACAAAACGCATACCAACCCTTCTCGCCGCCGCGCTCGTTGGCGCGATGGCATTGACTACCGTACACGCCCAGCAAGTGCCGCTGCCCAAGACCGCCGCCGAAGTGCCCGGCCCTGCCGCCGGCAACGCGATGACCAAGGAATACGTCCAGATGATCGGCCGCATGGCCTACATCTGGGGCTGGCCGATGGTCAACTCGCACAACCGGCGCGCGTCTTTTGCCACGGCACCCGAGTGCGGCTACATGGGCGGCGTGCTGCCCGTCGCGCCCGTTGGCTACAACACGATGCTGACCGATTACATCAAACCCGAACAGACCTTCATCACCTGCCCCAATCAGGATGTGACGTATGGGGCCGGTTTCTCCGCCCTGGACATGTAGCCGACGGTCTTTCAGGTGCCGGACTTCGG
>Ga0315286_10007833_pt1 | contig 10485 bp, 5 predicted proteins | sample YL17G10_0_MG_FD_205038 | JGI IMG/M metagenome (GOLD analysis project Ga0315286, IMG submission 205038) | Sediment microbial communities from Yellowstone Lake, YNP, Wyoming, USA - YL17G10_0 | ecosystem: Environmental > Aquatic > Freshwater > Lake > Sediment | place: USA: Wyoming | collected...
CCGGCTGTTGCGCTTGCGGCCCGGCCGGCGCCGGTTATCACCGCCGAAGAGACTTTAAGACCTCCCGACGACGTCGAAGCCCGCCTCATCGATATTCTGATGGACATCCTGGGAACGGGGGAAATCCGGCCCGATATCCGTTTCTTCGACATCGGCGGAAATTCGCTCCAGGCCCTCCAGTTGACCGTTCTGGCTCGGGAGAAATTCGGGGTCGATCTTCCTCTCCGCCGGCTCTTCGAAAACCCGACGGTCGCCGGCTTGGCCGATATGATCCGGACCTCCGCCCGTGGCGAAAGCCTTCCGCCCATTCCCCGCCTCGGCGTCAAGGAACCCGCTCCTCTTTCCTTTTCCCAGGAACGGCTCTGGTTTCTCGACCGTCTCATGGGAGAAAGTCCGTTCCTCAACATCCCGGCGGCCGTTCGCCTCCGCGGGCCTCTCGATGCGCGGGCCCTGGAACGAAGCCTCAACGAAGTCATTAAGCGTCAAGAAATCCTGCGTACGACTTACGGCCTCGCCGGCGCAAAACCTGTTCAGACAGTCCGGGATGTCATGCCGGTGAAGCTTCCTGTCGAGGACCTTCGGGCATATCCGCCGGAAGAACAAATCAGCAAAGCCAAGGCGCGGATGTCGGCGCTGGCAATGATGCCTTTCGACCTCTCAACCGGGCCGCTCGTCCGGATGAATCTATTCAAGCTCGGCGGCGAAGACCATCTTGCTCTTCTCGTCATCCATCATATCGCCGCGGACGCTTGGTCGCTGGGCATTCTCCTCCGGGACCTCGCCGCGTTCTACGGATTGTTCGCCGAAGCTCAAGCCGCGGCCCTGCCCGAGCTTCCGATCCAGTACGCGGATTATTCCATATGGCAAAGACGGAATGCCGCGAACGAGACATCCCCGCCTCATCTGGCATATTGGAAGGACGCGCTGAAGAACGCGCCCGCGCTGGAGCTGCCCACGGATCGGCCCCGGCCCGCCGTCCAGAAGTTCCGCGGCGGATCGCGCCCGCTCGAGATTTCAGCGGAACTCGTTCAATCCCTCGGCCGCCTCGGCGCTCAAGAGGAGACGTCCACATTCATGACTCTCCTCGCCGCGTTCCTTGCCGTTCTCCACCGCTGGTCCGGATCGAGCGACATCGTGATCGGGACTCCCGCGGCCGGAAGGGACCGGACGGAACTCGAAAATCTCCTGGGTTGTTTCATCAACCTTCTTCCCCTGCGGACTGATCTCTCCGGAGATCCGAGCTTCCTCCATCTGCTGGCAAGGGTCAAGGAAACCTGTCTGGGCGCATATGTTCACCAGGACCTCCCCTTCGAAAAGATCGTCGAAGAGCTCCGGCCGGGCCGCGACCTCGGCCGCGAACCGGTCTTCCAGGCGATGTTCGCCTTCCAAAACGCGCCGCTGTCCGCCTTCCGCCTTCCGGGCGGAACGGACATCAGCCCGTTCGACCTCGAGAGCGAAACGACGCGCTATGACCTTACCCTGTTTTTCGTCGATCGCGACGGCGCTCTCCAAGGCCGCTTCGAATTCGACCGCGATCTCTTTTTCACGGAGACGATCGAGCGCATGGCCGGGCACTTTCTTGCCCTGCTGACCGACGCCGTCGAGAATCCGGGAAAAAAAATTTCCGCGCTTCAGATGATGGGCGAAGAAGAGAGGGTCTGCGTCACGCGCTTATGGAATGCCACGCGCGTAGAACGCTCCGCCCCGCTTTGCATTCATGAGCTGTTTGCCGCAAACGCGAATAAATTTCCGGACAGGGAAGCTATCGTCAGCGAAGGCCGCGTCGTCACCTACAGAGAGCTCAATAGCGAGGCCGAAACGATCGCCCTTATCTTGAGGGGAATGGGCGCCGGACCGGAAAAGACCATTGCCGTTTGCCTGGAACGAGGTCCGGATTTGGCGGCGGCCGTTTTGGGCATCCTCAAAGCCGGCGCCGCATATCTGCCCCTCGACCCGGGATTCCCCCCGGAAAGGGTTTCGTTCATGGTTGCCGACGCCAAGGCCGTCTGCATCATCGTCAACGCCGAAACGGCCTACCGCATGACAAGCGCCGGCGCTCCTGTCCTCTCTCTCGATTCTCTCCGGAGCCGTGTATCCTGGAAGGAAACGGCAGCCCCACCCGCTCCTGTCGATCCCGAAAACCTGGCCTATGTCATGTACACCTCGGGCTCGACCGGCCGGCCCAAGGGCGTCATGGTCACTCACCGCGCCCTGGCGAACTATCTCCTCTGGTGCGTCGAAGCCTACCGCATGACCGAGGGCAAGGGAGTCCTCTTTCATTCATCGCCCGCATACGATTTCAGTTTGACGACATTTCTTGCGCCGCTTGCGGCGGGACAGAAAATCATCTGCTCACCTTCTTCCCCCGCGGGGCCTGCGCCGGAGTTTCTGGCCAAAACCGGACAAGGCCTGACCTTGATGAAATTCACTCCGACGCATGCCCAAGCCCTTGGACGAATCATGGACAAGGAGTGGTTCGCCCGGGCGACGCAGACTCTTGTTCTCGGAGGAGAAGAGCTCCGCGCGCCGCAAATCGCTCGCTGGCTCGATCTTGCCCCCGCGACTGCGCTCTTCAATGAATACGGTCCGACCGAAGCCGCCGTCGGATGCTGCGTCCGCCGCGTGGAGCCGGGAACGAAAAACGGAGAGGCGATTCCCGTCGGGCGTCCGATCTCTAACGCCAGAATGTACATTCTCGACCGCCATTTTCGACCCGCGCCCGTCGGCGTACCGGGGGAGATATTCATCGGCGGCGCGTGCCTGGCCCGCGGATACCTCGGCCGGCCGGATTTGACCGCCGCAAGTTTTTTTCCCGATCCATTTGCCGAAGGGCCGGGAGAGCGGCTCTACCGCACCGGGGACCTGGGCCGGCGTCTCTCGAACGGAGATATCGAATATCTTGGCCGTGGAGACGGCCAAGTCAAGATCCGCGGATTCCGCGTCGAGCCGGGAGAAGTGGAAAGCGCGCTTTCGCTTTGTCCGGGCATCCGGCAGGCCGCGGTCGGAATCGACAGCGAATTTCCCGGAAGAAAAAGCCTCGCCGCCTACATCGTCCTGGACGAATCTGAACCGCACGGCCGGACCGATCCAGCGACTGTCATCCGCGAACACCTTCGCCGGCGCCTTCCGGATTACATGATCCCAATGTCTTTTGTCTTTCTCGATCGTCTTCCCCTCCTCGAGAACGGAAAGATCGACCGGCGCGCCCTCCGGCCGCCATCCGATAGGCGGAGACAAACCAAGAAACCGCGCGGCGCACCGCGCACGGCGGACGAAAAAAATATCGCCCGTATTTTCGAGACCGCCCTCGGTATTCAAAACATAGGTCTCGACGAAAATTTCTTCGACCTCGGGGGCCATTCCCTGCTCGCCGTTCAGGCCGCGGCCGACCTGGGGAAATCCTTTCCCGAGGCCAAGATCGATCTTCTGGCCTTCTTCGCCCATCCAACCGTGGAAAGTCTTGCCGGACTCATCGGGGATAAAAAGCGGGGCTCCGAAAACAAGACCGCCGAAACCTCTCCCCGTCCGACACTGGTTGTCCTCAAGCCGGGAGGCGACGGCGCGCCCCTCTTCTTCATCCATCCGTCGGGAGGCGATGTCACAGTTTATCGTGACCTCGCCGCTGAACTGAAAATCAATAGCCCGATATTCGGAATTCAGTCTGGGGCGGGAAGCGCTCCCGAAACTGAACATGATTCGATCGAATCCATGGCCGAAGGGTACGCCGCTATCATCCGGGAAACCTATGACCAAGGTTCCTATCGAATCGCCGGATGGTCCATGGGCGCAGCCGTGGCTATGGCAGTCGCCGCCATCCTGGAAAAACAGGGCGCGGCCATTGACTATATCGGACTTCTCGATCCGCCGGCGATGTTTGGCCTGTGCACGGGACCCCGTCCCGGACTCTCCGAATTTCTCGGGCGTTTGAGAGAGAGCGATATTTCGTCGTCCGGACTCAGCGCCGGAATATTCGATAAAGCCGCCCGCCTCATCAAGATCCACGAGGAGCTTCTGGCCTCATTCCAGCCATCAGAGATCCGGGCGCCCGTTTTCATTTGGAATTCAAGTTCCGCCCCCGCCCGCGATATTCGGGAAGGGCAAGACGAGCGCTCGAGCATCCGCGATTTCACGAGCGGCGCAGTCCGACGGGCTTCCGCCGGAGGCGACCATTGGAGCATGCTCCGCCATCCTCACGTCGAGGCCTTAGCGGCTGACATGAATGTCATCCTTTCCGGAATCGGCCCTCCCGTCGATCGAACCGGGATGAGCGGCCCCGGCGACGAACAATTCCCTCCGATGGATTACGCGCCCGCGAAAGAGAATCGGGACGACGAAGATCCTATTATCTATACGGTCGTTGCCAATCATGAGGAGCAGTTCTCGATATGGCCTGATGAAATACCTCTCCCGCGGGGATGGCAAGAAACGGGTTTCAGGAGACGGAAGGACAAATGCCTGGAACGGGTCGCGTCGCTCTGGACCGACATGCGGCCGCTCAGTCTTAGGAAAAAGATGGACGGCGAAGTAAAATAGATCCCGATGGATTTCCTGACTCCGGAAAAATTCCCGCCGCTTGAAGAGGGCCAAGTTCACGTCTGGCGGGTCTCGACGCTCATCTCCGAGGATAAGATCCGGAGGCTTTCGGATATTCTCTCCGAGGACGAACGAGAAAGGCTCGGCCGTTTCCATTTTCCAAAAGACCGGGCCCGTTTCGCCGCCGGGAGAGCCGCTCTCCGGACGCTCCTCGGACGATGTTCGGATGGGGACCCCGCCGCAATCGCGTTCATCCGCGCTCCCCACGGCAAACCGCTTGCCGCGCCCGAATCGCCGGCGCGGCATCTCACTTTCAACGTTTCCCATTCGGGAAATCTAGCGCTGATCGCCGTCGCCAAGGACGTTCCGGTTGGAGTGGATATCGAGCGCTTTCGGACGCGCGTCGACTTCGGCGGCATCATCCGCCGCTTTTTTGCGCCGGAGGAAATCGAGGCTTTTCTCACCCTGCCCGAAAGCGCCCGGCCCGCGGCCTTTATGGCGGTCTGGACCCGGAAAGAATCCCTGCTGAAAGCCATTGGAGAAGGCCTGGCCGGCCACCTGAATTCCTTCGCCGTATCGGTTTCCGCGGACGAACCGCCGCGGGTGATTCGTTTTCGAAACGAGCCGGGTCCGAGAGAATGGACGATCGCCGACCTTTTTCCCGGGCCGGATTATAAGGCCGCATTGGCCGTGAAGCACTCCTCGCCCGAAATCTTATGCCTGGATGAAGCCGGGATCGAGAGGTAAAGGTCCCGCTCAGCCGAAGGCCACGTTTTCGAAAACGTCGCAGCGCTCGCAGGAGGGAATCTCCTTGGCCCGGCCGGAGAGATGCTTCAGCCGAATCTCGCGCATGAGAGGCCCGTCCCAGACCTCGCCTATGCTCTCCGTCTTGAGGTCGCCGATGATTTGCCGCCGGGCCCAGTCATGGGTGCAGACAAGGACGCGGCCGTCGGCCAGGACCGACATCTGAAGGAAGGGATAGGGGCAGCATCCCAGGATTTTCCGAATCGCGGTCTTCCGCGCCTTCGACCAGAACGGCTCCCCGCTCAAAGGCCGGGCATATGCGGCGTAATCGTCGACCATCCCTCCCCGGTTGTTGATGCCGTGGATAAAGGAATGGAAACCCCGCGCCTTCCAGTAGGCAACCGCTTTCTCCAGCTCTTCTTGAAAGAGACGATACCGGACAAACGACATCATCACCGCCGTCCGGGACAGATCCTGGGAGAGGAAATATTCGAGGTTCTCCTTGAAAACGCCCCAGGACTTGCCCCGGTTGATCGCTTCGTAATCGTCTTTGCCGAATCCGTTGCAGGTGATGTGGAGGGCGTCCAGTCCCGAGTCGAGGAGCTTGGGCACGGTCTCTCGGGTGAGGAGAGTCCCGTTCGTGACGACGAAAGCCATCGCTTTTCCCGGGACCCGCTCCCTGAAATACTTGATCTTATCGAAAAGCGTCGGGTCGGTCAGCGGCTCGTTCTGGAGGACAAATCCGACCCCGCGGAGATTCGTCTCCCCCGTGCATTGGGCCACGATCTTGGCAAAGAGAGCGTCGGGCATCTCGGCCGGCGGAAACATGTCCCGGATTTTCTTCTGCGGACAGATGACGCATTCGCCGTTGCAGCCGCTTTTGGTCTGGATTTGGAGGACGTACGGAAAATCGCCGAGACATCCGCCCCGGCGTCGAGCCCGGCGCTGGCCGATCTTCGCCCCGACAAGCTCCAGGAGCTGAGTTTCCCGGTAGTGCCGTCCGCTGAAAGGCTTGGCCCGGGGATTCGCCCAGCCCGCCGGTCGTTGTTTCTTCATCGTCCTCCCGGCCGCTGCGGCGCATTGACATCCGTCTCGGCCGATGATAACAATCTATAATCTCCGGAGACTGAAAATCAAGTTCGAGGCGGACGAGCACAGATGAGCCTTTGGCCCGAAACGGTTTTTGAGCCGGCGGAACGCTTCCCGGATAAAACCGCTCTCATCGCGGGCGACACGGCTCTTACCTATGTCCAACTCCGGCAACAGGTCCGCCGTCTGGCCGGCTTTCTCGCCGGCCGGTTTTCGTCCGGTTCGCGATTCGGGATTCTGCTTCCGAACTCCATCGCCGCGGCTCTCGGCCTCCTCGCCGCGCCGGCCGCGGGCCTCATCGTCGTTCCGATCGACACGGACACGGCCGCCCCGAATTTCAATCACCTCGTTATAAGCTGCGGGATCGAGGGCCTCCTGACGTCGAAAAAAATGCTGGCCCGGTTCAATCCGGACGTCAAGAGGCTCATTGTCGCGGACGATGATTCGGCCGGCCCCGATGCACCAAGCCTCAATGAGATCCTCCGTGACGTGGACTATGAGCGGAACATCCTTCCGCCCGCATCGGCTGACGCGATAGCCTGTCTTCTTCACACGGCGGGAACCTCGGGCGCGCCGAAGAGCGTGATGCTGACGCGCCGGAACCTCGGCGCGGCCGTCCGCCATATCATCGGTTTCATGGGATTCGGGAACGATATCGTCGAAAGCATTCCCATGAGACTGTCCCATTCGTTCGGTTTCGCCCGGCTTCGTTCGGTCATGGAAGTCGGCGGGACGGCGATTCTCGAAGAGGGATTTCTCCGGCCCGAACGCGTCCTAAACCGAATAATAAAATTCGGGGCGAACGCGTTGTCGTCCGTTCCCGCGGGCTTCGCCGTCCTGCTCGAGCACTTCCCCGAACAATTCCGGGAGGTTGGACCCCGGCTCCGGCTTATAGAAATCGGGAGCGCGCCGATGATCCGGCGGCACAAGGAGCGTCTCCTCGACCTTTGCCCGGACGCTCGAATCTGCATGCATTACGGCCTCACCGAATCGTCGCGGGCATGCTTTCTCGACCTCCGCAGCGAAAAAGACCGCTGGGACACGGCCGGAAGGCCGGCGCCCGGGATTGAAATCCGAATCGAGGACGAAGGGGGCAAAAAGCTTGAGCCCGAAACCAGCGGAGAGATTCTCCTTCGCGGAGAAACAACCGCGGCCGGGTATTGGGGGCGTCCGGACCTCGATAAACTCGCATTTACGGACGGCTGGTTCCGGACCGGAGATCTCGGGTATTTCGACGCCGCCGGCTATCTTCATCTCACCGGCCGGGCGGGGGAGATGATCAATCTGGGCGGAATCAAAGTCGCGCCTCGCGAAGTCGAGGAAGCGCTCCTCAGGTTGGACGGAATCCGCGAAGCCGCCGTGCTCGGGATCCCGGCCGAAGATACAGTCACCGGGAATATCATCAAAGCCTTCCTCGTCGTTCGCCAGCCGGATAAGCCGCCGAATATCGAAGATCTGACGAAAGCATTGCTGCGAGTGATCGAACCTTACAAGGTGCCGGAGGAATTCGAGATCGTCCCCGCTCTTCCCAGGACGGACACGGGCAAAATTCGGAAAGACCTTCTCTTTGCGGCCGCTCAAGGCCGTCATGAATGACATCCGTTCCGGGGTTTTCCGGATCATCGCCGGACAGTTCTCCGTGGAGGAGAACGGCTTCTCGGATAAAACCGGCCCAGGCGACCTTCCCATGTGGAATTCGCTGGGTCATCTCCAGCTCGTCATGGCGCTCGAAAAGCATTTTCAAATCCGCTTAACCGCGGACGACGTCATGTCTTTCGAAGACATCGGAGACCTCGTGGCTCTTGTCGAGCGCGCTGTTCGAAACGCCCTGAGAGAGACTCCTTGAGTTCGACCGTTAATAACGAGGGCGAAAGCGCCATCGGGCGTCTGCTCGCGGCTTCTCCCCTTGGCCTTCCGGAAGAAGACAAGCGCCCGCTTTTTTCGGCGGCCATGGCGGAAGCGTTCCGTCATCATTATTCAAACAATGACGTCTTTCGGACGATCAGCCGGAAACAAGGGATCACCCCGGAATCCTTCCCCGCTGACCTGAGCCTGCTCCCCTATCTTCCGGCCGCGCTTTTCAAAAACCGGACGCTCGCGTCCGTGCCCGCGGATAAGATCACGACCGTCCTCCGTTCGAGCGCGACGTCGGGAACGCCCTCGGTCGTGTCCATCGACCGGACGACGGCGAGGCGACAGAGCTTTATCTCGGCCAAAATCATGGCGGAGTATCTCGGCCATCACCGCCGGCCGTTTCTCATTCTGGACGCGGAGCCGCGGCCTTCAGCCGACTTGGAAATCATGACCCGAACGGCCGCGATGCGGGGGTTTCTCGTCTTCGCTGATTCGGCCATTTTCGTTCTCGAAGAAAGCGACGGCTGCCTCCGTCTTGATGAAGGCAAACTCGAACGAAGCCTCGGGGACCTCGACAAATCCGGCCGCGATGTCTGCGTCTTCGGATTCACCCATCTTCTCTATTCCCGGCTGATCAAGCCTCTTCTCGAAAAGGGCCGGACGATCAGGCTTCCGGCCGGTTCACGCCTCGCCCACATCGGGGGATGGAAACGGCTGCGAGCCGAGAATGTCGATTCCGGCCGGTTCCTGGAAGACGCTGTCCGAACCCTGGGAATCCAAGAGGACAGGATCATCGACTTCTACGGGTTCACCGAACAGATGGGGGTCATATACGCCGGCGCGGGCCGCTCGCCGAAAACCGTCCACGCCTACGCCGAAATCATCGTCCGCGACTTCGATGCGCTCCGGCCGGTGGCGGACGGCAAGCCGGGATTGCTCCAATTCTTGACTCCCATTTTCCACAGCCATCCCGGAATTTCCATTCTCACCGAAGACGTCGGGCGAATCGTGGGACGGGGAGCGGACAAGTCCGGACGGTGGGGAACGCGGTTTGAAATCCTCGGACGGGCCGAAAACGCGGAGCCGCGGGGATGCGGAGATTTATTTCCCCGCGTGGGAAGATCAGGACTATGATGAACGTAGCATATATTGCGTCCTTGCGGGACGCCGGACGTGGCAATCACACCTGCCACTGACATTAAATGCACATCTTTCGTATAGACGCTAAAACCCGCCCGGCGCCCGGATCCGCGCCTCCGATCTCCTGGGACCTGAATCCCCGAATCCTTTCCCGCTGCCCATTAATTGTCGATTTCGCCGCTGAAGCCGACAGACTGAGAAAATCCGCGGCGTTTCTGGGCGAAATCCCGGTCTTGGACATCGTCGATTTTTTCGACTACGCCTCTCGACGCGTCGCTGCCGAGATGGGGCCGGGAGAAGCGACCTTACCCGGCATTTCCTATCTTGTCCCTTTCCTGAGCAAGCCGAACCTCATTCGCCTCCTCAAAGCTGCGCTCCATGGCGATCCGCGATTTCTTGACGGATTTGCTCCCATGGACAGCCTTGGGAAAAGAATGAAGGCACAACCCCGCGGTCTCGTGACCCACTGGCTGGCCGGAAATATTCCCAGCCTCGGAATGATCTCCCTCGTCCAGGGAGTCCTGACTAAAAACGCGAATATCGTCAAGCTCCCGCGGCGGAACGGTCTCGTTCTGCCCGAGTTTTTCGCCCGGATCGCGGACATTGACATTCCGCTCGAAGGCGGCCGGACAATTTCCGGAAAGACGATCGCCGCTTCCGTCGCTTTCGTCTATTGCGAGCCCGAAGACCCGGACTCACAGCGCCTGTTGTCGCTCGAAAGCGATGTCCGCCTGGTCTGGGGAGGCGCGGAGGCCGTGAATTCGCTTTTGGGCCTTCCCAAAAAATCCGGCGCCGAAGATATTCTCTTCGGCCCGCGCTATTCCCTGGCCGCGATCGGCCGCGAAGCTTTAACCCCCGGAGGCGTCGAAAAACTCGCCGCGAAACTGGCCTTCGACGCGTCGGCATTCGACCAGCGCGGCTGCAACTCGCCTCACACCGTGTTTGTCGAACGTGCGGGAGCCGTAACGCCTCATCACTTTGCCCGGGCTTTAGCCGGAGCGATGGAAAAGACTCTCAAAAGAATTCCTAAAGAACAGGTCGGCGCCGAGGAGGCTTATGCCGTCGCCGCCGTCCGGGCCGAATATTCCGTGGCCGGAGAGGTCTTCACTTCGCCGGGAACGGAAT
>Ga0315286_10007834_pt1 | contig 10484 bp, 11 predicted proteins | sample YL17G10_0_MG_FD_205038 | JGI IMG/M metagenome (GOLD analysis project Ga0315286, IMG submission 205038) | Sediment microbial communities from Yellowstone Lake, YNP, Wyoming, USA - YL17G10_0 | ecosystem: Environmental > Aquatic > Freshwater > Lake > Sediment | place: USA: Wyoming | collected...
CCATCGGGTGACGCTGGTCGCGGGTCCGCTGCGCTGCCCGCCCCCGCTGGGGGTCGAGCACGTCGACGTCACCACCGGGCGCGAGATGGAGCAGGCCGTGCGCGCGGGCGAGGGCGCGGCGCAGGCACTGATCATGGCGGCCGCCGTCGCCGACTATCGCCCGGCGCAGCCCCAGACGGGCAAGATCCCCTCGGGGACCGGATCGCTCAGCATCGCCCTCGAGCCGAACCCGGACATCCTGGGCGCGGTCGGCCCCGAGCGGGCGAAGCGCGGCGCGATCACGATCGGATTCGCCCTCGAGGTCGGCGAGGGGGGCGAATCGCGGGCGCGCGGCAAGCTCGTCGCGAAGGGCGTCGACATGATCGTCCTCAATGACGCGACCCACCCGGAGTCGGCGTTCGGCGGCGATGCAACGCAAGTTTCTCTGCTCTACAAGGACGGCCGGATCGAACGACTCGACCCCATGAGCAAGAGCCAGGCGGCGCGGGAGATCCTCGCCCGGACCGAGGCGCTCTGCGGACTCATACGCAAGGAAGAGTCGGAGTAGGCGGGCGCGCGATGGACCGCGATCCTATCCTCAGGGAGATTGCTGCCCGGATCGAGGAGGAGCTCGGGCGCGGGATTTCGCTCTGGACCGATCCGGAGTGGAACCTGGCGACGCGGCGGTATCTCGAGTCGACGGCAGCGCACACGGTCCGCGCGGAGCCTCGGCTGACCGCGCCCCCCGCTCCCGCACCGGCCCCGCGCCCGACGCGCCCGAGCTTCGGCCCGGTCCCGCCGGCGACCGGCCGCGTGCCGGACTGGGAGACGCAGCTCGCCTCGGTCGCCAAGGTGGCGAGCACCTGCACTCTGTGCCGGCTGCACGAGACTCGCACCCAGGTCGTCTTCGCCTCCGGCGCGGGAACGATCCCGCTGGTCTTCGTCGGTGAGGCCCCGGGGGCCGACGAGGACGCCCGGGGCGAAGCGTTCGTGGGCCGCGCCGGCCAGCTCCTGACGAAGATCATCGCGGCGATCGGCATCGACCGGCGCGACGTCTACATCTGCAACGTGATCAAGTGCCGGCCGCCGGAGAACCGCAATCCCTTCCCCGACGAGATCCAAACCTGCTGGCCGTACCTGCAGCAGCAGCTCGACTGGCTCAAGCCGCGGGTGATCTGCGCGCTCGGCCTGTTCGCGGCACAGACGTTGCTCGAAAGCAAGGCGCCCATCGGAAAGTTGCGCGGCCGCGTATTCCGCTACCAGGGGATCCCGTTGCTGCCTACGTACCATCCCGCCGCGCTGCTGCGAAATCCGGGGCTGAAACGAACGGTCTGGGATGACGTCCTGCTCTTGCGTAAGATCCTGGACGAGGACCTCCCGCCGGCCGCGGCGCCGGAGGAGGTCCCGGAGCGGGCCCCGGCGCCCAAGGGACCGACGACCGGCGATCTGTTCGCGTGATCCGCGCCGCTGCGGACGATTCCATCGGCGGCAGAAGGAAAAACAACCATGGACCGCACTGAGATATCGCAGGACACGCGCGACCGCGGGGATCGCGCCCGCTCCGCCGGACCGCCGCCACGCATCCCGCCGCAGAACCTCGAGGCGGAGCAGGCCGTGCTGGCCTCGATGCTCCTGGCCCCGGGCGCGATCGACCGCGTCGAGGAGATCCTGGACGAGCAGGTCTTCTACCGCGAGGCGCACCGCAAGGTCTTCCGCGCCATTGCCGCGCTCAGCGCACGCAACGAGTCGGCGGACCTGATCACCGTGACCGAGGAGCTACGGCGTCGCAGCGATCTGGAGGGGATCGGGGGCGCAAGCTTCCTGCAGAGCCTGCTCGACAGCGTTCCCTCAGCGGCCAACGTCGAGTTCCATGCCAAGCTGGTCCTGGAGAAGGCGGTGCTGCGCCGGCTGATCAGCATCTCCGACGAGATCATCGAGAATAGCTACGCGGCCGCGGAGCCCTGGGTGCAAATCCTGGATCACGCCGAACGCCTCCTCTTCGGCATCAGTCAAACGCGGCTGAAGAAGGAGTTCGCCCCCCTGCGCGAGGTCCTGAAGAGCACCTTCGAGGTGATCGAGGAGCTCTACGAGCACAAGCGCGCCATCACCGGCGTGGCGACCGGCTTCGACGACCTGGACGTGATGACCTCGGGGTTCCAGCCCTCGGACCTGATCGTGGTCGCCGGTCGACCCTCGATGGGCAAGACCAGCCTGATGCTCAACATCGCGGAGAACGTCGCGATCAAATCGAAGGTGCCGGTCGGGATCTTCAGCCTGGAGATGTCGAAGGAGCAGGTCGTCCAGCGGTTTCTCTGCTCGCGGGCGCGCGTGCCGGCCCAGCGGTTGCGCACGGGTTTCCTGCGCGAGAGCGAGTGGCCCAAGCTGACCGAGGAGGCGGCGCGGCTGAGCGAGGCACCGATCTTCATCGACGACACGCCGGCGATCGGGCTGATGGAGATGCGGGCCAAGGCCCGGCGTCTCAAGTCGCGCTCCGGGCTGGGGCTGCTGATCGTCGATTACCTCCAGCTGGCGCAGGGCCTGGCGCGCGCCGAGAGCCGCCAGCAGGAGATCTCGCAGATCTCCCAGGGCCTGAAGGCCCTCGCCAAGGAGCTGGCAATCCCGATCCTCGCCGGCTCGCAGCTCTCGCGCGCCGTCGAGACCCGCGAGAACAAAAAGCCGATTCTCTCCGACCTGCGCGAATCGGGGGCGATCGAACAGGACGCCGACCTGGTGATGTTCATCTACCGCGAAGCGGTCTACAAACCGGACAAGGAGGAGATCAAGCGCGACGCCGAGCTGATCATCGGCAAGCACCGCAACGGACCGACCGGCTCGGTGCCGCTGATTTTTCTGGCCGAGTACACGCGTTTCGAACCCCGTTCACGGATTGGGGACGAGTTCTTCGCAGAGGAGGCGTGAGCGACGGCGCCGGGTTGGGACGGAGTCGCCATGGGGTGGGTCGAACCGAGCGGCACCCGGAATGGGTGTGGACCACGCGGATCGGGCTTGCCATTGGCTTGGGGCTCGCGGGCGCGTCCTCGGGCATAGCCGACGGAGCCGCCCCGGTCGCGGGTGATCCCGGGCCACGCTGGCCGAGCCGGTCGGTTTCTCCTCGACGCCCACCGCCGAGGAGACGCAGGCCTACCTGAACGCGGTCGCCGCCGCCTGCCGCCACGTAGAGCTGGGCACCTTCGGATACACCGCAACCGGACGGCCGAGACTTCGCCAAGCTCGAGACGCCCGAGTGCCAGGCGCTGGTCCGCCTGGGCGCTCAGTTCGAGCCCCATATCTTCCTCGACGTGCATACCAACGACGGCTACGAGCACCAGTACGACATCCTCTTCGGCGCAGGCGTCGATCCAACGCTGCCCGGCGAGCGCGCGGCCCTCGCCGGCCGGTTGGTCGCCGCCACGATCGAGGCGATGTCCGCCGACGGTTACCGCGGCCACGAATTCGGCTATCCGGTCGACGAGCAGGATCTGACGCGCGGCATCGCCACCTACGGCATGCCGGGGCACCTGGCCCACGGCTACTTCCAGATGCGTCAGGCGATCTCGATTCTCGGGGAAACGCATCCCTACCTCCCCTATGAGCGCCGGGTGCGCGCCAACCGGGGCGACACGCACTGGCGCTCGGCTGCTCCTCGGATTCGACGCGACCGCGCACGATCCAGTGGCTGGGCAAGGCGTACGACGTCGTGACCAGCGAGGTGACGGGGCGGCGCTACACCCGCTACCGCGACGAGCCGATCACATACGAGCTGCCGTTCTTCGGGGAGCTGAAGGCCGACCGGACCACGACCCGGCCGCGGGGGTACCTGATCCTCCCCGCCTGGGGGCACGTCGTCGCGGCGCTGCACCGGCACTCGCTCACGGTCGAGACGCTGGCGTTGCCCTTCGAGACGGAGGTCGAGGCGTTCCGCGCGACGGAGGTCCGATTCGAAGCCGCGCCACGTCAGGGACACCATCCGATCACCTCGGCCGAGTGGCGGGAGGAGACCGGACAGCGTGTCTTTCCAGCCGGCACGAACTGGGTGCCGCTGGACCAGCCCGCGGGAATCGTCGCGTTCCACCTGCTCGAGCCGCGCTCGCCGGAGGCCCTGCTGGTCTGGAACGCGTTCGATGCGATCTTCGAGCAGGGGATCATCACCGAACCCTGGTGGCTGGAGGAGAACGCGCGGGCGGCGGCTGGCGGACCCGAGGATCCGCGCGGAGTATGAGGCGGCGTTGGCCGATTCGTCCTCCGGGCTGGCGGGCAACCTCGACGCGCGACTCGGCGGGTTCTTCCGCAAGACGCCGTTCGTGGACCAGGAGCAGAATCTCTATCCCGTGTTCCGCGTGCTCGGGCCGGCTCCCGGAGCGCGCCCGGCGGGAGGCTGACCGCGCGCCATAACCGCACCGGGGCGGCGGCCGCCACGGCCGGGTGCCGGCAGCCGCTCCTACCCCCGGGTGTCGATTGACCCCACCGCGGATCGGGTGTTACCTTTCTTATCGGAGGTAGCACGATGACGGGAACCCCCCTGCGTCGCTTCAGTCTCTCGATGGCCGGCGATCTCGTCCGCCGACTCGACGCCCTGGTCCGTGAGAAGGGCTACGCCAACCGCTCGCAGGCCGTCGCGGACATGGTCCGCGCCCAGATCGTCGAGCACCTCGCCCAGTCGGGCGATCGCGAGATCGCGGGCACAGTCACCGTGGTCTACGACCACCACCAGCGCAACGTCCAGGCGCTGCTGACCGACGTCCAGCACGATCACCCGAACCTGATCGTTGCGACCCTGCACGTCCACCTGGACCACCGCAATTGCATGGAGGTTCTCGCGGTCCGCGGGCGCGCCCGGGCGGTCCGCAAGCTGGCGGACCGGCTTACCACGGCGAAGGGCGTCAAACACGGCCGGCTGACCGTGACCACGACCGGCCGCGAGTTCACGGCGTAAGGGGGGACACATGAGTTCGACTCGCAACTCGACGGCACTGGCCCAGGCAACGACCCTTCCGATCCAGAGTGTTCGCGCACTCTCGATCAACGGGGTGCTGCTGTTTACCGCGGCGATTCTCCTGCCGGTGGCGGCCCACCTGACCGGGCTCCCGGTGAGGGTTCTGCTGCCGATGCATTGGCCGGTGATCTTCGCCGGTCTGGTCTACGGCTGGCGCGGGGGTGCGATCGTTGGCCTGGCCGCGCCCGGACTCAGCTTTCTGATCTCCGGTATGCCACTGCCGGCAGTCTTGCCGGCGATGACTCTAGAGCTGACCTGCTACGGCGCGCTCAGCGGTCTGCTGCGGCAGACGGCGCGGTGGAGTGCGCCGCTCGCCACGGGGGCGGCGCTCGTCGCGGGACGGCTGGTCTTCGCGCTGGCGATGGCGCTCACGCTGGCCGCGAGCACCGGGGGCTTTGCGGCCTACGCCGGAAGTGCGCTTCTGCCCGGCCTCCCGGCCGCCGTGGCGCAGATCGCTCTCCTTCCGCTCCTCGCCCGTCGCTGGGTGCGTCATGAGCGGGAGGCCGCGCGGGGCTGAGCGCGACCGGACCATGCACATCCCCGACGGCTTTCTCGATGCGAAGACCGCTCTGACGAGCGGCGTGCTGGCGGTGGCGGGCGTGGGCCTTGCCCTCCGCACGGTCCGCCGCAGCGTGCCGGCACGACGGGTGCCGCTCATCGGCCTGACCGCGGCGTTCGTCTTCGTCGCGCAGATGCTCAACTTCCCCGTCGCCGGCGGGACCTCCGGGCACTTGATCGGCGCGGTGCTCGCCGCGGTGCTGCTGGGCCCGAGCGCGGCGGTGCTGGTCATGACCGCCGTGCTGATCCTCCAGTGCCTCATGTTCGCGGACGGCGGGGTCACGGCGCTGGGGGCGAATCTCTTCAACATGGCGATCGTCGCTCCCGGCGTCGGGTACGCGATCTACGCGATCGTGCGCCGACTGGCGGGCGGGGGTTTACGCGCGCGACTTCTCGGAACGGCGTTCGCGGCCTGGTGCTCGACCGTCACGGCCTCGATCGCCTGCGCGGGGCAGCTGGCGCTCTCCGGCACGGTCGCCTGGGGGGTCGCGCTGCCGGCGATGTCCGGCATCCATGCGTTGATCGGGATCGGCGAGGCGTTGATCTCGGCGCTGGTCGTCGCGGGCGTCGCGCAGATCCGCCCCGAGCTGCTCGCGGGCGCGGAGGATTCGAGCCGGCGCGCGCGCCATGGCGCCTCGGTCGTCCATGGGCTCCTGATCTCGCTCGGCCTCGCGATCTTCGTCGCGCCGTTCGCCTCGGCCTGGCCCGACGGCCTGGAGCGGGTCGCGTCCCGGCTCGGCTTCGAGCACCGGGCGGCGGGGATGCCGCTCCTCGCATCCCCCCTGCACGACTACACGCTGCCGGGAGTCAGGTCCGTGGCGCTCTCCACGATCCTCGCGGGTTGCGCGGGCACGGGCATCGCGTTCGGGCTGGCGTACCTGCTGGCTCGGGCCCTGACGCCGCGGTCGGCCGCAGCCCGGAGTCGACCCGCGGAGGGCGGATCCACCGATGCATCACGCCCTGCTTAGCCCCTACCGCCATCGGCGGAGTGTCCTGCACCGCCTCCCGGCGTTGGTGAAGGTCACGATCGCGATCGCCGGTGTCGTGGCGATCGTGCTCCTGCCGCGCGCGGCCTGGCCCGCCTATGGCGGGATCGCGATCGCGCTGCTGGCAGCGGCGGCGGCATCCCGCGTCCCGCTGTCGGCCCTGGGACGCCGTCTCCTCGTCGTCGAGCCGTTCGCGCTCGGCATCGCGCTCCTCGCCATGTTCCAGCCCCACGGCGCGCGGATCGCGCTGACGCTCCTAGCCCGGAGCACGCTCTGCCTCGGCTGCATGGTGCTGCTGACCTCGACCACCCGCTTCGTCGATCTCCTGCGCGCTCTGCGGCAGGTGCGCGTGCCGGCGCTGCTGGTCACCACCCTGGCTCTGATGCATGGCTACCTGTTCCTGCTCTTCGAGGAGATGGGACGGTTGCGACGGGCGCGAAGGAGCCGCAGCTTCGCCGCGGGCCGGCGGCGCGACTGGCGGATCTCGGCGACGATCGCGGCGCAACTCTTCGTGAGAACCTCGGAGCGTGCCGAACGGATCTACCTGGCGATGGCGGCGCGCGGGTGGAAGACATGAACGCGCTCGAGGTGACGGGCCTGAGCTACCGCTATCCCGACGGCACGACTGCGCTGCGCGAGCTGACCTTCGCGGTGGCCGACGGCGAGCGCGTCGGGCTGATCGGCCCGAACGGCGCGGGGAAGTCGACGCTGCTCCTGCACCTGAATGGCCTGTTGCCTGAGCACCCGCCCACCGCGCCCGCGGTGCGCGTCCTGGGCACGCCGGTCGCGGAGCCGCACCTGGCGGAGATCCGGGCCCGGGTGGGGCTCTTGTTCCAGGATCCGGACGATCAGCTCTTCTGCCCGACCGTCGGGGAGGACGTCGCCTTCGGCCCCCAGCAGTGGGGCGTGAACGGCGCGGAGCTGGCGGCGCGCGTCACGCGGGCGCTGGAGCAAGTCGGGCTGCAGGGCTTCGAGGACCGCCCGCCGCACCGGTTGAGCCGCGGCGAGAAGCGGCGCGTCTGCCTGGCCGGTCTCCTCGCCTGCGATGCGCGCGTGCTGGCGCTGGATGAGCCGACCAGCGATCTCGATCCACGCGGCCGGCGTGAACTGAAGGCGCTGTTGCAGACCCTGCCGGTGGCGCAGATCATCGCCACGCACGATCTGGAGCTGGTCGTCGAGGTCTGCTCCCGCGCACTGCTGATCGATCGCGGGGCGCTGATTGCCGAGGGCCCGGCGGCGGAGCTCTTGAACGACGAGACGCTGATGCTGGCGCACGGGCTGGAGCGGCCGCACATCCTGAGGCACGCGCACCCGCACTGATCGGGCGGGTCCGGTCGCCCCTACCGTCCCATGATCCCCATCGCCCCCGACGCCACCGCGATCCCCGCCACCGCGATCGAGAGCAGGATCGCGATCCCGTTGAAAACCGGCGAATTCGTGTGCGCGCCCATGATGCGCTTGTCGTTGATCAGGATGAGCATGAAGACCAGCACCACCGGGAGCAGGATCCCGTTCACCACCTGGCTCACGTACATGATCGTCAGCAGCGAGATCCCGGGGAAGAGGATCACCCCGGCACCGATCGCGATCAGCACGGTGTAGAGCCCGTAAAACTGCGGCGCCTCCCCGAAGTCTTTGTCCACCCCCGACTCCCACCCCAGCGCCTCGCAGATCGTGTACGAGGTCGACAGCGGCAGAATGCTGGCCGCGAAGACCGAGGCGTTCAGCAATCCGAAAGCGAAGAGCCACGAGGCATAGCGCCCGGCCAGCGGCGCCAGCCCGCGCGCGGCGTCGGCGGCGGATTCGATCCGCACGCCGTGGGCGTTCAGGCTCGTCGCGCAGACGATCACGATGAACGCCGCCACCACCGACACCGCGATGCCGCCGATGATCGTGTCCAGCCGCGAAAGCGCATAGTCCTCCACGCGCACGTTCTTCTCGACCACCGCCGCCTGCTGGTAGAACTGCATCCAGGGCGCGATGGTGGTGCCGACCAGACCGACCAGCATCACCAGGTATGCGGCGTTGGGCTGGATCTGCGGCAACGCCACGGCCCGCGCGATCTCCTTGGTCGGCGGATGGCTCATGAACCCGGCGACGATGTAGCTGACGTAGAAGAGACAGGCGACCAGGAAGACCTTCTCCACCGTCCGATAGCTCGCCCGCAGCACGATCGCCCAGACGAAGAAGGCCGCTAACGGAACCGAGACGATGCGCGGGATGCCGAAGATCTCGCCGGCCGCCGCCACGCCGGCGAACTCCGCCAGGATGTTGCCCAGGTTCGTCACCAGCAGCCCCAGCATCAGGTAGAAGGTCCATTTGACGCCAAAGCGCTCGCGGATCAGGTCGGAAAGCCCCTTGCCGGAGACGACGCCCATCCGGTTGCACATCTCCTGGACCACGATGAGCGAGATGCAGAGCGGCACGAAGACCCAGAGCGTCGCGAGGCCGAAGCGGGCCCCGGCCTGGGAGTAGGTCGTGATGCCACCGGCGTCGTTATCGACATTGGCGGTGATCACCCCGGGGCCGAGGAGGGCGAAGAAGAGCGCCAAGCGCGTGCCCAGGCGCCGGACCCGTGCGGTCTTTCTCTCCGTCACGCACGGGCCTCCCGCTTGAATTCGGGCAGCAGGTCATCGAAGGCGTGCTTGATGAGGACCACCCCCATCATGCGCATCTCGTCGTCCACTACCGGGCAGCCGAGGAACGAGTACTTCTGGAAGACCTCGGCGATCTCCTTGAGTTCCTGTTCCGGATGCACCGTCACCAGACGCGTCTCCATGATCTCGCCGAGACGCTGCTCGGGCTGGGCGCGCAGCATGCTGCGCAGCGTGGTGACGCCCTTCAGGTGCCCCTGAGGATCGAGCACGTAGGTGTAGTAGATCGCCTCGATCTCCGACGCCAGACGGCGGACCTCCGCGAGCGCCGCCGCCACGGTCGTCTCCGGCGGCACCGAGATGAACTCGGGCGTCATCAGCGACGCGGCGGTCTTCTCCTCGTACTCGATCAGCTGTTCGAGCTGCGCGCGCTCCGGCGCCTCGACCTCGGCGATGATCTCATCGGTGTGCGCGCCGCGCAGATTGCCCAGGATGTCCGCCGCCTCTCCGGGATCCATCTCCTCCAGGATGTCGGCCGCAACCGACGGCTCCAACTGCGAGATGACCGAAGTCTGAACCTGGCCCTCGGCCTCCTCCAGCACGTCGGCCACCGCCTCCGGGCCAAGGCTGTGCACGAGCAGGGCGCGCTCTTCCTTGCCCAGGTCTTCGAGGATGTCGGCCAGTTCCCCGGGATGCAGGTCGCGAATCCGGGAGTGCTCGATCTTGAGGCGGATCGGACGCCCGAGCTCTTCGGTCTCGGCCAGGGTCTGAACGAACTTCCAGGAGATCAGCTCGTCCTTGAGCGGCTGGCGCACGATTCCGGTGAGCCGCCGCGCGGCGTCGATAAAACCGAGGCGGCGCAACAGCCCGGTGCCGCCGACGTCGACGTGGACGATCCAGGCGCGGTCGGTGAAGAGGATGTGGACGTCGTTCACGCGTTCGACCTTCGCGCCCTGGACATCCACGATCTGCTTGTCCAGCAACCAATCCCGCACCAGGAAGTCGTGCGGGGCGAGCGTCGGATCCTGCAGCGTGGCCGGATCGATGCGCACCGCCTGGCGGTGGCGCAAACGCGCGAGCTGGTCGCAGGGACAGGGCGCGAAGCGCACCGCGCCGGGGCGGCGGCCCACCATGAGGCCGCGCACCAACGGATAGGGCTGGGCCATCGAGGCGACGACATCCTGCACCCGGCCGATCGATCCCCCTCCGAGATCGGTTACCCGGCGTCCGAGAATCTCCGAAACGTAGCGGAACGCAAATCCCTTTTCGACGCCCATGGGAACCCCCGATGCGATCCGCCTCCGGTCCATTCCCCGTGAATGATCGCCACCTCCCCGCCGCGATCGTCTTACTGCCCCAGATGATTGCCGATCG
>Ga0315286_10007837_pt1 | contig 10484 bp, 10 predicted proteins | sample YL17G10_0_MG_FD_205038 | JGI IMG/M metagenome (GOLD analysis project Ga0315286, IMG submission 205038) | Sediment microbial communities from Yellowstone Lake, YNP, Wyoming, USA - YL17G10_0 | ecosystem: Environmental > Aquatic > Freshwater > Lake > Sediment | place: USA: Wyoming | collected...
CGAAGTCGTAGGGGTCGGAGACGTCCAGGCTCAAGGCCACGGCGGAGGCGCGGGTGACCGCCGCCTCGGCCGCGGCGCCCACCGTGCCCGAGTAGAAGACGTTGACGCCCACGTTCGGGCCGCGGTTGATGCCGGTCAGGACCAGGTCGGCCCAGCGCGGCCAGAGTTCGGCCAGGGCCAGCTTGACCGCGTCGGCGGGCGTGCCGCGGACGGCCACGGCCCGCTCGGCCCCGGGGAGCGCTCGGGACCAGGCGCCCACCGGCTCGCGCAGGTTGACCGCGTGGCCGGTTCCGGAGGAGGGCTGCTCCGGAGCACAGGCGCGCACCGTGCCGATCCGCGCGGCCTCGGCGGCCAGAGCCGCGAAACCCTCGGCCTCGAAGCCGTCGTCACAACTGATCAAAATGTTCATCGGGGCCGGGCTTCAGCCCTTCTTGTCCGGGGCGAGGCCGGGCGGGCTGGGTGGGGCCGGCGGCTTGTCGGCGGGCTTCTTCTCGGCCGGCTTCTCGGCGCCGCCCAGGCGCGCGTAGCCGAGCTTGGCGGGGTCCTCGTAGTCGCCGGGCGATTCCTGGGCCTCGGTCAGGCGCTCGGTGACGATCTCAATCCGCCCGCCGTCGGGTAGCGGGAAGACCGCCTCCATGACCAGACCCTTGAGCTCGCCGAGCTTGGCGGCAGCCGGGCCGGCCAGCAGGTGGCCGGCCGTGAGCCAGGGCTGCTCCAGGGTCGGCGCCGCCCGGGCCGAGAGATAGGCGCGGAAGATCTCCTCCGGGCCGGCCTTGACCACCACCAGCTCGCAGCTCTCGCCGGCGATCTTCCGGGTCGTCCCCGGCCGCTCAATGGTCACGGGCAGCGGGTCCCCTTCGGCCTCGAGCAGCGCGCGCAGGCGCTCGCGCAGGCCGGGGTCGCTGACCAGCGCCAGCCGCCGGCGCAGGCGCTCGCGGCTGGAGTCCGCGGCGGCGGCCAACGCCCGGAAGGAAATCTCCCGGTAGGTCTTCTTCTCGGGATCGAGCTGCCAGAGCAGGCCGAGGTCAGAGCGCAGCACGGTCACCGAGCCGTCGGCGGCGCAGGTCTCGCGGAGCTTGCCCTGGGCCATCTTCACGGTGTAGCGCTTGGAGGCCAGCTCGACGATCTCCGGCTTGGCCTCCGGGGTGCTCGCCGGCGCCGGGGCGGTTTCGGGCGCGTCCTTCTTCTCGGCTTTGTCAGCCTGGGGGGCTGGCTTGGGGCCGAACTCGCGGACGGTGCGCTCGATCACCAGGTCGGCGCGCGCCGGCGCGGCCAGCAAGGCCAGCGCCGCGGCGGCGCCCAGCAGCCCGAGGACTCGCGTGGACATGCGGACTATTCTAGAGCCAGGTGGTGAGCTCGTCCAGTCGCTTGCGCTCGTTGAACTTGCCGTCCTCGGCCGGGTAGCCCAGCGGGGTGAGGGCTATGGGCTCGAGCTCTGCGGGCAGCTCCATGATCCGGCGGAGTTCGGCGGGCTTGAAGGCCCCGATCCAGCAGGTGCCCAGGCCCTCGGCGCGGGCGGCCAGGGTCAGGTGATCGAAGGCGATGGCCACGTCGATGGCCGCGTAGTTGACGCCGTCGGAGCGCTTCCAGGCGGCACCGGGCCGGGCGCAGGCCACCATGATCACCGGGGCGGTGTAGAACCACTCCTTGGCGTAGGCCTCCTTCAGGGCCGCGCGCCTGGCCGCGTCGGTGACCACCAAGAAGTGCCAGGGCTGGCGGTTGGCCGCCGAAGGCGCCAGCCGGGCCGCCTCCAGGACCTTCTCGGCGAGCGCGCGGGGGACTGGGTCGAGCTTGTAGGCGCGGATGCTCCGGCGGGTGCGGATGGCTTCCCACAGGTCCATGTGCGAGCCTCCCCCGGAGAAGGGACCCCCGGCTAATGTCTCTTGGTGGCCGCGCTGACGGCGCTGGCGCCCGGCCCCTTGCCCGTGGCCCGCTGGAGGTTCTCCAGGGCGATCCTGACGCCGTTGAGGATCGCCTTGGAGGATACGGTCACGCCGGTGATGGCGTCGAAGGCCGTGCCCTTCTCGTAGGCGAGCTTGCCGGCGGGGCGGTCGCGGAACTTGTCCAGGAAAGGGTACTTGAGCGGTTGTTCCGGGGCGTTCCCCAGATAGGGCGGCGGCGGGGCCTGGTCGGAGAGCCTGGTGCCCAGTCCCGGCGTCTCCTTGTTGTTGGTGGTGCGCACCAAGAGCACCTTCCCGAGCTGGACGTCGAAGACGGCCACCACGGTGATGGGGTCGCGGCTGTTGTAGGACCTGGGGCACTGGGCCGCGGCGGCGTAGGCCACCGGCGCGCCGCCTTGGTCCTGCAGCTCGTAGCACCTCTCGGCGCCTGGGAGCTCCCGGAAGGATGCGAAGCCGGGCACCTCCTTGAAGGCGGCCTCGAGCTTCCGGCGCTTGTTCTTGTCGATCTCCGCCTTGGTCTGGCTCTCGACCCAGGCCAGCCCGCCGCCGGCCACCGCGCCGATGACCAGCAGGGTCAGGGGAAAACGCAGCCAGTTGGGCATTTTCCTAGCTCTTCCTGGTCCGGGTGCCGAAGACCCGCGGGACGGTGTACTTCTCCACGATCAGCCGCGCGGCGTTGACCAGCAGGATCGAGTAGCACACGCCCTCGGGGTAGCCGCCGTAGAGCCGGATGAGCGCCACCAAGATCCCCCCGGCGATGCCGTAGATCACCTGGCCCTTCGAGGTGGTCGGGCTGGTGACCATGTCGGTGATCATGAAGACCGCGCCCAGCAGGAGCCCGCCGGAGAGCAGATGCACCGACAGGGTCTCGCCGATGATATCCCAATGGCGTTCGGCGGCGTAGAGGCCAGTCCAGTGCCCGGAGCTGTCCTTGACGGGCAGAAGCAGCACGGCCAGCAGCGCCATCCCCACGTAGGCCAGCGGCAGCCGCCAGTTGATGTAGCGGTTCAGGAGCAGGATCAGCCCGCCGAGCAGGATGGCCAGTTTCGAGACCTCGCCGATCGAGCCGGGGATGTTGCCCAGGAAGAGGTCGCGCAGGGTGTCGAGCTTGTCTTGGTTGAGCGGCTCGCCCAGCGCGGCCAGCGGCGAGACCGCCGCCGGGAGCGCCGGCTTGATCTGGGCCAGCGGGGTGGCCAGGCTGGTCGCGTCCGGCCCGCCGGGGGAGCCGGCGGCCACCTTGAAGATGCTCCCGGTCACCGACTCGAACACCGAGGCGCGGGTGACGATCGGCCACTGGGGCATGCTGATCTGGCTGGGGAAGGCGAACTGCAGGAAGGCCCGGCCGATCAGGGCCGGGTTGAAGTAGTTCCGGCCCAGCCCGCCGAAGAGCTGCTTGCCGATGAAGATGGCCACGAAGGAGCCGACCACCGGCACATACCACGAGCAGTTGGGCGGCAGGCAACAGGCCAGCAGCACCCCGGTCACCACCGCGCTCCCGTCCCCGATGGTCACCGGGCGGTGGAGCACCTTCTGGACAGCGGCCTCGGCGGCCACCGCCGCGGCGGCGGAGATCACAATCAGCACCCCCGCGTACCAGCCGAAGACCACCACCCCGGCCACGCAGGTGGGCAGCAAGGCCAGCACCACCGTCCACATGATCTGGGCGACGCTCTCGGTCGAGCGCTCGTGGGGGCTGGAGCTGACCAGCCACTGGTCCGGGAAGCCGCTGGCCGCGGTCGGCGGGGCGCTCTTGAGGCCCGGGGTTCCGGCGCTCTCGCTCACTGGGGGAGCACTCCTTCGGGGGTCTCGGCCTTCTTCTTGGCGGCCTCGGCCTTGAGCTTGGCCAGCCGGAGCTCGTTCTTGCCCTGGCGGATCCAGTGGACGATCGGCCGCTTGGCCGGGCACTGCCAGGTGCACACCCCGCACTCAATGCAGTCCAGGGCGTGGTGGGCGGCCATGTCCTCGAAGCGCCGGAACTCGCCGAGCTTCGACAGCCGGTTGGGCATAAGGTACGTCGGGCAGCTCTCCACGCACTTGCCGCAGTTGATGCAGGCGCTCCAGTCCGGCGGCGGGGGGGTCGAGAGCACCAGCACGCCGCTGGTACCCTTGAGGACGGGCACGTCCGCGGTCCACTGGGCCAAGCCCATCATCGGCCCGCCGGAGACCAGCCGCCGGGCACCCGGCCGCACGCCCTGGGCGGCGAGCAAGGCCTTGTAGGGCACGCCGATCCGGCAGAGCAGGTTGGCCGGCCGCTCGAGGCCTTCGCCGCTCACGGTCACCACCCGCTCGGTCAGCGGGCGGTTGAAGTAGAGGGCTTCGGTCACGGCCACGGCGGTGCCCACGTTCTGGACCAGCGCGCCGATGTCCATGGGCAGCCCGCCGGAGGGCACCTCGCGGTCCAAGAGCGCCTTGATGAGCTGCTTCTCGGCGCCCTGCGGGTACTTGACGGCGACCATCCGGCAGGCCAGGCCCTCGATGCCGCGGACCTCGCGGAGCAGCCGCTCGTGGGCGTCGGGCTTGTTGGCCTCCACGGCGATGATCCCGCGCGCGGCGCCGACCGCCCGGACCAGCAGGCGCAGCCCCTTGACGATGTCCGCCGGGCGCTCCAGCATCAGCCGGTGGTCGGCGGTGAGATACGGCTCGCACTCGCAGCCGTTGACGATGACCGTGTCAATGGCCTTGCCGGCCGGCGGGCTGAGCTTGACGTGGGTGGGGAAAGCCGCGCCGCCCATGCCCACCAGGCCCGCGGCGCGGACCTTCTCGACGATCTCCTTGGGCTTGGAGGCCGCGACGGCGTCCTCGGAGGCCGGCACGTTGGTGCCCGGCGCCCACTGGTCGGCGCCGTCCGGGACGAGGTAGATGGCGTTGGCGCGCAGGCCCGCCGGGTGCGGGCACTCGCCGATGGCCTGGACCTGCCCGCTGGTCGGCGCGTGCAGCGCCGCGGAGACAAACCCGCCCGGCTCGGCGATGAGCTGCCCGCGCAGGACCCGGTCGCCGGCGGCCACCACCGGCCGCGAGGGCGCGCCCAGGCCCTGGGCCAGCGAGACGGCCAGCCGCTCGGGCATCGGCCCCGGCGCGATGGCACACCCGGCCGAGGGGGCCTTGCGGTCCGGCGGATGGAACCCGCCCGGGAAGGTGGGCAGGCCGAAGCTCACGAGGCGGCCTCCGCCGGCTCCTGGGCCGGGGAAGAGTCCGCCGCCCGGGCCTTGCGCGCCTTGCGCGCCGCGCGCCAGTTGACGATGATCCCCCGCGGGCAGACCTTGACGCACGCGCCGCAGTTCTTGCACTTGCCGTAGTCGATGGCGGCCAGGTTCTCCACCACCTTGATGGCCTCGAACTTGCAGGACTTCTCGCAGCGCCGGCAGGCGATGCAGCCGACCTTGCAGACCCGGTTGGTCTCCTTGCCGGGGTCGTGCGAGGCGCAGGCCACCCGGACGGTCTGCTTCTCGCTGGCCAGCCGGAAGAGGCTCCGCGGGCAGACCGTCACGCACTTGCTGCAGGCCATGCACAGCTCTTCGGCGACGTGGGCCAGCCCGTCGGCGCCCATGCTGATGGCCCCGAAGGGGCAGGCCGCGGCGCAGGTGCCCAGCCCCAGGCAGCCCCAGCGGCAGGCCTTGGGGCCGTCGTGGACCAGCGCGGCCGCGCGGCAGTCCCTGACCCCGGAGTACTCATACTTGGCCGGGGCGAACTGAGCCGTCCCGCGGCAGGCCAGCACGCTCACCCTGCGGTCGGCCGAGTCGAAGGCCACCCCCAGGATGGCAGCGATCTTCGCCGCCGCGGCCGTGCCGCCCGGCCCGCAGAGGTTGACCGCCCCGCCGGACTTCACCAGCGTCTCGGCGTAGGCGGCGCAGCCGGCCAGGCCGCAGCCGCCGCAGTTGGCGCCGGGCAGCGCCGCAAGGATCTCGTCCACCTTCGGGTCGGTCTTGATGGCGAAGGCCCGCGAGGCCACGTACAGCAAGAGGCCCAGGGCCGCGCCCAAGACCCCAAGCACCCCCGCGCCCCAGCCGATCACCGCCCCGGGACCGGGGCCGCTCCCGCCGGCCGGAGCCTCGGCGGAGGCGGCCAGAACGGCCTGGAGCAGCGCGAAACCGGTCATCTCACAGCATTCCACTGAAGCCCAGGAAGGCCAGGGCCATGCTGGCGGTGATCACGAAGGCGATGGGGAAGCCCTTCAGGCTCGGCGGGTAGGGCGCGCCCTCCATGTCCTCGCGGATGCTGCTCATCAGGTACATGCCCAGCATGAAGCCCACCCCGCCGCCGGCGCCCTGGACCGTCGCGCGGAGCAGGCCGTCGATGGCCCCGAACTGCTTGGGGTCGGCGAAGCCGTTGGCGGAGTTGAGCGCGGCCACGCCCAACACCGCGCAGTTGGTGGTGATCAGCGGCAGGTAGATGCCCAGGGCCATGTACAGCCCCGGCGAGGACTTCTTGATGACCATCTCCACGAACTGGACCAGCGCGGCGATGACCAGGATGAAGACGCTGACCTGCAGGAAACCCTCCAGACCCAGGGGGGTAAGCACGTGCCGCAGGAGCAGGTGGCAGACCACCGAGGCCAGGGTCATCACGAAGATGACCGCCACGCCCATGCCCATTGCCGAACTCTGCTTCCGGGAGACGCCCAGGAAGGGGCACAGGCCCAGGAACTGGGCCAGCACGAAGTTGGTGACGAAGATCACCCCGAAGAAGAGCCGCAGGTAGTCCACGTCCTACCCCTTGGTCTCGCCGGCCGCCGGACTCTCCCCGGCCGCGGCTTTTTCCTTCTTGAAATGCTCGACCAGGACCGGCCCGAAGGCCGGCTCCTCGGCCAGGGCCAACTCCGCGGACGCCCGCGCGGCGCGCTCCTTGCGCCGGGACCCCAGCCAGGCGAAGAAGCCGATGGACAGGCCCAGCACCAGGAAGGCTCCGGGGGCCATGATCAGGATCACCGCCGGGTCAAAGCCGCCCGCGGTAATAGGCTTGCCGAACAAGCGCCAACTCCCGAAGATCTCCCGGTAGGTGCTCACCCAGACCAGGCCCAGCGAGTAGCCGATGCCCATGCCCAGGCCGTCGGCCGCGCTGGCCATCACCGGGCTCTTGCCGGCGAAGGCCTCCGCCCGGCCCAGGATGATGCAGTTGACCACGATCAGCGGGATGAAGATGCCCAGGGCCTCGTCCAGGTCCGGGGTGTAGGCCTGCATCACCTTCTGGACGATGGTCACGAAGGTGGAAACCACGATGATGTAGCAGGGGATGCGGATCTCCGCGGGGAAGAACTTGCGGAAGGCGGCGATGATGATGTTCGAGCAGGTCAGCACGAAGATCACCGCCGCGCCCATGCCCACCGCGTTGGTGACGCTGTTGGTCACGGCCAGCGCCGGGCACATGCCCAGCACCAGCCCGAAGATCGGGTTTTCCTTGACGATGCCCTTGAGGAACTCGCCCCAAAGCTTCACGGGGGGAAAGGTCTCCGCCTTGGCCGAGCGCGGCGAAGCCGAACAGGTGCGGCACGCGCAGCCCACTTCTTACTATCGCAATCTCCGCCGTGGCGCAAGTGCAAAAACCACCCTAATAAAACCACCCTCTGGGGAAGGGTGCGGGCCATCTCTGAAAGCGCCGCGCCGTCCAGTGCAGCGCTTTCAGAGATGGCCCGCACCCGGTCTCAGCGGGCGGGTGAGAAGCGGCTAAAGGGAAGCGGCTAATGCCTTGACAAGCGGGCAGGCATCCTTAGAATCCATTGTCCGCAGCCCGGCTAGCGGAGAGCCTGCCGGGTCCGGACGGTTACAGGGCAGAGTAAGGAGATGCCGGATGTCCTCGAACTCTGACAGGATGCTCTTCGGGATGTGTTGCGCCCTGGGGTTGGCCGGCCTGGCTGGCTGGTCGGGATGCGTGCGCCGCCCCGCGGAGGCCAAGCGCGTCGAGCCGGCCCCGGCGGGCTATACCCTGGTGAAGCTGGGCGAGCTCAACGCCGCGCCGCGGGATTTCCTCCTGCGCAAGGTTCGCTTTGAGGCCTACTTCGTGGCCAAGACCGACCTGTACCAGCCGTTCCGCACCCAGTTCACGTCCGCGGAGCACGTCAACTTCGCGGTCTGGCCGCTGGGCACCAAGCTCTGGCTCCCCGCGGAGATGGACGCCAGGCTGCCCTTCATGTACGTGGCCCGCGACTCCGGCGAGATCATCGAAAAGAACCCGGAGCGTCTGCTCCAGAAGCTGGACCGCTTCGAGCGCTATCAGCCGATCACCGTCTACGGCACGGTGGTTTCCGACTACAACAATTTCGCCTGGGTGCTGGTGGAAGCCTTCCGGACCATGGACCGCACCGCCTACACCGCGGAGAGCCTCCGCCGGCTGCAGCTGGCCACCGAACGCTTCGGCCTGAAGATGTACGCCCTGGCCGCCAAGGACTACGCCGCGGCGCTGCCGCTGGGCGTGCCCGGCGAGGTGGAGGGCTTCGTGCACCGGAACCTGGGGCTCTGCCAGCTCGGCCTGGAAGACTACGCCGGCGCGGCCCGGGAACTGGCCGCCGCCGAGCGCTTGGGCGGCGCCGACGCCGAGGCCCTGATCGGCCTGGCCGAAGCGCGGATCGAGACCGGCCAGTTCATTGAAGCCGAGCGCAGTGCGCGCGCCGCGCTGGTCAAGAACCCCCACTCGGTCCCGGCCCGCGCCCAACTGGCGGTGGCCCTGGGCAGCCAGGGCCGGACCGCCGCCGGCCTGGACGAGTGCGCCGACGCCCTCAGGCTGGCGCCGGCCGACGCCGACGCGCTCCGCGCCCAGGGCATCGTCCTGGACCTGGCCGGCAAGGAGAAGCTCGACGCCGCCATCGAGTCCTACAAGCAGGCCGTCCTGGCGCGCGCCACCGACGCGCGCATCCAGCGCGAGCTGGGGCAGCTCTTCGTCAAGAAGGGCGACTTCGCCTCGGCCAGGGTCTACTTTGAAAACGTGCTCAACCTGAGCAAGGGCAACACGCCCGGCTACTGCCGCGCCTGCTGCCTGCTGGCCGGCGCGCTGGAGGGCTTGAAAAAGCCTGACGAGGCGCTCAACTGCTACCTCCTGGCCCAGAAGCGCGACGACGCCTATGTGCCGGCCTACCTCGGCCTGGGCGCCCTCTACGCGGCCGCCGGCAGGGAGAAGGAAGCCCGCGACCAGTACCTGGTCGTCGCTGAGAAGCTCGACCCCAAAGGCGACAACGGTTTCGTGGCCTGGAAGCGCCTCGCCGAGCTCTACCGGGCCTCGCCCCAGAACATGGCCAAGGCCGCCGACTGCTACGTCAAGGCCCTGGCCATCAAGCCCGGCGAGTACGGCACCTGCATGGACCTGGCCTCCTCCCGGTGGGAGCGGGCCGAGCCGGACCTCCCCGGGGTGGTCGCCGCCTATCGCCAGGCCGTCGCCGCCCGGCCCTCGGAGGCCGCGCCGCACTACCGCATGGGCATCGCCCTGGGCCAACTGGGCAGGCCTCAGGAGGCTGCCGCTGAGTTCGAGGCCGCCAAGCGGCTGGACCCCGCCGACGTGGCCAACCTGCTGCGGCTGGGCCAGACCTACCGCCGGCTGTGCCGTGACCCGGAGGCCCTCAAGGAGCTCGAGGCCGCCGCTGCGGCCGACCCGGCGAACCTGGACGTCAAGAACTCGCTGGCCTATGCGCTGGCCGACGCCGGAGGGCCCGAGGGCCTCAAGCGCGCCAGGAAGCTCGCGGGCGAGGCCGTGGCCGCCAAGCCCGGCGAGCCCGCCTACCAGGACACCCTCGGCTGGGTCCAGGCCAAGCTCGGCGAGACCAGGGATGCGCTGACCACCCTGGAAAAGGCCGCCAACGCCAGCAGCGACGCCGACGTGCTCTACCACCTTGGCTACGCCTACGCCGCCGACCGGCAGTACGAGGAGGCCAGCAAGGCTCTTGACAAGGCCGAATTGAAGCTTCGCCAGGGCCGGATGTCGTGTCCGTCCTGCAAGCGCCTGGCGGCCGCCGTCCAGAAGCTGCTCGTCCAGGTCCGGCAGGACAAGGCCCGCGGGGGCAAGGCCGCCCCGCCGGCCAAGCCGCCGGCGCCGGTCAAGAAATAGCGCCCGAGGAGGAAGCCTTCATGCCCGAGTCCGGCGGACCGCCTCAAGCCCAGCCGGCGCCGGCCGCCCTGGCCGCCCTGGCCGCCCTGGCCGCCCCGGCCGCGCCGCCGGCGCTCAGCTTCGAGGAATTCAAACGCCTCCAGCTGGTGGCCGGGGAGATCAAGGAAGTGACCGATCATCCCAACGCTGCCAAGCTGTTGCTGCTCAAGGTGGACCTCGGCGGCGGGCAGACCCGCCAGATGGTTGCGGGGCTCAAGGGCCACTATCAGCCGGAGCAGCTCATCGGGCGGCAGGTGGTGGTCGTCGCCAACCTGGCCCCCGCGGTCATCCGCGGGCAGAAGTCCGACGGCATGCTCCTGGCCGCCGAGGGTGCCGGAGGCGCACCGGTTCTGGTCAGCATCGAACGGCCCGTGCCCAACGGCTCCACAGTCAGGTAGGCGGAGCGCGCAGCGCAACTCCGCCGGAGATGGCCGCCCTGCCTAAGAAGCCCAAGCCCCCCGATCCCCAGCCGCCTGCTCAGGGAGACCCGCCGTTGTCCCCGGACGCGGCCGGCGC